>Ga0137390_10001481_pt1 | contig 17742 bp, 16 predicted proteins | sample 15con2h24AmetaG_FD_104937 | JGI IMG/M metagenome (GOLD analysis project Ga0137390, IMG submission 104937) | Vadose zone soil microbial communities from Angelo Coast Range Reserve, California, USA - 15con2h2.4A metaG | ecosystem: Environmental > Terrestrial > Soil > Vadose zone > Saprolite... | reverse complement strand
GCGGGCGGGGCCGACGTGATCGACGTCGGCGGGGAGTCCACCCGTCCCGGGGCCGAGCCCGTCGCTGCGGCCGAGGAGCTGCATCGGGTGATCCCGGTGATCGAGGCCCTCGCCCGGGAGGTGCAGGTCCCGATCTCGATCGACACGGCGAAGGCCGCCGTTGCCGTGGCCGCCATCCAGGCCGGGGCGGTGATCGTCAACGACGTGACCGCGCTGCGGGGTGACCCGCGCATGGCGGCGACGGTGGCCGGCTCGGGGGCGGGGCTGGTACTGATGCACATGCTCGGCGAGCCCCGCACGATGCAGAAGAATCCCCGCTACGGCGATGTCGTGGCCGAGGTGGGGGCGGCGCTGGCAGCGTGGGCGAAGGGGGCGGAGGTCGCCGGCGTCGAGCGGGACCACATCGTGATCGACCCGGGCATCGGCTTCGGCAAGACCCTCGAGCACAACCTGCTGCTGATGAAGCACCTGCCGGCGCTGGCGGCGCTGGGCTACCCGGTGCTCGTTGGCCCGTCCCGCAAGTCCTTCATCCACGCGGCGCTCGGCCTGCCGATGAGCGAACGCCTCGAGGCCACCGCCGCCGCCGTAGCCTGGTCGGTGGCCCAGGGTGCGAACCTTGTCCGGGTCCACGACGTCACGGAGATGGTGCGGGTCGTGCGCATGACGGAGGCGATCCGCGACGCCGGGGCCGGGTTCGGGGAGGAGGAAGAGGAGCCCGGTCCGCCCCCCGTGAGCGACAAGGTGATCATCCGGGGCCTGACCGTGTTCGGCTACCACGGGATCCATCCCCACGAGCAGGCGCAGGGCCAGGACTTCGTCGTCGACATCGAGGCGTACCTCAACCTGCGCCCCGCCGGCCGCAGCGACGACCTCGACGAGACCGTCGACTACTCCGACCTCTCCCGCCGGGCGGCGGCCATCGTCGCCAGCGAGCGCTTCAACCTGATCGAGGCGCTGGCCGAGCGCCTGGCAGCCGAGGTGCTGGAGGACCCGCTGGTCGGCCGGACGGTGATCCGGGTGTCCAAGCCCGGAGCCCTTCCCGGCCGCAACGTCGAGACCGTCCTGGTGGAGATCGAGCGGCACCGGTGACCACGGTCTACGTCGCGCTCGGGTCGAACCTCGGGGACCGACTCGGGTACCTCCAGGCGGCGCTGGCCGCGCTGCCTGCCTGGGGGCTCGAGCCGGTGGCCGTCTCCTCGGTCTACGAGAGCGACGCCCTCGGCCCGCCCCAGCCCGACTACCTGAACGCGGTGGCATCGGTGACCACGTCGCTGCCACCCCGTGGGGTGCTGGACGCGCTGAAGGCGATCGAGGCCGAGATCGGCCGCCGGCACACGCAGCGGTGGGGCCCGCGGGAGATCGACCTCGACCTGCTGCTCTACGGTGACGAGATGCTGGAGGAGGAGGGCCTCACCGTCCCGCATCCGGAGATGACGAAGCGCTCGTTCGTGCTCCTGCCGCTGCTGGAGATCGCCCCCGACCTGGACCTGCCTTCGGGGGAGCCGGCGGCGGCGTTCCTGGAGCGGGATCCGCCCGGCATCCGCAACGTCGGGCCATTGAAACCGACCTAGGTACACGAGAATTCCCGGGCGGCGGGCGGCCATGGGGGAGGTCGACCACTCTGCGCGGTCAGTTCGGATTCGCCATTTACCCATAACACCCGTTTTAGGTACCCTGCAGAAGCCACGGACTCCAAACAGCCAAGGATGCGCCGGACCGGCCACCAGGTACGAGGGCGACCACAGAACGTGGTGACGGTGCAGCACCGCAGCCGGTCAGAGGCCGCGTTGAACCAGACCTAGAGAACCTCGACTTATACTGGGATCGACCGGTATCCCTCCATAGGAACTGGATCCTCACCATGAAGTTGCACACCACCAAGCAGTCGCTGGCCGCCGGCCTTGCGGGCGAGCGGCGGAAGGGCCGGACCGTCGGCTTTGTCCCGACGATGGGGGCCTTCCACGAGGGCCATCTCTCCCTGATGGAGCGTGCCCGGGCCGAGGACGACGTCGTCGTGGCCTCGATCTTCGTGAATCCCCTGCAATTCGGCCCTGCCGAGGATTTTGCCCGGTATCCACGGGACCTCGACGCCGACGCGGCCCTCGCCGCGGCGGCCGGGGTCGACCACCTGTTCGCCCCGCCGCTGGAAGAGATGTACCCGGATGGTTCCATCGCCACGCGGGTCGATGTGGGCCCAATCGGGGACGTCGGCGAGGGGGCGTGGCGGCCGGGGTTCTTCTCCGGGGTCGCCACCGTCTGCCTCAAGCTCTTCCACATCGTGTCCCCCGACCGCGCCTACTTCGGGCATAAGGACGCCCAGCAGCTTGCGGTGATCCGCCAGATGGTCGCCGACCTCGACCTGCCCCTGGAGGTGGTGGGCTGCCCGACCGTACGGGAGCCCGACGGCCTCGCGACCTCCAGCCGGAACGCCTACCTCGACGCAGCGGCCCGCCGAGCGGCGCCGGCGCTGGCCGGCGCGCTCCTGGCCGCACGGGATGCGGCGGCGGCCGGGGAGGAATCGGTGGCGGAGTTGCGGTGGCTGGTCGAGAGGTACCTGGAGGGCGAGCCTGCCGTCCGTCTGCAGTACGTCGACGCCTTCGACCCGGAAACCTTCCGCCCCCTGGAACGCATCGCTCGCAGGGGGGCCAGCGGGGGGAAGGCGATCCTGGCTGCCGCGGCCCACGCCGGCGGCACCCGGCTGATCGACAACGTCGAGCTGGAACCAGACAACGTAGCTGTGGAGGTGGCGGGATGAGACGGACGATGCTGTCGGGCAAGGTGCACCGGGCGACGGTGACGGACGCGAACATCAGCTACGAGGGGAGCCTCACCCTGGACCGCGACCTGATGGATGCGGCGGGGATGGTGCCTTACGAGCAGGTGCAGGTCCTCGACATCGACAACGGGGCGCGTCTCACGACGTACCTCATCGAGGGCGAGCGGTCGTCGGGCCAGGTCATCGTCAACGGTGCAGCAGCCCGGCTGGTGGCCCCCGGTGACAAGGTCATCATCGTCGCCTACGTGGAGGTGGAGGACGCCGAGGCCCGGGCCCACACCCCGAAGGTCGTCCTGGTCGACGGCGCCAACCGGCCAATCACCACGCCTCACCACACCCGGGAGCAGCGCACCGCGGCGTACGATTAGGGTCCGGGCAGCTCAATAAGTCCGCGCAGCTCAATAAGAGGGGAGCGAACAGACTATGTTGCTCGCCGTCGACACCGGGAACACCCAGACGCACATCGGCATCTTCCGCAGGGAGAGCCTGATCGCGCAGTGGCGGACCTCGACGGAGCCCGGCCGCACGGCGGATGAGCTTGGCCTGATCTTCCAGCAGTTCCTGGCCCTGGTCGGCCTGTCGTTCTCCCGGGAGGTCACCGGTGTGGTGATCGGCAGCGTCGTCCCGACGCAGACCGCCGCCCTGCGAGAGATGGTGGCCCGCTACTTCCACTTCGAACCCGTCGTCGTCGAGCCCGGCATCCGCACGGGCCTGGCCGTGAAGACCGACCACCCCCGGGAGGTCGGCGCCGACCGGATCGTCAACGCCGTCGCCGCCATCGAACTCGTCGGGCCGCCGGCCATCGTGATCGACTTCGGCACCGCCACGACGTTCGACGCCATCGGCGAGCGGGGCGACTTCCTCGGCGGGGCGATCGCTCCGGGCCTTGAGGTCTCCGCCGATGCCCTGTTCCGGATCGCCGCCCAGATCCAGAAGGTGGAGCTCGTCGTGCCGGCCGACGTCGTCGGTCGCTCCACGACCGAGGCGGTGCGCTCCGGGGTCATGCTGGGCGCCGCCGCGATGGTGGATGGGATGATCGAACGCATGTCCAAGACCCTCGGCGGCCATGCGTCCGTGCTCGCCACCGGCGGCCTGGGCCGCCGGGTGATCCCGGCCTGCACCAGCACGATCCGCTACGAGCCCGACCTGACCCTCATGGGCCTCCGCCTCCTCTACGAGCGCAATGCCGAACCCATCTGACGCCGCGCCGTTGCGCTTCGACCGGACGTCGACGCCGGGCGAGCTCCTCGCCAAGCACGGCTCCCTTGAGCCGGGCTCGTCCACCGGCGAGACACATCGGGTGGCCGGGCGCATCCAGACCATCCGCGGCCACGGCAAGCTCGCCTTCGCCGACCTCGGGGATTGGGGCGGCAAGATCCAGCTCTTCGGCCAGGCCGCCCGGCTCGGGGACCGTTTCGAGGAGTTCCTCGGCTTGGGGGTCGGCGACTGGGTGGGCGCCTGGGGTGAGGTCGTCACCACCCGCACCGGGGAGCTGTCGATCCTCGTCGACGGGTTCGAGCTCCTCTCGAAGTCGCGCCGGTCCTGGCCCGACAAGCGCTCCGGCCTCCAGGACGTCGAGCGGCGCCACCGCCAGCGCTACCTCGACCTCGCCACCAATCCCCGAGCCCGGGAGATCCTGCACGCCCGCTCGAAGACCGTGGCGGAGATCCGTCGCTGGCTGTCCGACCGCGGCTACATCGAGGTGGAGACGCCGATGCTCCACCCAATCCCCGGCGGGGCTCTCGCCAAGCCCTTCGTCACCCACCACGAGGTCCTCGGCATGGACCTCTACCTCCGTATCGCCCCCGAGCTCTACCTGAAGCGCCTGCTGGTGGGCGGGCTCGAGCGGATCTTCGAGATCAACCGCAACTTCCGCAACGAAGGGGTCTCGACCCAGCACAACCCCGAGTTCACGATGCTGGAGGCCTACCAGGCCTACGGCGACTATTCAGACATGGCCGACCTGCTGGAGGTGATGATCCGCGAGGTCGCCCAATCGGTGGCCGGGAGCCTCGTGGTGCCCTGGCACGACGGCGAGATCGACTTCGGCTCGTTCCGCCGGGCGCGGCTCATCGACTTCGTCCGGGAGGCCGGCGCCGACCCGGACGGCGACCTGGCTGCCGAGTGCGAGCGCCTCGGGATCTCCGTCGACCCCGCCTGGCCCTGGGGCAAGCTGCTGGTCGAGATCTACGAGAAGAAGGTGGAGCACACCCTCGTGCAGCCGACGTTCGTCATGGACTTCCCGCGCGACGTCTCGCCCCTGGCCCGGACGAACCGCTCCGACCCCCGTTTCACCGAGCACCTGGAGCTGATCATCGGGGGGATGGAGATCGCCCCTGCCTATTCCGAGCTCAACGACCCGGTGGAGCAGCTCGCCCGGTTCCAGGCCCAGGCGGGGGCCCACGTGGGTCCCGAGGACGAGGCCCACCGCATCGACGAGGACTTCCTAGCCGCCCTGGAGTACGGCATGCCGCCGGCGGGGGGCCTCGGCCTGGGCATCGATCGCCTCGTGATGCTGCTCACCGACTCCCCGTCGATCCGCGACGTGATCCTGTTCCCCGCCCTCCGCCCCGAGGACTAACGCCGGTTTCTTGAGCTTCTTTGAGTACAAAGTGCTGCTCTACGCCATTTTATACTCAAAGAACGTCCGGCCCGGCCCCCGGCGCGTAGCCGGACAACCTTCTAAAGGCGGCGGGCCTTGTGAAGGTCGTCCACCGCCACCACGATCTCCTTGTCCCCCGACCGCCCGCCGGCGATGTAGAGGCTCGTGATGTTGATCCCCGAGTCCGCCAGGCGCCGGGCAAAGCGGCCCAGCTCGCCGGGGCGGTCGTCAAGGGAGACCGACATCACCTCCTGCACGCCGATGACGTGCCACCCCCCGTCCCGCAGCGCGCTCAACGCCCGATCGGCCTCCTCGACCACAAAGTGGAGGAACGCCCGCCCGTCGTGGGTGAACGCCGCGGCGGCCGTGATGTTGACCGACGCCTCACCGAACAGCTCGCCAATGGCGGCCATCATCCCCGGCTGGTCCTCTGCCTCGATGACGATCTCGGTCGGCATGGTCGCTGGTACTCTGGAAGGGGGATCGACGTCTACCACGTTATCGTAATACTTCGGCGGTACTCCTAGACTTCCGTTTCGCTCCAATCAGGCATAGAATGAGGATTGGGCTCCCAGGCCCCCGGGGCTCCAGTCATTTTCCGGCCCAACCGATAATGGGTAAGTATTCAGGCGGTGTGATCACCCTCTGTAGATTGGGTACGGGAACTTAACCCGGCGGTAACGGTAGCCGATCGCTCCTCCGTATAATGGGGTAGTCGAGGACCCAGTGAGTAGCTTCTTGCTAGTTAGGGTAGTTTTCGGCCAACAAGGACTGTGCATCAGTCAGAAGGACGGCCAACATGTTTGAGCGGTTCACGGATCGGGCTCGAAGAGTCGTGGTTCTGGCTCAGGAAGAGGCGCGACTCCTCAACCACAACTACATCGGCACCGAGCACATCCTTCTCGGCCTGATCTCCGAGGGAGAAGGTGTCGCTGCGAAGGCGCTGGAGTCCCTGGGGATCTCCCTGGAGGCTGTTCGCCAGCAGGTCGAGGAGATCATCGGCACCGGCTCGTCCTCGCCGCAAGGTCACATCCCCTTCACGCCCCGTGCGAAGAAGGTGCTGGAGCTGTCGCTGCGGGAAGCCCTGCAGCTCGGCCACAACTACATCGGGACCGAGCACATCCTGCTCGGGCTCATCCGGGAGGGCGAGGGCGTCGCTGCCCAGGTCCTCCAGAAGCTGGGAGCCGACCTCGGGCGTGTCCGCCAGCAGGTCATCCAGCTCCTCTCCGGCTACGGCAGCACGCAGGAGCAGCGCTCCGGCGAGCAGGCCACACCGACGGGCTCCCCCATTCTCGACCAATTCGGCCGCAACCTCACCGCGCTCGCATCCAGCAACAAGCTCGACCCGGTGATCGGGCGCGAGAAGGAGATCGAGCGGGTCATGCAGGTCCTGTCCCGCCGGACGAAGAACAACCCCGTCCTGATCGGCGAGCCCGGGGTGGGCAAGACGGCTATCGTCGAGGGTCTGGCCCAGCGCATCGTCAAGGGCGAGGTGCCGGAGACCCTCACGGGCAAGCAGATCTACACCCTTGACCTCGGAGCCCTGGTCGCCGGATCCCGGTACCGGGGTGACTTCGAGGAGCGCCTGAAGAAGGTGCTGAAGGAGATCCGCACCCGGGGCGACATCGTCCTGTTCATCGACGAGCTCCACACCCTGGTGGGCGCCGGCGCCGCTGAGGGGGCCATCGACGCTGCCTCGATCCTGAAGCCCATGCTGGCCCGGGGCGAGCTGCAGACCATCGGTGCCACCACCCTCGACGAGTACCGCAAGCACCTCGAGAAGGACGCCGCCCTCGAGCGCCGGTTCCAGCCGATCACGGTGAAGGAGCCGACCGTCGCCCACACGATCGAGATCCTGAAGGGCCTGCGGGACCGCTACGAGGCGCACCACCGGGTCCAGATCACGGATCAGGCGGTCGTTGCAGCCGCCAACCTCGCTGACCGCTACATCTCGGACCGCTACCTGCCGGACAAGGCCATCGACCTTATCGACGAGGCCGGGTCGCGCCTTCGGATCCGCCGGATGACCGCTCCTCCCGACCTGCGTGAGGTCGACGAGCAGATCGCCGAGGTCCGGGTGCGCAAGGAAGCTGCCATCGAGGCCCAGGACTACGAGCGGGCGGCCCGGCTGCGGGACCAGGAGAAGCAGCTGATGGCCGACCGCGACATCAAGCAGGCCGAGTGGCGCGACACCGAGGGCGAGGTGCTGGCCCAGGTCGACGAAGAGGAGATCGCGGCGGTCTTGTCGACGTGGACGGGCATCCCGGTCTACAAGCTCACCGAAGAGGAGACGGCGAAGCTCATCCGCATGGAGGACGAGCTGCACCACCGGATCGTCGACCAGGAGCCCGCCGTGCGGGCAGTCTCGCAGTCGATCCGTCGGACCCGTGCCGGCCTCAAGGACCCGAAGCGGCCTGCGGGCTCGTTCATTTTCCTCGGCCCCTCCGGGGTGGGCAAGACCGAACTCTCCAAGGCGCTGGCGTCCTTCCTGTTCGGCGACGACGACGCCCTCATCCAGCTCGACATGTCGGAGTACATGGAGAAGCACACGGTCAGCCGCCTCATCGGCTCCCCGCCCGGCTACGTCGGCTACGACGAGGGCGGCCAGTTGACCGAGGCGGTCCGCCGCCGGCCTTTCTCCGTGGTGCTCTTCGACGAGATCGAGAAGGCCCACCCGGACGTCTTCAACACCCTTCTCCAGATCCTGGAGGACGGGCGGCTGACCGACGCCCAGGGCCACACGGTGGACTTCAAGAACACGGTGATCATCATGACGTCCAACCTGGGCACCCACTCGCTGCGGAAGGCCTCGCTCGGGTTCGCCCCGAGCGACGACGCGGTGACGTACGAGCGGATGAAGGAGAAGGTCATGGCGGAGTTGAAGCACTCCTTCCGCCCTGAGTTCCTCAACCGTATCGACGAGGTCATCGTCTTCCGGGAACTGTCCCGAGCCAACGTCAAGGACATCGTCGACCTGATGATGAAGCGGGTCCGGGACCAGCTCGAGAGCCAGGACGTCGGCATCGAGCTGACGGATTCCGCCAAGGACCTCCTCGCGGAGCAGGGCTACGACCCGTCGCTCGGCGCTCGGCCCCTGCGCCGTGCGATCCAGCGCCTGGTCGAGGACCCGGTGTCGGAGAAGATCCTCTGGAAGGAGTTCGGGGCCGGCCAGACCATCGTGGTCGACACCGAACCCGATCCGGAGAAGCAAGGCAAGCGCAGGATCGTCTTCCGGTCCACGCAGCGCGCGCCGGAGGCGCCGCCGGTGGAACTGGTGGACACCGCCCCTGGCGACGCAGTCTAAGTCCGCCGCTCGGCTCAGCTCATTGCACCCAGCGCCCCCTTTTGGGGGGCGCTGGCGCGCCCGGCTCAGAGAGGGCCCCAGTCTCGGACGGACTGCATTTTGGCCCACCGTCACTACCACCACGTTCTGTGGTCGCCCGGTAGCCGGTAGGCAGGTCCCGGTGCTTCTTTGGCTGTTTCGCCGCGCCGGGCGCGGTCATACAGACAGAGTTTGGGGTCGATGGCTTCTTCACGGGACATGGACGGGTGGTATGGGAAAATAGCGAGTCCTGATTGACCGCGGAGCGTGGTCGATCTTCCCCCCAACACCCCCGCTGCCCGGTACATCCTCTTGTCAGAGGCCGACGGGCAGTTATGGATCGCAGCAGTCAGCAGTCGACCGCCCCTCGCCAGGCCATGCACAGGTCACCGACACGGGTTGGGCCGATGGCTCCCATCCGGCGCACGAGCATCGCCTTGGGAAACGCGAGGGTGTTATCGATCGCTGCTGCGCACTCGACCGGCAGGCCGTCCTCCGGGCCAAGAGCAATCTCCGTCGGGATGCCGCGCACGGTGCGGGTCACCGGTGCCGCAAGCACCGTCCGCAGCACCGGAATCGCCTCGTTCCGGCTGAGCACCAGATAGGGGCGGCCCTTGGTGTCGGGGGCCTCTCCCCACCAGACTTCGCCCCGGCGCGGCTCGGTCACCAGGGTTCCTCGTGGATGGAGCGGATCGCCGCAACGCTCGCAGCGGCAACGTCCTCGTCGCTTTGGGGGATCCGCCGGTACCCCTCCGCAATGGCTTCGCCGGTGAGCCGGCGCTGCTCCACCTCGACCAGCGCCGCCACCGCTGAGCGGACGAGATCTGCCCTGTTTGGGAAGCGGCCTTGGGCGATGAGCTCGTCTATGCGGCGCAATAGCTCACCCGTCACTCGAACTGCTAGCTGTTCTACCATGCAAATGAGTATACGCTATCGATTTCGCCGTTCGTCTGCGCCCCTCCCTTGTCGGCCCCAGACCAATCCCGCGCGCAAAGGGCGCTGCAGCTATCTGACGCGCTCTGCAAGAAGTTTCATCCTCCGTTCACATTCCCGACATCCATCGGACACTGTCCATTTGCTCTCCGTCGTTAGTCTCTCGTCGATGGAACAGGACCCGGCTGGTTCGGGTCCCTGAGGGGGGCGTAGTGGACTGGACGGCTGCGGAACCCGCCCGGCGGCGGGGGAATTGGTTTGCGATGGCGATGGCGGTTTGCTTGGTCGGCGCGATAGCGTTGTCCTGCTCGACGAAGTCGCCAACCGCTGCGGTCCACGCTTCGCCCAGTGCCAGCCCGACCCCTCCCCGAACCGTCACCGTCACGGTGGAGCCGGCAGGGTTCACCCCCGCCACGGTGACCACGACCGTCGAGACCAACATCATCTGGTTCCAGCTCGACAGCAAGACCCATGCCATCACGTCCGGAATTCCGGGCAAGCCTGACGGGAAGTTCGACAGCGGGCCCTTGGCGAAGGGTGCCAGCTTCACCCTGGTGCTCCATAGCGCCGGAACCTACAAGTATTTCGACAAGAACTTCCCAACCGTGACTGGTGAGGTCGTGATCGCTCCCCACTGAGCCGCCCGCCCGCACCTGCGCGCCGTCCGGCGTCGCCCCCGAACGGTCCAATGGCCACGATATCCCGGCCAAATTCAACGACCCCCTCATCCACAATGAGCCGCTGAAATATCTTTCCATTTCACGTGTCGATTCTTACAGCAACTTGAATTCTTGAGGAACATTGGCACGGTGGGCTTGACTGGTCCGAACGTGCAGAGATTTACTGTGGACCGCACTCTGTTCTGCATTATGCCCGGAGCAATTTGCACACGTAATTGGTGAAAGTCATGCGGCGAATCGGCGAGGATTCAACGCTCGGGATTGCGAGCCTCCGGCTCGACGACGAATCGACTAAGAATGGGGGACACGTATGCACGTCCGATTGAAGTCGGCACTCGCCGGTGTGATCACCGCCCTGATGCTCGCCGCGTCGTTGGGCCTCGCTCAGGTTGCCGGAGCTGCCACACCACCTTTCGAGCCTGACCCGAACGCCAGAGGCGGCGTCAGCTTCTTCAACGCCAGCGGCAACGTGGTGACCGGTGGCACGATCACCGACTCGCCCATCGCGGCTTATGTGCAGGCGAACGGCCTGGGTCGCTCGTCGGACACGCAGGCAACGCTCTTCGGGTACCTGGCCCAGCCCGGCGTCAACCCAGGCCTGTGGCCCGGCGAGCAGATGTCCGCCGGCAACCCGTACCCCGTCGCCACGGCCCCGCCCGCGCTCGCAAACTCGCCGAACCCCCTTGAGGTCGGCTCCACGGGCGACCTGATGCTGTCGCAGCTGATGACCGACTTCCCGCACCCCGGCACCGATCCGGCGGACTACCAAGGTGTCTACCAGATCCGGATCTTCACCTCAGGGACCTCCTCCGGACAGGACTCGCTGTACTGGCGGGCCGACATCCAGATCACGGGCACCGCGTGGACGCAGATCTATCCGCCACCCTCCGCCCTCGCGCAGAGCACATCCACGACGCTGACCGTCTCGCCGGCCAGCCCGCAGACCGCCGGCACGACGGTCAACCTGACCGCCACCGTGACGCCGTCGGTCGCAACCGGGACCGTGCAGTTCAAGGACGGAGCGGCAAATCTCGGTGCCGCGGTGAGCGTCACCGCCGGCACGGCCACGCTGTCAACCAACTCGCTCTCCCAGGCCACCCACAACCTGACTGCCTTCTTCACGCCTACCGACACGACGGCCTTCAAGTTCTCGACGTCGAACGTCGTCGTCTACGTGCTGAACCCCTCGTCCGCCGCCCCCGCCTTCACCGCTGACAGCCCGCCGACGACGGCTGCGATGGGGACGCCCTACGGCCCCTACACCTTTGCGGCGACCGGGCTCCCACCTCCGACGTTTTCGGTCCCCACCGGGACCCTCGTGCCCGGCCTGACCCTCAACCCGACCTCCGGTCAACTGTCCGGCACGCCCACCGCGGCGGGCAGCTTCAGCTTCATCGTGGCCGCCACCAACGGCGTCGGCAGCCCCGCCCTCTCCCCCTCGATCACCATCGTCGTCGCGGCGTCGGGGACCCCCCCGTCGTTCACCGCAGCGTCGCCCCCGACGACGGCCATCACCGGCAGCCCCTACAGCTATACGTTCACCGCCTCGGGTAATCCAGCCCCGGACTTCAGGGTCGGCACCGGTGCGCTCCCCGACGGGCTGGGCCTCGACTCGACGACTGGGCTGCTCTCGGCGCCGATCACCGCCGGCACGTCCACGTTTACCATCCTGGCCAGCAACGGTGTGGGGACGCCCGCAACGTCGCCATCCATCACGATCGTTGTGAAGCCGGGGGTCGTGTTCACCCACGACACCCCACTCCTGACGCCGGCGATCGGCGATCCGTACACCTACACGTTCACGGCCACCGGCGATCCGGCGCCGACCTTGGCGTTCGGGAGCGGCACCCTTCCCCCGGGCCTGACGTTCGACCCGGCGACCGGCGGGCTCTCCGGGATCCCCACCACGGCCGGAACCTTCGCCTTCACCATCTCGGCGGCCAACACCGCGGGGAGTTCGGCCACCACCCCCCTGATCACGATCACCGTGGGGGCTGGGCCGAGCACCGTCATCCTCACGCCCTCCCCGGTGAACTTCGGCAACCGTGGGGTCGGGACGACGACGGCCCCGCAGGTCGTGATGCTCGTCAACCACACGCCGAGCCCCGTCACGGGGATCAGGGTGTCGATCGCCGGCAAGGGCGCCGGCGAGTTCGCGCTCGTGGCTGACGGCTGCAGCGGGACCACCGTCGCCCCGGGCGGGAGTTGCACAATGTCAGTCGCCTTCACCGCCGGTGGCGGTGGCCTCCGGACTGCGGTGCTGACGGTCGCCGACAGCGCTCCCGGCAGCCCCCAGACCGATCCGATGTCGGGCCGCGGAGTGCGTACCAACGGCTACTGGCTCGGCGCCACCGACGGCGGCATCTTCGGCTTCGGGGGGGCCGGCTTCTTCGGTTCTACGGGCTCGATCCACCTCAACAACCCCATCGTGGCCCTGGCGGCCAGCCCCGACGGGAAGGGCTACTGGGAGACAGGCAGCGATGGCGGCATCTTCGCCTTCGGCACGGCGACCTTCTTCGGTTCCACGGGGTCGATCCACCTCAACAAGCCCATCGTCGGGATGGCACCCACCCCCGACGGCCTCGGCTACTGGCTCGTCGCCTCCGATGGCGGCATCTTCGGCTTCGGTACTGCCACGTTCCTCGGTTCCACGGGCTCGATCCACCTCAACAAGCCCATCGTGGGGATGGCCGCCACCCCGGACGGCCTCGGCTACTGGCTCGTCGCCTCCGACGGAGGCTTATTCTCCTACGGGACAGCGAAGTTCCTGGGTTCGGTCGCCGGGCCCTCCCAGGTGAAGCCCATCGTGGGCATGGCCGTCACCCCCGACGGCCTCGGCTACTGGCTCGTCGGTGCCGACGGAGGACTGTTCGCCTTCGGGACCGCCCCCTTCCTCGGGTCCACCGGCGCCATGAAGCTCAACCAGCCGATCGTGGGGATGATGCAGTCCCTGAGCTTCAGCCCCTAACCCTATTTCCGGGGCCTTTCCGCCGCCGGGCTCCGGCTCAGTCGGCGAGGCCCCCGACTGCGGCGACTGACTCGCCCGACGTCAGGGCGAAGCGGAGGGCCTCGAGGCGAGCCGGAGCGACCCAGTACCAGACCCAGGTGCCCCGTTTCTCCCGGTCGACCAGACCCGCCTCGTAGAGCACCCGCAAGTGGTGGCTGACGGTCGGCTGGGAACGCCCGAGCGGTTCCACCAGCGCGCAGGCGCAGACCTCTCCTTCTGGTTGGGCAGCGATCAGGCTGAAGAGGCGGAGGCGGGCGGGGTCGGCAAGGGCGGCGAAGCCGCGAGCCAGCTCTTTGGCGTCGGATTCATCGAGCGGCGCCGCCAGGATGGAGCAGCAGACCTCCTCCTCGCCTGACGATGACTCGACGACCGGCATCGGCACAGTCTTCTTCCCCATACAGATCATATTGACATCAGTCGATAGAGTTGGCAGGATGCTGGGCATCGACATCCGTCAATGCAGTCCGGGGCGGCACCACCCATGGACGATGCTCCGCACCGAGGGTCCTCGTGAGCCGGGGTCTGCCTCGCCGTCTGCTCGGCGAGTTCCTTGGGACGGCCCTGCTGGTGGCGGCGGTGCTCGGGTCCGGGATCATGGCCTCCCGCTTGTCGTCGAACGACATCGGGTTGGAGCTGCTGGAAAACGCGGCGGCGACCGCGGCGGCGCTGGTGGCCATCATCCTGGCGATCGGTCCGGTCTCGGGGGCCCACCTCAACCCAGTCGTCACACTGGCGGATCGCTGCTTCGGCGGGATGAGCAGCGGCGAAGCCGGGAGCTACATCGCTGCGCAGTTCACCGGCGGGGCGGGGGGAGCGGTCATCGCCAACCTCATGTTCAGCACGCCGGCGATCGAGTTGTCGACCAAGGCGCGGAGCTCCGGCGGCCTCTGGTTCGCCGAGGTGGTCGCCACCTTCGGCCTGCTGGTCGTGATCTTCGGCGTCGTGCGCTCCGGACGGTCCTCGGCGGCCCCCTTCGCCGTCGGCGCCTACATCGGCGGCGCCTACTTCTTCACGGCGTCGACCAGCTTCGCCAACCCGGCGGTGACCGCCGCCCGCATGTTGTCGGACAGCTTTGCGGGCATCAAACCCTCCTCGGTACCGCCCTTCGTCATCGCCCAGGTGCTCGGCGCAGTCCTGGCCGTGCTCGCCATCAACGTCCTGTATCCCACCGTTACAAGGGGTCGCCGCCGGGCGCTCGGCCAATCACCCGGCCAATCAAAGGGAGGCATCGTGAAGGACGTCCCAGAAGTGCTCTTCGTCTGCGTGCACAACGCCGGGCGTTCCCAGATGGCCGCCGCCCTGCTCGATCACCACGCCCAGGGCCGGGCGCACGTGCGCTCCGGAGGATCGGCCCCCGGGAAGCGGATCAACCCGGCGGTCGCCGAAGCGATGGCCGAGATCGGTCTCGACCTCTCGAAGGAGTTCCCGAAGCCGGTGACCGACGAGGCGGTCCGTGCCGCAGACGTCGTGATCACCATGGGGTGCGGCGACGCCTGCCCCATCTATCCCGGGAAGCGCTACGAGGACTGGGAGCTCGAGGACCCTGCGGGCAAGTCCGTCGAGCAGGTCCGGCCGGTCCGCGACGAGATCGATCGGAGGGTGCAGCTGCTGCTGGCCGAGCTGACGAGCCATGCCAACGCACAGGACTGAGGAGGGATCCATGGACGATGCGCAGCTGGTTCAGGACGCAGTGCACCGCCGCAACGCGGAGCTTGCCGTCATCGCAGCCGAAGGAGGAACTGCCTGCTGCGGGGAGGAGGGCCAGGCGTGCTTCGGCCCGAGCGGCTACGGGCAGGACGAGCTGGGTCAGATCCCGGAGCTCGCAGCGAATGCGTCGCTGGGGTGCGGCAACCCGACGGCAATCGCCGACCTGAGGGACGGAGACGTCGTCCTGGACCTGGGATCTGGCGGGGGGATCGACGTCATCCTGTCGGCTCGTCGGGTGTCTCCGACCGGCAGGGCGTACGGCCTCGACATGACCGACGAGATGCTGGAGCTGGCCCGGCGCAACGTGGCAGATGCCGGCGTCGCCAACGTGGAGTTCCTCAAGGGCCGCATCGAGGACATCCCCCTCCCGGCCAGCTCCCTCGATGTGGTGATCTCGAACTGCGTCATCAACCTCTCGACCGACAAGGCCAGGGTCCTCCGTGAGGTAGCGAGGGTGCTCCGTGCCGGGGGCCGCTTCGCCATTTCCGACGTCGTCGCCGACCCCGACATCGATGAAGAGACCCGCCGTGACATGCAGCAGTGGACGGGCTGCATCGCCGGCGCCCTGACCTCGGATCAGTACCGATCCCTGCTGGCGAGCGCCGGACTGACGGACATCGAGCTGACCGAGACCCACCGGGTGCACCCCCATGCCGGCTCCTTCATCATCCGTGCCTCCAAGGGCAGCGTCTAGGTTGAGGGGGCCTTGTCGCTCGATGGCTATTTCACCGCGCTCTGCGCGGTGAAATAGCCATCGAGGCATGGCAACGATGCCCGCCGAACGAAACCCCTCGCCGGCTGCTCTCAGGGCCGGCCTCACCACAACAGGATCACTGCCGGCGGCGAGGGCCCCCAACCATCACCTCATCCGCCGGCAGGATCCGCCCCGGCACCCAGCTCACGCCGCACCCCCGTTCTGACCTCGGCCGACGTGCGGCTCGACCGCTGCAGCCTGGAACGTGAGCCCAAACCTGTTTTCTGTCGCCCAGTCGGTGACCATGAGCCCCGTTACCTTCATTGGCATCCCCCGGCGAATCCCGGTCGGGGGATCGCCGGGGAAGTTCACGGTCAAGACCTGGCCGCCCTCGGCCCCGATGCACGCCAGCCCGATCGAGTACAGCGGCTCCCCGTTGGCGTCTGCCTTCTGCTGCTTGGTCTCGTGGTCGATCAGGGGTTCTGGCCGCATAACATCGATGAACGAGACCCCCATGCTTCGATCGGCAGCTGGATCTTCATACTCACCTCCTCTGGAATCCGGAAGCCCTTGTTTGTTTCGTCATCAGCTCCATCGCATGGCAAGATTGCTTCTTCGGACAATGTGTACGTAAGTGGCAAGACGTAACAGCGACGAAGCAGCCGCGTGCTACGTGGACAGGCGAGAGCCATGCCGACACGACTTGCAACAGCACGGAAAGCGCGAGGCTGGACGCAGGAGCAGCTCATGCGAGCCCTGCGCCAGCGAGCCCGCCTCGATGGTCACGAGCTGCCGCCTTCTGCGACTCTCCGTGTGACGTTGTCCCGCTGGGAGAACCGACGCCACCAGCCCGGGCCCCTGTATCAACGCCTGCTCGCCGAAGCCCTTGACCTCACCGAGGCTGACCTGGGGTTCGCACTAGCTCCCCGTCGCAGCCATGCTCCGCCCCTTCCCGCCGGCCCTCAACTCGTCGCCTATCTCGACACGATCCTCGACCAGCACGTCCAAGCCGACCGCCTTATCGGCTCCTGCTACCTGATCGGCGTCGTCCAAGAGCACCTGAGAACCATCGAGCTGTGTCTGGCCGACACCCGCAGCATCGTGCGAGACGACCTCCTCCGACTGGGTAACCGCTACGCGGAGTTCTGTGGATGGCTCAACCAAGATCAGGGCCGCTACCCCGAGGCTGAGCTTTGGACCCGAAAGGCCCTCGACTTCGCCCAAGCCCTCGGCGATCCTCAGTTGATCTCGTACACGCTGATGCGCCGAAGCAACCTTGCCACCGACGCCGGCCACGCCCATGACGCCCTCATGCTCGCCGAGGCGGCGCTGCGCCAACGCCCTCTCACGTCAGGACTACGAGCCGTCGCCCTTCGCCAGAAGGCCGCAGCTTATGCCCTTCTGAGTGACCAACGCGGCTTCCACGACTCTGTGGACGATGGCCTGGACTGCGCCGGCCAGGACGACGCTCAGTCCCTCATGACCGGCTACTGCACCATTGCTTACATGAAGATGGAGGCAGGGGCGGCGGCTTTAGTACTCAAGGAGCCACGGCTCGCCATCCAACTCCTGGCTGATGCCGACGACTCTTGGCCGTCGGGCCACGAACGGGACCATGCGCTCTGCCTCGCCAGATTGGCTCAGGCCTACGCTCAAGCCTGCAATCCCGACGCGGCGTGCGTCGTGGGCCACCGGGCCGTCGATGCAGTGAGCCTTGCTCCTTCAGCGCGCACGACCGCCACCTTGCGGGCGCTGCAGAGCACGCTTACGAGGTATCGAACGAGACCCGATGTCGCCGAGTTCCGCCAGCTCGTCACGGGGCCAGTTCCATGAGCCCGCCCTACCCGTTCCCCACGGCCCGCTCGCACGACGCGGCCAGCCATCCAACGGACGTTGCTGTCTTACCGGTCGGCAGCTTCGAGCAGCACGGCCCCCATCTTCCGCTCATCACCGACACCATCATCGCCTGCTCGATCTCAGAGGCCATTGCTGGCGCCTACGACTTGCGCCTGCTCCCCCCG
>Ga0137390_10001479_pt1 | contig 17745 bp, 23 predicted proteins | sample 15con2h24AmetaG_FD_104937 | JGI IMG/M metagenome (GOLD analysis project Ga0137390, IMG submission 104937) | Vadose zone soil microbial communities from Angelo Coast Range Reserve, California, USA - 15con2h2.4A metaG | ecosystem: Environmental > Terrestrial > Soil > Vadose zone > Saprolite... | reverse complement strand
CGTAGCTGTCCGTCTATATGTATCATGCGCGTCGATGAGTTCTTGATTGTAGGCCTGTTGCGGAGGGCGGACGCGAGAATGACGCGCTGTTCAGAGATCGCCAGGATGATGAAGTTTGGTCGAGCCACCATAGCCCCTCAATTGGATAACTAAACAGCTCCAGGTTCAGATCGTTGCAGGAATAACGGATACGATGGCCAACTTCACGACTCATGCAAAATAGGCAGAGGTTTGCGTTATTGCGGTCTCATCATGATGGGCAAAGGCCCTCGCCACAAACGTTGTTTTCAACGCAGTTGCAGGGAAACGGCTACGTGCTTGTACACAAAAGGAAAGCCATCATGGTAATAAAAGGCCTTGAAACCGATGACTGCACCTTCCTGAGGCAATCATCTAACCACCGACAGAGGTAAGTATGACATTTAAGCCACAAAATGGAGCCCAGGCCGAGTCGTGGTGCCCTATGCACGTTGTTTCCCGCCTGCACTCAGAGTTGCGCGACCTTATCCAAGACGGACTGCCTAAGCTGTAAGGCCTCATCAGATTGGAAACGATCGTGGTATCGAAATGCAAACATACTGCAACGCTGGTGCCTTTCCCATCAAAGAACGACAATATGAGCTCCTGGGCCACCCACCCATTTTGAACAGCACCAAGGTCGCGTATAATTAAGGCACGAGGCTGTTTTGGGTCTGGAGGGGCGAGCACGAGATCCAGCGGAGTACCTTTCACGAATGGAGTGTTTGGGAATACGGTTCTCAGTTGGGAAATAGGCCCTTGGAGCTTTTGTTGGTCTTCTGATGACAATTTTCCGGCTTGGTGAGCAACCCGTTGTCGTGTTTGCAATTTTCGGAGGAAACCATCCCGGAGGTGACTGTAGGTTGTATTGCGCGTCGGGACTGCATCAAGTACGTTCATCACAGGGCTCCCACATAAGTCAGCACGATCGAATGACTCACTTATACGAAGGACGCACGCAGTATTGCGTACCATGTATTCTAACTTCTCTTCCGGACTCGCCGACGACGGTATCTAATCATTTTTTATGTCAGGAAAGCAGGTTAGTTAGACTCAAAGTGGACAGTGACCTTCAAGTTGGGATTTGTAAGATCGGCATAGAATGCGGAGGAGTAGACTTTTATCCTCAAGAAAGACACGACGCCCACGCCCACACCGATGAGCGTAAATTCTGGAAGAGCTCCCTTTGATGGTATTCGCAGAGTAGTTGGGAATTCGATGGACGTGGCCGGTTCAACTGGACGGGGTTCAGTTGGGCCAAGAAAATAACAACGAATGTAGGACACACCGCACCTACTGTGGTCTCCTTGTTGCGAAAGGTGTCAGAATCGAGATATACAAAGCCCACTGCGGTGGATAATGCCAGGGCAGCAGCGCCTAGCCTGCTGGGTCTTAATCCACGGGGACGTTGAATGACAGCATTTGGGAAATAGGAGAGATGCGGTCTATTATGGCGAGACAAAGTCGAGGAGAGTACGCGGCGCAGTATCATGACGTGCGTTGCTCCGTTATGGCCTGACCTGTTCTGTTATGGATGGGGATAAGCCATACTGTAGTAGTAATAAGTATGACGACAGGGCTGACGTGGAAACGGAAACGGGCCGGAAGATCTATCGATAGATAGACTTACGCGTCCCCGGGTCTCCTCCTAGTACTAGTCACGGGTAACCTTAGAGGGGCTCATACGGCTGCGTTCGCTCTGTGTACATCAGCTACTAGTCTACGACGCGTCATCAAAGAGTCGTCATCGCATCCGAGAGCATATAAGTGCACCAATAGCTTCGTGGTTCGCCCCATTCTCTTGCTGAAACCATCGTCCCAATATTTAGCCTCCGCGATGGATGGTACCCTTGACATGCCACAGTCGTTCGACCCCTCCTCAGAAGCATATTTCTATACCTTACAGACCATCGTTATGGAGGAAGAAGATATCTCAACGGCCCCGGACTCGCCCGCCATGGAAAGCGCTGATCTATCCCGCGAACAGACGGCCATGGAGAAGCAGCGCGCCTGTATTAAGACCTACATCTCTTCGCTTCCATATTATGCTGAATCAGAGGAAGACATGCATGCGCGGCTCGAGTTTATTCTTGCAAGAATAACCATCTGTGCGGAAGCAAAAAATTGGCTCGTGCTTGCCACTTGGGACGGCGTGTTACAATGGTGCGCTTGTGTCGCGCCGCGCATCCTAGTCTCTATCAAGTACTGATTGTTTTAGCTGGTTGCTCATGCGTTATCCCGTGCCTGTTTGTATTCGTGCCAAGCTCGTGCGACTGTACTATGAACTCTGCATTCTTCCTGGCATCGAGCCGCGTTTGATTCGCAGCTGGGCCGACATGCTCTCTAGGTTGCTCGCTGGCAAGTCAGATACGCGTCGGAAACTCGAACCGGAAGACCTGCAGCTTTCTTGGAAGCCTCTCTGGCGAATTCTGCAAAAGGAACTCTGGCTCAAAACAAGATTCCAGGATGCCTCGTAAGCAATTGTCTGCCAAGTGGATCAAGCCCTGACGGGACACTGTTACAGGCGCAACGTTGTGAACATATTTCTCTACGTGGCTGAAAGGTCTAGGTACTACTTTCCTGCAAGCGATATACCGGAGATGCTTGAGACTTTCGTCCCCTTTGTTACTCAAGACGTATGTTGAGATTTCCTATCAGCGAGCGCTCTCTAACTTCATCTCCTCCAGACATACTTGACTATGATTCCAGTCATGACTTCGTTTCTTCCACCAACGCATACTCACCTATACCTTCCCACGATCTTCAAAATCTGGGAGGCTTTCAACTCTTCACTACTAGATGATCGACTGATCGAATTCATGGGAGAGCTGTCTGAAGAGCATGTTGCTGGAACTGCTGGAAACATCGGAGTGGAGGGTAGTGCTCAATGGAAAGACGTCGGCATTTGGAGTGAAACAGAATGGACCGTTCTTATGGGCAAAGCTTTGGGATCGATGAGTGCGTTTGATGGATTCTCATCAAAACAGTGTTAATTCTTGTTGTCCACAGATGTGCCAGTAGGAGCAACCCGGGTGTGTACCATCAGTACATGGCTCGAGTCGACGCTAAATTCCTTCGTAATCAGGGTGCTAGCACTACAGGGGTGTATGCGGATTCAAAAGTCAACCCTTCCGGTCTTAGGATCAGGAAGACTAGTAACCGTTTTTGTGAGTCAGCTCGGGTTGCCTCTAGAGCAAGGCTGATCCGCTGTCTAGCCTCCCTCGCAAAAATCATGGTATATTCGATGGCTGTTGATGGACCAGTTCGCTCCGAAGCTCCTTCACGAGGTGAAGGGAGATTTCCATCACGTCAAGTTGGATATCTTGCCGGTTCGAAAGCGATGGAGTCTTTGGAGAAGTTTATCACGAGTACTGAATCCTTCTTCCACCCCTCGAATTCGGGGTTGTGGTCCCTGAGTGTATGCACACATGTTATCTCCATTCTTCTTGCCTGCTCATATCTTTCTTCCCCAGTTAACCCAATTCCTCCGTTCTTTAACCTCGGAATTCTGCAAGCGCTGGCGCGAAGAAGAGCTGTCGAGCTGTAAAACACCACCTGTCTGCCTCTATCTTTTCGTCGTCGTGATCAATGATTAATTTATTCGTTTTCAGACCCACAGGTTGACCCCCGCCATTCGAAAAGCCTTTGTTCTGACCCTGCGGACTCCTGCGCTCCTTGCCATGTTTTCCAAGGACCCTATATCTACGGGGCTTGCTCAGAATGCCTTACGTTCTCTAGCCTTCATGGAGCCTGCCCTTGTCATGCCTGACCTCCTGGAGCGCGCGTACGGCGGACTGGAAGTGGTTAACGAGACTCATCGCACTACCGCAGTCCTGAGCATGCTCGCAAGCGTGTCACTTCCCTTGTCTTCGGAGACTATCTGGTTAGGCGGTCAGAAACACATTCTTCCTTTACTCGAGATGTGTATCCCGGGGATTGATCTTGTAAGTTGATTGTTATGATCGTAATGGTAGCCGCTGCTGATGGCCTACACCGAAGAATGACCCTGCCAAAACGATCTGCGCGACTATGTTCATCATTGCGGTCGTTCAGAACATCAAGATAGGAGACCTCTCGTCTACTCAATCAGGATTATCGTTCTCCAGCGATGCACCGGGAGAAAGCATGGACGTAGATGAGATACGGCTTCCAGACGGAATAGAACCTGGAGCTCTTCCGACACTCAGCAAAGCTGAAGAGCGAACGCTGGTTCGTGAGAGCACGGCCGGATTTGCCGGTGCGTACCAGACTGATTCCATTAACCGATGGGCCCATTAAGAGACGTTGTAGATTGGGTTACATCTCTTTTTCGCCGCGTTTTGTCCTTGTATGAGAATCTCCCCGAAGAAGGTGGCAAGAAGAACACGACTGGTGGGAAACAAGAAGAGAGCGTAGTCAAATCGATCAAGAGCATGCTTGACCTTATCTGCCTTCACCTCTCGGACCCACTCTTCGATCTAGTCCTTAAGCTTGTGTATGACTACGCTACAACGAATGCAAAATCAAACGCCGTGAAAGCGATTGGGCAGCTGATTTCAAGTCTTTCATTGGCGCATCCCGCCAAGACGATTGACAAGTTTCTACCTTTCTGTCTATCACAGATCAAGGATGAGCTGAAACATGGGGCTTCGAGTGTTCGAACAACTTCGAGTCATGTTGCCATTCCTTCTGACACTACATTGCACTGGAGTGCGGCATCATCGTTCTCCGATCATTCCTTCATTAATGATTAATGTATGTAGACATGTCCATTCTTCGTGGATGTTTCGGCCATGACGGCACTGCGGTATGTACGAATTTGATAAAAGAGAAGAAACTTTGACATCCCACTTTACCTTGCCAGCTCCTCAAGCATAAAGCCGATATTATGGAGCTTTTATCTTTACTCGCGGACAAAACTTTCAGCGAGCGAGGTTACAGTGGTACTGGACGCCTCATACATCGCGTCCTAAGTACACTCGCTGGGGTGTACCCTCTCAATGCGCGGTTTGTAAATACTGATGTGTGGAACAGTGAAGGTATATTCTCACGCTGAACATATAATTCGGTTGGCTAACAGAAACCATCAAGGGTTCGACCGAGATCATGACTCGAATTGGGGAAGACTTCATAAGGTTGAGGATGTCAAGATCGAGTGGCATGGTAGGTTACGAACTCACTCATTCGATCGCATTAGGGTCTTATTTTGTTGCAGTCCCATCAAATGAAGAGATCTCCTTTATACTTGAGATTCTCAACCACATAGTATCCCCCGCCTTGGACAAGCTTGAAGCTCTTCTACCAACCGCCAGTTCCTGGGACGGAATCGCTCGTAACGACTTCTGTCGGTACGTCGGGGTGGCTCCCTTTCGTGGCTTTAGAATAACTAAACAAGCATGGTATAGATATCTACATATTGCCAGATCTGCATGGCAAGGCTTGCCTACGCTCTGCAAGGAACCTCCGAAGAGCGTAGCAGAACCGGGATTAAATATGAACTCAGAAGTCGAACGTCTTGTTGTCAAGACAATCGATGTTCAAGCCGGCTTTGCGCTTACTGACCCAGCAGAGTGGCGGCATCAAATGGCGTACAGTCAGCGTCTACGGCTTGGCCGAGTGCTTCATGGCGCAGCTTTGGCTCTTAAGCAGGAGCATGAGGGCGAAGACCACATCGACGCAGTTATGTCTGTGGTTAAAGGTATCGACACTTACTTGCTGGACTATGCCCTCAGCAGAGGGGACTTTGACAACTTGCAAAAAAGTTATGTTACTGCCCGGGAGTCAGTGTCCACACGCCTTTTTATGTATGATATACCCCTGACGCGCCCTTACAGACTCAATCGAGCATGGACTAGGCAGAAGGAGAACTCGCGTCTTGTCCATCTCAAACGTGCACTCGTCTACCACAGTGGACGAGTATACATGCACGCCTTGTATCGACGACGATCCGAGCTTGACAATCACCTCATCAGAGATCTCCTAGACCTGTCTCTTTCGCCGTATACAAGGGTTCGAAGGTGCGGGGTTCTTCCTAGTCATCAATGAGAGTCTTTCGCTGAGCCAAAGTAGGCATACACAAGCTGTTCTGGGTAATGTCTGCGGAGTGAGCCCCATGTTATACAGTAGTTGCTTCCCCCTACTCAAAGTTTACAGTACTACGTTAGATCAACCAAGTTGATCCTTCCATCTATCTTCGAGGCGCTCACAAAGGGATCTGATCCGGACCGCATGAAGGGCGCCTTGTACATTTTATGGAGTAAAGGGATAGGTCAAGTCCCCCAGATACATTCTCTGCGTACCATTGCTGACAGGAATGCAGCCGTATACGCCATCGCTGGTAGGCTATCGGTGTCACTTCTGTTGAGGCTGCGCTCACATCCTTGATCCAAAGACCCTAAGGACCCCGATCTGTATGGTCGGTACCTTCTGGCATTACTTGAGTGCCAGCATCAGGAGAAGGTACTGTGTTTAGTGTCACATATTACAATTGTGGATGACCTGTGTCCCCGCTAGCCTTCCATCCAGAAGTTAGTAAACAATGTTGCAAATGATGCGATCACCAATCTAGCAGAAGAAACAACGAGGACAGACGCCTACACTGAGAGTGCTCCCCAAGTCAAACTGGCTGTTGATGCACTGCGAGCAGAGTTATCTCCTGATATGATCGACCATGATCTCCTCAGCGAAGCTCTCCACAAGTCTATCGCACGAGGTGAAGCCCGAGAGAGAAAGTACACCCAGACTGTAAGCTTTACATTATGCGTACGGGTTTTTTATGAAGTAATTGCGTACACAGATATTGGCTATCGCAGAAATTGCACTCAGACCATCCACACACGTAAGCTTTGGTGCTGACTTGGAGCAACGTTGCTGACACTGTGCCAGTGGCGATACGCTCACCTGGCCCTTCGGTTCCTGAATGGACTTCTCCGCAGAGATGTTGTTCCTCCACCCGATGTGGCTAGACTCTTTATCAACCACACCTTAAGTCCACACCCACCGTTGCGGGCAACTGCTCAGAAGTCAGTGTTTTTCTCCCACTGGATTAATCCGGCCTAAGCCGCCTCCGTAGAGGTGTTATAAAATTATTGAGTATGATCAAGATGCGTACGTACTCGCGAACATCAACCGACCTTTGGTTGGACGAGTGGAAAAGTCCCATTGCGAGATACGTACCGATCAAAAGCGACCCTGATTTCCACAATTACGTTAATAAGGTGCCTTCGATCGAGGATGAGTAAGCTACCACAGGATGGCTTCGGTGTTGAGTTTCAGACATATTAACAATCGAGTCGTTCGCAGGGCATTTTATATCGATAAACAATATTCTGGTTTTCTTACATGGGCACCTGAAACAAAGGCATATACACCCGTTCCTGCTGGCGGCCCACCTATCACATGGGAACCCGCATCTAAAATGGCCCTTGAGGCCATTGGAGAGGTTATCGCGCAAGCGGAGTATTTCGAGAAATTAATGGCACTGTGGGGTCAAGAATCTAGTCGAAATGTGACTTCCCCAGACCTTAGGACGGACAACGTTGCGTTCATCAAAACTATCGGTAATAAATACCGCCTTCGAGAACATTTCTAGATGCTCACGTTGTGGTACAGCCAAGATGTCTCAAGGCATAGGCTTCGAGAACATTCTAAATTCTGCAGAACAGTTATTGTGGGATGCGGATCGATTCAAACAACGGGCCGCAGCTGAAGTGCTCGCAGGAATCACGCGTGGTATGCCAGCACTTGCCCTAAATAGCTTGGATTAGGGCTTAATTATTGACAATATAGGCGCGAAGAACTGGCCAAAGCAATGCTTTGACCAGCTATGGTCTTGGGTGATATCGCGCTTAGACCGCATATACGTGAGCATCAAACCGGATACTATTGTTTTTTGGGAAGCCACTATTACCGTGAGTCTGTCCGAAGTCGTTGAGTTAACGGCTGTCAATCTCCTCCACGAAGGCTCTGTTGGAAGGCCGTGACCCGCGACGTGTCCCTGCTCTATCGGATTGGATTCTCTCACTGCCACTCGATTTCCACAGCGATTCTGCTTTTGCGAGTAAGTAAGAACCACATTATTGCCCTATCATCCTGACCAGCTCCGTAAGTGATAAAAACGCTTTCAATCTTGGGATGCTTCTTGGACAATGTCGGATACCGGGATGTTCCCCTACTCGACCGATATTTTACCCTTCTCCTTGAGGGAATGGATGTCAGCTTCGCAGAGGTAGCCTCATGCAAACCTGCTTGCTCTATCCCCTTGTTGACTTTTACTATTTTAGATCAGGGTTTCCATTTCTGCGAATCTATACATGATCGCAACGAGGCGCTGGAGACCATCCTACTCATCGGTCGACACTTTCCTGCGCGCTGCTGGAACAACTGATGACCCCCTTTTCATTCGGTACGTCCTCATTCCCGCCGTGCCCGCAACTTAATACAAACTTTCTCACACAGACGTGTCTCCTATCTGTCGGATATTTCAGCGCTCGCAAGTAAACTCTCAAGCTGGAAAGAGCAACGCCTTCCTCCCCCTCGGGTCAACCAATCTGCGGTGGGTCTTTCGTCCTCCTCTGGGACTAGTACTTAAATTAGAGCCATAGTATGATAAGGTTGGGTTATCTCGTGAGTGGTCCTTGCACCGTGCGCCATAAAGAATATCTGAGCTTCTATTAGTGTTGCGGTGGCTATGGGTCTCGTTTTACAGCCCCCAAGCACCCTTAATGTTCCCATACGTGCTTCCTCTCCTGTGTGTATTGGGTTGTTTACATGGCTCCGTTTTCATCCAATAACCCATTTATTTCATTAGGCCGGAAATCTTCCGCATGTCCGAGCTTAGCGATGACCCGGAACTGCAAACCTATAGCCAGGCAGTCTTATACATACTCTCCGCCGTCGCGCCTCCGCCGGAATCCATCGAGGCCATAGGTATTAGCTTCGTCAAAGCCATCAGTTCTTCCAGGGTATGGGCCCCTTACTTATTCCGAGCTGAATAAATCACTTACTCGATATGAAATTAGTCATGGCGCATCCGCCTGAATTCGTTGCCGACCCTTGTTGTATTCTTCTATCGCAATCTCATGGGAATTTCAAATGCGAGTGTCTCTAGGATTATGGATCTCATGCTCAATTGCCTTTCCGATGACAACGTGGAGGTACGGGAAATGGCATCAAGTGCGCTATCAGGGATCGTGAGGGTGTCTCAGCGTCAAAGCATCATACTGTTGAAGGTAATGCCAGATCGAGTCGTATTCTCCTGCCTCATACTGATGGAGACTTCAGGACCACTTCCTAAGTATTGCACGCAAAGTCAGGCTTCCTACTCGAGGGGACCCCGGCTATGCCGAGTCCCTGCGAACGCTGCACTCTGCGATTCTTGGACTCTGTGCGCTGATCGAGAGCTTCCCATACTCTGTCGAGAAATGGATGCCACCATTGACAGATAGTTGGTCACGTCCCCGTGTGAATCCAAGTTCTCACTGATCTCGTCTTCATTCCAAACAGTCCTTGCTCTACATGCCACGGATCCTCCACCTATATCTACAACTATCCGTAAGGCAGCTTCCGAGTTCAAGAAGGTACGTATATGATTTTCTCATGTCCAGTCTCTGAGCCGTATAATTAACATAACGAATTGGGCAGACCCACCAGGTATGTTATGGAATTACTCATTCACGCTGGACGCTGTGACTCTACCTTTTCCATCAGGACACGTGGCATCGTGACCAGCAGGCGTTTGACGAAGATCAACTACAAAACCTGTCAACGATGCTTGTCGGCACGTCGTATTGTACGTTTTTTAGTTGGTAGGCCGCTGGCCGCGTGGCTTCCATATTGACCTGCGTTACAACTAGATGCTTGAGCCTCCCAATTCCTTATCAGACTCGTAGGCAGAGACCAGCTGGGGCAATCACGTGTACCTATGTTTGACTCTCTTGCGAAAGGTTTTCATTTCATCTTGAACTACAACTTCCTGCATTCTTGGACACGGGTCTTCGTCGTACCGAGGAGATAAACAGGCGACTATTGCCGCCGCAACCATCCAACGTCGTCAGGCTGATCGATAGGCACGCGCGGGCAGGGCATGGCCTACACGTTGCATTAAATAGAATTAGTGATCAGATCATCTTGTCAACTTGCTTCTCGCTTTGTATGGGGATCGTCCATACGTCCCAGCGATCGATAGCCGCTAGTGACTCATTAGGAATGACAGGGAAGAGACGTCAACTTGAATTGAAACCGCTCAGGATTAACGGACTCAGACTCCAATCGGCGCGTGCCCTTTCAAGGCCTGGGCCTGTGACACTGCTTGTCATGATATCCTAGTATGCCAACCTCCTGAGTGGCGTCGTGAGTCCAGCACAGGAAGAGTGTTGATGGCCGCGGGGTGCTTCTGGCTTAACGCGAACATTAGATACCGTACGGGAACGCCGTTGTTGACGTACGCTGCCATGAGGATGTTGCGCCGTCGTCCTCGCTACACTGGCGACGACACGCACCTATTCGCAAAAAGGTCACGCCGCGCGGTTGTCGGCACTTCCGTGAGACACCCCGTCATCGTCGCTGATTGTCGTCAACATCCTCGTAATACCAGAAAATTATTCTCCATTCCGGGATGGTATGGTAAATCTTCATCATGCCCACCCTACATGGAGGTTGCTATGACGGTTCCTAGTTTCTGTATGTCTAAATAAGGGAATTGGATTTTGGGAACAAGCTTACAAATTCGCCTCTTAATCTCAAAGTAGTCGCGAGGTGCGCGAAAAAGATTGGTACTGTCGGCAGTGGGCAGTAATTCAGAGAACCTCAACGGCCTCTGTAGTATGCGCGCCTACAAAATGGAATCTGCGAAGAAGCGGAGATTTTCAGAGGGCCGAAAGCGTTACGGAACGAACGGCGGATCATAATTAAATCGCTGAACACGCGGTTGAGATATGGTCCAGCTAGCCAAAGAAGGTACACAGCACACGATACATGAGAGAAAAAATGAATTGCATTTCAGGAGATTAATACTTGGAAATTACAACTGACGGGACTTGGAGACCAGTGAATGCGTCAGTCTTGCAACATGGGGGTAAAGCATAATGATCCTGAGAAACTGAGCAAAGAGGCTAGCGCCCAGAGGAGTCATGAAAAACGCTGGGAACGTTCATGGTCCGCTATCGATTTGTTATTTTGGAAGCGCTTAGAGAAGGGTAACTACACCCCGCCAACCTGTATGGGTGCCATAGAGGGGTGTAATTCATCCATCAGGATGGAATCGCAACCCCAAGTTGGACTCGGCAAACTTCGACACCCAATGGACCCGTTAGCGCTGAATCAGGTGGGCATGAGGTTGCCGCACGACGGCGATGGGGGACGTGATACGGAGAAATGTGGTATAGGGGCATGGCTAATGTGACAGGAGTGAGGCTCAAGAATTCTAATAGAATAGCGCTGGGTCTAGATGTGGAGCAAAAAGTTCTACCATGCGCAGCGGCGCAAATGCTTCGCATTGTACAGCGAATTCGTGAGCGTCGTAGTGGAAGGGTTGTGTTGCACGGCCATTCCAACTGTGCGGGAGAGGGGACACGGGGGATGTGGAAAAGGACAGGGTGCTCGCTGAATTCTATTATTGTCGGAGAAAAACGAGGGTTTGGTCACTTGGGCATTTCGGGACGCTTAAATTCGCGCCGAGGAATCAAGCCGGATCAGGGGGCGTCTAGACCAAGGAACGTGCCCAAGATGTCATGAAACTACAACGAGGCAGTTTACTTGGAAAGGGTAGTCCAAAAAGGCCCTGGATGACGGGGTCACTCTAGGGTTGGTGGTGGCTAGCCCTAGAGCCCTATGGCCATGTAGTACAAGAAGCGTCTACAGGCCGCCGCTGGAAAAAATAAAGGGCGGAGTGATGAAGAGGCACTGATCGGATTGCTGATAGAATTACACTTGCATAGATGGGTTTATTCAACCACGTTGCAGTTGACGTTAATCGGATTGATGCCAGGTAGGGATGATATTTAATTTTTACCGAGAGACAATGCGAGGTAGCGGGTGGAAAGCAGAGGGATTTAAGATGATCTAATAGGTGTAGACGTAGGAGTAAGTGTTGGACACGACGAAGGGGCGTGTTGGGGGAGTTTACGTAATGGGAGCTAGTTGGGGAGGCACGTTGTGATTAAAACGACAGGTGAAGCCCGTGGGCCGTGCCGTTGCCGTACTGCACCGGAGGTCAGATCAGCCAAGCGTGCGCGGGCCAGTGGCCCTTTGCCTCTGCCTTTACCTTTACCTCGACCGCCACCCAATAGAACACGCCTTTGCCTCCTGCCCTCCTCTTTTTTATAATATCCTCTTCCTCTCCCCCCATCTCCTTTCCCTTCCCCTTCCTTCTCTCATCCTCTTCACGTTTTCCCACCCGCACTCCCCGGTCTCTCTTGTCCGTGCCGTGCTCTAATCTATTCCTCACATATACTCCAGCTTCCTCTCTTCGCAAACTGCTCCCAGCATCCTTGGCATCTCTATTCCCGCAAATTGATTATTATCTCGTCCGCCCAAGCACCTTTTTATCACTCAAATTGCATCGGATTTGTTATCCTTAACTCGTTCGTGCTTCCCCACCTCGCTTCCCATATTCGCCTATCACCTATCTTTAACGTAGTTTCTATGCCCATTGAGGTCACATCCTCTCCTTCGATCACCGATACCTTGCGCTCGTACAGCGAGTACTCGTACCAACCGTCTCTCTTTGCAAAGATCTCAAGAACCGGTCCCGCTAACAATTGGATTATACACGAACAACCTATTGCGATGGAAGACGCTGCCGCAGATGTGAGTTCCCCTCATCGATCTCTCTCTCGGGCGCTTTCTCCTGCCTCCCACTTTTAATCTTGTGGTTTTGGGCAAAAACTCATGTTTCCCTCCATTATTGGTTCCGCTTTAGCGCCGTAATCACCAAATCAACGCCCTGTACAGCAATCAAACCATGCCTCAAGGCTTGACCTCTCTCCAACCCCCACCCTTTCTCCCTCGCTCCTCCCCGCTGGACAAAAACGCGTCACCCGACCATTCCATGTCGTCAGATTCGTCCCTTTCTACAGGTATGCTGGATTCTATCTTTCGAGAGAACCACTCACAACATCCCTAGGAAACGCGTCTTGGGATCTCGCCGAGGGGATTGCTCGTCTGAACATTAACGGCGGGTTCGATACGGCTGAAAATATCCACGGTCCGATTCGCACGCCTCCAAAAACCAAAAAGGCCGCGGAACCCGTCCTGCAACTTCACGACTCCAGCCCACTCGAGTCCCCCGATACTAGTTCGGATTCGCGTCCTTCCCCACCTGCGTCCGATGATCGTCTTGCCCTCGCCAATCATTCACGTGTTTCTTCTGCTGACACGACTGCCTCCACCCAGCTTTCCGGCTCTAGCCACACGCTCGCATCCTCCGCACTCGGCTTGAAGGTTGGCCCTGAGCAAAGGGATAGGCCTCATTCGTATAGCGGCGGTCTATCAACTGCTGATCTTCAGCGTTTACGCGGCGTTGGCCCTAGTCCACCCGATGGAGAGCGAGCACCTCAATGGAGCGCTGCTGTTGATAGACAGAGCCAATACGACCAGCCTTTGTATCCGTCTTTGTCCAGCTATCCCCGTCAATCAGTCCCTGTAACGGAGGACCTTCAGGTAGATTATACCACGCAACAGCGGCAGTTCCAACCCCTTGATGGGACCATACCCAGCCCGCCAGCATTTAATGGCCGCTCCAGTAGCTCTGTCAGTGGAACAGCCGCTTATCGTTCACAGGCAGGTCGTGGATACAACCCAGGACTGGTCACAAACGGCGCATATACCGGCCCTCCCGGCCATACAGCTCACCTCTCCCTCGGAAATGCCCAGCAAGTGTATGACATGATGATGCCTTCCCATGAAAATCCCGCTGTTGCTCGTGTTCAGCAGCAGCATAATGTCTTCCGCGCCACTCACCAGCATTCCTCATCAGACCCACTTCATCTTCGTGAGGCTGCTGCTCTACTCAGTAGCAGTTTACCTCCTTTCCAGCCAGGGCTTTACCCACCCTCGCTTGGCCCACCCACTATGAGCCTTTACCCCAACCAGTTCTATCCTCCTCATGAGGCTTATGCAAACGCAGGTGTGGCCGCCCAAGTCATGGCTGCCGCCCGTTTGCAATCCCAATTCCACCCACAATACAATGTCGGTCTCCCAGGGCAAAGTATTTCCCCTGGACTTCATGATGACAGCCCAGGTAGTGGCACAAGCCTTGACCTTAATGGCAATGGGCCCTCCGCAAACAATCGTAAGCTGGGATTGTATAAGACAGAGCTGTGCCGCAGCTGGGAAGAAAAGGGTTCCTGTCGCTACGGGCCAAAGTGCCAATTCGCGCATGGTGAGGAAGAAATTCGCAAGGTGTCAAGGCACCCGAAGGTTGTCCCATTTTCATTCCTACTATTTTAACACCCTAACTGACACTGTATTTGACGCAGTATAAAACAGAGATATGCCGGGTAAGTAATGCAACCTCAAGTCCCCAATCTAAGTGCTGACAGCTTGACTTCAGACCTTCTGGGTATCCGGTTCTTGTCCATACGGAAAGCGTTGCTGCTTTATACATACCGAGTTACCAGCCAACGGTGCGGCTCCAGGAGCAGAGGGTGTTCCTCCGCCCAAGGTCAACCAAACGCGTGGCCGGTCCGACAGTGACCCGAACGAAGCACCTGTTTCTCTCCTGCAGCGAATCTCTGCTAAGCGCAACCAGGAAGCCGCGACAGCCACAACGGAAACAACTTACCAACCCCCGTCGCGTCCACGAACTGGCTCTCTCAGAGTTGATACGTCATCGCTCGATCAACCTGCTATAAAGCAGCAGCAAAACAAGTCTGCATATCCGTCGTTCACCGCTAAAGGTGTTCTGTTCTCTCAGACCAACGATTCTTCTGGTGGGCTGTCCCCCGGTCCCGTAACTGCTGGTCCAGACCTTGGAAGCCGGCAGCTTATCAACTTTGGCCAGGTTTGTGGGTATTAGCTCCTGATTATTTTCCATGCTCATCGTCGTCTTTGAAAGACACCCCCAAAGCAGAATACCGCACGAACTTCTGGGGCAAACGTTCGCCACTCCTTCAATGGCACTGAGATTAGCCTGAACCTCACTCCGCCCCCCGCTGCACAATTTGTCGCACCTCAACCTGAGGCTGCTATGCCGCGTGCGAACGGTCACTCGCGCTCCGGAAGCGTTGGTAACTGGGTTAGCCTCTCGCGCCATCTCGTAGCACCCTCACCGTTACATGGTCCACAAAGCGCAAGCCCCGCCAATGAGGGCAAGCTCAGTACGCCATGGCTGTCACCCGAGCAGGGTACGCGCTACGCTGAGAAGGCCTCCGCTTGGGCTTGAAGGGTCTTGCACCATCAGGCCGAAAAGCGTATGTATAATATAAAGTCAAGCTTGAGTTCGCTTCCATTATTGTACTACTTGTTTTCCCTGTTCCTTCTCTTGGTGTCGGCGCCACGTTATGCTTTCACGGTTCTCAAACTTTCATTTTCCTGCGCTTCAATGATACTTGACGATTGTTTGATGATCAAAACAACCCCTTCCCCGCCGTCTGCTTCCGATGTCGATCTTTCACGCTCACTTCCAACCTACAAGTTCTTTTTCACGAACTCCTTCGTTGTACACATTTTCCCCTTGTTGTTTTGAATCTTGCTCGTCCATCTCATCGTTCCCTTTTTAGTAGCCAGCCCAGTCTGCAGCTTGATTTATTGTCTTGTTCGTCTGTCCCGATCAGAGGTATATTCCCTCCCTTGCCTATCCTTACGCCGCCATCATACATTGCGCTGCTCTCCATCATCATGTCCTTATATTATCTGAATGAATTTCACGCCCGTTTGCCTAGTTTTAGAACTGGTGCACGAAGCCAACGTAGATGTAGTTCAAGTACCAATAAAGGCGATGCAATAGCGATGGGGAATAAAGATTGATGATAATTGAGTAGTTAGGCAAGTACGCAGTTCACGGATAGATCGAATAATCACTGTTTTGGTCCACGCAGATATAAGTGGTGTGGTTTAGAATAACATTCTACCGATTCGCCGACGAGGAGAAAATATCTGGGGAGAAGCGGGGGGAAAACGCGCCCTTGAACAACTCACGTGCCGAGAACGGCAAGCTCGCGATAGAACGAGGCCATACGGCAGCGAGCGCAGCCAATATAATCGAACTCGGGCTCGACAATGTTCGCCAGGACGTCCTCGCGCGCCTGGACGAGGCCCCACAGCGCCCACATCGCATGCGACGCCGGGCCCCACGCGGATACGGCGTTCTCGAGCGCGACGAGCTCGCGCTCGCGCGCTGCGGGGGATAGGTCCGCGAAGGCGGGAGCAGAGGCGGAGGCGTGCGGCGCGCGGTGCTCGAGGTAGGCGGTGAGGAACGTGCGGCGCTGGGCGTGGGTCGGGTAGCGCGAGGCGTCGAGCACGTGTGGGGTTGGGCCGTGGTAGTCTGCCGTCCACTCGATGAAGTGGTTCGCGATGTCGAACGGGGCTGGGTTTGGGGACGCGTACTCAAAGTCGACGACGATGATCTGTTGTTATGGCGTCATGCGGGACGTAAAAGGGGTAGAAAGAGACGATCAGCAGAGGCAGCGAAGTGGTTGAGATAACATAAGGCGACGGAAGGAGGAAGGAGAGGACGAACCTGGTGGTGCTCGGGGGTACCCTCTTCCACGTTGTTCAGGCGAAGCAGATTGCCATACTGGGCATCGTTGTGGCAAAATACTGGATGTGCATCAAAGTGCGCTGTCTTGAGCCATTTTGTGTAGCTCTCCCACTTTGCTTGAAATCGGTCTAGGTCGAGCGCTTTGCGAATGGCCGGTGTGATCGCCGGCAGCGCAAGGACACTTCGCGCATGAGGCAGCCACGAATGCACATTTTTTTGAACGCCTATCTGTATATTACTTCCATGTGATTGCCATTCAATGGTAGCAATGTCAACACTGTGGAGCTCAGCCATCCGTGCTCCGATGTATGCACTGATTCGTGGCTCGCGGATATCGGAGGCAGTAAGTGCCACCGAATCAAAGTATTCTTCGAGGCGCCCATTGGTGAACGTACCATATATACGCGGACCGAGGTTGAATTTCGAAGAAAGGACGTGTAGGACTTGTAGCTCTCGTCGGCGCGAGATAAGGGAGCCAGAGGACGGACCGTATACCCGCAGGAGGAGGGTGCGGGATGAGGTCGATGGTGAAGACACGAAAAATACGGCATTGGTTAGGGAGCCGGATACTTTCTGTATGCATGGGACGGGATGAGGGGCTGCTGTTTGGGACCAAGAGGGCACACGAAGGATTCTGAGGATGTCTAACAGCTGTTGAGCGAAAGCGCTCGATTTGTACTGCCTAGAAAAAAGAGGCCATAGTGAGCATGAGAGCGTGGTAATTAGTACTAGGAGGGCCAGACCACCAACTCCATCCTTAGAGGGTGCTGCTAGCTGACGCAAGGCGTGACGCGAGGCACTGTAAGTTGTGCCAATGGTGAAGAAAAAATGCTTACCTAGCATCTAGTCTAGCGCGAACGTGAGGTAGGCCCTCGAGGAGGCCGCCATGCAGGGAAGAGTCATCGAGGCGAACATATGGGGAGGTGCGAGGAGGGCACCCCAAGGAATGGTGTAGGGGCTGGGAGGTGATCGGCGTGTTAGAGGATATGGAAGACATGGCCATGGGTCGATGAGGGTCAATGTTTACGGTGTCTGGAATCGCGACGGTG
>Ga0137390_10001475_pt1 | contig 17759 bp, 22 predicted proteins | sample 15con2h24AmetaG_FD_104937 | JGI IMG/M metagenome (GOLD analysis project Ga0137390, IMG submission 104937) | Vadose zone soil microbial communities from Angelo Coast Range Reserve, California, USA - 15con2h2.4A metaG | ecosystem: Environmental > Terrestrial > Soil > Vadose zone > Saprolite... | reverse complement strand
ACGGTCCGACCTGGCGCTCGCTGGGATCGCCATCCTCGCCGCCGTGCTCTACGTCTGGGGCCTCGGTGGCGTCGGCTACGGCAACACGTATTACGCAGCGGCGGTCAAGGCGGGGACAAAGAGCTGGAAGGCGTTCTTCTTCGGCTCGATCGACACCGGCAACTTCATCACCGTCGACAAGCCTCCGGCCGCCCTGTGGGTGCAGATCCTCTCGGCCCGGATCTTCGGGTTCACCTCTTGGAGCATGCTGCTGCTGCTGCCCGAGGCCGCCGCCGGCGTCGCCTCGGTCCTCGTCCTGCACCGCCTGGTGCGGCGGTGGGCCGGGAACATGGCAGCGCACCTTGCCGCCCTGGCGCTCACCCTCACGCCAGTCGCCGTCCTGATGTTCCGCTTCAACAACCCGGATGCCTTCCTCACCCTGCTCGGCCTCCTGGCGGCATGGGCGCTGTGGTCGGCCGTGGAGACCGGCCGCGCCCGCTGGGCTGCTCGTGGCGGCCGGGCTGACAGGCCTGGCCTTCGACACCAAGATGCTGCAGGCGTTCCTGGTCCTGCCCGCCTTCATCGTCGTCTACCTCATCGCCGGGCCGCCACGGCTCGGCAAGCGGCTCCTGCAGCTGAGCGCGGCGGCGGCCACGCTCGTGCTCTCGGCCGGTTGGTGGGTGGCCATCGTGGCCCTGTGGCCGGCGGCCTCCCGGCCCTACATCGGCAGCACCACCAACAACTCGATCATCAGCCTGATCTCGGCTACAACGGGCTCTCCCGGATCTTCGGGGGTTCGGGCAGCGGGCCATCCGGAACGGCAACCGGAGGCGGCCCGAACTTCGGTGGGGTGGCCGGCCTGGGGCGGATGTTCAACAGCGTCGTGGGCGGCCAGATTTCGTGGCTGATCCCCCTTGCCCTCGCCGGTCTCATCACCGGGCTGTGGCTCACCCGCCGGGGCGGCCGTGCGGACCGCGGGCGGGCCGGCTGGCTTCTCTGGGGACTGTGGGGCGTGGGGTGCCTCGGGACGTTCAGCCTGGCCAAAGGCATCTTCCACCCGTACTACACCGTCCAGCTCGCCCCGGCGATCGCCGCCCTGGCGGGAGCCGGCTCCGTCGGACTCTGGGAACTGGGCCGCCGCCACCGGGCAGCGATGGCGTGGGCGCTGCCTGCCGCCGTCGCCGGCACCGCCGCCCGGCACCGCCGCCTGGTCGGCGGTCCTGCTCGGTCGCACGCCCACCTACCAGCCGTGGCTCAGGACCGTGGTGCTGGCCGGAGACCTCCTCGGTGCCGCCGGGGTGTGGCTGGCCTACCACCGCCCCCGGTGGCTCTGGCTCATGGCGGGGGCCGGGGTCGCAGCGGTTTCCCTGCTGGCCGGCCCTGCCGCCTATGCGGTGACGACCATCAACCAGGGCAACGCCGGGGTCAACGCATCGGCTGGCCCGGCGGTGACGGCTGCGGCCGGCACTGTTGGGGCCGGGCCGTTCGGTGGCCTTCCTGCGGGCACGGCACCAGCCGGGCTCGGCGAGGTGGGGGCACGTGCTGCGGCAAGAGGCTCGGCGACCGCTGATACTGCCTTGATCGCCTATCTGGAGGCCAACAGGGGCAGCGCCACGTACCTCGTTGCCACCTTCGGCTCCATGTCGTCGGCATCGATCATCATCGCCACCGGCCAGCCGGTCATGACCATCGGCGGGTTCAATGGCTCCGATCCGGCACCGACCCTGGCGCAGTTCCAGCGCCTCGTCGCCGAAGGCGAGGTCCGCTACGTCCTCGTCTCCGGCGCTGGCGGCGGTTTCGGCGGTGGGGGCCCCGGCGGAGGCAGCGCCACGAGCCAGGCCATCAGCCAATGGGTGACCTCCCATGGGAAGAAGGTGCCCGCCACAGGCTACGGATCGACCGCCACCTCCGGAACGCTCTATGACATCTCGGGTGCTTCGTAGCCCCTGCCGGTACGCCGTCCGCCACATCCTGGATTCTTCAGGCCCAATCCAGCGAGGAGACACCCTTGGACAGCATCCAAGCCTCTGCTCCCACCTTTCACTTCCCAGCCGTGGAGGCCAGCGCCTACGGAGACTGGAACCCTGAGGCCCCATCCGGCCCGGGCGCGGCGAGCCACCCGAGGCGGGCACTGGTCGTCGCCGGCATCACGGCCGCCGTCCTGGGCCTGGGGGCCTTCCTGGTGATCCGGGGACTCACCACCTCCACCACGACCGGCGAGGGAGCCGGTGGCCCGGGCGGACCGGGTTTTCGCAGGGGTGGCGGGCCGGGCACCGGCGGGACCATCGCCTCCATCAACGGCGCAACACTCAGCCTCACTACCGCGTCGGGCAGCCCCCTCACCGTCAGGACGAACTCCTCCACCACGGTCACCAGGTCATCGACTGGCGCCGTGGGGCGACATCCACCAGGGTGACAACGTCCTGGTGGTGGGTAGGGCCTCGGGATCGACCATCGCCGCCCGGGGCATCAACGACTCGGGTACCGCCGCGGCGGGCATTGCCGGGGCTCCGCCCGGAGCACGAGGCTTCGCCGCCGGCTCGGTGAGCGCCATCAACGGCGGCACCCTGACCGTCACCGAGTCCGACGGTACCCGGGTATCGGTCACCACGTCGTCGTCGACGCCCGTGACGATCCTGCGGACCCTGCCGGTGTCGGCCCTGGCCACGGGCCAGAGCGTCCGGGTCACGGGTACGACGAACAGCGACGGCAGCGTCACGGCCCTCCGGGAGGGCTAGGCCCCTGAGCCGGTTCTGCCGGCGAAGGTTCTGGAGCTTGGCGACCATCAGAGAGGGCGTTGCCAGCCCATCCTGTGCGAAGCAGCCAGCCGGGTCATGTCGTCCCAGTGCTCAGCGATGAGGTCGCGCCGGCGGCTTCGGCGCAGCACTGGCGTGAGGGCACCGTAGTCGCCTCCCCGCCGTGCCCGGTGGAGGATCTGGTCAGGGGAGATCCCGCAGGCTTGGGGCGAATCGGAACCCGAGGAACCCGAAGAGCCCGAAGACGAGATCCGTGTACCCATGCGAATCGGTGTGGTTCGGCGATCGGGTAGCTCTCCTGGTGCGCCAGCCCGTCAAGGACGAAGGTCGCCTCCCGGAGCTGGCAGTTGATCACGGCGACCGAGAGCTGCGGCCCCTGGTCCGAGACGTGGCTGTAGACGCTGAGACCCCGATGGACCCCGAAGTAGCGGGGCAGGTGGCGGGCACCGAGGACGGAGGCGGAGGCACCGAAGCGCATCCCGTCCGATGGGGAGGTGGTCCCCGGACCGAAGGACGCAGTGAGCGGCAGAGTCTGGTGGTAGCGCAGGAGTGTGGTGATCGCCTCGCCGAGCGTCTGCTCCCGAAAGCACCAGTCATGCACCCGCGCGGGCTGGCCGTAGGGGATCCCCGAGGCCCGGGACATGGTGGCCAGCCCGATGTTGGTAGCTTCCGCGGCTCACTCAGGGCAACTAGGGTTGACAAGCGCGAACGGGATTCCAGGATCTCGACGTGTGCACGTCCGCGCGAAAGAAGCCCCGGCAGCATTCGGGGCCTCTTTCGGTTGTCCCCCTTTAGTCAGTTACGGATCGATCACAACGGTACAGGTGTAGGTTCCTGGCTTCAGGCCGTTGGCGTTGACCGAAACCGGATCCGCGAACCCCTGGGGGGAGTTGCCGATATTGGCGCCGGCAGTCCCAACCACGCAGGTGATCTTGGAGTTGGTCGCTCCGGGGAGCTCGGACGTGGCCGTTGCCGTAACGTCGGTTAGCGGCGAGTCTGTGAAGGGTGCAGCGGTCGGCGTGCCGCTTGTGCAAGTCGCCACTCCGCTGACGGTCACGTTCTGGGAGGCTGTGTCGATGGCGTAGCCAGTCGGAGCGCCGGTCTCATTGACGATGTGAGTCCCGATGGTCAACCCGTCGACGCATGCGTGGCCATTCGCATCGGTCGTTTTCGACGCGCCACCATCGACATTGAACACCGCACCCGCAAGGGGTTGTGGGACGGAGGTGCCGCTATTGTGGTTCTTGCCCGTCTTGGTAACCAGGATCGCTCCGGACCCCTTGTTGGTGTAGGTGCACGTCACCACCCCGCTGGGTATGAGTGTGATATCGGCTCGGGCAGGGTTCGTGCCATTTTGGGACCCGCTCGAACCCGTCGTGGCGGTGCAGGCGAGGCTTTCCAATGTGAAACCGGTCGGTTCGGCGCCTTCGATGACATTGTAGCTTCCGGATGGCACGTTCGTGCAGGCTTCGGTGTTCGCCGCGCTGTCGCCGGTCGTGTTGCCGTTGTCGTTCAGCGTGAAGGCTGACGGCGTCGCATCGCCGGAGCAACTGGGCGTGGCGGAGCCGGTCGGCGGGTTGGGAATGGTCGAGGTGTAGCCGAAGTCCTGGTTGACGCCCCGCGGGTCGGTGTGCTTGATGATGTTGATCGTGCCGCAGTTGCGGATGTTCACCGGGATCGGCGCCACGAAGTCCTTGACCTCGGCGGTGAACGCCGCAGAGGCGCGGCTCTTGAGGAACGCGCTGCCGAAGGCCTCACAGGTCCCGGCTGGGAACACCCCGGCGGCGGTGAGGTTGATGGCCGCCTCCCCGAATGTGTTCGCCGGCAGGCTCGTCCCCGCAATGGGGTCGGTGACGGTGTCAACGTTGTTGACGGCCCCCTCCGAGTTGGCGCTGGTCAGGCCCAGGCGGTTGCCCCAGCAGGGCAGCGAGCTGCTCGAGAAGCACTGGCTGGCCGCGCCGGAGGTCACCCAAAAGAGCAGCCCGAGGGTTGGTTTGCCGCCTCCGTTGGTGAAGTCGAAGGTGACCAGGAGATCGCCGGCGGTCCGGTTGAGCGTAATGGGACCGACGGTGGTGCCTGAGAAGCCGGTCGTCGTGTTCTGGTTGATCTCGAAGTCCATGTTGGCCGAGCCGAGGACGTTGGTACGCTCCCAGGCGAGGTAGAGGAAGTTGCTGTTGTTGGCGAACTCGGACGCCTCGTAGAAGCGTGAGAGGTCGCTCTTGTTGGGAGGAATCGAGCCACTCACCACGGTGACGTTGGCGTCGTCTTCCTTGGTACCTTGCCCGAAGGAGTTGTCGGTCCTGCCGCTTGGCTGGTCGATGCCCACGTTCCGCCCCGCGACGTTGGCCCAGTCAGTGTTCCCAGAGGTATTGACTGCGAGGTTGCCGTCGCCGCCCTCAAAGGTGCTGCCGGTAAGCGGCGGCACACACGATGGACTGAAGGGTGCCTTGGTGTTGACCGGGTCGAAGTCACATCCGCTCGGATCGTCGGCGTGCCCGGGCACGAGATACAGCGCGCTCAGGGTGGCGACGAGCGTCGCGATCGCGAACCCCTTGGTCCTGAGGCGTCTCCTCGTGCCGACCAGCCGCATCCGGGCTGGCGGAGGCGGCTCCGCGGAGACAGATTTTGTTATCGCCGAGGACGCGGTCGGCAAAGCGTAGCCGCGCCGGTGGCGCATACAGTGCCGTGGAATATTGCTCATGTCATTGGCCCCCTTCCGCTAGGTCTTCAGCTTCTACAATCTTCTTCCCACAACTCGCCCCGACGGGACCTTGGCCTCGTTGCCCATTCCCCCCGATAGCCGCCGAAAGAGCGGAACCCGATGGCTAAGTTTGGCCACTCGCTAGCCACCCCTCCTCGCCTGCTCGCGCTCGCATCAGCTCGAGGAGAATGGGAATGGGGGCATCACGTAGGCACCGGCGCGACCCCCAGGGCCCCGTGGCGCAATGTCCCCGCAGCCGACACAGATGGTGGCGCCGCCCATCGATCAAATATCACGTCCCCCCGGACTGTTCCTTGTGACGGTAGCACTCCCACGTATTAGCGGCGAGATAATTAAGGTTCTCTAACGTTTCAGCGGGCGAGCGGTGCGAAATACTTGATGGTTTGCCCTTTCCCGACGAACGAGCACGCGCGCAAGAACAGCTCGCTCGGGGTGCTGAGCTTGATGACGTTGGGGTTCAGATTGGGAGTCCAGTCTGGTCATTAGTCTTGAGCGTTTGACTGGAGAACTTCACGAGCCAGGCCATGAGTCTGCCATCGGTGCGGCGCCATAGAACTCCACCGTCCTGCCAAACGCCGTCGCCGTTCTGATGATGCGATCCGTCGGGCGACGTTACGGGGTCGCCCTGGTTGTAGTGGACGTCGTGGACTCCGGGGCCGTTGGGTCCGGTCTCAAATAACGAACCGAACATCCAGATTCGCTCCGCCTGAGGTAATTCGGCCTCGAGAACAATGAGGGCATTGTCGCCGTCGCTAGTCTGCCAGCCAGCGCTTTCGGCGAGAGCAAACACGAAGGCAGCGACGGCCGCCAGTATGGGCTCGAATAAGCTCAGGAGACACCCTATGTGGGGTTTGAGCAACTTGGAGCGCACGTAGTCGATGGCGCCTGACGAGGGACCTTCGACTGGGCCACTTGCCACAGCATGGCGGCCTGGCGCTAAACCGGCGATCAGGCTGAAGAGGTCGGGATCCAGGTCGTAAAGCAATCGGTACTGAACACCGACGTTAGATGCCGCATATACGTCGAGTGCTCCAACATTTGTGGTGTCTTCGGGAAGGTTCAAGTACAGGTAGCCGTGATACCAATGACCTTGATGCACGCCACCGCGGTCGAGTCGATTGTAGGATCCAACAACCACGCCGTAGTTCTGAACAGGCACTTGAGTCTTCCTCCGAGAAGGCTCTCCACTACAGGAACCCAGGACGAGAAGCGCGTGGTCCATCATATTCCGCTTCGGCTTAGAGGGAAGTATGCACCGTTCGTCTAGACCTGTCGGGCGGTCAGTTCGTCGACGACCGTCGCGGGCCTCCGGCGGCCCGGGGGCGATCCGGTCGAACATGGGGGTGACTACCAGCATGTCGCCGGCTCTGCAGGCGCCCACGCCGGCGCTTCGGCCAACCACGCCGGCGTTCTCGGGGAGTTTTACGAGTTCCGCTCCTGCGCGGAACATCTGCACGGTCCCGACTGCGACCTCGATGAGATCCCACCTGACACCGGCCAGCCCACCGGGAGCCATGCGAGGAGCACAGGCCTCGCACCCGCAAGGCTTACGTTTCCGCCGCCGTTCACATTGCCTGAACGCAGGAAGCCTTCGTGAGATGCACGATTTACGACGGTTAACCGTCAGGGCCAGCAGTTCGAGGGGCAAGAGTTCCTCCGGCGGAGGTGCAGGGTTCACCTAAGTGGGGCACCCGCGACTCGGCTTGTCGCCTCCGTGGTACTGCCCCTTACTGACGAGATGGAGTGGGCACCAGCCACGGAGAGCAGCTCCGCAATCACCCTCTGATGGCAGGAGCCGTCCAGGCACCCCAACTCGTCACCGTGACAGCCTTGGAGCGCCTCAGGGTGACACTGGGGCCCTCGGCTGACTCCTCGACGTCGGCCACCGCAGCGCGTTCTGGGGGCTGCTCGGCGTGAGGATCCGGCCTCCAGTGGCCAACCGGCGTGGCCAGTACACGAACCGGTTGGTCCGGTCGTGCGCTCCTACGATGCAACACTGTTCTGGCGATGGTCGCTTTGGGGCCGAGCGCATCGAGTACCACGCGTTCGCATGCCGCCTTGTGGGCGCCACACAGCTCGCCCTGTCGGTGACCGTATCGATATTCATGTCGCGGCCGGTAAGACATCCTGGCGGAAGCCACACGACGCCTGTCATCAGCCTTTTCTATAGTAAAGATCTGCTTGTCAAATCTCTCCCACGGAGCTATAAACTGGTGTGGCACGACGATCCAGGAGGTGACAGATGGCTATCGAGACGCAGGAACTTGACGTGTCACAGCAGGATGGTCAGGCCGCTGCGGTTGACTACCCGAAGCGCAGTGGACGTCCAGCATCACCACCCGGGAGAACCCGTCGGTAGCATCCCCCTGTCCATTTCTGAGAGCGACATTCCGCACCACGCTGGACTCAATCCGAAGGTAGAGCCGAAAGGCTCCTGAAGAGCGATGAAGGATCCGCTCAGCCGTTGCGCCAACGGGTTGAGCGGTGACTTGGGGGACGGCGGGGGCTATCCGGATGGGATCCCGGCCGGGAAGCTGCCCATGGTCAGCCGACTTGTTGCGGTGGCGGACACCTACGACGCCATCACCTCTGATCGCCCCTATCGCCTTGCCCGTTCACGAGACGAGGCTTGCCGCGAACTGCGCTCAGGACTTCAGCTCGATCCCGACCTCGTGGAGGAGCTGATCGATCTCGAGCGTCGAGGAATCGGGGCCTGGGCCGCCTGATTCATACTTCCGTACGGAGAGCCAGGGAAGTTGGGAGGACAACTCGTTGATTTCTCTGGCCCGGGGTTCTCGGCTCGTGAGCGTGGCGGCGCCGTGGCATTCCATGCACTGCACCTCTTCTGGCACCGTCTCCTATCGATTTTGCAGCTTGGGCAAGCCTCTCCTTGGCTGCCTGCTGGGCTTCTGGGGGAAGATCCTCGATCTTGGTGCCCTTCGGTTGGCAGCACTCACCGCCTTCATGAGCGTGCTCCGTCCACGTGCGGCCGTCACAGCACCAACCAGCGCTTACGTCGAGTCCTTCTGCCAAGCGCGCTCGTCCAGGCTCCGACGGGGATGTCGGTCAACATGGATGGGCCGGGTGGCCCATCCATGTGCCGCTCAGCAGATCCTTGAGCTTGCCGGGTTGCAGGACCTTGGAGACGAGCGAGGCGACGGTCTGGGCGAAGGCATCCAGCGCCTGGGATTGCTCGATCTGGCCGACGATGCCTTCCGCCAGATCGGCGCCGCGTGCTCCCAGGGCCCGTTCCTGGCCCGCGTGCCCAGCGCTCTGGCCGCCGGCCACTCCGTCCTTGTCCCTGCCCAATGAGCTCATGAACCTGGTTGCTCCCACGCACGTCCACTCTCCGCTGGAACTGGTTGAGCCAATTCCTTGGTTGCGATCAGCTAATGTCGGCTAATATTAGAGAACCATAGCAGAATTTGTGCAAGTCTCTTTTAGTGGTGAAGGAGTGCGGGAGCATGGAACGGACAGATACCGAAGAGCGCATCGCCGCCTTCTCCTCACTTGCCGATCCCACTCGGCGGCGCCTCTACCTTTATGTCATCGCACGGCCCGAGGGGGCCGGGCGGGACGAGGCAGCGGAGGCGACGGGAATCAGCCGGGGCTTGGCGGCCTTCCACCTCGACCGGCTCATCCACGACGGCCTCCTCGTCGCCAACTACCGCCGGCTCACCGGCCGCACCGGTCCCGGCGCCGGGCGGCCTGCCAAGATCTACCTGCGTTCGGAGCGCGAGCTCTCCTTCAGCATCCCCCAGCGCAACCATGAGTTGCTGGCAAGGCTCTTCGCCCAGGCGATGTCCACCAGCTCTGACACGCCTCTCGATGCACTGCAGGTCGCCGCGAACGAGCTGGGCGTCTCCCTCGGTGACGAGGCGCGCCGGGCGGCCGGGACCCGCGCCGGGCGCCAACGGCTGCTCGAAGCGGCAGCCGCGGTCCTGCACGAGAACGGCTTCGAGCCCAGGGCGGAGGGAAACGACCGCCTCGTCCTCGGCAACTGTCCCTTCAGCCCGCTCGCCTGCGAGTACACGGATATCGTCTGCCGGGCCAACCTCGCGCTCATGCAAGGCCTCACCTCGGGTCTGAGGATCAAAGGCGTCGAAGCAGTGCTGGAACCCAAACCGGGCAGGTGCTGCGTGGCCTTCCAACGCTTGCCGCGTGCCACCTCGGCCAACGACGTTCCCGTCCAGCACTGACCCCACGAGCATCCGAGAGAGGAGAGGCACACGCATGCGTGACAACGGCGAGCCCACCTGGACTGGCGATCCACCCTACCGTGGGCTGCAAAAGCAGTCGCCCGTCGACCTGGGCCGCCCTGCGGTGTTCGACGACCCGGAGGAACCGTTCCCGTGGGATCACGTCTCCCCACGGAGCATCGACCCGGAACGGTGGTCCGCGTACCAGGGCTACATGGCCGAGATCTTCGAAGCGCTAGGCATGAACCTGGACACGCCGGGAACCCACCGGACTCCGGAACGCTTCCTGCGGGCACTCCTTGACTCCACGTCGGGCTACGAGGGGGATGCCAACCTGCTCACGGCCTTCCCCACCGAATGCCGTGGCGGCCCCGACTGCACGCTCAGCCAGGTGATCGAAGGGCCGATCCAGTTCTACGCCCTGTGCGAACACCACGCACTGCCCTTCTTCGGCGTGGCGCACGTGGGCTACGTGCCGCACGAGCTCATCATCGGCATCTCCAAGCTGACGCGGCTGGTTCGGCTCTTCGCCCGCAGGTTCACGGTGCAGGAGCGCATGGGCGTGGAGATAATCGACACGCTCCTGAGCCTGCTCGAGCCGCATGGTGTCGCCGTCCATCTGTCGGCCACCCACCTGTGCACCCAGATGCGCGGCGTCCGCGAGGACCAGTCCAAGACGTGGACGTCGTTCTGGCGGGGCAGCTACGAGGGCGAGCCGGCCATGCGGGAGGAGTTCCTGCGCACTGTGCAATCAAGCCGCCGATAACACACCCGATGGTCGTCGGGGCTTACCGATGTCACCACACGATCGAACAGCCGAAGGACTCCGTCTCCGGCACGCGGACCTCCCGTTGCCCGAGGAGATCCTCCACAGCCTCCTGCAGGTCCCGTCGCTGCACCCTCGCCGGATCGCGGGCGTCGAAAACACGGCCTCGGTACCGCAGCACCCGGTGGCGATCCAGGACGCAGCACTGCGGCGTGCGGGCCATCCCATACGCTCGCGCCAGCGCAGCGTCGACATCTTTGAGGTACGGGAAGTTGTAGCCCTTCTCCCGGGCTCGGCGGGCCATCTGCGCCACGGTGTCCGGTGGGGAGAGGTACGGGTTGTTGGGGTTGATCCCCACGAGCCCGAACCCGCGAGCGCCTTGGCTGGCCTGAAGCTCGATCATGGCCTCCTCACAGGCCTTGGCTGTGGGACACCCGTTGCCGAGGAAGACCAAGGCCAGCACCTCCCTGTCGTCGAACGACAACAGGGAGTAGAGCCGGCCGTCGGCAGCCGTCACGTCGGAGAATCGAGGTCCCGGCCCCCCCACGACGGCGGGCCCCTCCGCCACCACGCTCATAAGGGCAACCCCAGCGAGGAGGGAACCGAGTCCTGCGTCGTGCCCCGGCGGCCCGATGCTCGGTCCCGTTGAGACCGTGGGTCGTGGCGTCGTGCGCCCCGAATCTCTCGGGGAACTGCGCCACGATGCCATCCGTGAGGGCGTCCGCCATGGTGAGGATCTCGGTGAAGATGTCGTCGAAGGCTGCCACATCTGCGTCCCAGTCCTTCTGACGGGCGACCGCCTCTCCCTTGGTGAGAGAGAGGTGCTGGGCGAGGAGGTCGCGCACGTCGTCCTCGGGCCAGCTGGGGTTGGCGTCGGCCAGAAAGGCGGCGTTGGCATCGGCGTTGGCGTCCCACCGCTTGTCGTGGCGGGCGAATGCCCGCTTGTCCCCCTTGATGGCCGCGGCCACCAGGTCGACGGCGATGAGGATGTGGTGCTTCAGGAGCCGGGTCAGCTCCTGCCCGGCTCCGCTCCGTAGAGGGGGACGATGGCGTTGCCGATGTCCTCCTGGTTGCGCAGCAGCCGCCCTGCCGCCGCCTCGGCGTCGGGGGTGCCAGCCACCGCCGCCACGATGTACTGGCGTGTCCAGATGAACGCGGTCGGTCCACAGCTTGCGCATCGCCGTCCGCAGGCCGGATGCCGCATCGGCGGTAACGCCTGTGCCATTGGTTTCCAGAACGTCATCGGCTACGGGCTTCAGGGACTCCACGAGCTCAGCGGTCCTCTCGTTCATCTCGTTCAGGTCGTGGTGGGCGCGGTCTTCGTTGGTCGCCCCGCCGAAACGCTCCGGGAACTGCGCCACGATGCCGTCCGTGAGGGCGTCCGCCATGGTGAGGATCTCGGTGAAGATGTCGTCGAACGCTGCCACGTCTGCGTCCCAGTCCTTTTGGAGACGGGCCACCGCCTCTCCCTTGGTGAGCGAGAGATGCTGTCCCAGGAGGTCCCGCACGTCGGCCTCGGGCCAGTTGGGGTTGGCGCCGGCCAGGAACGCCGCGATGTCGTCCGCGTTGGCGTCCCACCGCTTGTCGGGCGGGCGAATGCCCGTTTGTCCCCCTTGGTCGCCGCGGCGACGAGGTCGACGGCGATCAGGATATGCTCCTTGAGGAGCCGGGTCAGCTCCTCTCCTGCCTCCGCCCCGTAGAGGGGGACGACGGCGTCGCCGATGTCCTCCTGATTGCGCAGCAGCCGGCCTGCCGCGGCCTCCGCGTCAGGGGTGCCAGCCACCGCGGCGACGATGTACTGGCGGGTCCAGATGACGTGGTCGGTCCACAGCTTGCGCAGCGCCGTCCGCAGGCCTGAGACGGGGTCGTCCTCGCGGCCGTACCCGCCGGGGAACTGGGCAGCCAGCCCCGCGGCGAGGGCATCGGACATGGTCAGGATCTCGGTGAGGATGTCGTCGAAGCGATCGACGTCGTCGTTCCATTCCTCGTTGAAGCGGGCAAGCATCTCATGCTTGGTGAGCTTGAGGTGCTGGCCGAGCAGGTCCTGGAGGTCCCCCTCGGGCCAGTTCGGATTCGCGCCTGCGAGGGACGCTGCGATGTCGTCTGCGTTGTGGCTCCAGCGCCGGTCGAGCCGGCGGAACCGCCGCTCGTCATCGGCGATGGCGGCGTCGATCGCGTCGACGGCGATCAGGACGTGCTCCTTCAGCAACTCGGTGAGCTTGGCTCCTGCCCCTTCCCCGTAGAACGGGACGACGGCATGCCGATGTCCTCCTGGTTGCGCAGCAGCCTCCCCGCGGCCGCGTCGGCTTCAGAGGCGCCCGAGAGCGCCGCGACAATGTACTGGCGCGTCCAGATCACGTGGTCTGCCCACAGTCGCCGCAGCGCGTCGCTCAGTGACATCGTTTCATCCAAGACCTCTTCTGCTGCTCCCATGTGTCTCCCCCTCCGTCAGTGCGTACAGCAAGCCCTTCTTCGATTGGGGCTCGACCTGAGTCCCCTGCTGATCGAACTACTGACCCTGGCAGTGGCGGCACCCCCGGACACGTCCTTGCCCTGGATGATGGCCTTCCAGACCCGCACGGGCCAGGGGCTGGGCCGTATCTCCATGTGCAACACTTTCCCGCACCTTCTCAATAGTTTGGCAAGCTCTGCTTTACGGTAGAGAGCCAAATCTAACGCAAGGCAGCGCTTGCTTTGGAGCCAGAGGTCTTCTAAACTGAAAAACCACTGCTCGCAGAACGGTGATGGGAGGCGGCGAATGCCGAAACCCGGCGTCGTCACGGGAACCCACACGGCCGGATTGCCGGCCCGTTCGCGGCGCTACCCCGGCGGGCGACAGTGCTTGCACCGGGCTGCGACACCTGGCTGTCGATCTGCAATCGGGCCACCACCTGGTGGGCGCACTCACCCAGAGCCGCTCCCCGCCTGCGCGGCCGCAGGCCTTGTGAGGACAAGGTCGTCGGTGGATCCCTCACCCCTTGATGGCTATCTCCGGGAATTCTGCCAGCAGTGCTGGCTGCCGCTCCTCGCATCGATGCAACTCCGTGACCTTCTCCAACTGGAGGCCAGCCGCTTGGCGGCTGCAGCAACGGATGCTGGCTCGCGGTGGCCACTCGCCAGGGTCCGGAGCGCCTGGTGAAGCGCAGGTCTGCGGGCGATGACGTCCGCGGTCTCGGACCGCTCGGCGAGGAACTCCGGCACCGCATCCGCACCACGGGACCGATGCCATTCGCGAGCTTCATGCGCCTCGCCCTCTACCATCCCGTCCACGGCTACTACGCAGCCCGGGTCCCGGGCCATGGTGCTGACTATCGGACCTCACCGTCGATCAGTCCCTGGTTCGGCCGGCTGGTCGGCCGGGCGCTGCGCCGCATGTGGGAGGATCTCGGACGGCCGGACCCGTTCTGGGTCATCGAGGTAGGCGCTGGGCTCGGCGATCTGGCAGCAGGAGCCATGGAGGTGGCCGGCCCAATGGCCGGTGCCTTGCGGTGGCGGTTCGTCGAGCAGTTCGAACGGGTGGCTGCGTGGCAGCGCCGCCGGCTAGGATCCGCCGACTGGCGGGCCGAGTGGACCTCGGGACTCGGCGGGTCTGCCCCGGTGTGCGGCTGCGTGCTCGCCAACGAAGTCCTCGACGCCTTCCCGGTCCACGTGCTCGAGACCGTCGCGGAGCGGGGGGTCAGCGAGGTCTACGTTGGTCTCGATGGAGACCGGTTCGTCGAAACGCTGGGCCCGCTCTCGGTGGCGGCCCTTGCGGCTCCCTCGAGACGGGCGGCCGCCTGCCTGGATGTGGGCAGTCGCTTCGAGGTCTGTCTTCAATTGGAGGAATGGTTCGCCCAGGCGTCCCGAGCGCTGGAAGCGGGTTGCCTGCTTGTCGTCGATTACGGCGACTTCGAACCCGACTTGTGGCTGCGCCAGCCCCGGGGCACGGTGGAGGCACCCGGCCCCGAGTGGGCAGGCCCCTGCCCCCTCGACGATCCCGGGTGCAAGGACATCACGGCGAGGGTGAACTTCTCGGCAGTGCTCCGCGCTGCTCGTGCGGCCGGCTTTCGGCCGCGGCCCCTCCTTTCGCAGCGGGACTGGCTTCGCTCGCTGGGGCTGACTGACGTCGCCGGCGACTTGGATGCGGCCCGGACCCGCGCCGCCCGGGAGGGCTGGGTGGAGGAGGTTGTGGCCCTGGGACAGGAGTACGACGACCTACTGGAGCTGTGCAGCGAAGGCGAGCTGGGCGACCTCCTGGTGCTGGAGGCAATCAAGGCAGGTGCGTGAGCTCTGGCTCACGAGGTCGGCGTTTGGACGCCGCAGGACCGCCAGAGGAACGGTACCTGCCCCACAACCGGTGGGTCAGTCGAGAGGTTCCGGGCGCTGCGGGGGGTGGGCGAACTCAGTCTCGCCGCATGTGACGGCGAGCTGCGTCATGGATTCCCCCCGCAAAGCGCCCTGCCAGTGCCTGCCGCCGGCCGGGGTCGGGACGAGGTCTGACGCTCCCACGCGGGTCACACCCAGTCCTTCTGTCACGACGCATCCCCTCCCTCCAGGATGTAGAGGACCTGGCCGCCATGATGCACGTGCCAGTTCGTGCGAGCGCCGTCTCGGAATCGCACCCATGAGACGCCGGGGGCGATGAGCTCATCGCCGGAGGGAAGGCTTCGTCGCTCAACCTCGCCGGTGAACAGGATCGGGTTGTCGTCCTGCACCTGTGCCTGTTCCCATGTCCCGGCATCGACGAAAGGGTCCGCGCTCATGAACGCATCCGCAACGCCTGGTCAGCAGCTCGGACTAGCAGCGGGTACGCCCATGGGCGCAGTGTAACGGCCCGCGAGCCCTGGTCGGTTCGCAGAGTGGGCGCGGGGAGGAGCCAGCTTCCAGGAAGCACCGATGAAGGATCTAAAACTAGCTGTCTCTTGTTTAAGATTGGTAGGAGATCTAGAATCACAGGAGCTGCTTGAACGATCACCGGCACGGCTGGGAGGAGCACATGAGCCAAAATGAACTCGGCGGAGCGGGTGGCGCCCACCCCCCTGCCCTTCTCCGCACCTCGCTGCTCTACCAGCGCTTGGAGGCGCTGGGACTGTCCGGCCACGTCAATTGCTGGTTCCTGCGCAAGGGCGATGGAAGCGCAGGCGCCCTGGTGGTGGATGACCGGACCGTATTCCTGAGGGCACTGAGAGCCACGGGCCGGTTCTGCGAAGACTCCTCCAGAGGAGGCATCCTGCACGGTGGCCGCCGTTCGTTCCGGGAGATGGCGGCGGGGTCCGGGGAGGCCTTGCATTTCACGGCGGCGGCCGGCGACTACCTCTGGGTGCACCTCGACAGGGTGTCGCCCAGTCCGAAGGCCACGTTGGACGGGCGTTGCCGCTATCGGAGCCGTCAGGCCGCGGCTCACATCCGCCGGGATGTCGTTCCGCTCTTCCTGCACCCCTCGGCCGCCGTCTCGGCTTCACAGAGCCTGGGCAACTACCCCAAGCGGACACGGCAATGGTCCGGCCGCCGCAACGCCGGCAGAGCAGAGCTGGTCCCGGTGCAGGCCTTCCCGGTGGAGACGCCGAGCCCGGTCGCCGAGCAGCGGGGCTGGTTGCGGAGCTGTGCTGAACGAACGCAGTGTGGTCGCGTGACTTCCGCTTAAAGGTCCCGGTTGCCCTCCACAAGCGGCAGGGACAGGCTGCGGTGGCCGGGCGCTCGAGTCACCATGCTCATGGATACGGGGCCGAACACCCTGACATCGACGCCCGTTCCTATGACCGCGTATTGACCTGGCTCACCCTCACCTGAGTGCCTTCATCCGGTGATCGATTCACTCGTTGGATGCAAACCCGTCACAGGCTCACAGCGGCGTCAGGCAGCGTGCCGGTGTCGGTGGTGTTCCCCGACCTGGGCACGCAGAGGATCGACGTCTGGACGATCCCGGGACCAGAGGTTAGCGTTCCCCTCGCTTACCGAGGGTTCGCTTCTGCTCTCCGCCCAGGGCCTGCACTCCCGTGCCGCTGGCCACGCCCACGGGTCGTCACAGGCCCAGGAAGGCCGCGGCGTCCTCCCGGAACATCGACCCCGAGACCCTGTTGAGAAGGAGGCCCGGTCATGGGACAGGACAGCAGCGCAACGGCAGCAGGTCTCCGAAAGGTGTGGCCGGAAAGCTTGACGCGCATCGGAGCCATCCGCTTTGCGCGCCGGTATCACAACTACGAGGACGCGCTCCACTTCTACCGGGACCTCGTGGGGTTGCCGCTTCTCGAGACATTCCACGGTAGCTACGGCACCAACGGGGCGATCTTCGGCCTTCCCGACTCGTCGCTGACCTTCGAGCTCGTTGAGTCCGACCAACCGGTGGCTGTCGATCCCCACGAGCAGCTGTGCCTCTACTTCCCGGACGCCGAAGCCAAGGAGGCAGCTCACAGGCGTCTCGGCGAGGCGGGCATCGAGCCGGTCGAATCGCACCCGTACTGGGCCGCGACAGGCGCCGTCTCGTACCGGGATCCGGACGGCCGCGGGTTGGTGTTTGCTCCGTTTGTTTACGGCAAGAACGAGCCCGAGGCCACCTCCTCGAGCGGCGAGCAGGGCTCTTCTCGTTGAAGAGCTCTCCCCGCCCACTCGCACGGCCACATGGGAAATCGCTCCCGGCCGATCTGTTGACACCCTTGCAGCCGATGCCCAACCTGCCACTGCGAACGCGAGTCCGGGCTCGTGCTCATACCCGCCGGCGAGAGAAATGGACCGCGCCGAGCAGCTGCTCGGAGGCTGGGAGCAACAGCACATCAAGGCAGAACTAGCAATGGAGAATGACAAAGACAGCGCAGGTCAGAGCCGACATAAGCCTGTCTGTTATGTCGGCAACATTCCCTGGTCCGCTGAGCGAAAGCCGCGCCTCGCCGATACTGTCAGGCGGTGGCCACGGCGAGCGTCGGCCCCTCCCAAGAAGGCGACCCGAGGCGGCGATCTTTGGAGGGAGAAGTGGCTTTGGGCTGTCTTCTCCTGATCGCGGCCGCCTATCCATCTGGTCTCCCGGGCGCAGCGCTTCCCGGACCACGACCTCACTCATCCCGCCACCCGGCTCACATCGGGAGGCGGCGACGGCTAACTGCCGTTGGCGTTCACTGGACGTAGCCGGCAACCGCTCGGGTAGTTGCGCCACGGCGTCCCCGAAGGTCCAATGCCCCGCCTTGCGGCCGCCTGATAGCCGCCACAAGCAATGCTCTTGCATTCCTCAGGACGGACTTAGCTACTCAAAAGCATCAGTAGCGGGTTGAGACCGGCATCGCGGCCGCATCAACCCCCGGGGTGGAGGGCGTCTGGTCAGTCGACAAGCCGTCGGATGCGCTCGGCCAGCCTTTCGGCGGCGGCGT
>Ga0137390_10001470_pt1 | contig 17779 bp, 18 predicted proteins | sample 15con2h24AmetaG_FD_104937 | JGI IMG/M metagenome (GOLD analysis project Ga0137390, IMG submission 104937) | Vadose zone soil microbial communities from Angelo Coast Range Reserve, California, USA - 15con2h2.4A metaG | ecosystem: Environmental > Terrestrial > Soil > Vadose zone > Saprolite... | reverse complement strand
GCTCCATGCCGAGCTCGGTGAAGAACGCGACAGCCGCGTCCAGGTCGTCGACGACGATGGCGACGTTGTCCATCCGCTGAATGGTCATGTCTCCGAGCATAAAGAACGCTCGCCGCTAGTGGGTATCCGGCGGCTAGCCAAACGGCTAGCCCGGATTTTTCACGAAGGCGGCCAGCATCGGTGTTCTGAGCCCATCGGAACCGATTATGGGTCGTCAGAGTCGACGAGGACCGTAGCCGGTCTGTTTAGGCGGGTTGGGTGACGAGGCGAGGGGCGAGATGAGCCACTTCGGTCGGTTTCAAGGCGTGTTCGTTTGCGGTCCGGGGAGCTGGCCTGGTTGGAGTCGAAGTCAGGCGGCGGCTTCCAGCCTGCGTAGACGCCGGAAGGCGTCGTAAAGAATGGGGTCCATCGCCAGTTCTGCTGCAACCTGAGGTATAGGCGACGACCGGTGCGGACAACACGGGCCGCGGTGTGGAACAGGCGGTAACGCAGCGGCCTTGGGGTCCCACTGCTGTGCCTCGCCGCGCAGGCACAGGTTTTGGAAGAAGGCGATCAGGTCCTGAGCCGCGAGCACCAGCTCGAGCCACACGCAGTTGGGCATGAAGTCGTGAAAGGGAAGGTTCTCCAGACCGGCGGCCTTGCCGCAGCGAATGCGGTTCTCAACCCGGGCGTGACCACGGTGCCGAGCCTCGAGCTGGGCGATGTCTTTGTCTTCCTGGTCGGTGATGAAGACCTGGAAGCGGAAACCGTTGACGTCGGTGAACTTGAGCTGAGCCCCGGGATGCGGACGTTCCCGGCGGCAGATGGCTCGGGTTCCCGGTGGCCAGGAGCTCAGGTCGAGGTCCTTCAACTCGCAGACCGCCGCCCCTTCTCGCTCCTCGCCCTGCTGGGTGATGGCAGGCGCCCAGTCCTGCTCTCGCGTATTCAGGATCGCCTCCCTCACGTACTCGTAGAGGTCCAGGCCGACCGAGAACTGGAGCCCCTGCTCGCGCACCTTGTCGAGGAAGCCGTGAGTCGCTGGTCGCCGGGGCGGGCGTTCTGATCGCCCGCTCCCAGGGCGCCAAGCCAGCTCTGCCGCCGGCTGCCCGGGAGTGCGGAGAGCCCAGGTCCCTCGTGGCGGTGGGGAGCCAGCTGCCCGGCGGATGCAGGCTCGAAGCACTCGGGACCGGCGCCGTCGTCACCCTCGCCGACCATGCCGGCGGCAAGCCGATCGTCCTCAACTTCTGGGCGAGCTGGTGTGGTGCCTGTATCAAGGAGATGCCCGAGCTGCAGAAGGTGTACGCAGCGGCGGCAGGTGGGGTCCAGTTTCTCGGGCTCGATCTGCTCGGCGTCGACGGAGAGGACCGGGCCGGGGCCGTGGCGTTCGCAACGCAGCGCGCCGTGGCGTATCCCCTCGCGTACGACGACGGGGGGCTGCTGCACAGCCGGATCTCGCTCAGAGTCCTGCCGCCCACCACCGCCTTTGTCCGGGCGGACGGAACCCTTGCGGGCCTCCATATTGGCCAGCTCGACGCACCGGAGCTCCGCCAGCTCATCAGCAGGTACCTCGGGATCAAGGTGGCGGCATGAGGCTGACCCGGCGCGAGCTACTGCATCTTGGACTCATTGGGGCCGGAGGTCTCGCTGTGGGCGGGCTCTACGAGAAGTTCGGCCCCCGCTCCGATGCCCTCACCGGCCCGACGTTCGGCCAGCTTCTGAGCGCACGCCGCGGCACGGGGGACGGCACCCTACAGGTGTTCGTGGGAGGCGAGGACTACGTGGCTGGGGTCGAAAACTATGTTGGCTTCTTCCTTCAGCACGGCGGTGCCAACGGGGCACGCATCTTCGGCGCTGACGCCCGGATGTGGATCACGCCAACCGCCGACCCGAGCGCCAGGCTCAGGCCGACGGGCCCCATCCCGTCCCCCTGGTTGGGCTATGCCCATCCCGACGGGCCACCCCCGCTTCCCCAGGGCCTCAACGCCGTGCACGTCAACTTTTCCAGGCCCGGGTTCTGGACCCTCATCGCGGAAACCACGACCCAGTCCCGGCTCATCGGGACCACGTACATCCAGGTGAAGGCCAAAGGACACGCCGACACCAAGATCCCGGGCGACACGGCGATTCCGAGCGTGACTCCGACGGTGGCCAACAACGAGGGGGTCAGCCCGATCTGCACCCGCAAGCCCCCCTGCGACATGCACCAGATCACGCTAAAGGATGCGATAGGGAGCGGGAAGCCGACGGCGTTCTTCGTGGGCACCCCGGAGTTCTGCCAGTCGCGCAACTGCGGGCCGAGCCTCGACGAGCTCCTCGCCGTGGAGAACAACCTTCACGGTCAGGCCAACTTCGTCCACGCCGAGGTCTACCTGAACGACCAGACCCAGACCATCGAGCACCAGATCCCGAGCCCAACCTTCAAGGAGTGGGGTTTCCAGAGCGAGCCGTGGCTGTTCGTCATCGACCGTAACGGAGTCATCGCATCCCGCTTCGAGGGCGGCTTCACGGCCTCACAGGCCCAGACGGCTCTAAAGCCGCTCGTCGGATAGCCGAGGGTCGGTTTGTCAGGAAGTCTTGGGCCCACCGGGGCGAAGGATTTTGGCTCCCCCTTCGAAGGCGAGTCAGCAGCAGGAGCCATCGCCGCGCCAAGCGGCCCAACCTTCCTTGACCGCGACCCCTGCGACGACCATGCCAACGAGGGGGTCCAGCCACCACCAGCCCAGCCTGGCGTTGGCCATGAGGCCAACCAGCACGGCCGCGGCCAAACAGGCGCAGAGGATGTTCTGCGTTCCCTCGCCGGCGGTGGCTCCCGAGTCTAGGCGAGCGCCGAGGCGGTGCTTGGCGACCCCAAGGGCCGGCATGGCGAGCAGGCTCGAGATGGTAAGAACGATGCCGAGCAGGCTCGTTTGCGGCCGATGGCCCGTGAAGAGGTTGCGCAACGACTCGCTGGCCACGTAGGGGGCGAGTAGCCAGAAGCTCACCGCCACCGCCTTCTGGGCTCGGGCTTCGGCAGACTCCGAATGGGTTCGTGACCCCGTGAACCGCCAGATGACGATGATGCTCGCCAGGCCTTCGACTCCCGAGGAGAGCGCCCAGCCCATGAGGGCGATGGAGCCCGCGGTGACGCCGGCGATCATCCCGACCGCGCCCTCGATGCTCATCCACGCCAAGCTGACCCATGAGAGACGCCGGGCGGCCCGAGCACCTCGCATCCAGTCGGCGTCTCGCCGCGGCTCAGTGGTTGAGGCTGGCGCGCAGCAAGCTTCTTGGCAGGCGCTCGACTCAGTGGCAGAAGCGCCGGCGGGAGCAAGCGAGAGCGGCTGTTCAGGAGACATGGATCATTTGATTGTAAGGCTCGGCGCGGGCAGCATCGGCTTGGCATCAGCCCGCCAGACGGCTCGAAGATCGGATCGCCCGCCTGGCCAGATGTATGGCCGCGTTCGACGAGGAGCACCAGGCTCGCCCAGACGGCGAGAGTCTCGGCCATGCGGGCGAGTACCGAGCCCGCCGCCCCCACAGCTTTCGTGCGGATCAGGCCACAACCCCGGAGGCAGCCGAGGTGGTAAGACACGTCGGACACTTTGCCGCGCGCGGGATTCTCGCGGTATCCCGAGGTTTGGATACAGGGTCGTCAGAAGACCAGAACTGGCCCCTGAGCAGCCAAAACAGTTGTGGGCGCAGGAGGATTTGAACCTCCGCCCTCTTCCGTGTCAAGGAAGCGCTCTCCCCCTGAGCTATGCGCCCTTCGCCGCCACAGAGGGCGACCGGAGACAAGGGAGTATAGCCCCGAGGGCCGGCATCGCTGTTTAGAGATGTGAAGCGTGATGGATTTGTTGTCTGGCAACGAAAATCCATCACGCTTCACAGGAGTAACGGGAGCAACGGCGGCACAGCAGCCGCAATCCCGGCCCGGCCCTCCCGCCTAAGGCCCGCCCGGCCCCAACGACAAACATGCTCAGCAGCGGGCACCCGACCCCCGGCCCCCCTCGACGCCAGGCATGGGTCCCAACTGGCCCCGGCCGAACCACGCCCGAACACGGCCCACCCGTCCGGGAAACTCAACTGGGTCCTCGATAAAAACCACCGCAGCCGGAACCACGTCGACCGTCACGGGCGGCCTCGGCCCCGGCCCCGGCCCGGGCACGGCGGGAACGGAGACGGAGAACGGGGTCCCGGTCTTCTTTAACGGCCGTACGGTCGCAACCTTCATCGGCCGAACGTGCCCAGCGCCGCGCTGACCGGGGCCTCCCCGCCCAACCGCAGCCCGGCCCGCACCAGGCCCGTCCCGACGGCCATGCGCAGCGGGCTGGGGCGCCGGGAGCGCCGGGTCCCAGCCCGGGCTTCCCGGACCAGCCGGCGGCGGGCCGCGTCGGTTTGGAGCTCCTGGCCGCGGAGCCGTGCCAGGTCATCTCGCATGTCCATGTCCACTCCTCACCTCCTCCCGAACCTCCGGCACCGGCCCCGAGACCAATTGGCATGCCACATACCATGCCAATGTGCCGTCCAGCCGCCGGAATGGATACAGTATCCAGGCCATTGGGGGTGGCGTTCCAGAGCCAATTGATGCAGAATGGACTGAAATGGTTGACGAGCTACTTGACCTCCTGGCCCAGCCGGGTGCGCTGGCCAACGGCGGCGTCCGTGGCCCGCTCTACCAGCGGCTTGCCTCGGCCCTCGAACGGGCGATCGAGCTGGGCAATGCCGCCCCCGGCATGCTGCTCCCGGCCGAGCGGGTCCTCGCGGCTCGGGTCGGGGTCAGCCGGAGCACGGTCGTCGCCGCCTATGAGCATCTGCGGGAGGCTGGCCTCGTCGAGCGGCGCCAAGGCAGCGGCACCCGCATCGCCCACACCGCAGCCGCAAGGGCCTCAACGACCCGTGAGGCCGAACTCGTCGAGACCCTGCACCGCAACGTCCTGTTCCGGGCCTTCATCGAGGGCACCAAGGGGGGCATCGACTTTCTCGGCGCCTACCTCCCGGCCCCCGAGCGCCTCTCCCCCGCCCTGCTGGCCGCCGCCGACGAGGAGCTCAAAACGTGTCTCGGCGGCCATGGCTACGCCCCGCACGGCTACCCCCCGCTGCAGGAGGCCATCGCCCACCGGCTCACGGCCAAGGGCCTCCCCACGACGGCGAACCAGGTCCTCGTCACCAATGGCGCCCAGCAGGCCATCAGCCTTGCTACCGCCTTCTTCGTGCAGCGGGGCGACGCCGTCGCTCTCGAGAACCCGACCTACCCGGGCGCCATCGATGCCGCCTCCGCCGTCGGAGCCCAGCTTCTGCCCATCCCCGGCGGGATGGACGGGGCCCGGGTGAGCGCCCTCGCCGATATCCTGGGCAGCCGCAACCCCAAGCTCGTCTACCTGAACCCGTCGTTCCACAACCCGACCGGGACCGTCATGCCCGACGACGCGCGGGCGGAAGTGGCCCGGCTGATCACCCGCCACCGGGTGGTGCTCATCGACGACGGTACCGAGGCCGAGATGACGCTCGGCGGGGAGCCGCCGGCGCCCATCGCCGCCCATGCTCCCGATGCGCCGATCCTCACGGTGGGCTCGATGAGCAAGCTGTTCTGGGGGGGCCTGCGCATCGGCTGGATCCGGGCACCGGTCTCGCTGCTGTCCCGGCTCACCGGCTTCAAGACCGTCCTGGACCTGGGGACCTCGCTGCCCAGCCAGGTGCTGGCCACCGCGCTGCTCCGGGAGATCGAGGCCGTCCGGGAAGAGCGCCGGCGGATGATGGCCGTCCGGTTCCAGATCCTTGAGAAGCTGCTGGCCGAGCTCCTCCCCTCCTGGTCCTGGTCGAAGGCCAAGGGCGGCCTGGTGCTGTGGGTCCGCCTGCCATCCGGAAGCGCCCGCGAGCTTGCCCTCGAGGCCCGCCGGCACGGGGTCGCCATCCTGCCGGGCACGACGACCTCACCAGACCTCTCCTTCGACACCCATGTGCGCCTCACCGCCGCCCGACCCCCGGAGATCCTCACCGAGGGCATGCACCGCCTTGCTGCGGCCTGGGCCGATTACGCAGCCGACTACGCCCCCGGAGCGGAGAGCCCGCGGGGCCAACTCGAAGTGATCGTCTAGGTGAGCGAGCAGAAAGTATTGAGAATGATTCTCGCCAGAAAGGGGCCGCTGTAGTGCCCCCAGACGCGCGAGCCGGGAGGCGCCGGAGTGAAATGGCCCTCTCCGGAGGCGCCGGTGTCTGAAAATGCCCCTTTCTGGGGACTCATCTAGAAGCCCCGGAACCTAGTTCCAGGTCACGACGAAGAGGTTGCTGGGACCGAGCTCGAGGCGGGTTCCCTCCTCGGCAGGGAGCAGGTCTGCCGATTCGGGCGGGGCGGTGAAGATGAGGCGGCCGCCGGGCTCCAGCCACCGGCCACACGCCGCGATCATCGGGGCGTGCTGCACGGCGGGAAGGCCTTCCAGGACGGCCAGCATGGTCACGACGTCGAAGCGGGCCATGTCGGGCATGTCCTCGGGGAACGTCCCCCGGGTCAGCCGGTAGAGGGCCCCCACGATGGATCCGGGCAGGGCGGGGTCGATGCCGATCCCCAGGCCGAGCCGGGCACCGAGCCAGCGGAAGGCCGCATCCGACGTCGAGGACCCGCGAGCCGGTCGGGATATGCGGCACGGTCTGGGCCACGCGCTGCGCCATACGGCGGCGCTCCTGGCGGGCAGCCCGCCGCTTGGCGGGGGTCTCTCCGGGGCCACCGTATCGACTCGTCACCGGCCGTGGACGGACGAGCAGATCTGCGGACGTTCGGTACGGCTCCAACGCTCCCCCTCCCCCTGGGCAACCCTGACGGGTCCGCCTGCTTCAGAACGTAGCGAGCCAAAGCGAAGGGTGAGCGACAACCATGTAACGACAACGCGAACGGACCCTGAATCTTTGAGCTCGGCGGAGGCCCGCGGGGCACTTCAGGCGCGATTAAATGGGGGCCGAGCCGTCCCTCTGCGAGGTGAGCAAATATGAGAGCCGTCGTCTATTCCGAGCCCGGTGGCCCCGAGGTCCTCCACCTGGTCGAGCGTCCCGACCCGTCGCCCGGGCCCGGGGAGGTACTGGTGCGCACGGCCGTGTCCGGGGTCAACCCCACCGACTACAAGATGCGGCGCGGCGGAGCCCCAACAGGCGGCACGCAGGCCCCCACGGAGACCGTCCCCAACCAGGACGGAGCCGGCACGATCGAAGCCGTCGGCCCCGGCGTCGACCCCTCCCGCATCGGGGAGCGGGTCTGGCTGAGGGAGGCGGCCTGGCAGCGCCCGAACGGCACCGCCCAGGAACTGGTGGCGATCCCGTCGGACCGGGCCGTGGCTCTCCCGGACGCCTCCTCGTTCGATCTGGGCGCCTCCCTCGGGATACCGGCCCTCACGGCGCATCGCTGCCTCACCGTGTCTGAGGGAGGGCCAACCAGGCTTGCCCCGGGCGCGCTCGCCGGCCGCACCGTCCTGGTCGCCGGTGGGGCGGGAGCGGTCGGCCATGCCGCCATCGAGCTTGCCCGCTGGGCAGGGGCGACGGTGGTGACGACGGTGAGCAGACCCGACAAGGCCCGTCTGGCCGAGGCGGCGGGGGCGCACCACGTCGTCAACTACCGGGAGGGGGACCCGGCGACAGCCATCCGGGCTGTGGCGCCCCACGGCGTCGACATCATCGTGGAGGTGGCGCCGGCCGCCAACGCCGCCCTCGACGTCGCCGTGCTCGCCCCTCTCGGCGTGGTGGCCGCCTATGCCGGCGGCGACGACAGGCTCGTGCTCCCCGTCCGGCCGCTGATGGTGCTCAACGCCCGGTGGCAGTTCGTCCTCGTGTACACGGAACCGCCGGCGGCCAAGGCGGCTGCGGTCGAGGCGGTCTCGGCAGCCGTCGCCGACGGTGCCCTGCGGGTGGGCGAGGCGTCGGGCCTGCCGCTGCACCGGTTCCCGTTGGAGCGCACGGCCGACGCCCACGCCGCCGTGGAGTCGGGAGCCGTCGGCAAGGTCCTGATCGACGTTCAGTGACAGGACGCCAGGGCACAGCCATGCTCGGTCCCGTGAACCACCACAGCTGCCGCTGTGGGTACCGAGCAGCGCCAGTCCCGCCGACGAGGTGAACGGGATGCCCAGGTACGCCGCGCTGCTGCGGGGCATCAACGTCGGCGGCAAAAAGAAGATCGCCATGGCCGACCTGCGCGCCCTGCTGTCGGGGCTCGGCTTCACGGATGTCGTCACCCTGCTCCAGAGCGGCAACGCAGTGTTCACAAGCCCGGAGTCCGCCCCCGACGACCTCGCCCAGCGCATCGAGCGCCCCATCGCCGAGGGGTTCTCGATGCCGGTCCGCTGCCTCGTCCGCACCGGCCCCGAACTGCGGGCGGTGATCGACGGCAACCCCTTCACAGAGGCTGCCGTGGAAGGGTCGAGGTTCCTTGCGCTGTTCCTCGCGGCGAACCCGGACCCCGACCTCCTGACGACGTACGACCCCCGGCCTCTGGCCCCGTCGCGGGTCGCCCTCGGGGACCGGGTGATCTACCAGTGGTGCCCGGAGGGGATCCTGGCGGCCCCCAACGTCAGCGGATTCGTAGAGAAGAAGCTCAAGATCGCGGTGACCGGCCGGAACTGGAACACGGTCACCAAGCTCGCCGCTCTCCTCGCAAGCTGACGAACCGCCTGATGCCACCTGTGCGATGACAGCAGTCCGAGCGGTCCGTCTGAGCCGTCGCCTCCCGTTACGCGGGCGCAACAAACTAGCAACAGGGACGCAATGCCCCGCTGCTAGGCTCGCCGCTTCCCCTGACCGGAGGAGCGACCGTGAGCTATCAGGCTGAGTACATCTGGATCGACGGGACTGAGCCTTCCCCATTGATGCGTTGCAAAACCCGGATCGTCACCTCCGGCAAGCAGCCCAAGACGTGGGGCTTCGATGGCTCGAGCACCAACCAGGCCCCAGGCTCGAACTCCGACTGCGTCCTCGAGCCGGTATTCCTCTGTCCCGACCCCATCCGGGGAGGGGACAACGTGCTGGTCCTCTGCGACGTCCTCCTTCCGGACGGCACCCCCCATGGCACCAACACGCGAGCCGCCTGCGCTGCCACCGCCGAGGAGTACGCGGACCAAGAGCCCCAGTTCGGGATCGAGCAGGAATACACCCTCATGCAGAACGGCCGGCCGCTGGGGTGGCCCGAGGTCGGGTTCCCGGCCCCACAGGGTCCGTACTACTGCGGCGTCGGCGGGGGCAAGATGGTCGGCCGCGAGATCGTCGAGGCCCACACGATCGCCTGCCTCAACGCCGGGCTCTCCATCGAGGGGACCAACGCCGAGGTGATGATGGCGCAGTGGGAGTTCCAGATCGGGGTCCTCCCCGCTCCCCGGATCGCTGACGAGATCTGGATGGGCCGCTGGCTGCTCTACCGCATCGCCGAGGACTACGAGGTCGACGTCACCCTCGCCGCCAAGCCCGTGCCCGGTGACTGGAACGGGGCCGGTGCCCACACGAACTTCTCGACCAACGCCACACGGGAGAGCTACGAGGCGATCATCGCCGCCTGCGAGGCGCTCGGCAAGGACCCGATCAAGCACGTGAAGAACTACGGGGTCGGTATCGAGGACCGCCTCACGGGGGCACACGAGACCGCCCACTGGAGCAAGTTCAGCTACGGATCGTCTGACCGTGGGGCCTCCGTTCGCATCCCATGGGCCGTGGAGAAGGCCAAGAAGGGATGGCTCGAGGACCGGCGCCCGAACGCCAACATGGACCCCTACGTCGTGACCCGCCTCATCATGGAGACCTGCTGCGGGGCGCTGGCCGATCCCGCCGCGATGGCGGTCTGAGGCGCCGAACCCTGGGCAACATCCTCCGGCTGAAAGGCTTCGGGGCGCAACGGTTCCCGTTCACCGGCATCGAGGCCAACCGGGCTTCGCCCGCTGCCCGCTACCTGGTCGACGCCTACCAGCGCATCGCACTCATCACCTGACCCCAATCGACGTGCCTGGTTCTCGCTGGGGGGACGTACGCCGTCGGGCCCGGAACGCTTGCGGGCTTCCGATTTCGCTGCCATCGATCGCCTACTGTGGTGGGTGCGGCTGGCACCACTGCGGCCCGGCGTTCGAAGTCATCGACGATCCATCGATGAGTTTGAGCGCGGCTCGACGTCTCCACCACATGGCACGAAACGGGAGTCGATCCCTGACCAGCGACCAGTCCTCCACCAACCAGCTCCCGAGGCAGGGCTTGGCCCGTCTGCACAACTCGATGGCCGCCCATGTCGCAGCGGGTCGCCTGCCGGGGCTCGTCACCCTCGTGGCCTGTGACGACGACGTGCACATCGACCCCATCGGCACGCCATCCTTCGTCGACGACACCCCCCTCGCGCGCGACGCCATCTTCCGGATCGCCTCGCTCACCAAGCCCATCACCGCCGCGGCCACAATGTCGCTGGTCGAAGAGGGCCTCCTGCGCCTCGAGGAGCCCATCGACGAGCTCGTCCCGGAACTGGCCGACCGCCGTGTCCTGCGGTCCATCGACGCCGAGCTCGACGACACGGTCCCTGCCAACCGCCCGATCACGCTCGAGGACCTCCTCAGCTACCGGTTCGGCTTCGGCTCGGTGATGGCCCCACCCGGCAGCTACCCGATCCAGCGGGCCGAGGCCGAGTTGGGGCTCCAGAGCATTGGCGGTCCGCCGTGGCCCCCGGTGGCCCACGACGTCGACGGCTGGATCGGCGCTCTCGGATCCCTGCCGCTCATGTGCCAGCCGGGTGAGCAATGGCTCTACAACACGTCGGGCCAGGTGCTCGGGGTCCTCCTGGCGCGGGCATGCGGCCGGGATCTGGCGTCGGTGCTGCGTGAACGCATCTTCGAGCCGCTCGGGATGGTCGACACCGGGTTCACCGTCCCCAGCGAGCAACTGAGCCGGCTCACCACTGCGTACCGACCCGACCCTGAGACCGGCGAGCTGTCGGTCCTCGACGATGCCGCCGACAGCTGGTGGAGCACACCGCCCTCCTTCCCGGATGCGAGCGGGTGGCTTGTCTCCACCATCGACGACTACTGGTCGTTCGTCTCGATGCTGTTGGCGGGCGGCACCCGAAGGGGCGAAGGCATCCTCTCCCCGGCGACGGTCGCCCTCATGACGACGGACCGGCTCACGCCGTCGCAGCGGAACGCCTCCGCGCTGTTCCTCGGCGAGCACGGGGGATGGGGCCTCGGCCTGGAAGTGCCCGCCGCCGGCTCGTCGCACCAACCCCTCCCGTGCGGCATCGGCTGGGACGGCGGCACCGGCACCACGTGGCACTCCAACCCTCGCAGCGGCGTCACGGGGATCCTGTTCACGCAACGCGCGGCCACGTCGCCGGCGCCTCCACCGGTTCTCGAGGACTTCTGGGCCGGCGTCAACGCCGCCACCGCGACCCCCTGACCCAGGACCACAACGCTCGCCGCCCACGACTTACTCGACGCCTACCAGCTCATCGCCCTCATCACCTGACCCGAATCGACTCCCGCTACGTCGGCTCACTCCCAAACGACGCGCGATGTTGAATTTCTTATTGGCCCGGCCGGGTTCCGTGTCGATCTAGCCCCCCGCCGTTCGTGTAGAGGGTGAGTAGCCGGCACCGTGATGATGGCACCCCCCAAGGGAGGAAGAAATGAGCAGACTCGTGGTGGTGAGCAACCTGACCCTCGATCGCGTGATGCAGGCACCGGGCCGGCCGGACGAGGACCTCCGCGGCGACTTCAAGCACGGCGGGTGGGCGCTGCCCTACAGCGATTCGGTCATGGGCAGCGTGATGGGAGAAGGGATAGCCAAGATGGGGGCGCTGCTGTTGGGGCGACGGACCTACGAGGACTTCGCTGGCTTCTGGCCCCACCAGACGAACAACCCCTTCACCGATGTGCTCAACAACGCTCAGAAGTATGTTGCGTCAAGGATGTTGCAGGAGCCCCTTCCGTGGGGCAACTCCACGCTCCTGAAAGGCGACGCGGCGGAAGACGTGGCCAGGCTCAAGGAGCAGCCGGGCAAGGACATCGTGGTCCTCGGCAGCGGAGAGCTGATCCGGTCGCTAATGGGGCGCAGCCTCGTCGACGAGTACGTGCTCCTGATCCACCCCCTCGTTCTGGGCTCGGGCCGCCGTCTCTTCACCGACGAGGTCCCACTCGGTGCGCTCCGGCTCGTCGACTCCGTGATGACGACCGCCGGGGTGCTGATCGTGACCTACCAGCCGGGCGAACCGACGGCGGGCAAAACCGCCTAGGGTCGACCAGGTCTTCGACCATCGCCAAGCCCTCGTGTACGCAACCGCCAGCAAGGAGGACACCAGATGAAGCAGTACCTGCTCAGCGTGATCCAACCCGACGGAGATCCTCCTCCGCCCGAGATCCTGGACCGGATCCGGACCGATCTCGACGCCCTCAACCGGGAGCTCAAGCGGGCTGGGGTGTGGGTCTTCGCCGGCGGGCTGCACCCCCCGAGCACGGCCACCGTCGTGCGGCTCCAGGACGGCGAGGTTCTCACGACCGACGGCCCGTTCGCCGAGGGCAAGGAGCACGTCGGCGGGTTCACCATCATCAAGGCCCCCGACCTGGACTCGGCGCTCGAGTGGGGGCGCAAGCTCACCCGGGCGACCACCCTCCCGACTGAGGTCCGGCCGTTCCAAGGCCAAGCCGAGGACTGATGCCCGGCGTGCCGAACCTCCCAGCACCCGAGATCGGACGTGTGTTCCGCGCGGAGTATGGTCGGGCGGTGGCCGTGCTGGTCCGCATCTTCGGTGACATCGACGTCGCCGAGGAGGCGGTCCAGGAGGCGTTCACGGCGGCGGTGCAGCAGTGGCAGTCCACCGGGCTGCCCCCGAGCCCGCAGGGATGGATCATCACGACCGCCCGGAACCGGGCCCTCGACCGCCTGCGTCGGGAGGCCTCCCGCGAGGACCGGCATGCCCAGGCCGCCCTGCTGCACGCCCGCGACGAACCCGCAGAGGAGGGCCCCGTGCGTGACGACCGGCTGCGCCTCATCTTCACCTGCTGCCACCCGGCGCTGGGCACCGGCCTCCAGGTCGCGCTGACGCTCCGCCTCCTGGGCGGCCTCACCACTGCCGAGATCGCACGCGCCTTCCTGGTACCCGAGCCGACCATGGCCCAGCGGCTGGTCCGGACCAAGGGCAAGATCCGCGACGCGGGGATCCCCTACCGGATCCCGAGCGAGGCCGACCTCCCGGACCGCCTCCGGGCCGTGCTGGCTGTCGTCTACCTCATCTTCAACGAGGGGTACACGGCGAGCGCAGGCGACCGGCTCGTGCGCGAGGATCTCTGCACCGAGGCCATCCGCCTCGGACGGCTCTTGGCCGAACTCATGCCCGACGAACCTGAGGTCATGGGTCTGCTCGGGCTCATGCTGCTCACCGAGTCGCGTCGGTCGACCCGCACGACGCCGGACGGCGACCTGGTACTGCTGGCCGACCAGGACCGCAGCCTCTGGGACCGCGCCCTCATCGCCGAAGGCCAGGCCATCGTCCGGCAGTGCCTCCGGCGCAACCAGCCCGGGCCGTACCAGATCCAGGCGGCGATCAACGCCGTCCACAGCAACGCGCCGGCCAGCGCCGCTACAGCGTGGTGGCAGATCCTGGCGCTCTACGACCAGCTCCTGGCGCTCACCCCGAGCCCGGTCGTGGCCCTCAACCGCGCTGTCGCCGTGGCCGAGGTCGAGGGACCGGGTGCAGCGCTTGCCATCGTCGACGGCCTCGACCTCGACGGCTACCACCTGTTCCACGCCATCCGCGCCGATCTGCTCCGACGCCTGGGTCGCAACGCCGACGCGGCACTGGCGTATGAGTCGGCGATCTCCCGCACCCCGAATGCGGCCGAGCGCGACCTCCTGCAGCACAGCCGTCAGGCCCTGACCGACACTCGATGAGGCTGATGCACCCCGCGACTGCTCCATCGTCCTCTCGCCTCCCGGCCCGGCATGGGTATTGACAGAACCTACGAAGCTCGGATGGCGTCGGCCGGTCGGGGCCGGCCACTCCCGTCGGCGCTCCCGGCGTCGGGGCTGAAGCGGAAGTAGGCCCAGAACGCCACGGAGAACGCTCCGAAGCCCACGAAGAGCACGAGGGAGACCAAGGCCTGCTTCGGTGACGATGACCGTGCCAGGAAGCCACTCGTGGGTTGGAGCAGGATCTCCACGAAGGCAAACGCTGCGACGGAGAAGATGGCGGCCCAGGCTCCCCGGTTCCAGGCCGTCAGCTTCTCGCCCTCGAGGAAGCGCAGGGGGACGAGGCAGAACAGGACGCTCTCCAGCCCCACCACGAAGACCGCGGCGAGGCACGCCTCGACCGCGATGACCGCGAAGCCCGCATGGGGCCTTGCCGCCGCGGCGACCAGCGGCGTCCGAGCGATCCAGGCAACGATGCCCACCCCCAGCAGCGAAACTGCGGCCAGAAGCGTCAGCCGGCCCGTCGTGTCCTTCCGCAGGTGCCGCGAGAAGGTCGGGCCCGCGATCAGCCCGTAGACGTAGCCCGGCTCGAAGTGAACGAGGCGCGACAAGACCACGCAGGCGGCGGCGACGAGCACCGTTCCGGGGAAGACCCTCAGGCTGCCCCATTCGCCATAGCGCGTGCGCATGAGGAGCAGGAGCGGCAACCGGAACACGAACGTGATCACCACCAGGCTCGTCGCCAAGCCGAGCACGAGGGCAAGCGTTGAGAGGTTGGCCCCGAAGTCGGGGCTCAGCAGCCCGTCCAGGACCCCGCCCACCAGGACGGAGGCGCAGAAGAACAGAACCTGGTGCCTGGACAAGAGCCGCCCCGACGGTTGCGGCGGCAGGCCGAACCATCCCCGGACCTGGGCGTAGTTGTCCCGCAGCGTGTTGTTGAAGAGTTTGGAGGGAAAGGCCACCAGCGGCACCGCGCTCACGGCAGCAACCACACCGATCGCCACGGCCACGACCCCAACCGGAACCTGGGACGGGGTCCGGAGGGAAGTGACGAACTCGCTGCGATGCAGCGCCGCGGTGACCACACGGAAAGATGTGGATCGCTCAAGCCGGACCCCCGATATGCAGGAGGCACCGATGGTGTGGCTACCGGGGGAGGCGTCGCCTGGTACCGCTATCCGGGAACCGCGAAACCTGCCGCTGCTGTCCGAAGGGACGGCGGCCAAGGCGGTGCCGTCGAAGGAGATTGCTACCTCCCGGCACCCGGCGTAGCCGGCTCCGGACAGCACAATGTCGGCACCGGGTGGCCCGCCGGCAGGAGAGATTGTCAGGGACTCCTGCCCTGCAGCCGGCGGGGTGGCGGGTGACGCAGGCCCCGCGCCGGGCGCCACCTGGGGACCCCCCGGTGGCGTCTCCGTGGGGGCCGTCGCCGGGTTCGTCGAGGGGAGAACGCTTGGGGTCGCGAGTGCGGGGTTGGGAGTCGAGACAGCCCCCGCCGCGGCGGAACGTCGAACGGCCGTCCCCGCTGGTCTCGTCGAAGGAGCCACAGGGGAGCCCGTCGCTGAGCAACGGGATTCTGCGATGACCACATCCAGGGTGGCGGCGCCTGGCGAGGTCGGCAGCAGCTCCAGGTGCATCGCCCGGACGACGATGCCCGATCCGCCTGGGGGGTCGAGTGGAAGCTGTTCGTTGAGCACGATATGGGCCATCGCCGGAACGTCGACGACGGTGTTGGGCGGGGCGGGTGTCACCGGTACCGCCGTACCGCCGAGCTTGAGCGCCCCCAGGTGCACCGACCCTGAGCTGGCGACCGGGTTCGCTTCACAGGTGCTCGAGAGGTCGGCGGCGACGAGGATGCCGGCAACCGAGAGACCCTGCACCTCCGCCCGCTGCTCACCTGCGGCGCTTCGGCCGCGATCGTCCCGCCGGCCTCGGCGTCGAGCCGGGCCGCCTCCAGTACCCCCGACACGCCGGTCACGGCGGTGGTGACCTGGAGTGGACCGAAGTGGGTGCCGGGGTCGGTCACGGATCCCGAGGCGCCACCGGGGATCGGCGCTTGCAGGGTCCCCAACAGGCTGGAGGTGACCGAGACGCCGAAAGCGCTCCCGGTTGCGCCGGCCGGCTCCGTCGCCGCGCTTGCCCGGGGACCCCACAGCAGGGCGGCTGCCGCCAGAATCGCCAAGAACCCCCCGGTACGGAAACGCATGCTTCCCTGATCCTGTCATACCGGCGCAACGTGACACGGTCCGACACGACAAAAGACCTCAAGCACCCGGAGAGCGCCGGCATCGAGCAGCTTGTCCACCGCCACATTACTTCCCGCGTCTAATATGATCGGTACCTTTACTATTAGATAGATCCATATATGATCAGATAGTGGATCTGACTGACCCTACGCGGGCGGTGACGCCAACCCTGGATGGACCGGTGCTTGCGGTGCTGGCGAAATCCGGCCGCCCTCTCACGGTCGGTGAAATAGCGGCTCAAGCCCCCAGGGGCTCCGAGATCGGCATTCGCCGGAGCGTGAATCGTCTAGTTCAGCAGGGCATCGTGACGGCAACCCAGATGGGACGCAACCAGGTTCACGAGTTGAATCGGGACCACATTGCCTCGGCCGCGGCGGAGCATCTCGCAGGCCTCAGGCTCGAACTCTGGAGGCGCCTACGCGAAACGCTGGGCACGTGGGAACAGCAGCCTGTCTACTCATGCGTCTTCGGGTCCGCTGCCCGAGGCGATGGTGGACCAGACAGCGATATCGACATTCTGCTCGTTCACCCACCCCTCCCCGGAGAGCAGCCTCCGCGGAACCGGCTCAAGGACCTCGCCAGCGTGCTCAGTGAGGTTGCCATGAGGCTCGCAACCACCCCGATGACGAATGCCGAAGCGGAGACGTGGCAGTCCCAGGTTGACGACCTTCACGCGAAGATTCAGCGTTGGACCGGCAACCCTCTCCAGGTGCTGGACATCTCCTTCTGGCAGTGGGCCAGCCTGAGCCGGAAGGAACCTGCTCTGTTTGCTGAGGTCGACCGGGACGCCATCACTCTTGTGGGGGCACCGATTCCGCGGCTTGTGGGGGCACCGATTCCGCGGCTTGTGGGGGCACCGATTCCGCGGCCTGCAAGGGGTCGGTAGGCCTCGTGGCGGAGCCGGTGCGCGCTTCGCCGTGCGGGGCCAACGAAGCAAGGGTTCGGCTGCGGACCGCCGAGACGTACTTGGAAACGGCCGAACTTGTGCTTGTCGAGGAGCACAGGCAGGAATTTTCGAACGTCGCCGCGGGCCTGGCCGTGCTGGCCGGTGTCGCGGCGTCGGACGCTATCTGCTGCACCCGTCTTGGTCGACACCATCGTGGTCAGGATCATCGTGATGCGACCAGTCTGCTCGAAGAGGCCACTCCCGATGGGAGGAAGCTCGCAACGTCTCTTCGTCGACTGTTAGGGGTCAAGGACGCTGCGCATTACGGCGTGAGCTTGATCGATGCCCGCACTGCCGGCAGCGCGACGCGGTGGGCAAGGCGGCTTGTCGAGCGCGCCCGCGAGGAGGTAGAGAGGTAAGGGCAGGGCCACGAGATAGCCGCCGGGTGAGACTCGTCGTCCCGCCCGGCCTGCTGGCAAGGTCCGTAGCCAGGAGCGCCAGCGTGCCTTGCCTTAGGCCGATCGGTCCGGGCGCAGGGAGCTCAGCCGAGCCGCTGCGGTCCCGAGTCCGGTTGCTCCTTCGAGGATCCGGGTCTCGGTCGCCAGGTTCTGCAGCGGAGGCCCCTGGGGCACCGGCGTCGGGGCGTCGGTGGCGGCCACTGCCGGGGCGAGGCTGGCCGCCGCAGTTCCCAGCCCGGTCGGGCCCGCGGGAATCCGCACCTGGGGAACCACTGCGCCGGGGATCGCCGCGACCGGGTCGGCCGGACCCGCCACCGGTGCCGGGATCG
>Ga0137390_10001469_pt1 | contig 17780 bp, 24 predicted proteins | sample 15con2h24AmetaG_FD_104937 | JGI IMG/M metagenome (GOLD analysis project Ga0137390, IMG submission 104937) | Vadose zone soil microbial communities from Angelo Coast Range Reserve, California, USA - 15con2h2.4A metaG | ecosystem: Environmental > Terrestrial > Soil > Vadose zone > Saprolite... | reverse complement strand
GTCTAGCGTGCTGTGTGATGGTAGTGCAGTTTTCTGGAGGCCTCTCGTAGATCGCCCTCGCTGACGATGTTGTAGCGCTCGAACACCGAACGGGTCTTGTGCCCGCTGATCTGCATGGCCACTCGTTCCGGGACACCGAACCTGACCATGTTCCTGACCGCCGTGCGCCGGAGGTTGTGGAAGTGGCCTCGGGAGGTCTCCTGCCCGAAGCTCGCGAGGCTGACAGATTGATCCCACGTTGAATTCTGAGCCCCCCGGGGTTCTCTTTCCTTTGGCCCCTGAGAAGTCTCAGCCTGGAGTCACCTCGTTCACGAGGCAGGGCCCCTGGAGCACGGGCCTGGGGCTCCATGCGCAAATCTAGCGAGAGTAAAGTGGTAGCAATCTGGTAGCACTGTGCTGCAAGGGCCTGAGTTGTTAGGGTCCTGCAATGGCTCTCTAACTAGGAATTAGTGGGCCGCAGCTTCCTACCAACCCGCTTCTCCTCATAGCTGAGGCCAGGATCGAGAAGACAACCCCCTATTTCGTTTGCACAGTAAGGACATGAATCACCTTGACACCTGTCACGGAGCCTCCTAGGCTCCTGTCGGTGATTTCCGCCCTATAACCGTCCCGGTTCGAAGGAGCAAGAGGAGGCCTACGGTTCGACTTCATGGACAGTGTGTGCCGGCACCCCCAGCAGGATCCATTAGGCTTTTTGTCGGGAAGATGCTCTGGCGCATCGAGCGACTGGACCATCAGACTCCCGCGGGCCGCCCGCGCGACCCTCCTCGCGGCGTGATCGATGAAACGCGATCGAACAGTGGCGTCCGGATCGACGATCGAGGAGGGGGCGCTATGTTGATATCCCCCGCTGGTGTCCAGGAAACCGGGAGCGGTACAGTGGTGTGCAGTCTACGCCCAGCGACCCCCTGCAAGGAGGTCACCGATGGCCTTTAGCAAGGCGCGCCAAGAAGAAACAAAACCGCTCACAACTTTGACTGACGAGAAGCGAGTCGAAAAGGCCTTCGACTACGCGGCTGAAACCACTAAGCAGATCCTCACCCTGTCCACCGGTATCCTGACCGTCACGATCACGTTCTCAGGCCAGGTCGCGGGTCCGGCGACACCGCGGGGGATGCTCGTCGTCTTAGGTGCGGCGTGGCTCTTGTATTTGTTCTCGATCCTCTCTGGTCTCCGTGTACTCGCGGCGACAACCAGCGCCTTCGCGAGTTGGGAAGGGGGGACGATTTGGGATACCCGCATCCCAGCGGCTGCCGCGAGTCAGCTGATCTCTTTCTTCCTCGGAACACTCTTCGTCACAGTGTTCGGGATCTCGAAAGTCCTGTGTGCTGTGTGGGGGGTCTGGCCCTGTCGATGAGCCGTCCGGGCGGATTCAGTACTTCGGAGGCCGTGAAGTAAGGTAACAGTGGCTACCGCGCGGGGTGAATCGCAAGGCTCCCGGGGGTGCTTCTAGGAAGACATGCAGCGAGTCCGGATCGCTTTGGTCTGGTTGGCTTAGCTCGTCCTGGGTACCCTGAGTACGTGGCTCGGGGCAACTCTTAGTCAGCGGGTCTAACGTGCGGTTTGATGATAGTGCAGTTTTCTGGAAGCTCTCGCAGATCACCTTCGCTTACGATATTGTAGCGCGCGAACCCCCGAGGCCATCCATCCGTACCTTGACGGCCCGCTTGGACTACCATAGCGGCCGCGACACAACTCAGAACAACTGATTCTCACCCTCGCCGTCTGACAAGGCGTTGGTGGAGGACAAGCATGAGAAAGAGGGACCGAGTCAGGAAGCGGATACTCATTTGGTCGGCTGGAGGAGGCCTCGTCGCGTTCGTGCTCGTAGTAGGCGCCGTATTCGTGCTGCGGATCTGGATTCCCTACCGAGAGATGGGAGAGACAAATAGGCAGACGCTGGAAAGAATTCACTGCAGTGACGGGCTGACGGCTGATCGACTATGTGATGTGAGCGAGATCGTGAATGACGATTCGTTCGAGCCAGCTCAATATGTCCTGATGAAGAATACACACGATTTTCTGCTTACTACGGCCCTGCATCCAGGATTTCGCTTAAATGTCTTGGATGTTGATCTCATCAAGACCTACCGAATGCCGACGAGTGTCGTCGCTCCGACTGGGGCCAGGTGGAGACTCTATTCGCAGAGCGGTAAGCTGGCAGGCCGAGCTGTAGAGATCCTGCTTGGCCAGATAGAAGATGCGCCGTGGGCACATTTTCCTCGCGAGGCGGTGTCTGAGATTGATGAAGTGCTGAGAGCGGAAGCAGCAAGGATCGTCATGCGCATTGAGGCGGCCAAAGGTCAACTCCCACCGGTCGCGAAGCTGCGAGTAAAGACCGACACGTTTGCAGTGGTCGAGAGTCTGACAGGGAAAGTACTTGCCTGGAACCAAGACGTGGCCGCAAGAGCGTCGGGTGCTGGCATCCTAGACCGACAGAATGATTTCTACTGGAACGCGGATCAGGTCTTTCTAGTTCGGTTCGATAGTAATGAGGATGTGGTCGCGGTGTCGCTACATCCGATAGCTAACCTCTGGGCCCTGATTGGCCTCCTTGGGACAATAAGTGCTCTTGCGGTTCTCATCGTGTATGTTGCTAGCTTTCGCTGGCTGAGGGATTACTTTTTTCTTAAGGAAACCCGATGTCTCCCATCGGAAGAAGCGCTCAGGAGTCGGGAGAGTGGCGAGGTAGAGTTCAAAGAAGACCCGCTCGATCGTAAGGGGCAAAGAGACTACACGTCGCTGCTGAAGGCGATTACGGGGTTTGCCAATACTCGGGACGGAACCGTGTGTTTAGGCGTGAATGACATCGGCCAGGTACAAGGCCTGAAGGTACGCGATCAGGAGGAGTTGAATCGGCTACACGAGAGCATTCTCAGTTCGGTAAGGGAGCGTATTTCGCCGGTACCAGCATTCGATGTGCACTTTGATCCTGGCGCAGAGGCGATCGTGGCACGAGTGTGTGTTTCACACGAGGAGGGTCGGCTGTTTGGCCTCGGCGGCGTGTTTTACATCAGAAAGGGCGTGCAGACGGTGCCTGCCGAACCCGAGGAGATAGACCGAATTCGAAGAGGCTTGCCCCCGTGAGCGTGCAGATAGTGAGAGGAGGAGGGCTCTGCCCGTGGGGCTGGAGGTGCCTGCCTGGGCTCCGCGTCCTGGTCGGGGTAATCCGCCTCTGAGTCTGGGGAACAAGGCCGTCCAGTCGGTCACACCCAGATCCTGGCCGGATATGGGGAGACAGCCGACAAGGCCTTTCGAAAGGGCGGCGGCCCGCTAGTGTGCCGCGACGTCGCGGGTGGACCACGGTCGACGAGTCGCCTGCTAGGTCTCTCCGCGGGGCTGGCAGGCTCGACACGGGCCATCAGTTTGTGAGATCGACGAGGTCAGCGTGATCCCGCGTCTGGCCAACTCAACCTTCGCCAGCACGATCAGGTGCGCGATTTCCACCAGGCGGGCTCGGGCGAGCCAGGTCTCAAGCAGGGCTGCCATCGGTCGGAAGGATTCGTTTGGCAGGCCCTCCATTCCCGCGTTATCGATCACGTCGGCCATCAATCTGGTCAGAATCGATTTGCGGGAGTTGTATTACCGGGTTGCCGTTCAATCGGTGATGGGCGCCAATCTTCTTGGCTGCGTCCTTCAAGTCGGCTTCGCTGACTACGTTGTAGCGCTCGAAGATTGAACGGGTTTTATGCCCGCTAACCTGCATGGCGACCCGCTCGCCCACACCCGCTCGCAGCATGTTCCGGATTGCCGTGCGGCGGAGGTCGTGAAAGACCTTGTCTGGGGTGCCGGCCTTCTGGCAGGCCAAGGCCCAAGCCTTTCGAACGCCACGGACCTGACGGCCGACCTTCCTGTGGAAGACCCAGGGAATGATGACGCCAGCGGAGTGCTCCAACTCCCTGGTCCTTGCGTATTGGGCTCTGAGCGCATTCAGGAGGTCAGGGGAGAAGTAGGCGACCCGTCCCTCGTCGTTCTTGGTGGTGCCGGGATTCAGGCGTACATAGCCCTCGGTCAGGTCTAGCTGGTGCCATTGAAGCCCCAGGACTTCTCTTAGCCGCCAGCCAAGCTCATAAGCAAACAGAGCGATCGGCTTGATGTACGGTGGTAGATGTCCTAGAACGGCCTGAAACGCCTCCGATTCGAAAAATCCGCTCCGGGGCGGCGCCTCCTTCAGCGCCGGGATGTCGGGGACATGGTCGTGACTGAGCAACTTGGCTTTGACCGCGAGGTGAAACGCCCGCTTCAGGCAGGCTAGTTCACGATTGACGCTTGCGTTTGATAGACCAGTCCGCAGACGCTTCTCAATGTAGCTACTGACGTCAGCTGCAGTGATGGTGACGGCGCGCCTGCCGCCGAAAAAGTCGATGAGGCGCTCGACGCTCTTTTGCGTTTTCCCAATCGAGCGTTTCCCATTGATTTGATAATCTCGGACGACGAGCTTTGTCAGGTCTTCAAGCTTGACCTTGTCTGCGCTGGCAAACAGTGGCTGGCCCCGGGCAAGCTCACCTTCGCGCCGCTTCAATTCCCGCTCGGCTTCGGCCCGGGTTGCGACCCGAATCGTTGGACGCTGTCGGTGGCCATTCGGCGCATAGTAGTCGAGCAACCAGCCTGTCGGACCCCGTCGCCGAACCGAGCGCATCGCCTAGCCCTTCCGGCGCTTCCTCAGGTAGCCTTGGATCAAGCGCTCGACCAGCTCGGTGGCTGATATGCCTTCGTCGATCGCCGCCTTGAGCAAGGCCTTGCGGGTCGTCTCCTCCAGATAGACCCCAAACCGGGATGTTCGAGAGATCTCGCTTGGTGGCCGCCGCCGAGTTGTCATTGCCTCGCCCTCCTGTGACACCATAGTACTAGTGTTTTAACACTACGTCCAATTATGGGAGCCGGTCCTTGGCGGCGTCAATGAGCCGCTCGAGATCCCGCAGCTCGACCTGGATCTTCCTGGTGAGCCGAACCACCGGCAGGCGGCCCGCCCAGATGAAACGCCGAACGCTGACCGTCGAAACGCCCAGCAGGGTAGCGGACTCCTTCAGACTCAGCAGGCGCCGGGTCTGGCCGACGGAGCCCTTGGAATGGAACCCAGGACTAAAAGTCCTGTGCTCCTCTCTCACCGGGTCCTTACGATTCAGCACTTTGCCTGTCTCCTATTGGGCTCTCGTAGGCATTTGTGCCCAGATTTGTGCCCAGACGGTTTGCCGGGCGCTCTGGTTGGCCCCCAGATGAAGAGCTGGAGCGGGCGGAGGGAGAATCCCGACCGAGAGAGAGGAGGTTGAGCCTCGGGCGCCCGGCTTCGCCTGGAAGGGTTCCTGGGCCGCAGCAAGAGGGCCAAGTCCGGGCAAGGGGGCCAAGGTGAACAGAGTGGCCCTCTTCCTGGAACTGCTGAGAAGATCTGCAATTTGCTCAATCACTTCTATCAAGGGGGCCATCAGTCTGTGTCTGGCCCTCTTCCCTCGTCTCCGTATCAAGAGGGCCATCAGTCTGTGTCTGGTCCTCTTCCCTCGTCTCCGTCCCGGGCAGAGACCAATACCAGGCTGTGTCTACGCCGGAGCCGCGCTTGGTTGACTTCACCTGGATCATGGCCTTCGCGCGCTTGAGGGTCCTGGGACTGATGCCGTTCGCCTCACCCGCCTTGACGCACTCCTGCGCCGATACCTCCCCGTCGGAGAGCAAATCGCGCAAGAAGTCGACGGCATCACGCCGGGCCACGCCCTCCTCCGGGTCCTCGCCGCCGCGGAGAACGGCTTCGACGTCTACCCCTACAACCGGGTCCGGTTCCCACGCGAGGCCCATACCAGCATGTCGGAAAGCAAGGACGGGAGGGGGAGCAGCGATGTTTAACTTGATCGGAAGCAATAGTCGCCGCCCTTCGTCGTCTGGATCCTTGGCGATGGCGAGGACTGACCTGGCTGACGCGACGAATGCAATTGAACCCTGTGCGCGATAGAGGGCGGCTCGCTGGGCATTCTTCGTCAAGTGCATGACGGCCACAATCGCCACGTCGGTCCTCGCTGCAAGGGCAGCGAGAGGTGCGAGGACACCGCGGACTTCAGAGTCTCTGTAGCTGTCCTTGTACCCGAGATAAGCTGATAGAGGGTCGATAGTGACCTCGATCGCCTCCGTCTCCGCGATGGCGCGTTCAAGAGCCGGGAGGTCACGAGCCAAATTGAAGCCGCGTTCCAAGCCACGTTCCCGAATGGCCTGCAATGCAGTAACGTTGGATGCGTCACCCCCGAGCGCATCGATTCGTGGGCGTACCGTATCGGCGAGCCCGTCTTCAGCAGTCAGAAGGATGACGTGTCCCTGGGGCGCCTGGCCGCCACCAGGCCACTCCCTTCCAGTGCTTACTCGCGCGGCGATCTCAAGCGTCACAAGGGACTTGCCGAGCCCAGGATCACCCATTATGAGGTTGAGCTTGCCGCGCACGATCCGTCCCGGCCAGAGATACGTGATCGGCTCTGGCCGAACGGTTCCGAGGTTGACGAGCACCGGCCCATCTGCAGTGTTCTGATTGTCTGCTCGAATAGGTCCATTCTCGGGTGCACTGCGAAATCCTGGTCGATCTGGTTGGGTGACTGCGTGATCCGCAATGCGTTCAAGTTCATCGTCGGCGAGTGGCGGCTCTGATTTGAGCGCGTTCTCTTTGCGAAGCGCCGCAAGGACGGCGGCGTGACTCAATCCTTTGAAGTGAAGACTTCGGGCCAGACGATAGAGGTAGTCATTTCGTGTGCCTTCAGGAAGTCTTGAGGGCATCGAGAACGAAGACGACTTGGCGTCCCTCTCGGGCTCTACTGGTAGTGCTCGCTCAATGTCGGCGAATTCGTAGAGGCGTCCGGGCTCGAAGCGCTCGACGGTCACGGGGCGCGCTGGATCATATTTGCGATTGAGAGTCTCCGGCACACGGAGAATCCTGGCAGGTTCAGCCGCGCTCAGATCACCACCGAGGGCACGCGCCAAGCCACTCAGGACACTCACTAGTTGGCCCTTGCGGCCTGGAACCTCGATAACATGTCTCAGCAACCAATAGACGTGAAGTCCATGACCGGACTGAATGATGATGCTTGGTGGGAATTTGAATGCAGCGAGAAGGCGGCGCGCCTCAGCCTCGGGAGTAGTCTTGAAGTCGATATCGCACCACAGAGCCCAGACGTCGGCGCAATTGGACAGGGAACCGTCACCTGGTTCCCGCCGAGTCGCAACGCCGAAGAAGAGGTTCTTCTCTTTGTGCTCTTCTACGAAACGAACGATGTCGGCCCAATCATCTAGCCGAACGAAGTGCTGAATCCCGCCGGGAAGTGCACGCAGTTCAATGAAGCCCCGCGCCGCAGCAGGGAAGATCGCATCGAAGAACTTCTCCCAACCAAGTGTGCCTTCCTGCGCCATGGTGCTGAGAGCGTAAGGCCGCGTGTGGAGGGCGAGAAGATGGCAAAAGTCTGACGGACCCAGAGTGAATAGGCCGGGACTTTCGCCCTACAAGGACTACTTGTGATGGGGTTTCTCTAGCGTATCCCGAGGAGCCTGGCGTAGTACGTGTCGGATCTTGTCCCGAGTCACCCGATCGCCATGCCCTGCAAGGGTGAAGGCCTCATGGATCAGCGCCATCGTACGGTTTTGGCTTTGGTCATGGGCTCGGAACACACGCGCGAGGTCAAGCACAAACGACCGCATCCAAGGATCTCCGGGGCGGCGGCGGGCAAAAGTCGACTTCGTGGCGTCTGGGTTGTCGCCGGCGATGTCGGCCTGGAGTTCATCGAGCCGTGCCTCTACAAGATCACCCAGGCCGCCGAAAATATCAGAGCGGACCTTCATCAGATGGATGAGAGGTTGCCCCTGAGAGATGATGCGCGTCGTGCGTCGGGCCTTGTACCGGAACATGTCCCGATACTCGCCTCGCTCGGCCTGGACCGCGAGAAAATCTTCATACATAATTCTGTGGAGTGACGCCCGCCTGAGGGTGTCAAGAATCTCCGTTGGATTGATACCGATCTGTTCCCACTGTGTTTGAGCGGCTGCCCATTCAGGCTCTGCAGCCCACCGCTTCCAATCGTAGATTTCCTTGAGCCGTTTCACAGTTCCCCTCTGTGTTTGCCGGTGGTCGCTGGTTGAACACGGGGCCCCGATAGAGGTACCCCACTTGGGCCCCAAGAAGTCTGCCCAGGCAGCCCCCGGCTTCACGAGGCAGCCCCTGGGCACCCCAGGCCCCAGACTGACCCTCCAGGGCCGGAGCCACCCGGCCTGACCCGTCCCACTCCTACCGGACTATCCCCCCGCGAGATCGCGTGTCCCGTGGCGCTCGGAGACGGCCCGGCCGGAATAGATCACCCGGCTCACACTTGAGCGCTCGGCACAACTGACGCAGCGTTCGCAAGGTGGCGTTCTGGCCGGCGCTCTCGAGCCGGTTGAGCGTCGGCTGGCTGATCCCGAGGGCTCGGGCCATTTGGGTTTGAGTGAGGCCGGCCTCCTGACGGGCGCGCCGAAGCGACTCAGCCAGCAAGCGTCCAAGGTCCACCGCATGACTGTTGCGGAGAAGGCTATGCACATGTGAATATCGGTGCGATGAAGCGTCGACAACGACACGAGGGGAAGGCTGTCACCGGGCGCGCCCCGTCCTCCCACTACGTCGCGCTGGCTGGAGAGTTCTTCGTGCTGGGAGAGCTTGCCTTGCGGCGCCTGGATGGCACGCTCACTCTGGGGCCCACGAAGGAGATCGACATACTCGTCCTGAATCGGGCGACGGGCCGCACCTTCCGGCTTGAGGTCAAGACAGGCGGGAGTGGGATCCGTCGGAACCACATCTTCAGAAGCTATGGATACGAGTGGTTCATGAACGAACGCCACGCCCACCTGGAGGCACCGGACCTCGTCTACTGCTTCGTGCGGCTGGATGCTCGTTTGGAACGTCAGCGCTTCTTCTTGGTGCCATCTGCCGACGTCGCGAGCTACATTCGCTGGGAGTACCGACATTGGCGACGACATTCAAAACGGCAAACCGGGAAGGTGTCGCCAATGCGAACGTTCCGGGTTCCGGTGGAAGAGTCGCCAAGAATGGCGCTTCCCCAATCCTGGCGGGACGGACGCTGGCGCCGGTGGAAGGACAACTGGGCAATCTTCGGTCCGACGCGGGGCTAAGCGTTGCGGCCCGGGCGAATTGGCAACGGTCCCTGAGTGGGCCGGGCGGTCGGGTCCGCGGACAGGCCGTTCGTGCGACCTGCCCTCTGCTCCTCGTTGGATGCCAGAAGCGACCAGGCTAAGAAGCGGCTTACCTCCAGGGCCGTTGCGTAGTCTGGGGAACCCTCGGTATTTTCTACTCGCTCGAACAGTCCGGTTCCCTCTATCCATCGAATGGCGCACGGAACCCATTCAGCACGGCATAGCGGGAAGAAGGGGCCGCCTCCAGGTGGATTCGACGGGCCGGATCGCGCATGATCCCGTCCAGATTGGGCTCGCTCGCTTCCGAATGTAATATCCAAGATTCGTGACACCCCGTGCCGGTAGTTGCCGGTTGAACAAGGAGGCCCCGATAGAGGAGTCCCACTTGGGCTCCAAGAAGTCCGGCCTGGCAGCCCCTCGCTTCACGAGGCAGGCCGTGGGCATTCGGCTGGGCCGAGGATTTTTCGACCATGTCCCTCGGCGGACGGCCAGACTTGGCAGCGATCCTCTCGCGGCCAAGGCACCAGAGACCTGTGATGAATTAGCAGCGAACGAACTGGCTGACGCAATACGGGCACTCCAGGCATTGACACGTCGAAGATTAGCGGCGTAGCATCCGGGCACCCTGGCCGGACGGGTTTGAGTGTAGTGGTGACGTGACCGACGGAGATGAACCGCTCGGGGTCATCCCTGGGCTTGATGATCTCGCACCGATTTCTGGCGCTGGCGCACCGTCCACCGTCCCCGCGCCGTCGGCAGGGGCTCTCCTTACCGCAGGTCTTCTGCTCTCCGGGAGCTTCCGCTACCTTCGACATCTAGTTAGTATGAAAATCAAGATTCGGCTCCGCTCGACATGAACGCCCCTGGCGGTCGATGGCCTATGCCGAGTCATGTATTCGCCCATCTGGCTCGACGAACACAGTCCGCGCCAGATAATCAAAATCGTGAACTGGTGCGGCCACGCGCAGGACTTCGTGGCGTGAGCGTGACTCTGTGGTGCGTTCCGACCTATGGACGGTAGTCGAGCGCGGCCCGGACCTTGCGTCTGAGGTCGTCCACTGAAAACGGCTTGACCAGGTGTGGCGCTCCGGATGCGATCCCATAGTCCTGCAACTCCTGAACGGTGGACCCCGACATGAAGAGAACCTTGGCCTCCGAGTGAAGGGCGCGCAGCTGCTTTGCCAAGTTCGGTCCACTCATGCGGGGCATCGCGACATCCGTCACGAGCAAATGGATGGGCTCTGTTCGGGCGCGGGCCCATTGGAGCGCCTCGTGCGGATCTCCCGTCCCGAGAACCGTGTAACCATCCAGCTCCAAAGCATCCGTCACAAAAAGGCGCACCGCTGGAATGTCATCCACGACAAGGATTGTCTCCGTGTGCTGCCTCGATGGAATGAGAGCCTCCTGCCGCCCTTCGAATCGATGAGGACTATGGGATCTGCCGCGTGGGCTGTCAACATTCTTCTGTCCTTACTGCGTCCTCGGCGGACTCGGAGTCCAGAAAAAACTAGAATTGGGTGCGACCAGAAAGCTGCCTTCTGGAAATGTTTCACGAGACGGGCGCACCTTTGAGGATTTTCGAGATAGTATCCCGCCCGTCGTGACAGGTCGAAGAAGCTGGCGCTATAGCTCAGAAGGCAGCCGAGTTCGGCATGCTCCAGGGCGTCCTCCTCGGCGCTCGTGGACCCGCCGGGGAATACACAGTAATCACGGGCCGGGGCACGAAGGTCACGCGATTCGGTCGATCAGTCCTCGAATTGCCCTGCGTGGTCCTGGAGGGCGAATTCAAGGGCACAGAGCTACTGCACTACCTGAACCTCCCCAGACGTTCGTTTCAGAAACGAGGGCGAGCGAGGGTGAAGGCCCGCTCGCTCCTCGCCAAGGCGCTCCTGATGGCCACTGACAGAGTGCCCCAACCCCGCGAGCCGATCCCGCTGAGCATGCTGGAACACAAGATGTTCAAGGCAAGGGTCGAAGTCCCGGAGCGGGATTCCCGCAATCGTCCCGTGCCTCCAGCGCTCCGCCATCCGACCGCCGACGGGCACGTGGCGGAGCTCCGTCCAGACGCGGTCCACCTCGGCCAGTACCGCCTCGTCGGGCTGCTCGAGGTCGATCGGATTTGCGGTGGGCACCCAGCACTGACGGTCCGTGACCCAACTATTTCAATCGAAAGGGTTTCAGCTTGCTTAGTTCGCCGATTTCGTCAGGCGACAAATGCAGTATTCCGGCTCTCTGAAGAGATTCTAGGTTGGCCGCGGTATCCGTCGAGTTCTCCCCCACTGCCTTCAACACGATCTCTGCCTTCGCGTTCCTATAAGTAAAGTATGCGCCCGCAGCCACACTCAGTGCCACCATGAGTCCAACAACAGATATGCCGATCTGGTTACTATTGCTGTCTTCAAGCTAATGGCTGATTCACTTGGGTCGGTGCATACGCGTGAGGCTGACAAAAACAGCCCAGGTTGAAGCCGGAACCCCGAAGTAGGTTCTCTCAGGGGGTCCGTTCGAAGTCTCAACCTGGGCTGCCTGGTGTCACGAGGCAGCCCAGGGTCACCACAGGCTCGAGCCCCCGTGGGACCAGCGGGACGGTGGGCGGCCAAAGAGCCAGCCGCTGAAGAGTTGGATTGTGATGAAGTGAAATTACAGTGATTGGCCGCGAGCGAACAAGGCGCCGCAGAACGGGGAACGCGCCTTACTGATCCCCTCCTGTCTTCTTCGTAGGACCCCGGTTTGACCTGTCCCTGGCGCTCTGGCAGGATCGGTGCGATGGTCGCCGGCGTCATCCGCAGGGTGAGGATGGCCCCCAAGGGTTGCGCTACGACCGACAACGGACCGCATGTCTCTTGCGCCAGTTCCGGATGGCTCGGCTGGCGCTAAGACGGGCCGGCCCCGCCGCCGCGCGTTCAGTCCCACGTGAGGGAGAGAGTGCCGACTGCAACTCCACTCAGAACGCTCGCACTGACGCTGCTGCGAGGCCCGACTCTCGCGCCGGTCACCGCGGAGATCGACGCGGGCCTCCGTGTGGCGAAGGTGGCCGTCCGGATGGGGGCGCGGACTGCGTTCGAACTCACGTTCTCGGTCGGGCGGCACCGGTCCTCATGGGGAACCCTGCTGGCGAACGGGTACTTCGATCCCGGGACCCGGCTGGCGCTCGTCACGGATGGCGACGCCCGGGTGCTGGTCGACGGGATCGTGACCGGACAGGAGCTGTCGCTGTCTGCTTCGGGCCGCACCCAGACCCTGTTGGTGTTCGGAGAAGACCTGAGCGTGCTCATGGACCTAGACGAAGTCGTCCTCCAGTACCTGGGTGAGCCCGCCCACGTCCGGGCGCAGGTCATCATCGCCAGGTACGCGGTCTACGGCATCGAGCCCGCGGTGGTTCCCGCCCCCATCGTGGAGATCCCTGTCCCGACGGAACGCATCCCCACTCAGGCGGAGACCGACTACCGATACCTCCGGAGGTTAGCGGAGGACGTGGGTTATCTGTTCGCCGTCCAGGGCGGGCCAGAGCCGGGCCGCTCGGTGGCGTACTGGGGTCCCCAGGTCCGAACGGGAACGCCCCAGGCGCCCATCTTGGCCGCCGGCGGCGCGGTGAGCGAGCTCCGCTTCCGCCTGGATGGTCTGGCCCGCACCGAAGTGACGGCTACCATCCTCGACCCGGCGACGAGGACGCTCCTCCCGATCCCGGTCCCCGACGTTCGAGTGGTCCGCGCCCAGCTCGCCGCCCGCCCGGCGCCCACGCTCCGACACTGCCGGCTCCTCGGCGCGGCAAAGCGCACGGTGGCCGGGGCGGCGGCCTCGGCCCTGGGGGCGATGGCGCTGACGTCGGACGCGGTGACCGCGAAGGGGACGCTGGACGTGAGCAGGCACGGCCAGTCGCTCCGGGCCGGCGGGCCGGTCGAGATCCAGGGCGCGGGCGCCGCCTACGACGGGGCCTACTACGTCGCCGAGATCACGCACGCGATCGACCGGAGCGGGTACCGGCAGCACTTCGTCCTGCGACGCGATGGCCTGGGGGTGCCCGAGTGAGGAGACGAGGATGACGGGATCGGCTGGCTGGTACGGCAAGTTCCGCGGCTCGGTGGTGGACAACGCGGATCCTGAACGCGTGGGCCGGGTGCGGGTTCTCGTCCCCGACGTGCTGGGCTCGGTGCCGTCGAGTTGGGCGATGCCCTGCGTGCCGGTGGCCGGCCCCCAGATGGGCGTGTGGATCGTGCCGCCCGTCGGGGCAGGCGTCTGGGTGGAGTTCGAGCAGGGGGATCCGGACTACCCGATCTGGGTCGGCGGGTGGTGGGGGACGTCCGCCGAGGTGCCTGGCGCCGCCCTCGCCGGTCCCACTGCCGACACGGCAATCCTGCTGCAGACCAGGGGAGGGACCGGCGTGGTCCTGAGCGACGTGCCGGGACCGACCGGTGGGGTGACCCTTCGAATCGCCGGTGGCGCGGTGATCGAGGTGAGCCAGGTCGCGATCACAATCTCCAACGGCCAGGGAGCCAGCATCGTGCTGAGTGGGCCGACCGTCTCCTTCAATGGCGGACAGATGACCGTCCCGTAGCATTTTTGGCGGCGCGCTGCGACCTACGTCGATAAGATCCTGAAGGGCACCAAGCCTGGCGATCTGCCGATGGAACAGCCCACGAAATTCGAGTTCGTGATCAACCTCAAGACCGCCAAGGCCCTCGGGCTGACGATCCCGCCGTCGCTGCTGGCGCGGGCGGATGAGGTTATTCGGTAGGAGCCTGACCGGCTTGTGCCCAAGTTGTGCCCAACTCAGGCGCATAGGGATAGGTGAGACGCGATGGAAGTATCTGACTACTTTGCTGAGCTCTACGTTGCGGGCCGCTTCGCTGACGCTGGTTGGAACGTGTACTTTCCGCATCGTGATAAAGGCTTCGACTTCATCATCTCGAAGCCGCATGCGGAGGTCGGCCAACTTATCCGACCGGTTCAAGTCAAGGGGAAGTACCCGACAAACGAAAAAGGAGATAAGACCGTCTACGGGTACGTCGGTCGATTGACCCAAACGCATCCCGAGATGGTTTTGGCGATCCCATTCTTCTCGAAGGAGGAGGCTTCTGTCCCAGCCTGTGTCGCATACATGCCCTTGGCGCTTGTTCGAACGCATCAGCGCGGATTTCGATGTGAACCCGCATCCTTTCGAGGTGGCTGTGGGGTGCCTCGCCGCGACTACATGAAGTTCTTTGACGATCGTGGCCTAACTTTGCTTGAGAACCTGAACTGGAAGGACAGTGCAATCACAAACCCCAGCTAACAAGGCAACCAAGCGCGGGGCTGCGCGATTGGTCCTGCACAAAGGGTGGGGGGCGAGGAAAGCTGCCAACGAAAGATGAGCCATGAGTGACTTCAAACCAACCGATATTCGATCTGAGACAAAGCACGTTGATCGGGAACGAAAGCATTTGGAGGGCCTACTCAAGGATCGCATCAACTTCTATCTCGTTTTCGCCTCGGTGTTTATGCTTGGCCTATCTCGGATCGAGGACGTCCGGATCAAAGCATGGGCTCTACTCACGATAAGCGTCGTTTCATTGTTGATCGCTCTGGCGGTCCTGCGTACTCACTGCCTTGTACAGTTGGCTCTAGCAGACATTAGGAAGGACGAGAATCATCCATACACGAGGTACTGGAAAGCAGTTGGTTTTCGGTGGAATGCCAACTGGATTCTCATCTTCGTTCCCTTCATGCTCACGCTGTTTTTCGCTTGCGTCACGGTATTTTACTTTCGTGCCGCTCACGTTCCAGGCGTTCACTGATCGTGAATAGCACTGGAATGTACGTATGGCTCGAATTCGCTCGCCGCGGCCGTTCAGCGCGGTCGCTGGACCACCAAGAGATGAAGATAGGTTGGCAAGCATCGTCAGATCGTAGTTCCGGTCAGGGACCAACAATTTTGCCTCCTGACCGCCAACTACCTGCCTCGATTACATTCTGGAGTTTGGAAGCATGTTCTTGTGCTCAAACTGGTGCCCGCAGGAAGGTGGCCCCGGCCACGGCCGGACCCACAGGGGCGGACTTGAACCACGACACGCGCGGCTTGTTGTTGGGGCTACGGCAACTCTCACGAGATTCCTTCTCGAAACTCTCGACATCCGCAAAAAGGAGCCACCAAAATAGGTGCTGTAGTGCTAAAGCACCAAGGTGCTTTCGTTATTGCGAAATGTCTCGCCGAGCATTATAGTGCGGCAGCTCATCCGACCTAGGAAGCGCCGAGTTAGACGGAGGTCCATCATGGCCACCGAAAACAACAATGTGAGTGTCGACGCCAAGACCCAGTCGGTAATTGGCGAGTTCACCAACGGGGCGCTTGATCGGCGAGCCGCACTCAGACGACTAATGACCTTAGGGCTGAGTGCCCCCGCAGCCTATATTGCATTAGGTCTAATGACCCCATCGGAAGTTCAAGCTCAGTTCAGCTCATCTCAGCAAGCGACAATTGCAAGAGAAGCTCAGGAACTGGCTAAGCTCGCTTCTCACCCAGAGGTGGTTCAAGCGATAAAAAAGATCGAAACTACGGGCGAGAAGACTAAGCAAGCTGCCGACGCTATCAAGGTCATTATGAATCCTCAGGTTTTGAAGGATGCCGGGGTGTCTTTTGACAAAACACGGGCAAGCATAAGGATCTTTGAAAGAGACCCGAAATCGGAGAATCAATTCACGATTCTTCGAGGCTATGCCTACAAGAAAACTCTCTACGTGACAGAAGATCGACAACCTCCTTCTGATGAAGAGATAAACAGAAGAATTAAGGAAGGGGGTCGAGAGACTGTACCAGCCAAAGAGATAGGCAAGGACATTGTGGTCTGTACATCGGTTGGTGTGATCGCCTGCGTTACTGTTGGGACCTGAAATGAACACGTCTACCGCAGACATTATCGGGCTTGCAACCGAGCGAGCCATCCTCGATGGACTAGCAACGATTCAAGACTTCGTTGGCCAAGAGGAGTTTCAGGCAATCCTACGGGAAATGTGGATGCTCCCTGATGCGCTGAGACATGAGTTTGTGGAATTGATCTGGCTTGATGACAAAGAGCTCGCACGCAGAGGTCTTAAGATTCCTTCCCACCTCACTATCCAGCGCTCTTGGTTTGAAGATCGACGTCCTACCTTGTTCTGTGTCTCCAGTCATTTGCCGCAGGGCATTGGTTGGAAAAAGGTCACAATAACGTTCGACAATGAAATGACCCCTGGAGCCGCCCCTGCATGGTCCCCAGTTGGTGATCCCTAGAATGTTTACGTTTCTGATTCCTTCTTCGCCGCACTCTTTCCGGCCCTGACCTGATTGGAAGTCCTACACGAATTCCTTCTCGAGATTCTAGGCAGTCGCAAAAAGGAGCCCCCGGAATAGCTGCTGTAGGGCCTCCTGCCTGGCAAGTGCCTGCCTCGACTACATTCAAGGATTTCGAAGGACGTTCCTATGCCCAAATCGGTGCCCAAAGGACTCCCCGGGCTCACAGCCGAGGTGGAAGCGGATGGGGGTGCCCAGGATCATCATTCTGGGCGCTGCGCCATCCGTTCCTGAATCTCCGCGGCGAATTGATCGAGTGCAAGAGGACAAGGAGGCTCGTTCGAATCGACGTACTGGCAGTCCCTTTCGCTGCAGTGGACGAAGAGCTTGCCGTTACCGCCAACCAAGGGGCGTCGCCGAAGCGAAATGTGCACAGTCTGAGAAATGACGTTGCAGCCGAACACCTTGGTCGGTACGCGTGGCACTGATCTCGCTCCTCCGTCTTTAGTTCCATACTGAGATAGAGTAGTCGACAGGTTGCGCACGACAAACAAGAACTGAGGACAATACCGTGGTCGGTAGTCCCCGCTCGTCTCTTCCATGAAGACGACTCAACTAGACTACAAGAGTTCGCCGCTCCGCGCAGGCACTCTTCATCAACCCTTGTGGTCGACTCGTATCTGCCCGGTTGCGAGGGCCCGCAACCACCGAGATCAAAGATGCTCAGCTTCGAGGTCGATCTGATCTAGACGCGTTGCGCGGACCCACAGTTGTCAACGCCCTCCGGCGGCGGGCACCCCACTCGTGGCCCCCGTCCCCGTGACATAACCTCCCAGACTCGGACGCCGGCCGCCTCAGGAGCCGACGGCACAGCGACTCGGTCGTATCTTAGTTTGACTCAGCGACCACGCCGCCTAGGGCGACGGCTCTTGCGCGCTGGGCTACTTGGCCGCTGGTCGTATCTTCCGAAGGGCTGAGGAATCGTGGATCGTCGCCTCTCCTTCGTAACCGCGTCGGCGCTGCCACACGACCCGAATCCGTGTCCCGCAGTCACGAACGTCCGTGACCCGACCGACGGTGTCCTCCATCGAAGCCAGGAGCTCCACGAGATCGTTGACTTGAAATTTATTCACCGCGACTTCGCCAGTGGGCCACGGGGCCTCGACAGCAGCGGGGAAGATCGCTCCAACCACCGGGGGGTCCCAGTTGGGAGATAACCGAGTGTGGCAGAGCAACTGTAGCGCGAGCTCAACTCGTGCGGTCGGTCAACTGAGACACGACCGGCGACTCAGGAAGCGCCTCGAGGCCCCGGACGCCTCGCCAGCGGTCGGTTGCCCCACTGGCCCAGCCTCGTCACATTGAGGGGCCGGAATTTGGCGGGTACGTCAAG
>Ga0137390_10001463_pt1 | contig 17813 bp, 14 predicted proteins | sample 15con2h24AmetaG_FD_104937 | JGI IMG/M metagenome (GOLD analysis project Ga0137390, IMG submission 104937) | Vadose zone soil microbial communities from Angelo Coast Range Reserve, California, USA - 15con2h2.4A metaG | ecosystem: Environmental > Terrestrial > Soil > Vadose zone > Saprolite... | reverse complement strand
GCAGCCACTCGAAGACGCTCGTGTACCAGGTGCTGCCCTCGCGCTACGGCCTGAACCCGGACGACCTGCGGCGCGCGGACGCAATCGAGGTCGTGGTCGGCCAGGGCGCCAAGCCGGGCGGGGGCGGCATGCTCCTGGGACACAAGATCTCCGACCGCGTCGCGGCCATGCGCGACCTGCCACAGGGGATCGACCAGCGCAGCGCATCGCGTCATCCGGACTGGACGGGACCGGACGACCTCGAGATCAAGATCCACGAGCTGCGCGAGATCACCGACTGGGAGAAGCCGATCTTCGTCAAGGTCGGCGCCACGCGCACTCACTACGACGTGCAGCTGGCGGTCAAAGCGGGAGCCGACGTCATCGTCGTGGACGGCATGCAAGGCGGCACCGCCGCGACGCAGGACGTCTTCATCGAGCACGTCGGCATACCCACGCTCCCGGCGACCCGTCTCGCCGTGAACGCCCTCCAGGAGCTGGACATGCACCGGAAGGTGCAGCTGATCGTCTCCGGCGGCATCCGCACCGGCGCCGACGTCGCGAAGGCGCTCGCGCTCGGTGCCGACGCTGTTTCGATCGGGACCGCCGCGTTGATCTCACTCGGCGACAACAGCCCCGAGTACGACGACGAGTACCGGAAGATCGGCAGCGCATCGGGCTTCTACGACGACTGGCAGGCGGGCCGCGACCCGGCAGGGATCTCGACGCAGGACGACAAGCTCTCGGCCCGTCTCGACCCCGTGCTCGGCGGACGCCGCATCGCGAACTACCTGCGCGTCCTCACACTCGAGGCGCAGACGCTCGCGCGCGCATGCGGCAAGTCACATGTTCACAACTTGGAGCCAGAGGATCTTGTCGCGCTGACCGTCGAGGCCGCGGCGATGGCGCGCGTGCCGCTCGCAGGCACCGACTGGATCCCGGGACGCCACTCCGCGTAGCGCGAGCGGCCCTGACAAATGCGAGCGGCCGGACGAGCCGAGCCCCCGGCGAAGTCGAGAGGGATGGCGGGGTTCTTGCTCGGTGCGGCGGGCATGTTCGCCGTCACGTATTCGACCCAGGCGATCCTTCCCGAGCTCGGACGATCCTTCGGCGTCAGTCCCGCGCAGGCCGGCCTGACGATCTCGGTGGTCGTGCTCGCGCTCGCCTGTGGCGCCTGGATCTGGGGCCCTCTCTCGGACCGGTACGGCCGAAAGCGTTCGATCGTGCTCGCCTGCGTGCTGCTCGTTCCGCCCACTGTTGGAGCGGCGTTGGCGCCGAGCTTTGCCCTCTTGCTCTCGTTCCGTGCGCTCCAGGGTCTGTGCATGCCCGGCCTGCTGACCGCGGGCGTCCCCTATGTGGCGGAGGCCTTCGCTCCGACGATCGGCGGCCGCGCGATGGGCTACTACGTGGCGTCGCTCGTCGCAGGAGGCCTGATCGGCCGCGTCGGGGTGGGGCTGCTCGCCGCCGTGGTCGGCTGGCGCTGGGCGATCGGGGTCCTGGTGGTCTTCCCGCTGTCGGCAGCGGTCGTCATGCAGCGCTCGCTCATCGACCTGCCGGTCGAGCTGACACGCAGAGGCATGTTCCAGGGCGTTCTGCGTCAGCTCCGGAACCCGAGCCTCCTTCGGGCGGCCGTGACCGGCACCGCCTTCTTCTTCACCTTCGTCGGCTGCTTCTCGTACGTCGTCTACCGGCTCGAGCGCCCCCCGTTCGGCTTCGGCCCCGCTGTCGGCAGCCTCGTTTTCGTGCTCTGGATCCTCGGCGCCGCCGGGCCCGCAATCGGCCGGCTCGCTGATCGGATCGGCTGGGAACGGCTCGCGCTGTCGGCGCTCGCGCTCGCCGCACTTGGACTGGCCCTCTCCCTGCCCGCGCACCTGCCGACCCTCGTCGCGGGACTCGCTCTCGTGACCCTCGCGAACTTCAGCGGCGTCACCGCGGCGCAGCTCGGCGTGGCCGAAGCAACCGCGGTCGACCGTGGTGCCGCCAGCGCCGTCTACTTCTCCCTCTACTACGGAATCGGATCGTTGGGCGCCTACCTACCTGGGCTTGCGTGGGAGCGCTACTCCTGGGGCGGCGTCGCCGCCACCGGCTTCACCGCTCTGGCCGTTGCGGGCACCGTGTTGCTTCTCGCCGCTGCGCGGCGCGGCTCACCGCCGCCATGACCCACGCAGACGATCCCTTATTGTTGGCGCGATCGTGCCGCGGACGGGACAACCAGCGATCAGGCTCGTCGGCTCGGTGCAGCGCGCATTCGCCGTCATCGACGCTCTCGCCGAGGTGGACACTGAACTCGGAACGAACGAGATCGCGAGACGCACAGGCGTCAACCCGAGCACAGTCTCGCGACTGCTGGCGACCCTCGTTGCAGGCGGCTTCGTCGAGCACGTTCCGGAATCTGGTCGCTACAGGCTGGGACCTCGCCTGCTTCAACTCGGGAACATCGTTCTCGGCCGCCTGGATCTTCGCCAGATAGCGCGGCCGCACCTGGTCGCGCTCGTCGACTCGACCGGCGAAACGGCGACGCTGTCGGCCGCTGGAGAACGAGACGCCGTGACCGTCGACTTCGCCCAGAGCCCGTTCTCGGTCCAGGGCGTCGCGCAACTTGGTCGGCCGAGCATCGCGCACGCGACCGCGACGGGGAAGGTGCTACTGGCCTTCGGTCGTGGTGCCCTGCCGCCGGGCGGGCTCAAGGCGTACACGAAGCGGACGATTGCGAAGCGATCCGAGCTCGCGGTGGAACTCGACGCAGTACGGGAACGCGGCTACGCCTACAACTTCGGTGAGCGCGAAGATGACCTGCACGCCGTCGCGGCCCCGGTTTGGGGAAACCACGGCGAGCTTGCCGCGATCATCGGCGTGCAGGGACCGGCGTCGCGATTCGACCGTCAGGCGATGGAGACCGTCGTCGAACCGCTCCTGGAGCACGCGCGAGAGGTCTCGCTGGAACTAGGCTGGGCCGGGTTGGTCAGCGAGGTGGTGGAGAGATGAGCACCGAGATCGTGGGCACGGCTTTCGACTCAGTCCAGCGCGACTTGCGTTGCGAGTTCATGGACTGGGAGGGGTGGCGGTGGCCCAACCACTTCGGTGACCCGGTCGCGGAGCACCGTGCCGTCCGCGAGAACGCCGGTGTGTGGGACGAGTCGCCGCTCCGCAAGTGGGACTTCCGCGGAGCGGACGCGCTCCGCGCCGCCGACCGGATCTTCACGAACGACATGATTGGTCTGGAGGTCGGGCAGATCCGCTACGCGCCGTTCTGCGACGAGGACGGGAAAATGGTCGGCGACGGTACGGTCTTCAAGTTTGACGACGAGCACGCCTGGGTGATCACCGCGCTCGACTCGGACCTCGAGCATTTCGAGCAGGTCGTCGACGACCTCGATGTCGAGATCGAGCCGATTACGCCCGCTTTGCCGCACCTCCAGCTCCAGGGTCCGCGCTCGCGCGAGCTGCTCGCGTCTCTCTGCGACGCAGACGTGCCTTCGTTGCGCTATTTCAGATTCTTCCCCGAGCAGACGCGGGTCGGGGGTGTGCCCGTCTGGGTCTCCCGCACCGGGTATTCGGGTGAGCTCGGCTACGAGATCTTCTGCGAGCCGGAGGACGCGACGGAGCTGTGGAGCACGCTCACGAGTGCGGGCGCTCGCCCGTACGGGTTGGCCGCGGTCGAGACGCTGCGCATCGAGTCAGGACTGATCTTCATCGGCTACGACTACTTCCAGCACGAGACCGATCCCTTCGACGTTTCACTCGACAAGGTCGTCCGTCTCGACACCGGAGACTTCCACGGGAAGCGGGCCCTCGCCGAAACCGCAAAGGCGCCGCGGCGCATGGTCACACTGGCCGTCGCTGGCACCAAGGTTCCCGAGTACGGGTCGGCGGTCACTAGCGCCGGCGAGCCCGCGGGCATTCTGACGAGCCCCTGCGAGAGCCCGACACTGGAGCAGGTGATCGGCCTTGCGGTCCTGGAGGCCCGGTTCGCGGAACGTGGAGCCCGCCTCGAGGTCGCAGTCGGTGACAGGACCGCCTCGGCCACCGTCGAGCCGCTCCCCATCTACGACCCCGACAAGCGCCGGCCGCGCAACTGAGTCGTGGAGAGCTGGAGTAGCGAGCAACTCGGCCGCTTCAACCGGGACGGCTTCATCGTGCTCGAGCAAGGCTTCGTCGACGCGGATACCGTCGCGCCCCTACGTGAGCGCTTCGAGCCGCTCTTCGCAGGCCGCTACGAGACCGGGATTCGCCCGGACGAGGTGAACTGGGTCCAGGGGCGCGATCCCGAGGATCGCACCCGTCAGATCTGCAACGGCTGGAAGGCCGATCCACTCATCGCCGCCCAGACGCTCTCGGAGCGGACGGGCCGGCTCGCCGCGGCGCTGATGGGGTGGGATGGGGTGCGGGTCGTCCAGGACAACTGCATCTGGAAGCCGCCTGGTGCGAAGTCGCTCGGCATGCACCAAGACGGAAGCTATCTCGACTACATCGTGCCACCGGAGATGGTCACGTGCTGGATCGCGCTCGACGACACCTCGGCTGAGGCCGGCACCATCACCTACGCGGCCGGCTCGCATCGGTGGCCGCGCTCCCACGAGAACAGGGGTGAGTTTCATGCGCCGCCTGACTGGCTGGCCCCACTCGAACGTGCGCGGCCGGCGGAGGAAGAGTTGCGGCTCGTACCGCTGGTCGTCCGTGCCGGAGGAGCCGCGTTCCACCACTACAACACGTTCCACGGCTCGGGACCGAACACGGGCTCGGTGCACCGCCGCGCGGTTATTTCACATCTCGTCCCCGCAGAGACGCGCTTCCACCCCGAGCACGCCGATCCCGTCTACTCGCGGTATCGCCGCGCGGGCGACACGACGATGGACGAGTCGTTCTTTCCCATCATCTGGACGCGCGACGGCCGGCGGACCCCGTGGCTCGATCGACGCAGCTAGGCCACGATCCAGACGAGGCAAGGCGACCGCTCGCGCAGCTCGCGCACTGCCTTCCGGTAGAGGCGTTTGGAGACCTTCGCCATGTCGGGGCCGAGGACGAGCAGGCCCGGTTCGCGCTCGGCGGCAAGCTCGAGCAGGGCGGTGACGGGACGGGTGCTGCGGACCCGCAAGCGCTCGACGGCGACGCCCAGCGAAGCGGCCAGCGCAGCCGGCGCCAGGAACGCCGCCGCTTCCTCCGGCGAGTCGATCTGGTCGAAACCGAGCAGCACCGACAAGGGCAACGGCGGCAGCTCGGCGAGGACGGTGACGAGGAGTGGCTGCCCCGACTCCACTGCCGAGTCGACGGCGAACGCGGAGGCGGCTGGGTCGAAAGGCACGCCGAGCGTCGCGAGCATGACGGGCCTGCCTCCCGCCTCGCGCGTTGGTCCACGCGCTGTTATTCGGGGTGCAACAGCCACTTCGGCAGGCTACGCGCGCGGCGGCGCACTTTCTTTCGCCAGAGCGGCATGTAGAAGATGTACCAGCCGGCGAGCGCCACGGGGAGGAGCAGGACGAGAGTCTGAGCGACCGTGAACGCGATGATCGCGAACACGACCCCGATCACGACGGCCGCGCCGATCGCGGTGAGCCTGAAGTTCCGCATCTCCCGCAGGATTGCCTCGTACTCTGCGACCGGGATTTGACCGGTGTTCCAGGTGCGCCTGCACTTTTCGCACGTCCAGCGCTCTCCGAAGACGACCTGCCGCACTTCGCCGCAGTCGCATCGGATCGTCACCGGGGGTCGCTTCATCGAATCGATTGTACGACGGGCCGCCATTGCCCTGGGAGAAACAGGGCCGCGGCTACGGCATTGAATCAAACCCATGGGCTTAGTACGCTCCCGCTCATTCGCAGCTCGCGCCGGACCGTGCGGCCGGAAACCTATGAGGAGGTGTCAGGGTGGCTGAAGCTGTAATCGAGGAGCGACAGCTTCTGAAATCGCTCCGCTGGTACGACGGGTTCGTGATTGCGCTGTGCAATCCCGGCTTCCTGCTCGGGTCGCTCGGCTTCTCGGTCGGCGCGCTGGGCGGCTGGGGCGCCATGTGTCTATGGGGAATCTCCGCCACTATCGGCCTGCTCTCGAACTGGATCTACTCCGAGACGGCGGCGATGTTCCCGGAACAATCCGGGGGGATCAGTCTCTATGCGCACGAAGGCTGGCGGCGGTACTTCTCGCTCGTCGGGCCGGTCGCGACGTTCGGCTACTGGATCGGCTGGTCCGTTGTGCTCTCGATCTTCGGCAAGATCATCGGCGATCTGATCGAGGCGAAGTGGTTCCCGGGCCAGGCCGCCAACGTCTACTTCAGCATCGGCAGCAACCACCTCGGCTTGCCGCACATGATCGCCATCGGGGTGATCATCGGTGTCTGGGTGTTCAACGTGCTGGGTGTGAAGCCGTCCCTCTGGGTGGGGTACGTGACTGGGGCCCTCCTGATGGTGCCGCTCGCGGTCTTCATCTTCGTCCCGTTCATAACCGGCGACTACCACAGCTCGAACATGACCTGGACGATCAATGGTCAGTGGGGTGGCCTGCGGCTCGCGTTTGTGTGGCTCTTCATCATGGCCTGGTCGGCCTACGGCATCGAGGTCTGTGCGAGCTTCGCGCCCGAGTACCACGACACGAAGCGCGACACGGCACTTGCGCTTCGGTCCGCAGCGATGTTCTCCTTGCTCGTGTACGTCCTCCTGCCGTTGGGCGTCACCGGGACGACCGGTGTGGACTACATCAACAAGCAGGGTGCCGAGGGCCAGTTCTACGTCGGCGTCTTCGACAAGCTCGTCGGGAGCGGGGCGGCGAGCGTCATGCTGATCTTTCTCCTCGGCAGCCTCGTGCTCTCGATGAACTCGTCGACCGCGGACGGGGGCCGAGCCCTCTACGGCATCTCGAAGGCTGGGATGACGATCAAGGAGCTCGGTGTTCTGAACCGGTTCCACGTGCCGGCACGTGCGATGACGGTCGACCTGCTCGTGAATATCGCGCTCGTGCTCTTCATCTCGAGCAACCTGGCGATTCTGTACATGAGCAACATCGGTTACGTGTTCGCCCACGTGGCGGCCATGACGGGCTTCTTGCTGCTTCGCAAGGACCGGCCGGACTGGCCGCGACCGATCAAGGTGTCACGGATCTGGATCCCGATCGCCGTCGTCATCGCGTCGGCGAACGCGGTCTTCCTCGTCGTCGGCGCAGGCAGCCCGACACTGAACGGATACGGAACGTGGACCGACTTCGGAATCGGCGTCGGGATCCTCGCGGGGTCGGTGTTCCTGTACATCTACCGCCGAGTCGTTCAGGACAAGCAGCCGGTCCACCTGCGCGAAGAGACGCCGAAGCTACCCCCCGACGTGGTCGCGCCGGCTGCCGTCGGGCAGCCCGTGACCTAGCCGTGACCAGGTGAGGGAGGGCGGCGACCGCCCTCTCTCACCTACTTGCAAGGCGCGACCTGCGGTTGTTGAATCGACTCGTCCCCGGCCATAAGGAGGCTTCGCACGATGGCGCGCGACCCGAAGTACGACATCCTCTTCGAGCCGATCCAGCTCGGGCCCAAGACGATGAAGAACCGCTTCTACCAGATCCCGCATTGCAACGGCTTCGGGTCGGAGAAGCCGCTCAGCCAGGCGTATTTCCGTGCGCTGAAGGCCGAGGGCGGCTACGGCGCCTGCTGTACCGAGTACTGCTCGATCTCGCCCGAGTCGGACGACACCCACCGCGTCTCCGCACGGCTCTGGGACGACGACGACATCAAGAACCTGTCCGTCATGTGCGACATGCTCCACGAGCACGGTGCCCTTGCCGCCGCGGAGCTGTGGTACGGCGGGCCGCACGCGCCCTGCATGGAGTCACGCTGCGTCCCGCGCGGACCTTCGCAGATCCCGAGCGACTTCGAATATCTCACGTATCCGAAAGAGATGGACAAGGACGACATCCGCCAGGTGCAGCAGCTCTACGTCGACGCCGCCAAGCGCGCACGCGAGGCCGGCTTCGACATCGTCTACGTCTACGGTTCGCACTCGTACCTGCCGCAGCAGTTCTTGACCCCGTACTACAACAAGCGCACCGACGAGTACGGTGGCTCCTTCGAGAATCGCGCCCGCTTCTGGCGAGAGACGATCGAGCAAGTCAGAGAGGCCGTCGGCGACGACACCGCGATCGCGGTGCGCATGTCAACCGACATGTTCATGGGCGACGTCGGCACTCAGCTCGAGCGCGACTGCCTGCCGTTCGTGGAGCTCGTCGACGACATCGTCGACGTCTGGGACATCAACGTCTCGGGCATCTCGGAGTGGGGCGAAGATGCGACGCCGTCGCGGTTCTACCCCTCTGGACGCATGCTGCCCTGGCAGGAGGCGGTGAAGAAGGTCTCGAAGAAGCCCGTCCTCGGGGTCGGACGCTTCACGAGTCCGGACCTGATGATCGAGGCGATCAACGGGGGCAAGCTCGACATCATCGCCACCTGCCGCCCGTCGATCTCGGATCCGTGGCTGCCGAGGAAGATCGACGAAGGCCGGCTCGACGACATCCGCGAATGCATCGGCTGCAACATCTGCATCTCGCGCTGGGAGATCGGCGGCCCGCCGCTGATCTGCACGCAGAACGCGACCGCCGGCGAGGAGTACCGGCGTGGCTGGCACCCGGAGAAGTTCGACCCCGCCGAGAACGCCGACAACGATGTGCTCGTGGTGGGTGCGGGGCCCGCCGGGATGGAGTGCGCGATGATCCTCGGCAAGCGGGGGATGCGGCGCGTGCACCTCGTCGAGGCTGAAGAAGACATGGGCGGGATCATGCGCTGGATCCCACAGCTCCCCGGGCTCGGTGAATGGGCCCGCGTCGTCAACTACCGCAAGATCCAGATCGACAAGCTGCGCAACGTCGAGTTCGTGCCCGGCACCACTCTCGATGCGAACGGCGTGAAGGAGTACGGGGCCGAGATCGTCGTGATCGCGACCGGTGCGTACTGGGCAACGGACGGGCTCAACGGCTGCACGCATGACACGATTCCCGGCGCCGATGCGGCTCAGCCCTGGTGTCTGACGCCCGAGCAGATCATGCGCGACGGCAAGGAGGTTCCCGGGAACAGCGTTGTGATCGTCGACAACGACGGCTACTTCATGGGCGTGTCACTGGCCGAGAAGCTGGCGAGTGAAGGCAAGAAGGTCACGTTGATGACGCACCTCGGCAACATCGCGCCCTACATGCACTTCACCCTCGAGGCGCCGAACCAGCACCGCAAGCTCCACAAGCTCGGGGTCGACATCATTCCGTACCACATCCCGAGCCGGATCGAGCAGGGCTCTGTCACGGCAACGCATGTGTACGACGAAGAGGGGCACGAGCAAACATGGGAGGCGGACGCGGTCGTGCTCGTCACGCAGCGTCGCTCAGACGAAGCGCTCTATCGTGAGCTCAAGGACCGCGTCGGCTTCGACGTTCTCGGCGAGGAAGGGATCACGGGCTGCTACCGGATCGGCGACTGCGAGGCTCCCCGCCTCATCGCCGACTGCGTGTTCTCCGGCCACCGCCTCGCGCGCGAGATCGACTCTGAGAACCCGGAGGTTCCGAAGCCGTTCATCCGTGAGCGGCGAGTGATCGAGCGCGAGCTTGCGTTGGCATAGGGCGCGGCAGGAGGCCTAGCGCCGTGAAGATCGTCGTTTGCGTCAAGCAGGTCGCAGTTCTCGGCGACGAGGTCGAGTTCACCGCGGATGCGCGCGATGTCGACCCGGACTACCTCGACTTCGCGCTCAACGAGTGGGACTCGTACGCGACCGAGGAGGCACTGCGCATCCGGGAGGGCCTCGGCGGCGAGGGAGACGAAGTCGTCGTCGTTTCCGTCGGCGACGAGCAGGTCGAGAATGCGATGCGACGCTGTCTCGCGATGGGAGCCGACCGCGCGATCCGGGTCGACTACGCGAGGTCGGCCGACCCGATCACCGTCGCACGGTTGCTGGCGCCGATCGCGGAGCGCGAGTCGCCCGATCTCGTCTTCTGCGGTGTGCAATCGAGTGACGGGGTGCAAGCGGCGACCGGAACGGCGCTTGCCGAGCTCCTCGGTCTTCCGCGTGTCGCCGTCGTGACGCGGATCGAGTGGGACCCGAGTGCCGGCCGCGCCACAGTCCGGCGTGAGCTGGAGGGCGGCCTCATCGACTTGACCGAGGTCGACACGCCGGCTCTCTTGACGATTCAGACGGGCATCAACCAGCCCCGCTACGCGAACTTGCGGGCGATCAAGCAGGCCGAGCAGAAGGAGATCGAGGTGGTGTCGCCGGCCGAGCAGGGCGAGCCCGCCTACCGGGTCCGCCGCATGTTCGCGCCGTCGAAGGGTGAGGGGGCCGAGATCTTGGCCGGTGGCCCGGCCGACATCGCACGGCGGATCAGGGAGATCGTCGAGGAGCGGCTCAAGTGAGTGCGTGCTGATGAAAGGCACCCTGATCGTCGCCGAACATCTGCGGGGCGAGCTGCGTGAGCTCACCCGCGAGCTCGTGACGGCGGCGCAGCAGCTCGGCGGGCCGGTCACGGTCGCAGTGATCGCGGCAGACCCGTCCGAGTTCGACGTGGGCTTCCAGGGAGTGGACGAGATCGTCAATGTCCCCCTCGGTCGGCAGGAGTTCGAGAACGACGTCTACCAGGTGGCGCTCGAGGCGCTGATCGCAGACCGAGAGCCGCACGCCGTGCTGCTCGGCTTCACCGTCAACTCGATGGGCTACGGACCGGCGGTCGCCGCCAAGCTCGGCCTGGGCTTTGCCAGCGACGTGCACGGGCTCGCGCTGGAGGCTGGAGCGGTGATTGCGACGCGCTCGTTCTACGGAGGCAAGGTCGACGCCGAGCTCGAGTTCCGCGCGGATCGCGCGGTTGTCCTGCTGGTTCGCCCGACCGCGTTCGCGCCCGCCGCGGACGGTGGGAAGGCATCGGCAACGGAGTTCGCTATCGAGCTCCCCTCAGCTCGCGCACGCCACCTCGAGTTCGAAGACGCGGCCGCCGGCGATGTCGACATCACGACAGCGGACTTTCTGCTGTCGGTCGGCCGAGGCATCGGCGACAAGGAGGCGATTCCGCAATTCGAGCAGCTCGCCGACAAGCTGGGCGCCGTGCTCTCCGTTTCGCGTCCACTCGTCGACGCCGGCTGGATGCCGAATGCGCGCCAGGTCGGCCAGTCCGGGAAGACGGTCAAGCCCAAGGTCTATCTGGCACTCGGCATCTCCGGCGCGGTTCAACACCTGGCAGGCATGAAGACGAGCGGGACGATCATCGCCGTCAACACGGATCCTGAGGCGGCCATCTTCAACGTCGCGCACTTCGGCGCCGTCGCTGATCTCTTCGACGTCGCGGCAGAGCTCGAGAAGCTGCCTTGACCCCGACCCGGTCGACGTTCGCCGGCCTCTCGACGTGGGAGATCGTCTTCTGGTACTTCCTGATCGCCGTCTCGACGGCGATCTTCGTCTGGGGCGTCGTGCGCCTCGTGCTCAAGTACCGCCGCGGGCGCGGGCCCTTCTACTTCGATCGACCGCTTACTCGCCTTCGACGCGCAGCGGTTGTCGTCCTCACGCATTCGTGGATCAAGCGGCGTGACCCCGTGGCGGGCGCGGGGCACTTTCTCATCTTCTACGGCTTCGTCGTCCTCTTCATCGGGACCGCCATCCTCGGCTTCGAGGACGACTTCGCAAAGCCGGTCCTGGGCTGGGATTTCTTCCGCAACGAGTTCTACGAGGTGTACTCGCTCTTTCTCGACGTCTTCGGTGCCGCCTTGATCGTCGGGCTCGTGGTCATGGCCTACAAGCGCGGAATTCAGAGGCCGTTTCGGCTCCGTTACTGGCGCCCGGACCGGCCCGAAGGCGAGGACGGCCGTCGCCTGTACGTGATCGGCGACTGGGCGTTCCTCGGCATCCTCTTCTTTCTCGCCCTGACGGGATTCCTGCTCGAGTCGTTCCGCATTGCCGAGACGAACCCCTCGTTCGAAGTCTGGTCGCCGCTCGGTTGGACCGTCGCACAAGCCTTCCGTGGGCTCGGTCTGACGGGCACCACGGCCGCCGATGCGCACTTCGTCCAGTGGTGGGTGCACGGTGTCGCAGCACTCGGGTTCGTCGCCTCCATTCCATTCACGAAGGCAGTGCACATGCTCGCGAGCCCGGCGAGCGTCGCGTCGCGCGACGAGCAGGCCGGAAGAGCGCTGGCGCCGATTCCGGCGGACGCGAAGCCTGACGAGGTCGGCTACGGAACGATCCTCGACCTCCCGCCGCGCTACCTCGTCCAGCTCGACGCCTGCACGAAGTGCGGCAAGTGCCACGCCGCGTGTCCCGCGACGAACTCCGGTTATCCGCTCTCTCCGCGAGACCTGATCCTCGACCTGCGTGAGGTCGCCGAAGGTGCGCTCGGGATTCGGCACGAGTTGCACCTCGAACCGTTGTACGGCTCGAAAGAGAGCATCATCGGCGACATCATCCGGCCGGAGACGCTCTGGTCCTGCATGCAGTGCATGGCCTGTGTAGAGATCTGCCCGGTAGGGATCGAGCACGTACCGATCATCAACCAGATGCGCCGACGGCTTGTCGAACGCGGGGAGATGGACGCGACGCTTCAGCAGACGCTGGAATCCATCTATGAGACCGGCAACTCCTTCGGGGAAGCGAGCCGCAAGCGCGCTCGCTGGACAAGGGAGCTCGACTTCGACGTGAAGGACATTCGCAAGGAGCCCGCGGAGGTCCTCTGGTTCGTCGGCGACTACGCATCGTTCGACCCACGCAACCAGCGCGTGACGCAGACTCTTGCTCGCATGCTCCGCCACGCAGGCGTCGACTTCGGGATCCTGTACGACGCCGAGCGCAATGCGGGTTGCGACGTCCGGCGAGTCGGCGAGGAGGGTCTCTTCAACCACCTACGCGAGGAGAACGTGAAGGCGATCTCGAACTGCACGTTCGACCGGATCCTGACGTGGGACCCGCACTCCTTCCACACGCTCCGGAACGAGTACGGGGCCTTCGACGTCGACTGGCACGTCGTGCACCACTCGCAGTTCCTGCTCGAGCTCGTCAACGACGGCCGCCTTGCGCCGAAGAAGCCCCTCGACTACCGGATCACGTACCACGACCCCTGCACGCTCGGCCGTTACAACGGCGTCTACGACGAGCCGCGGCAGCTCCTCGCTGCGATCGGCACGGAGCTCGTGGAGATGCCGAGGAGCCGCGACAACTCGTTCTGCTGCGGCGCCGGCGGCGGACGGATCTGGATGAATGAGCTCAAGCGTGACGATGCCCCCCGGCCGAGCGAGCAGCGGATCGACGAGGCTCTGGCACTGGGCGGCGTCGACTACTTCGTCGTGTGCTGCCCGAAAGACGTGACGATGTACGAGGATGCGATCAAGACCTCCGGTCATCAGGGCGAGATCGAGCTACGCGAGCTGACGGAGCTCGTGTGGGAGTCGCTGGACCTCGTGTTGCCGGTGCCAGCCGGTGACCGAGGTGGAGAGGAGGAGCACGCATGAGCAAGGAGACGGCCTTCTATCCGCGGCTGAAGGCGCTGACCGACGAGTGGATGGATCTCTTCGGCTACTGGGCGCCGTTGACCGTGACGGACACGCTCGAGGAGTACCGTGCGGTCCGCGAGACCGCGGGGCTGATGGACTTCACGATGCTGCGCAAGGTGGACCTCGATGGTCCGGGCGCGCTCGACCTCGTGAACCGCGTCGTCACGCGCGACGTCTCGAAGCTCGAGCCTGGGCAGATCGGCTACGGCGCGCTGTGCGCGGAGGACGGGAAGATGGTCGACGACTGCACTGTCATGCGGCGGGACGCCGCCGGCGACCACGTCCGTTTCTGCGGCGCGAACGACCGCGACTACGAGATCTTCTCCCGACTAGCCGACGGATCGCAGATCCAGGTCCACGAGTTCACGGACGAGATGCCGCACATGTGCCTGCAGGGACCGCTGAGCCGGCAGATGTTGCAGCCCATCGCAAACCAGGACCTCTCGAATGCTTCCTTCCCGTACTACCGTTTTCGGGAGGACGTCGAGATCGCGGGCATCCCGATCTTCATGACACGGCTCGGCTACACGGCCGAGCTCGGCTACGAGCTCTGGGTCGATCGGGACCGTGCGCTGGAGCTCTGGGACGCCCTCGTCGAGGCGACGGAGCCGCAGGGAATGAAGCTCATCGGGATGGCAGCGCTCGACCTCTTCCGGATCGAAGGGGGCTTCATCATCGGCGGCGTCGAGTACGACCCGACCGTGTCTCCGTACGAGAGCGGACTCGGCTGGTCGGTCGCGCTCGACAAGGGAGAGTTCCAGGGCCGCGCCGGCCTCGAGCGTGACCGCGCAGCGACCTCGCTCAGGCTCACGAGTGTCGTGCTCGAATCGGGGGGCGATGATGCGAGCGGGGCGCCGCTGTCCGTCGACGGCGCAGAGGTGGGGTTCGTAACGCAGGCGATCGTCTCGCCCTACCTAGGCGGCAAGACCCTCGGGCTTGCCAAGGTGCGCAAGGAGCGAAACGAGGCGGGCACGAAGGTCACGGCTCGCGTCGGGGACGACACCGTCGAGGGCGAGATCGTCTCTCATCCGGTGTACGACCCGAAGCGAAAGCGTGCGAAGGAAACCGAACCGGGCGAAAGCTGACGCTTTCTACGGGGGTGCTGGTCAACGCGCGTCCAACCCGCACCAGCAAGGCCGCAGACTAAGACGAGGCGGAGCCGGGCTTAGGCGGAGGCGAACCGATGCGGGCGCGGCCGCGAAGCGCCCGTGCCCGCACGGAAGGGAACAGGCGTCGAGCGCCAACACCATGAGAGTGCGCGGGCTCGGCCCGCGCACGTTCCCCGCGAAGCGGCGTACCCAACCCCCGCGCGAAAGCGCAGCTTTCGGGCGGATCGGATCAAGACCAGGGATAAGGCGAGTGCGAGACCGGATGCAGGTCGCCGGTCGCGAAACGTTCGAATCGGAACGGATAGAGCAGGCCCGAGTGCGCGCCGACGACGACCTTGGCCACTTCGCGCCCGACGCCGATCATCTTGTAGCCGTGATTCGAGTCGAGGATCGCGTAGACGTTCGGCTTCAGGTAGTCGAAGACCGGGAAGTTGTCGGCGGTGAATGCGCCGACGCCGCCTGAGCGGGCATCCCTGTAGAGCGCGCGGCAACCCTCGAAGCGGCTGAGCGCATGCGAGAGCGCAGCGCACCACATGTCGGGGAAACCCGGATCGACGTTCGTCGTCTGGGGATAGGGGTCGAGCTCGACGTCCTCCCCGACGACGAGCGGCGATCCGCCGCCCTGGACGCCGTCCCGGTCGCGCTTGAAGTAGATACCCCAGAGCTCGTCGGTGATGAGCTTCCCGTCGTCCGAGTACAGAGGCGCGTCGGTGTCGAGGTGGATGACCGCCGGCGCTCCGCCGTCGGCGGTGGCGAACGAGAGCGGATCGACGCGAATCTCCCCCTCTTGAAGGTTCCAGTACGTCCACATCGGCCGGTCCTTGACGACATCGCCCTCGGGGGTGCGGACGTCGATCGTCGGAGAGAAGCCGAGCATCTTCCAAAACTGTTTCGCCCACGGGCCCGGGGCGAGCACGAGCTGCTCACCGACCTCGATCGAGCCCTCGTCGGTCACGACCATCTTGACCGAATCATCTGAAGCGAACTCGAACTCCCGCACCTCGACCCCGGAGTAGATGGTGACGCCTTCGGACTCGCACTTCTCCGCGAGCCCGAGCACCGACGCCATGTTGAAGGCGAAGCCGCCCTGGTGCTCGTGGAGACAAACCGCGACGCCCTGCGCGCGCCAATCGGGGAAGAGCGCTTTCATGTGCTCGTCGACCTCCGAGGCGCCGACGACCAGCTCGGAGCGGTAACCGATCTGCTCCTGGCGCTCGTACGTCGCGATCAGGTCGTCTTGCTGGACGGACGCGCCGAGGGCGATGTAGCCGACGGGGCTGTAGTGATACGCGGCCGGATCCGATTCCCACACCTCGACGCACGCCTGCATCAGCTCGCTCATCGCCGGCTGGAAGTAGTTGTTGCGGACGACGCCGCAGGCGATTCCCGACGCGCCCGCGCCGGGCGAGCTCTTGTCGAGAACGACGATGTCCGCACCCGACCCGAGCCCGCGTGTGCGCAGCTCCTTGGCGAGGTGGTAGGCGGTCGAGAGGCCGTGGATGCCCGCGCCGACCACGACGTATGGCGATGTGCGCGGCGAGGCCACTTTATCGCCCTGACGGCAACACTATCTCCAGCTGGGGCATGGAGTGACTTTAGCGCGCCCCCGGGACCACGTCCAGGCGCCGAGGCTCAGTGGTCGGGTGCCTCCCAGCCCTCGAGCGTCGAGGGCTTCCACTCGCGGCCGACGGTCGGTGACGCCTCGACCCACGGCCCGAGCTCCGGTTGCGGGAACTTTGCATGCTTCTTCTTGAGCTGAATGCCGTAGGAGTTGCCCGACTGCAAGTGCTTGATCAGCACCTTGCGCGCGATCTCGTTCTCACGGCCCTCGGGAATCGGGAAGTAGATCTTCAGGAACGAGTTCGAGTAGCGGTCGAAGACCGCAGGGAACCCGTCCTCCTGGAGCAACTCGATGTCCTCGAGCCAGTTGATGTCCTGACCCGGTGTCGCTGCGAGGAGGTCGACGTCGTCGAGGAGGCCGATGTCCTCCTGGTACGGAAACCGTCGTCCCGCCAGGTACTCGGCATCGAGCCCGGTCGTCTTCTCCGGCTCGTGGACGCTCAATCCGGCACCGCTTCCTCGACCTGCGACGGCAGGTAGTCGACCGGGTACTCGAGGTGCTTCTCGAGCATCCGCTTCATCTCGGCCAGCGTCCGCTCCTCGCTGACGCCGGGGATCCACTCGGTGCCGGCCAGCGGGACTTTCGCCATCGCCGCCGCCTCCACCGTCAGCGCGCAGAGGTCCTCGGGCTCGAGCGAGTGAACATTCGTCTTGCCGCAGGCGCGGGCAAGCATCTGCACCTCGAGCGTCAGCGTGTGGAGGAAGTTGTAGACGCGCTCAGCCGCGTCCTCGACCACGAGCCGCTTGCGCAACTCGGGATCCTGCGTCGTGATCCCGACCGGACACCGGCCCGTGTGACAGTGGTAGCACTGCCCCGCAGGCACGCCGATCGTCCCCTCGTAATCGGTTACGCCGGGGATCTCCTTGTTGCAGTTGAGAGCCATCAGCGCGGAGTGACCGATGGCGACGGCCTTGGCCCCGAGCGCCAGGCACTTCGCGATGTCGCCGCCGTTGCGGATGCCGCCCGCGACGACGAGGTCGATCTCGTCTTCCAACCCGACGTTCTCCAAAGCGCGGCGGGCTTCGGGGATCGCCGCCAGCAGTGGGATGCCGGTCTCCTCGGTTGCAATGTGTGGACCCGCGCCGGTGCCGCCTTCGGCCCCATCGAGGTAGATGATGTCCGGCCCGCACTTCGCGGCCATACGCACGTCGTCGTAGACGCGGGCGGCGCCGAGCTTGAGTTGAATCGGGATCTGATAGTCGGTGGCCTCGCGGACCTCCTGCACCTTCAGCGACAGGTCGTCAGGCCCGAGCCAATCCGGATGGCGAGCCGGCGAGCGCTGATCGATTCCTGCGGGAAGCGAACGCATCTCGGCCACCTGCTCCGTCACCTTCTGGCCCATCAGATGGCCGCCGAGCCCGACCTTGCAACCTTGGCCGATGAAGAATTCGCACGCGTCGGCGAGCATCAGGTGGTGCGGGTTGAAGCCGTACCGACTCTGGATGCACTGGTAGTACCACTTCGTGGAGAGGTCGCGCTCCGGCGGGATCATCCCGCCCTCGCCGGAGCAGGTCGCTGTGCCGGCCATCGAGGCGCCCTTTGCCAGCGCCATCTTCGCCTCGAGCGAGAGCGCGCCGAAGCTCATACCCGTGATGTAGACCGGAATGTCGAGCTCGATCGGCTTCTT
>Ga0137390_10001456_pt1 | contig 17850 bp, 18 predicted proteins | sample 15con2h24AmetaG_FD_104937 | JGI IMG/M metagenome (GOLD analysis project Ga0137390, IMG submission 104937) | Vadose zone soil microbial communities from Angelo Coast Range Reserve, California, USA - 15con2h2.4A metaG | ecosystem: Environmental > Terrestrial > Soil > Vadose zone > Saprolite... | reverse complement strand
TGGCCCAAGTCCGCGCGCGATCACGAAACCTTCTGCGTGTCGTGTCACACGGCAGTGCCTTACGCGCTCTCGCGGCCTGCCCTTCGTAAGCCGCTCGCCGAATCAGCTCCTTCCGCGAACGAACGCAGACTCCTCGACAATGTCACCAAGCGCGTGCGTCTTTGGAAGGAAGTCGCCCCGTTCTACAGTGACGCGGATCGCGGTGCGTACAAAACCGTCGAATCGCGCGGCACCGAGTCCGTTCTCAATGCTCTGATCCTTGCCAGCAATGACTCGCAGAACGGCCAACTCAGCAGCGATACGCGCACCGCCCTGGATAACATGTGGGCGGAGCAGCAGACCAACGGAAATAAAAAGGGATCGTGGTCCTGGCTGCGTTTCGCGAACGAGCCCTGGGAAGCGGACGATTCAGACTTTTATGGAGCCACTCTTGCCGCGGTTGCCGTGGGCACTGCCCCCGGGAATTATCGCGCGAGTCCCGAAATCCAGGGCAGCCTCAAGATGCTGCGCGAATACTTGAACCGTGAATCCGCCGCCCAGACCACCATCAATCGCGTCGTCCTCTTGTGGGCTTCCGCCAAAGTGCCCGGCCTCCTCGATCCGCAGCAGCAAAAAGCCATCATCGATGAAGTTCTTGGCAAGCAGCAACCAGACGGCGGCTGGAGCCTGTCGTCGCTAGTCGGTTCCTGGAAGCGAAACGATGGCACTCCGCAAGAAGCCAAGAGCGATGGTTACGCCACCGGCCTGATCGCTTTCGCGCTGCAACAAGCTGGAGTCCCCCGCGACAATGCCCAGGAGAAGCTCGCGCTCGCCTGGCTCACCGCTAATCAGAACAAAATGGGAGGCTTCTGGCTCTCTTATTCCTTAAACAAGAACGTCGAGCATCACATGACTCCCAACACCGCCCTCTTCATGAACGATGCCGCCACCGCTTACGCCGTCCTCGCACTCTCCGAGCCCGACAGCCATTAAGCCAGCGCCAACCGCTGGAATTCTTCTAGGTTTCTTTGACTCTTATCGCTCGTGTGGTACACTAGTTCCTGTAGAAACCTGTATCCGGAGTGCGGGATCTTGCTCCCGCTTTTCCTTTCTAGGAGTAGTCCTTCCAGCTCTTCCCAGCCGGAAACAACCAATACTCGCACCCTTTAGAATCAATCACTTACGAATTGCTTTTTCTGTAAGTCCTTTCTTTTGATATTCATGCAAATTGATGGGGGGGGTGGGGTACCTTCACTCTCAAGCCCCTCTCCACTGACCCCGCTGAGCGGAGTGTCGGAGGCCGCTGACAGCCCGCTGGAGGAAACGCCTGACACCGCTCTGGCGCAACACAAAATAGCGCCTTCCACACTCCAAGCGCATTTATTTTCAGTCATTTGCAAGAGCCTCGGGATGGCAGAAGTGGCGGGCGAAATGCATTTGTGGAGTTCCCAGCTTTCCGTGGAGGAAAAACATGAAGCGACTGGGAATCAGAATTTCAGCAGCGTGCGCCGCCGTTCTCGCAGCAACTCTAGCATGCGGCTTTGCCTCTTCCGCGCAGGATCGCCCGCCCGAGCCGATGCAAGAAACAGCCGCGCCGGCGCCCGCGCAACTGCGCCAGAGGGCGGACGGTGAACGGCACGGGCTGCCGCTCGAGACCTACGCTGTTGCGCCAGGAACGAAATTTCTGGTGCGGCTGGACGAAGAGTTGGGCACCAAAGGAACGCAGCAGAACGCACAGTTCCAGGTGAGAACGCTGGAACCGCTGGAAGCGGGCAGCGGGATTTATCTGCCGTCCGGAGCGCAGATTCGCGGCCACATCAGCCACGTGGAGCCGGCAGGAGTGGCAGGCCGGGCGAAGCTCTGGCTGACGTTTGATGAAATCCACACGAAATTTGGCGATTTGCCCATCGTGGCCGAAGTCGTAGAAGTGCAGGGAGACCACAGCGTGAAACCCGGCCCCAAGAAGGAAGGACTCATCGAAGGCCGCAGCAGCACGCAACAGGATGCGGCCGAAGCGGCTGCCGCCGGCGCAGCGATCGGCGCCGTGAAAGGCGTTAAGGACAAAGACAAGAAAGAAGCCGCGGAGGGTGCCGCGCTGGCAGCGTTCACGGCGTATCTGATGGAGTCGGGCCGCGGCCACGAATTGAATCTCCCCAAAGGCGCCAAGCTCGAATTGGAACTCGCGCGCGCTCTCTATCTCGTGAAAGAGTAAGTCACCGGGCTTGAGCCGCCTTGCCGCGGTGCAGCAACCTTCGCCGCTTCGCGCCCACTCCTGATATGATGTGCGCCAAATGGCGGAATCCCAGTCGCTGATTGGCCAAAACGTATCCCACTACCACATTGTGGAAAAACTCGGCGGCGGTGGAATGGGCGTTGTCTACAAAGCGGAAGACACGCGCCTCCACCGCTTCGTCGCCCTGAAATTTCTCCCCGATGAAGTTGCCAAGGATGCGCAGGCTCTGGCGCGTTTCCAGCGCGAAGCGCAAGCCGCCTCCGCATTAAATCACGCGAATATCTGCACCATTTACGATATCGGTGAGCACGATTCCAGCGCCTTCATCGCCATGGAGTTTCTCGATGGCATGACCCTCAAACACGCTATCACCGGCCGTCCGATGGACTTGGAACGCATTCTGGAGATTGCCATCGAAACGGCCGATGCCCTGGACGCGGCACACTCCGAAGGCATCGTCCATCGCGACATAAAGCCTGCAAACATTTTTGTGACCAAGCGCGGTCACGCCAAGATTCTTGATTTCGGCCTCGCCAAGCTGAATCCCTCCGCGGCGGCAACCGGAATGACGGACGTCGGTGTCACGCTGCCTGCCGCGGAGCATCTCACCAGTCCCGGCACGGCCCTGGGAACCGTTTCCTACATGTCCCCCGAGCAAGTCCTGGGCAAGGAATTGGACGGTCGTTCGGACTTGTTCTCTTTTGGCGTCGTGCTCTATGAAATGGCCACCGGATTTCTTCCTTTCCGGGGCGATACTTCGGGCGCCATTTTCGATTCCGTCTTGCATAAAGCCCCCGTCGCTCTCGCGCGTCTCAATGGCGAAGCTCCGGCGGAGCTGGAGCGCATCGTCAACAAGGCCCTCGAAAAAGATCCCCGCCTGCGTTACCAGCACGCCGCGGAAATGCGTGCCGATTTCCAGCGTTTGAAGCGCGACACGGACACCAGCCGTTCGGCGATCGATTCCGCTGTCCCCGCGCAGAGCGGCTCTGGCGCGTCCGTGCAGGTGCCTTCCTCGGGCGGAATCTCCGCCTCTGGAGTTGCCGCTGCTTCCGATTCCCAAATCGCTGTCGGACTTTTTGCCCGCCACAAAAAAGTATTTCTCGCTGCGACCGCTGTCGCACTCCTGGCGGCTGCTGCATTGGGATTTGGCGCGTACCGCTGGCTTGTGCCTGGCTCTGGCTCCAGCATTGACTCGCTCGCGGTGCTGCCGTTCGCCAACGTCACTGCCGATCCGAACAGCGAGTACTTGAGCGATGGATTGACGGAAAGTCTCATCAGCAGTCTTTCGCAACTACCTAACCTGGCGGTGCGCCCGCGCAGCGCCGTTTTCCGCTACAAGGCCAAAGACGTGGACCCGCTGAAAGCCGCAGTTGACCTGAAAGTCTCAGCGGTGGTGACTGGCCGTGTCACGCAGCGCGGCGATTCGCTTCTAGTGAGCGCCGAGCTGACTGACATTCGCGCCAACCGCAGCCTGTGGAGCGAACAATATGACCGCAAGCTCTCCGACGCGCTCACCGTGCAGCGCGAGATTGCCGGAGAAATCTCCGCGCGACTCCGCGAACGTCTCACCGGCGAGCAAAAAGCCAAACTGAACAACGGTGGGACCTCCGATCCCGAGGCTTACCAGCTCTACCTCAAGGGCCGCTACTACTGGGACAAGCGCACACCTGAGGGTCTGAACAAAGGGCGGGTCTATTTCCAGCAAGCCATCGACAAGGATCCTAACTATGTGTTGGCCTACATCGGACTGGCAGAGTATTACGCGGTGATCTCAGACTACACTTACGTTCCCTACAGCGAAACCAACCCCAAGGTGAAGACGTACGCCTCGCGGGCCCTGGCCATCGACGACTCACAGGCTGAAGCTCATGCGTTGCTCGCTATCGCCCACGACACGGACTGGGAATGGGCGGCCGCTGGACGAGAATTTGAGCGCGCCCTCAAGCTGAATCCCAACCTGAGCCGCACTCATGTTTTGTACGGCTTCCATTTTGCTTATCTTGGAAATCATGAGCAGGCGCTCCTGCACCGTCGGCGCGGTGTAGAGCTGGATCCGCTCAATCTGAACGCTCTCGATAATTTGGCGACCGAGTATTTCGCCTCGAGGCAATTCGACCAGGTTATCGAATATGAGAAAAAAATTCTGGAAATAGATCCCACCTACGCCAAGGCTCATCTCAGTCTGTCGGATGCTTATCGCTTTACGGGCAAATATGACCTCTGGCTCGAGGAATGGCAAAAGGGGACCATGCTGAACAACGATCCGGAGGATATCGCGCTCTTCAAGGCAGTCAGCCAGGAATATGCTAAGTCAGGATATCGTGGTGCCCTGAAGCGGCTCGCGACGCTCCAGGAAGAGCAGGCAAAACGCATCTATGTCGATCCGGCGTGGATCGCCGGGACATGGGCCCTCCTGGGGGAAAAGGATCATGCTTTCAGCTTGTTGGAAAAAGCCTACGCGGAAAAGAGCGGCTTTCTACCGTTCATCAAGACTGCTTTCCCTTTTGATTCTCTACGTTCCGATCCCCGCTACGCCGACCTGCTGAAGCGTATGGGCCTCCCGCAATAGGAGTTCTGCTCCGCAGAAATGAAGAACACATCCGCTCAGCGCCCTTCAAGGAAACGGCGGACTCGGCGCAGAACTGCGGCATACATGGCAGGCGTGACGCGCCCGGTCTGCGTATTTTGTTGGCTTGGATGGTACACGCCGAACAAACGCGGCGTGCCCGGAGCAACTTCCGCTTCCGCGCCGTGCGCGAATTTGTAGAGTGCGCGCGAAGCGATCAGCCCGCGCTGCTTCAAGACTTCAAGATAACTGTCCCAGGCGATCTTTCCCAGCGCCAGAACGGCGGCGGGCCGCAATATTTCCAGCTCGCGTTCAAAGTACCCGCTGCAATTCGCGATTTCCTTGGGTAGCGGCTTATTGTCCGGCGGCGCGCACCGGCAAGTCGCAGTGATGTACGCATTCTGTAGCGCCAACCCATCCTCGCGGTGCAGGGAAGTAGCCTGATTCGCAAAGCCCGCTTTGTGCAGCGCTTTATACAAGAAATCACCCGAGCGGTCACCGGTGAACATCCGTCCCGTGCGATTCGCGCCATGCGCGGCGGGCGCGAGTCCCAGAATCAAGAGTTGCGCGTCAGCGTCTCCGAATCCCGGCACCGGTTTTCCCCAGTACGTGCACTCGCGATACGCCCGCCGCTTTTCGCGCGCCACTTTTTCGCGATAGCGCACCAGCCGCGGACACTCCCGGCAGGCCACAATTTTCTCGTTCAAGACTCGAAGCAATAAATTTTTGTCAGACATTGAATTATGAAATCTGCCGTCCCATCATGCGATTCAGCTCGGCGAAGGGCACCGCGCCATCGAACAGGGAATCATACGTTCCGCGTTCCATCCAATCTTTCGCAATCCGCCGGACCAGCCCGAGTGTGGCGCGCATCACCGCGGAACCCGCGCTCACCCGCGCGACTCCCATCTTTTCCAGCTCCGCGAGAGGAGGACAATTGGCCGAAGCCAGAATGTTCAGCGGCGCCGCAATCGCCTTCACCAACTTCGCAATGGTGTCCCGGTCGCTGACTCCCGGAGCGAACACACAATCCGCTCCCGCTTGCCGGTAAGCGCGCAATCGTTCCACCGTCCGCTCGAAACGTGTGGACGCGTCGCCTATCGGCATTAAGTAAACGTCGGTGCGCGCATTCAATACCAGAGGGACTCCGAGCGAGGACGACGCTTCGCGAATGGCGCGGATTTTTTCCTGTTGCAGCGAAATTTCCACAAGCGAGCTCTCGTCATCGCCGGTCACGTCTTCAAGATTCATTCCGATGGCGCCCGCGGCAACCACTGCTTTCGCGGTTTCCATCATGTCCTTGACTGTTGTGCCGTAGCCCGACTCCATGTCCGCGGTCACGGGAACGCGAACGGCGCGCGCGATCCGCGCCACGACTTCGAGCATCTCCGCTCTTGAAATGCGTTGCCCGTCCGGATACCCGAGAGAAAATGCCACCGCCGCGCTGCTGGTGGCAATTGCGGGATGACCTGCTTCCTCCAGGATTCTGGCGCTGACCGCGTCCCAGGCATTCGGCAGCGCCAGGATGCGCGGTCCTGCATGCATTTTTCGAAACTGCTCGGCTTTCTGAGCTTGTACTCGCATGTCCATCGGAAATCCTCCGGAACAGAGAAGCAGGGATTGTTCAGGAATCAGAGGCTACGAATTATCCTTAGTCTGCGAAACGGCCAAATTGGAGAGCGGTTCTCCCCCTCCCGGTCCGAACTTTTTTTGGGCTTCAGCGCAAAATCTTCAAGACTTCGTCGTGAAGTTTTCCGTTCGTGCTGATGAGTTGCCCCGAATAAATCGTTCGTTCACCGCGGGCATTCGTGGAACGCCCGCCGGCTTCCTCCACGATGATTCCCAGCGGAGCAAGATCCCAGGGCTGAGAAGTCAGGTCCACGGCGACCTCCACGGCGCCGTCGGCAACCAACATGTGCTGCCAGAATCCCCCAATCGCGCGGCCATTTTTCGCCGTGTCGGCCAGCAAGCGCAATTTTGCGCGCATTGCCGGATCTTTCTTCGGCCCGGTTCCAGTGGTGAAAATCATCGCCTTGCTGAGAGTGCCCACGTTCGAAACGTGAATGCGCTTGCCGTTGCGGTACGCGCCTTCTCCGCGATAAGCCCACCAGCGCGTTCCCATCGCTGGCGCGCTCGCCATTCCCGCGACGATTTCGCCGTTAAATTCAATTCCCATCAACGTTCCGAAGGTTGGAATTCCGCGCGAAAATTCTTCCGTGCCGTCAATGGGATCAATGATCAACCGCGCGCGGCCCGCCTTGTTCGCGGCGTTTGAATCGCCGCCGCCCATTTCTTCACCCAGGACGTCCAGCGCCAGCCCGCTCGCCGCCACTTTCGCCCGGGCCATCTCTTCCACGGCGCGGTCTGCTTGCGTTACGGCCGATCCGTCGCCTTTCCGATCGACACGCAGCTTCTCCGCGCGAAAATAGTTCAGCGCGATTCGATCCGCCTCCTGCGCAATCGCTTCCAGCAGCGCACCGTATTCTTGGCCGTATCCCATTGCCTCTCCCGTGACAATCTTTGGTTTAAGAACTCGATCTCGCGATTCCAAACTTCAACTTTCAACTTGTGACCTTCAACTTTATTGCGATTTGACTCTCTTCTCCCGTGCCCCTAGCATACAAAGTTACGCAAATGTCTGCTCACGCCAACACGGGAACCCTTCTTGACCGTATTTTGGAGGCGCGGCGCGCCGAAGTCGATCACCGCAAACGCGTGCTCCCGGAGACCGCCCTCAAGTATGGCGTGAAAGCGGCCACGCCGTTGCGCGATTTTTCCGCGGCGCTGTGCCGCGATGGGTTAAACGTGGTCGCGGAACTGAAGCCGGCTTCGCCTTCGCGCGGCGTGATTCGCGAGCCATTCGAACCGGTGGTGCTGGGGCAGGCCCTGGAAAATGCGGGGGCTTGCTCTCTTTCCGTGCTCACGGAGGGAGAATTCTTCCGTGGCTCGCTGAAAAATCTGCGCGATGCGCGCAAGTCAGTGCAACTTCCCGTGCTTCGCAAGGATTTTATCTTCGATCCCTGGCAGGTGTGGGAAACTCGCGCCAACGACGCCGACAGTTTTTTGCTCATCGTCGCCGTGCTTGGGGATGCGCTGCTCCGCGACCTGATCGAGCTCGGCCGGGAACTGGGCATGGAACCGCTCGTCGAAGTTCACTGCAGCGAAGAAATCGACCGCGCGCTCTCCGCCGGTGCACGCATGCTGGGCGTGAACAATCGTGATTTAAAAACACTGACGGTTAACATTAGTACTTCGTTCGAATTGATCGGCCGCATTCCCGAAGATTGCATCGCGGTGAGCGAATCCGGGCTACGGACGCATGATGATCTCGCAAAGCTTCGCGCCGCGGGGTTCGACGCTTTTCTCATTGGCACGCATTTGATGCTTGCTCCCGATCCTGCAGCGGCTCTCTCGGCGCTACTCGCTTCTGCGCCGGGAGAAAACTAGCAACTCATGGTGCGCGTCAAGATTTGCGGAATCACCAATGCCGCAGACGCTCTCGCTGCGATTGATGCGGGCGCCAATATGCTGGGCTTCAATTTCTACGAAAAAAGTCCGCGCCGGGTGAGCGAAGCGGAAGCCGCAAAAATTCGCGCGCAGCTCCCTGCCAGAGTGAAAGCCGTAGGCATCTTTGTCAACGCGCTGCCCGCGGAAGTGATTGCGCTGGCGAAATCGCTGAAGCTGGATGCTGCCCAGCTTCACGGCGACGAGACGCCGGAAACGGTTGCGGAAGTTGCCGCTAGTCTTGCCGTTTTCAAGGCCTTTCGTGTTGAGCCCGAGTTTCGGCTGGAAACTCTCGACGAATATTCCGAAGCGGCCGCTTTTTTGTTTGACGCCGCAAGCACCGGCCAATATGGTGGTACGGGGCGAACGACGGATTGGGATGTGGCCCGGCGCGCGGCGCAAACGCACCGTATCATCCTGGCAGGCGGCCTGAAAGTGGAAAACGTCGCCGCGGCCGTTCGGATCGTGCGTCCTTACGGCGTGGATGTAGCCAGCGGCGTAGAGTCGGAGCCGGGGAAAAAAGATCATGCACGGCTGCGCGAGTTCATTCAGGAAGTCCGGCGCGCCGAACGGAAGTAGAGAAACGCGGCAGAAAATAGAAAATAGAGAATTTAAAATTGAAAATGGAAATTGGAAGATGAGCTCGATTCTACACTCACCGACTACTGCGCCGGGGCGCTTCGGACCTTACGGAGGCCGCTACGTTCCTGAAACGCTGATGGTGCCGCTGTTCGAGCTGGAACGCGCCTATGAAGCGGCAAAGTCTGATTCTGCGTTTCAGGCAAGGTTCCAGGATCTACTGAAGAATTTCGCCGGACGTCCAACGCCGCTGCAATTTGCTTCGCGCCTCACCGAGAAGCTCGGGGGCCCGCGGATTTATCTGAAGCGCGAAGATTTACTGCACACCGGCGCGCACAAAATCAACAACGCCATCGGGCAGGGGTTGCTGGCGATGAAAATGGGCAAGCCGAGGATCATCGCGGAAACTGGCGCAGGGCAGCACGGCGTCGCGTCGGCCACGGTCGGGGCGCATCTTGGCCTGGAATGCGTCGTGTACATGGGCACGGAGGATATGGCGCGGCAAGCGCTCAATGTGGCGCGCATGCGCATGCTGGGCACGCAAGTTGTTGGCGTGGACTCCGGCAGTCGCACGCTCAAGGATGCCATCAACGAAGCCATGCGCGATTGGGTCACCAACGTGCGAAGCACGCACTATCTCCTCGGTTCGGTGCTTGGCGCGCATCCCTATCCCATGATGGTTCGCGATTTTCAGGCGGTGATTGGGCGCGAGGCGCGCGAACAGATTCTTGCCGCCGAAAAGCGGCTTCCCACGCATCTTTTTGCATGCGTCGGCGGTGGTTCGAATTCGATTGGCCTGTTCTTCCATTTTCTTCGCGACGCGGATGTGAAAATGATTGGTATTGAAGCCGGTGGCCGCGGCGGTGAACTCGGCGAACACGCTGCACGGCTTGCCGCGCATCAGGGATTTGCCGGAGCGCGCCCCGGCGTTCTGCAAGGAACCTACACTTACGTTTTGCAAAATGAAGACGGGCAGATCGCCACGACGCATTCCATTTCCGCCGGTCTCGATTATCCCGCCATCGGCCCGGAGCACGCCTGGCTCGCCGACCAGCGGCGCGCCGAATACTTCGCCGTCTCCGACCAAGCGGCGCTCGATGCCGCGCGCCTGCTCTCGCGCACCGAGGGGATCATTCCTGCGCTCGAATCCGCCCACGCCATCGCCGGCCTCGTCGAGCGCGCGCCGCGCATGACCAGGGAGGACCTGGTCATCCTCAACCTTTCAGGGCGCGGCGACAAGGACATGGACACTTACTCCCGCCTGCTCTAATCTTTCTTGCCAACCCATGACTGTCGTGACTTCCAGCTCGACTCGCATTTCCAAACGCTTTGCGGAATTGCGCGCGTCGGGCGAACTGGGCATCGTCGCGTACATCACCGCGGGCGACCCCTCGTTCGATGCCACGCTGAAATTCGTGCTCGCGCTCGCGGAGGCGGGCGCCGACGTGGTTGAACTCGGCGTGCCCTTCAGCGACCCGCTTGCCGACGGACCCACGATCCAGCGGGCTTCCGAACGCGCGTTGAAAGGTGGCGCAACGCTCGCAGGCATACTGGCGCTCGTTCGCCAGATCCGCCAATCCTCCCAGGTTCCGCTCGTGCTATTCAGCTACTACAATCCTATTTTGCAGATGGGATTGGAAAAATTCGCTTCCGCGGCTGCGACAGCGGGCACTGACGGCGTTCTTGCTACCGACCTTACGCCGGAAGAATCGGAAGACTATCGCCGCATTCTTGCGGCTCACCATCTCGATACGATTTTCCTGGGCGCGCCGACTTCCACGGATGAGCGCCTTGCGAAAATCGCAGCCTGCTCCTCTGGTTTTCTCTATCTAATTTCGCGCACCGGCGTTACTGGCGCGAAGGATGCTTTGCCCGACGATCTCCCCGCGCTTTTGCGTCGGGCTCGCGGAGTTACGCAACTTCCCATCGCGGTCGGCTTCGGCATCTCGCTTCCCGGTCATGTTTCTGTTCTCGGCGGTCTTGCTGATGCCGCCGTCATCGGCTCCGCGCTCGTTTCCGAAATTGAAAAAGCGCCGTCCGTGGATGGCGCAGCCTCGGCGCTTGCCGAACGCGTTCGCTCGCTCAAAGAAGCAGCTCGGCACGGCCTTTCGCGGCGCGAGGTCGCACCATGAACCTGAGTGACTGGCGACGCCGTATCGATGAAATTGACAAGAAACTCGTACAGCTTTTGAACGAGCGCTCGCAGTGCGCGCTCGAAATCGGCAAGCTCAAACAGGAGGCGAAAATCCCGCTGTACCAGCCCGACCGCGAAAACGAAGTGATCCAGAACGCCGAACGCAATAATCCCGGTCCGTTGACCGACGCCGCGATTCGCCGCCTCTTCGAGCGCATCATCGACGAAGCTCGCGCCGCCGAACGCGACGCCATGCACTCGGGCGATAGCCACGGCAAAGGCGGGAATGAATGACGGTCCGTCGCGGTAAGCATGGATAGGATTATTGGAAAGACGCGGGACTAAAGTCCCGCCACTACATCGCGTAGGGAAGGAAACAGGAAATCCTCATGGTCATCGTGATGCAAGAAGGCGCCACCGACGCGCAAATCCAGCAGGTGATCGACCGCCTGGTCGCCAGCGGCTTCAACGTGCACCGCTCCACCGGCGAATCGCATACGGTCCTCGGCGCCGTCGGCGTGCACCGCGACTTCGATCACCGCGATTTCGAATTGCTCGAGGGCGTGCGCGAAGTCATGCGCATCACCCAGCCTTTTAAACTCGCCAGCCGCCAGTTCAAGCCCGAAGGCACCATCGTCGATCTTGGCCGAGGTGTCAAAATCGGCGGCCCGGAAGTCGCCATTGCCGCGGGCCCGTGCTCGGTCGAATCCCGCGAACAAATCTTCTCCGTTGCGGAAAGTGTCGCTAAGGCAGGCGCAAAAATTCTGCGCGGCGGCGCCTTTAAGCCGCGCACTTCTCCCTACGCTTTCCAGGGCCTGGGTGAGCCGGGCCTCAAGCTCATGCGCGAGGCCGCGGACAAATTCGGCCTGTTCACCATCAGCGAAGTGATGGACGCGTCGCAAATTCAGATGATGCTGGGTTACGTGGACATTTTCCAGGTCGGCGCGCGCAACATGCAGAACTATTTTCTGCTTCGAGCGCTGGGCGAAATCCGCAAACCGGTACTTTTGAAGCGCGGCATGTCCGCCACCATGGAAGAACTCCTGATGAGCGCCGAATACATCCTGGCCGGTGGCAACTACAACGTCATTCTCTGCGAGCGCGGCATCCGCACATTCGAAACCTACACACGCAACACTTTCGATATCGCGGCCATCCCGGTCATCAAGAAACTCTCGCATCTTCCTATGCTCGCCGATCCTTCGCACGGCACCGGCCGCCGTGACAAAGTACCGCCGATGGCGCGCGCCGCAGTCGCGGCTGGTGCGGATGGCTTGCTCATCGAAGTGCACAACGACCCCGACCATGCACTCTCCGACGGCGCGCAATCTCTCGAGCCCGGCCAATTCGCGCAGCTCATGGGAGAACTCCGCATCATCGCGCCAGCCATCGGCCGCCGCATCGCGTGACCATGTCGCCCGGTCACCTCATCTCGCGGGTTACAGTCCTCGGCACTGGCCTAATCGGCGGATCCTTCGCCCTTGCCCTTCGCAAATACACCACCGGGATGCACATCTCAGGGTGGGACCGTCCCGACGTCGCTCGTAATGCGCAAACTCGCGGCGCCATCGACGAAGCCTTTTCCGGCGAACTTGCACCTGCTCTGCGTAACGCCGATCTGATTTACCTCGCGCTACCCATTGCCGCAACCATTGACCTGCTTCCAGAAATCGCGCGCCGCGTATCCTCTCACGCGCTCGTAACCGACGCTTGCAGCACCAAAGTCCGCGTTGCTCAAGCGGCAGCCGAGCTTTTCCCGGGCGAAAAAGGCCCGCTCTTCCTTGGCGGGCATCCCATGGCCGGCAGGGAACTCTCTGGACTTGCGCACGCCAACGCCGATCTCTTCCGCGAAAATAGCTATGCCCTAATCGCTGAATCTTCCGAAGCTGTAGTGGCGGGCCGGGAGACTAGCGCATCTTCCCCGGCTGACGAACCCGTCGCTTCCCACGATCCCCGCGTTTCCGCATTTGTGAAAATCCTGGAGAAAGTCGGCGCCCGCCCGCTTTGGCTCGGCGCCCCGCAACATGACTACGCTGTCGGCCTGGCTTCGCATCTTCCGCAACTCGCTGCCGTCGCGCTCGCCGGGTTTCTGTACGACCGTCTGGACGAAAATGGGCTCCCCATCACGCTCGCCGGCCCAGGCCTCCGCGATTCGCTCCGCCTTGCCGGCAGCCCGTATTCCACATGGCGCGACATTGTTCTGACGAATCAGGAAGTTCTTGCTGCGGCACTTGATCTCTTCGCGCGCCGACTCGACGACCTGCGCGAAAAACTCGCTTCACGCGAGCTAGAAAGCGATTTCGACGCCGCCAACGAACTCTACAAACTCCTGCGTTCGCTGTAGGGCGAAGCCTGCGGGGCCTCATCTCGGCGAAGTTTCGCGCTGTACCGTAGCTTCGCCATGCGCTCACGGCTTATATTCCTTATTCCCCTCTTTGTTCCCCGCGGCCTTCCCACTTTCCTCCTTCACATACGCCGGGCTAAGCGTACTCTTTTTCTTTGCGATCTCCAGCAACGTGGGATAAAACTGCACGAAGGTCGTATCCACCGCGGCATGTTGTTCATGGCAAGAATAGCAATCCATTTCTTTTGGCAGCAGCTTCCCTGTTACTCCATCCTCGGAATCGAAAAACGCCCATTTCCCGGGAAACCGCGCTTCATCCTTTACGTGCGCCTCACGTCCCATCACTTCCCCTGTTTGAAAGTGCCCGTTCTTGTTGATCGAGCCTTTGCTCCCTGCCATTCGCACTTCCAGCACTAGCACGGTTCTGTCCGGCCATTTCCCAGTCTCCATGAAACCTTTGTACGCCTCTGGATTCACGAACACGTTGTCAAACATCGAGTGCCCCATATCCGCTGCCGGTCCGTAACTCATGTCAATTCCCGACGTCAGATACAACCATTCCCGGTAATTCCCGGGGAACTTCAGCTTGCCATCTTGCGCGTATGTTGGTGCATTGGGGTTGCCCTCGCCTTTAGAGCTTGCTTGCGGACTTATTCCCGTCACTCCCAATATTGGCGCCAAAAGAGCGATCCAAATCCGTGAATGTTTCATCGACCCCCTCCCGAGATTAGACAAAGTTGGACAATAGCCTACATCCGAGTAGTTCGTCCAATCGCGAAACCCACGCGGCCCTGACCGGTGTTCCCGGCCTTGGTCATCCCCGTCTGCCCCGCCTCCCCGATTGGTTGCGCTTGGCCTCTCGCGAACTCGAAGCTGACTTTGATGCGGCCAACGAGCTCTATAAGCTTCTCTGGTCTCTCTAGCGCTGATGTTTAGTTGACCTTTGCGCGATGCCTTCTCGCCGATTGATTCAATGGAATTGGTCGCGTAACATACGCCCCATGACACGTGTCCGCGGCATCGGCGGAGTTTTTTTCAAATCTGAAAATCCGGAAGCTCTCCGCGCCTGGTATGCCAGGCATCTTGGCATTGTCAGCGAGGGCGATGCTGGCTCCATGTTCCGCTGGGCGCAGCCAGACAGTCCTTCAAAAGATAATTTCACGGCGTGGTGTATTTTTCTTCCACGACGACGTACTTTGGCGAGAGTAAAGCGGCCGCAATGGTGAATTACGTCGTGGACGATCTCCACGCGACGCTGAAGGCTTTGCGCGATGAAGGTGTCTGGGTCGACCCGAAGGTCGAGGAATACGACTACGGAAAATTTGGGTGGATCATGGATCCGGACGGGAACCGCATTGAGCTGTGGGAACCCCTGCCGAAAAAGTAGGTGCCCTGATCTGCCGGCACGTGTGCTCCCGGCATTCTCACCCGCGTTACCGCCCACTGGACCCCCAGCCTTTGCAAATCCTCTCCAATGCCTAGAACCTTTGCTTCCCTGGCTTCAGCCTACCCACGCTCCTTTTAAGGTATGGGTGATTTCGCTCACCCTATTTGTCATCACGCGTCATTAGTGAGGGGAGGTGCGCCATGAACGCTCGCCATCGAGCAGTTCTGTTCTTGACGGTCCTTGCAGTGGGGTCTTCTCTAATCCTGGCCCAGAGTCCTCCGCGTTCGACCGCGCAATCCATTCGCGGCCATTTCGCTGCGGTTAACCACCACATTTTGGAAATGGCCAAGGACTTTCCGGAGGATAAATATGGCTACCAGCTGAAACCGGAAATGCGTTCCTTCGGCGCGGTAATCGTCCACATCGCTTCCGGCAATGTCTACGCGGCGAAAGCGGGACGCGGCGAGAATGTGAATTGGGACGAGCTCGACCCTAAGGACTACAAAACGAAGGCCACTGTCGTCGCGCTTCTGGAAAAGTCCATCGCGGACGTGGATGCGACTCTGAAAAATCTGCCGGACGACACGTTCGCGAAAAGCGTGGAACCTTGGTTGAGTGTCACCGAACACTCGGCGGAGCACTACGGTCTACTGGTCGCCTATTACCGGGCGAACGGCTTGGTGCCCCTGGCATCTCGGCCCAAGAAATAGCAAATTCCTTTGACTCTTTGGGAAATGCGCGCGCCTCCTGCATCACTTTAGAAAATCTGTGTCTCATGGAGGATTCATGAAGCATCGTGGTCTGCGTTTCTGTTTGCTGCTCACCATTCTAATTCCATCTCTTGCTGGCGCACAACAAAGCGGGGAATCAACCCAGCCGCCCGAAAGCGCCGGCAACCCAGAAATGGCCAGGCTCGCGAAGGCACTCGCGGGCGATTGGGACACGGCGGAGAGCATGGAAAAAAGCCAGTTTTTCCCGAACGGCGGATCACGCCACGGCCGCTCGCACATCCGGCTAGTCGCCGATGGCACGAGTCTGTTTGCCGAATTCCACTCCAATGGTTCCGCGGGGAAGCTGGATGGTCTTTACGTGATTTGGTGGGACAAGCCGGCAAATATCTACAACTTCTTCGTGTGCTTTAACGACTCGAAGACGCCCTGCAAGTTGCGAGGTACCGCCCACTGGGAAGGCGACACATTCGTGAACGACTATGAAGAGATGGTCGACGGCAAAATGTCCAAATGGCGCGATTCGTTTATTCACATCACGCCCACTTCACACTCTCTCGTGGCCGCGATGGACACCGGTGATGGAACCATGAAAACGTTGATCACCACCACAAGTACACGTCGCTAGGCTTCTTTCCCAGTTTTCTCGGGCTTCAACATAGGACGATCTCGCCTTCCACCAGTCGCCAGTCATGAATCACCAGGCGCCTCGATCCGGACAAGGGCCGTCTTCCGCCTTCAGTGACGAATGAAGTAAACTCTCCCTTTGCACATCGGGGCATCAAATGGACAAACGCATCGCCTCCGCCGACGCCGCCATCGCCAAGCTCACGGATGGCGCCACCATCCTCATGGGAGGCTTCGGCCTCTGCGGCATCCCGGAGAATCTTATCGCGGCCGTTCGACGCAAAGGCACGAAAGACCTGACCATCGTCAGCAACAACGCTGGCGTTGACGATTTCGGCATTGGGGTGCTGCTCCAGCAGCGCCAGGTCAAAAAAATGATCTCGACCTACGTCGGAGAAAACAAACTCTTCGAGCAACTCGTTTTGAGCGGCGAGCTGCAAGTCGAACTGAATCCGCAGGGCACGCTGAGCGAACGCCTCCGCGCCGGTGGCGCCGGCATTCCCGCGTTCTACACACCGACGGGCTACGGCACCATGGTGGCGGAAGGAAAAGAAACCCGCGAATTCGATGGCCGTCAGTACGTCATGGAGCGCGCCATTTGCGGTAATTTCGCGTTCATCAAAGCTTGGAAAGGCGATCGCTGGGGCAACCTCATTTACCGCAAGACCGCGCGCAACTTCAATCCCATGATGGCGACCGCCGCGGACTACGTGATCGCCGAAGTCGAAGAACTCGTCGAACTTGGTCAGCTCGACCCCAATCAAGTTCATACACCAGGCATTTTCATTGACGCGATTTTCCAGGGTGAAAACTACCAGAAGCGCATTGAGCGGAAAACGACGAGGAGGCCTTGAAATGTTTTTCTATCTTTGCGTAAGTCTTGCGGTAGTCGGAGTCGCATTCTACGAACTCATTTCCGGAAAATCGATACCCTCATGGTGGAAAGACGCATCGCGTAAGTACCGCCCTTTCTGGTATTGGCTCCGAATCATGGAGAAATTGCTGCTTGCTCTGGGGATCCTCTATTTAGCCAATCACCGTCTTCTGCCCGGTCTACCATGAGGTGAATCAATGGATACGATTGTGTTTTAAGAGAAAACTCTCGGATTTTGTGGCGAGTTCGTTGCTGTGAAGTTCAAAGTGGAATCACGGAATATTTACCGATGCTGACCGAAGAGCAAAAACGCGACCGGATTGCAAAGCGTATCGCTCTCGAACTGCGTGACGGTTACTACGTCAATCTTGGCATTGGCATGCCCACGCTTGTTGCCAACTACGTCCCCAAAGGAATGGACGTCATCCTGCAATCCGAAAACGGCATCCTCGGCGTTGGCCCGTATCCGCTCGAATCCGAAGTCGATCCCGACCTCATCAACGCGGGCAAAGAAACCGTCACCGAACTTCCGGGCACTGCTTATTTTTCTTCCGCCGATTCTTTTGCCATGATTCGCGGTGGCCACGTCGATCTCACGGTTCTCGGCGCGTTGCAAGTCGACGAAAAGGGAACTCTCGCGAACTGGGCCATCCCCGGCAAAATGCTCAAAGGCATGGGTGGCGCGATGGACCTGGTTGCCGGCGCCAAGCGCGTCTTCATTGCCATGGAGCACGCCACGCGAGACAACAAACCGAAAATCCTTAAAAAATGCACCCTCCCGCTCACGGGCGTCGAAGTCGTCGACCACATCGTCACCGAGCTCGCCGTCATTGACGTTACTCCCGCGGGCCTTCTCCTCCGCGAGCTCGCCCCGGACGCCACTCTCGAGCAAGTC
>Ga0137390_10001453_pt1 | contig 17860 bp, 17 predicted proteins | sample 15con2h24AmetaG_FD_104937 | JGI IMG/M metagenome (GOLD analysis project Ga0137390, IMG submission 104937) | Vadose zone soil microbial communities from Angelo Coast Range Reserve, California, USA - 15con2h2.4A metaG | ecosystem: Environmental > Terrestrial > Soil > Vadose zone > Saprolite... | reverse complement strand
GCGATATTTAGAATTCAATCAATGTTTGGTAGGCTCGGCACCAGCGTTCTGCTTCACACTCCTCTCCTGCTAGTTTATAGTTCACACTCAGGTGATTCGGACTTCAAATTTCAAGAGTGTGTCCTCCTCGATTACAAACTCCGCCTCTCCGCCTTTCGAACTCCGTAGTTGGGTAAGGAGGTCTCCGAACACCTGCAGGTGCTTCGCGAGGCATTTAATGTCTGGTTGATGTGAGAGACCCATTAGCATTAATATATTGGTTGTATACGTTCCAGAAGCTTCATCTAGGGCCCACGAGCCGGCCCTGCGCCACTCGTATACAATAAAACAGGGCGACGAAAGACGATAAGGGCTCGGTCACCACATCGGAATTTTTTTAAAACAGCGGTAGTGGAGCGCAGGTGATTGTTTACGGTACGCACGGCTATAGAAAGCCAAATCAAATCCCCTTAAGATGGAGCAATTCAACACCCCTACCTCTACGTGGCCCGTATCCCGCTTTCACCATGGGCCAATTCTCCCAGGACATCATCGAAGCCTCTAATGTCCTCTTTCGCAGAGCTGCCCCTCAACAGGTACCGTGTATCTCATCTTCTACTTTTTGTTGATTCGAATCTGCTTCCCTGCCTAGGCTGGCATCTTCGTCGGCCTTAACCCAACGACCTATAATGTTAATGATCCTTTCCCCTTGTGGGTAATTCAGACGGGTACGTCCAATGCTATTACTCCCTACCACGTTTAAACTCTTACGGTTTCACTTCACGTAGTCATTATCATCGCATTCACCCAGATACTTTCGCTCCTATTTTCTCGGATCCGTCAGCCCAGGGTCATTGCCGAGGTTATCGGCGGCGTCATTCTTGGTCCGACTGTCATGGGCCGCATTCCTGGCTTTACCAACACGATCTTCCCTGCAAGTTCTCTTCATCTCCTCTCTCTCACAAGTACCTTTGGTCTCGTCATCTTCCTTTTCATTGTCGCCATCGAGGTAGATGCCAGCCTCGCCAAGAGAAATGCCAAGGCATCCCTCGCCATTTCCGTCGCTGGTCTCATCGTTCCCCTAGGGTTGGGCGCCGCCATAGCTGTACCCATTTATCACCACCTTGTTGAACACGGCGTCCATTACGGTTATTTCGTCTTATTCATCGCAGTTGCCGTCGGCATCACCGCCTTTCCCGTCTTGTGTCGTATCCTCATAGAAGTCAGGCTTTTGGATACTACTGTCGGCATCCTTGTTCTGTCTGCAGGCGTTGGCAATGATGTGGTTGGATGGGTCCTATTGGCTTTGACTGTGGCCTTGGTCAACGCCTCCACTGGCCTTACGGCGCTCTATGTGCTTCTGACCGGTGTCGCCTACGCCATCCTCCTCCTCTTCCCTGTGAAATGGGCTTTCAGGTGGCTTGCTCGAAGAACGGGAAGTTTGGACAAGGGCGAACCCACGGCGTTCATGATGACGGTTACCCTGATCCTCGTTCTTATCTCTTCATTCTTCACGGATATCATCGGCATCCATGCCATCTTTGGTAACTTGTTAATCATCTTTCCCCTCTTTGTACTCATCTGTTTCTTTCCAGGTGGCTTTCTTACCGGGCTAATCATACCCAAAGATAATGGCTTCGCCATTTCCGTTGTTGAGAAGTTAGAAGACTTTGTTGGTCTCCTGCTTCTTCCTCAGGTGAAGTGCATTTTCTTAACGGTTCTCCCTCTGAGTCTCACGCCCATCCTGAAATGCATAAACAGTACTTTGCTCTTTCTGGTCTCAAGACTAACCTCGGTCTTCTGAACAACGGCCTCACCTGGGGTTACACGATCCTAACTTGTGTTGTCGCTTTCCTGGCCAAATTTATCCCATGTTCCGTGGCTGCAAAGGCCTTTGGCTTCACTTCGCGTGAGTCGAGTGCTGTTGGAGTGCTCATGGCCTGCAAAGGGTAAGCTCAGCCGACTCGCGGACCAGATCAGCGCTCACAATTCTCGTTAGTCTCGTCGAACTCATCGTTCTTAACGTCGGTTATCAGGCCAACATCCTTGATCAGCGGATCTTCTCTATGATGGTCCTACAAGCCCTGGTGTTGACATTCGTCACAACTCCTCTCACTATTCTCATCTATCCTCCACGTTATCGCATTCACCATGGCAAAGGGTTGGAGGGAGCACTTGTCCCTGGTTCCGGTTCTGCTACCTCCTCTGATGAGTTTAAGCGTTCCAAGTTCGCATTCGTGCTTGACGCCGTGGAACACCTTCCTTCTGCGATGACTCTCACCCAGCTTCTCCAACCCCTTTCCGCCAAGTTGAATGCAGCTGAAAAGTCTTTCACTGAGAAGGCTTCCCAGTCCGAAAGCTCCGTTGCCCCCTACATCCCAAACATTTTGATAGATGCCCTCCGGCTTGTGGAGCTGACAGAGCGTACATCTGCCGTGCTGAAGTCACAATCTGCTGACACGATGATCCGCAATGACCCCGTCTTGTCTGTTTTTCGGACGTTTGGGCGCCTCAATTACTTCTCAACGTCTTCTTTTCTTTCGGTCATCAGTTATGATGAATTCTCCGCCCAGGTCATCGATCACGCTCGTGAGAGAGGCTCGCAAATGGTCGTTATCCCTTGGCTCCTGGCTCCGCATGTGGCCGAAGCTGCGACCAGCCCCAGCCATCATACAGGACTGCCCTACAATCCATTCGACGTGCTCTTCAAGACATCAGGGACAGATGAGGCCGCTTCACTCCTCCTTCACTCGCAATTTATTCGCGACGTTTTTGCGAGGAGCCCGTCAGACGTGGCTCTGTTCATCGATCGCGGATTGTCGACCGATTCAGGTTCTACCATATATCCTCATATCTTTCTCCCTTTCTTCGGTGGGCCAGATGATCGTCTAGCCCTGTCCTTCGTGATTCAGTTATGTATGCATGGAGCAATCGGCGCAACCGTCGTGCGTATGCGCCAGCTGGAATCCGATGGGAAGGAATCGTTGATTTCTGCTGGCGACAAGACCCCTCCTAACGGTGACGTGAGTTTTTCGTCCATCACTTTATGGCCGGTTACTGACACAAGGGCAGGGTGGCGCTTTGCCTAGCACAGTGTACTCTCCGCTAGGAACGCAAGTTCGCATGCAATCGGACACCGCTGATAATGTTCTGTGGGACCGAGTCACGTCTACGAACTCGTCCTTTAGTGCCGAGGTTCGCGCGGCCGTCTCGCGTATCTCCTTCCAAAGCGAATCGGCCGTCCGACCTCTTCATAAGATGTTGGAATTGGCTGGCAATGAAGCCTCTCGAACGTCCAAGCCTCTTTTGGTGGTTGTGGGACGCTCGAGACGGATGGCTGTTGAGTCCCATAAGCAAGAAATTCAACGATTAGTTACGGAGCGCGGCGCCTCGCTGGCCTCAGAAGTCTCGAACGCGTTTGGCGACGTCGCGTCGGCATTCGTTGTGGCAGGAGAGAATACAAGCTTGGTTGTGACGCAGGCAACGCTATCATAAATGATCCTTATGTTTGAATTGGTTGAACACGATCCCATGTTGTCTTGTACATATTTTGATATATATATATGGTTGTTCTCTAAAAGGAAGTCGGTCTTTTCTCCGCACGTTCGAACGTCTCTTAACACATTACAATGACAATATCCCTCTTCAATCTCCCTTTCTCCCCGCTGGTACGGGTTACCTGCCTACTCTGTTTCCCTCTCGACAAATCCGATACGTACCACTCTCCATTCCCATGGTTGATGACGATTGCAGCGATTGCGGCCGTGCTCTTCACCTTCACATTCGGGAAGACGGCATTTACGGATGCCCAGGTGACACCTCCGTTTCCGGTCTTCTCTGCGGGCACTCTCATGAACCTATGAGCTTGCACACCACAACAATTACATGTCCAGGTCAACATGGTTCAGCTCTGCAAGACGCATTCTCTGAATACGCTGACTCTTCCATGCGGAGCGAATCTCCGGATCCTCTTCTACTTGCTCCTGACAAACAGCTACCACAGCGACACTACCTTGCCTTGCGGCGCTCTGCCCAGCTCGAGGATGTGGTGGTGCCCTTGAGACGGTCCTCCCGCGTAGAAAATCGACTGCGCACCCGAGAGGACGCAGGACCATACGCTCAAGCCCAAACGAGGCGATCGTCCCTCAGGATGGCCGAGGACCCCATTCGGTCCTCCCGCTCTCGTCGTATGTCCTTGCAAGACAGTCGGCGGTCTTATGGTCGCTCGTACGAGAACGAAGCCCTATTGCTGGCGCAGAATCATCCAGCCCGTCGCAAAAGCCTACAGCCACATGTCCTTGATCGCTTGGTCCCCGTCGAGGATATGGATCCCATCGAGGGATTCCGGCCCTTTACAGAACTCGACCCTGGACAGTTGCAAGGTCCCGTCACTGCCCGCGAGCTCATAAGAGGCGCAGCGAAGCCCCCTTTTGAGTTTGTGTGGAATCCGACGGTCGTAGTTACCGCGATGGGTGGTATGCGCGTCCGTGTGGGGCAATTCGAGAGAAGAGGAAATCCTATGGGAGACACCACACAAGTTGCGAGTTCTAGTGCCGCCTATGAGAACGAGAGTTGCTCTTCGAACTCAGGCTCGGAGGGTTATTTCACCGCCCAGGACTGGTCCTCATCCTCCACCCCCGAGCGCCATCCTTCGGACCATGGAAGGCCCAGCGTTCCGTATACTGCCTCCCCTCTGAGTTTCACGGATCCACCACTGCCCGAATTCATACAAGGCTCGTCGAAATCGGTGCAGCCCTTACAGCAGCAGACTCTTTCTGATGACGGCAGGGATACGTATCGCTCGTCTGTGGGGAACGAGTTTCCTCGATTTGATGCCCTAGCACAACATTATGCCGCGATTCAGAATCAGAACAAGGGCATCGCCCTTCTGCGATCGACCGCCCCGACTTGTCGTGCAATGGAATCAACGCCCTCAGCCCCTACCTTTGCATTGAATTCGTTTCAGCACCCAAAAAGTCCCGAGACGCAGTGTCCGCAGCAGACTTCGTGCGATGTCGCGCCTTTACAAACCCCGCTCACGCCCACCCCAGCGCCAGCGCCCGCGCCCGCCACCACGCCAGTGCCTCCCCAGATCGAACAATCCTACGTATCAGCACCATCTGCCCTCAGGCCATCGATGCCCGGCACCCTGCCGGGCGCCACCCTCTCAGACTGCCCTTCAGCATTGGCGCCAAGCACGCCCGAGCGCCCCGAGACGGAGCTGGCGGTGGACGATGTCGAGGACTGGGCGACGCGCGAGCCGTGGGAATACATCCACCGCGTGCTGACGTCCTCGACGCGCCCGCTCGTCATGTTCCTCAAGACGCCGACGGGCGACATCCCCGCGGCGGCGCAGGCCGCGCTCGGCGCGGACCTGCACCTGCAGAAGATGCTGATCGACAACGAGCACTGGCTGCTGATCGGGCCCCGCGACATCAACCTGTACGAGTTTGGCGTCAGGTTCCAGACGCGCGCCGCCACGCAGGACAAGTTCGTCTTTCGTTTTGGGAATTTGAACTGGGGCGCGGACGTCAATCAGATCGAGGACGAAGTGTGCAGGGCGGTGATGGAGTGTTCGAGGAGGAGCAGGGGTGCGCCCGCGGCACTGCCTGCGCAGTTCATGGCTGGGGCCATGGGCGGGTTTGTTGTTTGGTACGCGCTCTCTCTTATGTAGGCAGTTGACAGTTGGGCTCGGCCGTATCGTTGCCCTATACTAACAGGGACCCTAAGTTCGTACCCCCCCCCCTCGTTCGTACTTTTCAATTTGCTTGTTCATCTCTCATCCAATTATCACCAAATTTTGTACATGTCATCTCGTAGTGTCTATTAACATACCCCATATATTTTTTGAATAAGAATTGTGCTGTGTCGTGAAAAGAGCAAAAGTGTGGTTTGTCACGTTTGCCGACGGAATGCCGAGTCGGAGTTTGTATCCATCATAAAAATGGCAACCTAAGCGCTGCTTTCATCACGTGTGCGTATGTACGCTGGGACCAAACCGAGCGGGGTTTCAAAAAGACCCTGTGACGCTGCGTGAGTCAGCGTGACAGTACGAACGAGGGGGGGGTACGAACTTAGGGTCCCTTTTAGTACGTTTGATATCGCCAACGCTCGTTGCTCACGCTCAATTCTTTCCATCATAAAGGCTATCCTTTTCTACGCTCTACATTCCTTTATTGTCTACTAGCACCTCCAAAGCTCCGTAAATATACAAAAGTTATGATGCGACTTGCGGAAGAATAGAAACAGGGTCAATCCGCTTAAACATACACCCATAGGCTGTGAAATAATACACCGATCATCATCGTGACGAAATAGACATGTACCTTGTTCATCTTTTGGGTTTGGGGTGGGTGCACCGCTCCCACCCTCTGGAGGGTCAGGTCCAAGATAATAGGACGAAAAAATCAAATACTGCAGGAGGCAATTCAGTGGGACGTAAGTGGATTACCATGAGGAGCGGAGCGCGGAGCGCTAGACAGATCGAGACTGGGGGGTTGGCAAGATAAGACTCACACGTAATTGATATCCATGTGACTAAACCGCCCAGTCCTCTATCCCACCCCCGAAGCCTCCGCGGCTGCCGAGTCCCCTAGCTATACGCGCCTCGATGCGGTCCTCTGGCCGACCGAACGACGGCCCCCGCGGATGCGCAGAACCCAGCAGCAGCCTCGCCCACCACCCCTTCTCGTCGTCCTCGTCGCTTCCGTCGCTCCCATCACCGACATCGACCCTGGATTTGCCCTTGCCCTTGACCCGACCCTTACCCTTCCCACTCCGCTTCTTACCCCTTCTCGCACTTCTCTTCTCGAACCCGCGCCCTGAGCCTCCGCCCCGCTCGCTTCCGTAGGGCTCGGGCAGGTCGGCAAAGGAGATGCGTTTGGGCGTCGACCGGGCGCTCGATCCTGAGCTCCCGAGAGCACTTGTGCTGCCACCGGGAGCGAGAAAGTTTTCGGATGACGCGGGGCTCTGCGGGGTGCGCAGGCCGCCTTTAAGCGCAGATGGGCGCGGTTCTCGACTGGGCGATCCAGAGTGCATGTGCACGGGTTTGGTAAATAGACGTGAGACGCTCGCAGTTGCGGTGGACGTCCCTAGCGTTGGGGCAGGTAAGGGTGTTCGAGGCAGGAAAGTTGGACGGCGGTATGCACGCCCCTCGGGTTGTGTGCGCGACATGGGTGGTGCGTTTGGTTGGTCGTCGAGAATTTTGCGCAAGGCCTGAACACTGAGGACAGGGTTTGGATGGGGGTCTGATGATGATGATGGGTAGGAAGGTGTGGAAGAGAGTGACGAAAGAGATGGATTCTCAATGGGCGGAGTTAAGGTGCGCGTTGGAAGCACGAGGGAAGGAAGGATGAGTGGTGGTGTTAGCGAGCGCTTGCCTCCACGCGACCGGGTTGGGCTGGATAACGGGGTGCGCGTGCGCGATGAGGCGACAGAGCTGGTTGCACGTGAGGGGTTCGTGGCCGTGGCTGTGTCTGTGCAAGTCCTGGAACAGTGCTCGAAATGGGAGCTGGACGACGGGGGTGATGTAGTAGACCTCGAAGATGAGCGCCGTGCTGAGAAAGAGGAGAGTAGCGTGTACGCCGTAGTTGAGGACTCGGCTGGGGCAGAATGGGGTAAAGAAGGAGGGGGTCGACTCGGAAAAGGTGGAGAAGGTATTCTGGGCGACATGTGAGCAGAAGATGACGAACGTAGGCCAAGTGTCGATGGGAGAAGAATCGTATCTGGGTCAGCGTTTGACTCGACATACTGGGTGACGGCTCGTGGGGCTGGCGAGATGAGACGGCTACGAGGCCAGTTCGAAAGACGCAGATGGGGCTCATCCAGACCAGTCGTTTCTGCACCAATGCGACGCAGATCGGCGGACGAGTAATTACGACGGTGACGACGTGCGCGTAGCCGTAGAGGGGAGGCGTCAACCGGGAGACTCCTGCTTATGGGGTCGTCATGGGAAAGGCTGAGGCCGAGGGCATCTGGCCGTGTGTCCGAATCGGCGGCAAGATGCTCCGAGATGGCTGCGAGGTCGTCCAACCAGTTAGCGTGAACATCCGAATTGACGCCGATTCGCGAAGACAGGTTGCGCGCCCGTGCCTCGAGCGAGCTCTCGACGACGGGGGTCTCCGCCGCGAGGACGGCGGAGAGCGACGTGTGCGTGCTGATGGACGATTGGAGGAGCGCGTTGGACATTTCGAGGGCATGGACGCTGCGCGCGAGCAACGAGTCTAGGTACGGGTCCGTGTGGGACGATACGATTGGCGAGGCGGTGTGGCGTCTCCGTGGTGCGTGCAGCCTACGGGTACGAGGTGAGGCGAGCGGCAGGAGCGTGTCGTCGGATGAGGAACGGTCGGTGTCCGCGTCGGCTTCGTTGGCGCTCTCTGGGTAGTCTGGGGGGCGGTCGTCAGGGGAGATTTCGTTGCGTGGATAGGCTGGGAGGGTGGCCGTGGTATCTGTCGAGAGCCGGGTAACGGAGAAGCGTTTTCTGTGAGAGCGATTACGAAAGGGAGAGGTGGGGAGCGAGGGCTTGGCGTCCATGACGAGGGAAAGGACGAAGGTGCAATGCGGGTGATGACAATTGTCCGATTTGGAGTCGGGACTCCGAGGCTCTGAGTCTCTCAACTCTGACTTGTGGCAGTGTGCCGCACCAATGTGGGTGCCAGTGCCAGTGCCAGTGCCAGGACTGTGCCAGCTGGTGAAAAGAGTATCTCTTATCCGCCGTTATCGGCTGCTACAACAGGTAACAGGTACAGTAATTCTTCAAACGCGTACACGGACCATTGCCGCGCGGGTATTCACGTTGCTTTCGATAGCATCAAATGACCCCGCCGCCTTCTCCAACCTGCGCTTAGACAACATCACCAAACCGTACTGCACTGCGGCATAATACAACGGTCCAGTCCAAAGGAACGACCGGGTATACTGGGCCCCAACTTTCTCATAGTCGCCTAATTAAGACGTCAGTGGCATCCCACGCTTTCCCCGATAGAAAGTCCAACTTCCCCACGTACCATCAAGCGCCGCTCTCAACTGAAGCCACGTTCGCGTTACGTCGGTCAAGATGGCATCAACGCCCCACCTCACGGCCTCCATAACACACGCCTTAGCGCTCCTCCTAAACACGCACGTGTGCAAGCTGGCCTACCTCCATCATCTGGGCTGGATCATTCACTGTCCAAACTATGAGCTTCTTCCCGGCCTTCTTGCACTCACGCCGGAATCTGACATGTCCGTCGTCAGAAGGCCACCGCCAGAGCCGAGGCACTAACAACCCTTACTTTTCACCGTCCACGGTTGCCAGACCAGGGAACCAGATGGAGAACGCGTCGCAGTCGTTCCAGAAGTACTTTCGGGCGATGTCTGGCGCAGCACCGATATGCGACCGCTTGAAGTATGGGACGTGCGCCTTGGCTGCGCTCAAGAAACGTGGGTGCCAAAGCCCCAGAATGATGCGCGGCGCCAGCTTGGTCTCCCATTCGGGGTACGAGGTGATAATCCCATTCATCAACGAGAAAACCAGCTCTGGCTCGTTCTGCACCTTTACGTCAATGTTGAGTTTGACATGTTGATTTTCTGGCTACTCATAGAGAGCAACTTGTAAGTGTACGAATGAGGATGTCCATTGCGGCTGCACTAACCCTCATCAGTAGGTCGATCGTCTCTGTAAATGTTGGAATGGATTGTTTTGGCTCCCTGACGGTCCGGACGTGCTCCATGCCGTCTGGCCCGTACCAGTTCCTCTCCCGGATCTGTCCTGTTACAGGTGTCATAAGCGGACTTTGTTCAAACACAATTAGCAAACCCTTTGAATTTGTAGTCCGTTCTAAACCTGTCATAAGGGGACATCTCAGATTTAGGACCCTAATGGCCAGCATCGGCACTTACTTGGGTCATGGAACATAACAAGGACGTAGTCCCGAGAGACGTGGACGTCTGCCGAAGTGGTTACGGGACAATGACGGGTTAACCACGGTACGAAATACCGCTCTCGATCCCCTCGGCGCCATCGCGGATAGCGGCTTCAAAGCTGGACAGAGTATTCTCTGGATACGCTGCAGAAGCCTGTGTGGACATCGTTAAAAGAGCCAGAGGATGCTTGGAGCCACGGTCATAACCTACACCGCGGTGACCCCAACACTCTGGCAGGGAAGATATGCAATCAGCTGATGTTGGGACAAGAGGTACAAAATGGGATTACCTGGCAACACTCGAGCGCTGGTCTTGGTCGAAGACATGTCACGACAAGCTAAAAAAATGTATAGGGGTAACTTTTTTTCCCTACTGACGAGAAAGGGTGAGGAGGGGGGTAATAGAGGTGAGTTAGGTGACGAAAGGTGGCCTATGCGAGACATTTATACACCGGCAACGAGGTGGGAGGGTCCATCTCCTTCTTTGTCCAGGCAAATGAGATCCTTGACCTGGCAAGCCTTACAAGTCTTACGTATCATCGAACGTGGATTGTCCTCGAACGTGGTACACGAGCGAGCCGCCAAGCCACCAATGACATAGGGACGAAATGCGCACATTCATGCTCCTTACCCATTTTGCGGGGCCCGCGGAGCAGCGGCCTTATCGTTTCCCACTCCTTCCGGTCAGATCCGTTAGCTTCGGCACGTTTGGTCGAAACCTGTAACTATAAATCTTGCATACACGTCGATGCGCTGTACCCCGTGCCTGAGTCATATTGTCTAACTGACCTAACGCTGCGCCTCGCTGAGAAAAAAGAACGGTAAACTTGGCTACATCCGAGGCCTTATTTTTCCATCGCCGCTCTATTCTTGGGTCACGAGAGTATGCAGGGACAGTCAGATGAGCCATCGATAAACGATAAACGACAATTCGACTATATGAAGCAGATCCGACCGCAGATGCCGTCCTTGCAAAGACGATCTGGATCGCGTTGCACTTACGGCCAGTTTCCTTAAATGATTGTCGGGCATTTTATCCCTCGCACACGATAAATCGGAAATTAAGATGGAGGGTCGCATTACTCGTAATACCGTCCCGTGCTGATCATTTGCCAGTCAGATGCACCCCAAATGCGCTGTCTAGACCTCTAACCTGTCCGCACCGCGTCATACTCCGAGGAGCGCGCGACGAAATCCCTGAGTTCACGGCCATCGTAAGGTTTCAAGGTTCTCCTTTTTCAGAAAAAAAAAACTCCGTGAACCCCATCACGCGGATCAGTGCTGACTGTTTCTAAGGCTTCGGATTGACGAGAATCTAAACGTGCGTCGCGTATTACTGTACATGCAGCACCAGAGACCGACGGTCTAGCGCCGAAGAATTCACGGGTTGAGCCGAAGGCGTTGATTTTCAAATAATCCAGGACGTTATCATTTCTTGCACGTTGACCCCGACCGACGAATCAGCATTGGCGGTAGTAGTTACTAATGCAGTATGACGAGGTAACTTGCGTACTGGTCCGTTGCGCTCAAACCACATACTAGTACGTGGTATTGATCGAACAAAACGGTCATGTCCTCAACCACGCAGGCCGACACTATAAAGAGCGGTTCCTGAGCGCTGAGCCCCAGATAAGACAGTCCCCAAAACCTTAAGAAAATCTGGTATCGTACTTCCGGAAATCAGAGACATAAAGAAAGCGGTACGAGTGAGGATCCCGATATATGACGACGCCCCAATTGCTCCAATCGACCTCATGCCACTATCTTTCATCGAATTTCATCTACCGAGGCCACCCAACCAAAACCATCCCTTCCTCTTCTTCGGTGTCATTCTCACTTCGTCGGACACTCCCCTCGGAGGTCACTTCCGAGTATGGAGTCACTGGCCTCTCCTCTGGAACATCCCGGGGCTGCGGCACTTCCACATCCCCAGTGGAAGGAACTGGGGTTGTTCCCTTTGGAATTGAGGGCACGCCAACAGGGATCTCCTTCTCCGTTTGCGACATTGAGAAAGTCTGTGCGGATGTAGCCGGAGGGGGAGGTGCGTTTGGATCTGATATCTCGCGGAACGCCTCAAGCATCTGCTCGCGAACGCGGTTGGCAAGATCGCCAACATCGGCTGCCGTCAAACCTTCCGTTGGAACGGGTGGAAGCACTGATCGTTGAAATCGTCAGAGGAGCAGGACACGCGCGTGGGGGGGGGATGTAGTCGTACCTCGAACTTTGAAGGTGCCAGAGTCGAAGTGGCCCTGGTGGTAGATGTTCCAGTAATTCTCAGCGACCACGGGGACAAGCGGGAGGCCAGCCTGAATTGCGAGGTGGAAGGCGCCCTTCTTGAATGGCCGTATGTCGTGGTACGGTCGCGAGGTACGTGTCCCTTCCGGGAAAACCCATATCGAGGTGTGATCCTTTTTTATTTCTTCTCCAGCAGTCTGGAGTGAGCGCACGGCGACTGCATTATTGCCTCGATCTACGAAGACAGCGCCGCCGGCCTGCATGAATTGACCCAAGAACGGCACCCATTTGAGCGACTTTTTGGCCATTATCCGGGTCCCCACTGGGAGCACGCTATCCGTACGATCAGACCATAAAAAAGGTAAAACGGAACAACTGCGCACCTTCCGAGGTAAAGGACATCGAGCATACTTTGGTGATTCCCCACGAATACACACGGGCGCATCTTGAGATGCTCCTCGCCTTCCACTACGATCTCTACGCCGGACAGTCGGCTGAAAATGGTGTAGAAGGTGCGGGCGACGACATAGTTGACATCATGCCGTCTTCCGAGGAGGGAAAGGGGAAGCGCCGCGCAAAATCCTAGAGTAGAGCAAAAGCTGAGGGTGCATACATAGAGAATGTTGCGAATGTAATATCTGGCGATCGGCGACGTCTGTGAGAGGTGGTGGAGGAGATAGGCCGGGAGGCCAACGTAGGCAACGGGCTTCAGGATGAGCGCGATGAACGACATGCTCTGGGGCTTGGTCAGTACGCCGAGCAGAGCCACTTTGGGGACCGAACTGGGCATGTTACACGCTGCCCCTGCCAATCATCTCCCTCCGACCACGCGCTCGGCTTTCCTGCCCGATTTGGCCTGCCGCGTCCCGTACTCTCTTCTCCACTTTACCGAATGGCTCTCAACTGTGAGTGAGACACTCGATAATTTTGTCACTCTTTCTTAGTCTTCGATTCAGCAAGAACGCCTTCATATCTTCAGCCCACCGCATCGACCGCTCAGAGGGTAGCAAACACCGCGGCCGCCAAGCGCGCGCGACCCCCTGCCAGACGCGACCCGCCTCAGCCTCGCGTTCCTTTATCCTTGGGTGACGGCTCTTCGTCCAAGGGTGAACCTAAACCGTCTGAGACAAAGTCTCGTGTTGTGAGTAGAGACAAAGCGATAGATCGTGCTGATTCCGCGACCACTCACCACCTTTCTTTCCAGGTGGGGGAGCCTACTGCCCAACCATCTCGCTCTCTCCACACCGAGGGGTCTTCCGCACCTTCAGAGCCGCCTCAAGACACTCTTCAGGTTGCGGCACAGGTGCAATCGTGGCTCTTTATGCAGTCAAATCTACAAGACAGTCTGTCCATTGTTCAAAAGGGTGCACAGGTTCATTATCCCGTGGGTTTTCCCGTTCCTTTATCGCTGACTTTCGTAGGACGGCCACAATGCCCTCGCAGAGGCAATATCCGATGGCTGTAGCGTCGGGGGCAGTAGCTCTCGACTGGAAGCAGAGAAGCTTGTTGCCTTCTTGGATGGACTCGCAAATGTACGCATTTGCACCAGATCCCAGCGTTATCGGTGTCGAACTCATGTGTTTGTTGTATAGGCGGGTCCAGATTCCCCCTTGGCTCTATATATACATCGATTTCTAGAGCACGAAAAGTCGTGGCTCGAACTGCAATCCGAGTTGTCGCAGTTCTTCGCTCGCCTGTTACGGGCACCCACCGATTCACCACTAGAAGAAGGCGAAAATCTCAAAGGTAAGGGACAGCTTACGTGCCTGAAAATGACGTCCACAATATTTTGTTTAGCTCGCCTCAGCGAAGAAGCGTCGAGAATTCAGTCCCTTCTCACAGAAGCCGATTCGTGTAGGAATGAGCGTGACCGCTCTCTGCATACCTTGGCGCAACTATATCCCATTCTTCTCGCAAGATCTGACAACGCATCAATAGCGTCGGATGCAATAGACTGTTCTCTCGATAATATACGAGCCATGCGTCGTCTGAGAGCATAACGCTACCATCTCGATTCCTTGCGACCATATAAACCCTAACCCTAATCTCGGCCTTAGGTGTGAGGTCATCGTTAGTCGCCCATGATTTGAGAAACTCGCCTCGGAACTTGGATGTCGACCTGCGAGTGAGAGCCCACGTATTAAATAGGGGAGTTGAACACGTAAATCGTTGGATATACAGTCGCAGAGTCCCAAAATTCAGATGACCTCAACTGAAACCGTAAGGTCTGCGCGCAAGGAAGGCCTCATATCCGTCTAACCTGTGCCTCAGTTCCAGCTGTGCCACCATGTCATCACGGTGGAGCCTACCAGGATCAGGTTGTGGAACTAACCAGTCTTTGCTGCATGCTTTGAGGGATACAACACAATAGGGAACGCGAGAAAAACACAATAGACAATGCACGGATAGATTCGAGTTATATAAGCCCTAACGCCCTAACCTTAACATCGTTCTTTGTAATTTTATGATAGCTGGCTGAGATTTTGCCCTTACGAATTTGTTGGGCCTGATAGATGGTCGCAAGTATCGGCGAACCCTTCTTACTCTCCAGCTATGACAGCCACCGGCGAGGTTCACCCACAGCCCCACTCCAATGTGTATATGTGAGCCATGAACGGCCGAACGGTTCGAAGACGAAGGAAGGTTTTGCCACGGTCACTGTACATGGGGATGGCGTACATGTTTTCGACGTGAGGCCTTCCAATTCCTCAGTATGGACACATAGGAACCTCTGAAATTTCTTCAGCTATCTGACCTGCATATTTCTGGCTCCTATACACTCGGCCCAGCGACGACGTTTGCTAGTCCCTCTGTCTCTCGCATCGTAGCGGAGAATGGCACGAGGTCACGAAGGGTATATGCAGTAGTTGAACAGTCCCCCGGTGTGAGAAGCGAGGACCATGGCCAAACTGTTTGGGTGTGGGATGAAAAGCAGACAGCTGAGAACAGCGGGGGAGCTCAGGAAAAGAAGTCGTCTATCACCGTGCGTCTTTAGTCTCTTTTCTTTGACAGGCCTCCGATCTAGCGCAATTTTTAGGTTTCTCAAAGGGTGTCACGAATCTATGCGTCCGAAGACATCCCCGATCGCGTCGTGTTACTCTCCCAGGGCGGCGACGTAGCTGTGCTGGACATTGACCTTAACTCGCAGAAAGGAGAATGGAGATCAAGTAGCAGTTCGCCTCTATTGGCATCCTACATGTTCCCGAAAGCTTCTGCAACTTTTGTTCCCCCAAACCCAATCGCGCCATTAGCCACTCTTGTCCTGCTCTTTTCTTCTGCGAGTGTTATCAAAGTATGCGTGCTATGCATATACCAGGATGAGGTCACGACCATCTTGGATGAATCGATCGCCATCGATGGGGTGAGTGTCAAGTTACCCACACAGCGACTGTCTGACGTGTTTTTAGATGGTGATCGAAGCATCCTGTAGTGCTTCAGGTTATATCAGCTGCCTTCGTGAGTTTTTTGTGCCATTCATTCTCATGTCGTATCGACGTGTTGCGGCTTAGAAAGTGACGGTCAGTGGAGATCATTCACGTTGGCTGTGGAATCTCCCAAGTTATTGTCACTGCTACCGACCCCCTCGCCCTTGAGGCTTTCTGGTTTATCATTTATCGAAGGCACCCCTGATGCCACTGCAATTCAACCAAATTCAAAGGCCGTATCAATTCTCTCTCTGGGTGCCTCACTCGTTATTCTCTGTGGCGGCATAACACACTCACAGGACCTTGTACTATTGCTCTGGGATCTCCGCTATTCAGTCGTCCTTGCGTCACACCGGTTTTCCATTCCAGCCAAACTGTCAACGCCGAAAGGCAGTGTGTCCTTGGAACTAATACCCGCATTAAACACTCTATCATTATTGTCGGTCTCCTCAGTGACGCCCGACAAGACCCCAAAAACAAGCTCGGCCATCCTTGTTGTCCCGGTGACAGCCCCCGCAACTTCCACGATTGCAAACGCCATGGGCCGTGCGTCAAGCAGTGCTAAGTGGCTCGCCAAGTCCGAAGCTCTACCCAATGGCCACCCGTTAATCATGGCATTCGACCCTGATTGTAGCGACCTCCTCGACAAACTGAAGGCCGTGATTCAGCAAAACGACCCTGAGGCCGCTGATTCCACGTTCTTTGAGTGGCTCGAGAGCCGTTCGGGTTCGGCATCTACTGTCGGTACACAATCTGTTAAACAGGTTAATCTCTTGTTCGGACATGAATTCGTCCGTGAAATCTTAAATATTATTCTACAATCTCCTTCAAAGTCCACCCCCTCATTTTATCCTATGAAGACAATCCATCATCTCTTAGAGAACCGTGTTGTATCTGCGAGTATGCTATCACAAAGTCTTCTCGGGCTCCTCGTAGAAAGTAAGGACTGGGTGAGTGATGCTTATTAATCCATGTAGCACATAGAACTAACTCAACTTCCTCACCTGGGCAGCGTGCAATCGAACTGGCATTTAAGAATGTCCCCGACTTGCCAGAAGCTGAGGTGATCAAGCTACTTCGCTCGGTTCAGAAAGACAGCCCATCTTCCGGTACATTCGACGCACAAGTGGACGGAAGGAGTTCTGAGACACCGAGGCTATCATCAATTTTGGCTGCCTGCGTGGCTTATCCCCTGTCAGATGCAGCTCTACGCATGGCAATAAGGGAACAATTGAATCATGCCGAAGCCATCATCCCAATCTTAGTAATATTCGATGATTGGCTGGCGAAGCTATCTTCACGTGGGACTGGCCTTATTCTCGATGCTAATGTAGCCGGGAATGACCACTCAGCGGTGGTCCCAACACCGCACTGTTCGGGGGAAGTAGAGATTCCTCCTCTCGATAAGGTCCGTCACGAACTATTACCAAATACCTGTATTGATAGCGACTACATAGATCTTGGCATTTCTGCGAGCAATTCTCGATGCGACATTTGTGACGCTACTCCGACACACACAGTCCCACCAGCTTCTCCGACGCCTTGCTGCGCATCTTCAATTTGAGCTTGGTATCTTAGACGAGCTCCAATTCCTCCACGGACCATTGGAACTTTTTGCTAAAGCGCAAGAAAAGACAGCTTCCGAGAAACAACGACCGCCTGCACAATTGGAGGATTGGAGACGACGTAGGAAGCTTGTGCACGAGCGAGCTTCTATGGGTGTGGGCTTATACCAGGTAGAAGAGCTAGTAATATAGATTTGAGTTCTCCGCCTGTGAAAATCGAGTCCTCGCTTCAAGCTATTGTGTGAACGGCCGCGATGATGGTGACAACAGTCTGGTAACAAGAAGGCTGGATGGAATCAATAATTTCATTATGTGATTTAGCCAATGCGTCTGAGCTCGAGGTCATCATCCAGTCATTCGGAAGACCATGTTAGTTGTCGCGTTTACCGCCGTTTCTGAGCCGATTCCTTCATGGCTGTAAGTGGGTGAAGTGGTGTCATAGATAGTCTGCAACTCACCATCGTCAAAATTTCCGATTCTAATTCCCGAAGCTGCACCTCCAGTCGTTCGCGCTGCTTGACGAGCATTTGTAAGCGACGACTCGCCCCACTGGGCGCAGAGCGCGATTGTGGCCTCGAATGGGCTGTTTCAACCTGAACCATGCTCAGTGAAAGATGCACTACGGCACGTAGCGGATGACAGGCACCTTTGTTTGCAACGCAAGTTGTGTCTTCTGTAGTACCTTCGTTCCTTTCTCAGCGCGGGATATCAGCTCCGTAATTTGGGGCTCTATCTCGTCGCTCAGGTCGGCCTT
>Ga0137390_10001437_pt1 | contig 17948 bp, 21 predicted proteins | sample 15con2h24AmetaG_FD_104937 | JGI IMG/M metagenome (GOLD analysis project Ga0137390, IMG submission 104937) | Vadose zone soil microbial communities from Angelo Coast Range Reserve, California, USA - 15con2h2.4A metaG | ecosystem: Environmental > Terrestrial > Soil > Vadose zone > Saprolite... | reverse complement strand
TTCGCCCTAGTCGACTTCAAGCGCGTGGTTGCTGATTTCCTCCCGTACGGTGGTGATCAGCACTACGTCTTCGATGTTCATCTGACGCGCTTCGTTGAGGTTGAGAGGCACCGTCCTCTCGCATAGCGCAGACAAGGCGGGCAGAACCCAGTGATCTATTGAGTAAGCGCGGGAAAGCAGGAGCTGATCAAATGGCGTTGGCGGCTTGATGGACTTCAAGGCCAGTTTGCGGAGCGAAGCGAAACCCCATCGGGAGGCAAGGTGGAGAACCGACTTCCACTGTTCATACGAGAGGCTGTGCTCTTCAAAATCACTGGCAGATGCGCACTCCTCAATGAACTTAACAGCAAAGCAAGGAGCTTTCCAACGCACTCTGGATATAGGACGGAAAGGAAAGCCTCAAAGTCCTTGCGTTCCACATCTCCTAAGGAAATTATGATGGAAAGCGCTTCGTGCTCGCGAATGCGGAAATGTTTGAGCCTCGTGGAGAAGTACGTTGAGTCTCGAGAGAAGAAGTATCGGTGGACACAGTAAAGAGTGCCATCGACCTTGGGAGGAGCTGTAAGTCAAGTTTCATTCATACGATCAGACATGCGCGCACCAAAAATGTGACATTCCCATCCTTGAAGTAGAATTTATCATGGCGCGTGAAGGGGTCGTCATTTGCAAGGTGTGCATCAGATTCTCTGTTTCCTAGGAACACGGGAAAGCTCATGGATTTAGCCCGGGACTGAGTGGCACGAGGGGCTTCAGGAACAGTGGAGGATGTGCCTGAGGGGATGGAATCAATTGAGACGAGGGATGTGGTCGTTGAAACAGGTGAGATGGAGCGTTCGTTGTCTGCCCACGAGACAATATGGGGTGATGGCATGATAGTCAGGGAGGGGGTAAGAGAACGAACAGTGCCACAAGCGACTATATCATATTGCGTGACAAGGGTCTCGGTCCATCACAACGCGTCTGTCACACTCCACGTGATGCGTGACATAGATGAGACTATATTTGGTTTGCATACTTTGGGTTGTTGAAAACCCAATCTTCGTGCCATTCACGGTACAGCATATCGAAACGGACCAACATCTCACTCTCTCTTACTAGCCATTTACCAGATACGCGTCTCGAACAGCAAATCAGAGCTCCCTTCCAGCCCAATACACGCCTTGAGGAACGTCTCAAGGGCGTTGCGCTGTCGCGAGAGCGAGTTCACAACATCGGTACCTGCTCGTGATCGCCTGTCAACCATCCGACATGCAAAAACAAAATGATGTACGCACCAGGCTTGACGAGGGGGGCCTTCAGCATGTACGAAAGCAAACTGAGAACGGGATATAACGGTTTGAACTCTGCATCCGCGCCGTTGGTGAGTTCACGGTAATTGATCCGCGTGAGCAGCTCAGCCAAGATGGTGAGATCGAGAATGAGCGGCGTTGCGAGTAGCGAGTCCTCGCATTCGTTAAAAATGTTGATGGTTGAACGGCCACCACCCATGATCTCCGAGTAATACTCATCGATCGCGCGCTTGGAGTCACCGACAGCAGGCACGTATTTGATCACGACGATGTGGTCGGGGTGCTCGCCTTTGACCTCTTTGGTGTTCTTGCCCGTAGAAGGCCCTGGAGTCTCCATGTGAATACGTAGCCTGGCAGAAATGGGAGGACAGATTGTACCTTGCTCAGCTTCAATCTCAGCCTTGGTCTTATATAGCAAGTGATTAGCAGCGACCATGTCATCAACAACACTGCTCTTTGAGATCTCCTTGCTACGGAACTGGCGCTGGGAGCTAAGATTGTGCCCATCGTTATTGCCGAGATGATTGTAGCTCGCGATGGAGAGTGGCTTGATACCAGCATTGACGAGGAACTCCGCCAGTACGCTCTTGAGCTTTGTCTGCCCCGACTTGAGATCGTCACCCCCAATAAACGACTTGTGCTGCTCCGCGAGTTCAATGACACCAGGAACGAAAGTATTCTGAGGTGCACCGTTGATGAAAGGCGCCCCTTCAAGGATGGAGGCGACGGCGAAGATGGTGCTAGGCGCGACCTCGTCGTGGGAGCGTTCGATCGACGCGAGAATGGCCTCGGCAGAATCATTGACGCCAGGGATAATCTCGCTGTATCGCTCCGTATTCGCGGTCCAGAATACGATGACCTGGTCAAGGTTGTTGACGGTCTTGAACTCACGAATATCCCTACGGATCTGCTCTAGATGCGCGCCCTTGTTAGTGCCGGGGATGAGGTTGTCGGCGCGTTCTTCCTGGTTGGCAGCGATATAGTCGGGATAGTAGATGGAAGGCAGAGGTGCACCAAGCTGCTTCATATAGGGCGCGACTTGGCGCTGGAGGTCCCACTCGAGGACAGCTGCGCGCTTCATCGCGGCGTCGAGGGGAACCCCAGAGATATCCCAACCACCGAGGACGAGGTCATTGGGGTGGACCATAGGTAGAAGATCCGAAAGAGGTGCATAAACATCCTTTCCAGTCGCGTCGAGGCCAAGACGAACGGTACTAGCGCGAAGAAGCGAGCCAATGTAGTTAGGGCGCTGGACAGTGGACTTGGTATGCCATGCAATGTTGTGACGGTTGGCGAGGATGGTCGCAACTAGCGTGGTACCGTTGTTGCCACCCATGCCAACGAGCATCAGGCTGGAAGATTTGCGTCAACACCGTGACAACTTAAAGAATCGTGAAACGACATACCCCGTCTTGGGGACCTTGAGCTGCGTCCTGAGCTCGAATGGAGTGACGGTCGGTTTAATTACATATCGACCACTTTCCTGGACGACGACGTCCGCACCGCGGTTGTTAAACTTGGACGTGACATACCCATCCGTGTAGATGGTATTCTCGCTTTGAACAGTGATGGCATCGGATGGGCGACGGGCCGCAGTGGGATGAACAGGAGAAACGAGAGGCGCGTCGATAACAGACGCAGTAGGGCTCGCGTTCCCAGATGAAGGAGTAGTGTTGGGGGCCATTGAGAATTTAATCGAGAAACGCAGGAAAGGAGATCAATGAGACGGGAGAGACGGAGCAGCGGTGTGTTTAAAGCCTCTGTGAGGGTTGTGGGTGCTTCCCAATTGGTTCGAGTACATACACAAGTAGGGTGCGCCTTGAAGAGATGTGATGAAAGTGGAACGAACAAAGGACAAGCGGACCTGGGCGTTTTTATAGGCGAATGGGTGTAATGCGCGACGTTTCAATGCGGAAAAAAAAGAAAATTTCACAATTTGATCGGTTCCCCAATTTACGCGTATCGATAAATTAATCGTTATCGCTCTTTCGCAACTCTCGCCTCGCACTTCTGCTGTAGCTGCCTCGCCCTCGCCTGCCCATGCGTCGGACTGTATTGTTGTATGTCTCGTCCCTGATCCAGCCACGGCTATCACTCTTCTTCCCTTTTCCGTGTGAAAAACGCCCTTGACGTAACCTTTACCGTAAGCAGTCCAGCCGCGCGATGTATTCTTCCTCCCGTCCCTCGGTCCTCCTGAGAACTTGCTTCCCATCTGCCCACCCTTTCGTGAATAGTTGGATCTGATCACAACAGGCGTTTCTTCTTTCCCTGAATTTCTTGACATGGCTACACTACTTCCTTGTTTTTGTTTTCACACGCATCCTCCTCGTGGGCCGAAGCTCGCGAAATTACCAATGCCCTCTCTGAGTTCATTGCCCACATGACATCGGAAGTAAGAAGCCCTGGATATAATGCATTATGACTAATTCTGCTATTGACGTAGCAAAAAACCTCGACTTGTTCGTGGATTTCATCAGATATCGGTAGCACAATGCTCGATCAAGTCTCGCAGTAAACACATGATCAAGCATTGTAACCAACAATCTCCGCAAACTTTTAGACGTACGTACGCAGGAATCCATCTTGGGGGAGAGAAGACCAAAGGTCAACGTGATTGGGGATCATTCTCCCAGGTTTTATTAAGACCATGGGACATTCGCGACCTCGAGGAACACATCGGACCTGCTTAGTTCCACAAGTGGTGGACAGCTCTTTGGCTACGGACTTGTGTGTGGCAAAGGCGCACCCACGCCGCAAATGATCTATCTGTATTGCTCAGTTGTGATCTGTTCGAGTATACCTCCGGATATCTCGCAACGCCTACACACCGATATGGGACGCAGACCCAACCGAAGATTCTTCTGGAGAAAGAGGGAGGATGGAGTGGGCTCGCTAATTCGGAAACTCCTCGTGTTTGCGTCTCCCGTTCTGCATGTGTAAGTAGACACTCTTTGCGATTGCAATCAAGTCGCGCCGTACTAATTAGGCATTTCACAGCCTTCCATTCATACCAGACGGACAAACTGAGAACCGGGCATCGTTGTAACCCGGCGAGTCTGATCTATGGCCGAATCTCACCCATTGATTTATCAGGGTCATACTGTACCGGACAAATGATGATCATGACCACCATCAGAGGAACCTCCCTCCATCCAGTACCTTCTGGAGTTACGGTCCAGCATCAAGTACTGCCCCGGGCCGTGACTTCGCAGGCCATATAATACCGTAACCTTGTGGATGAAAATAGGGCCAAGCATAACGAGATTTGAGCAAATGGAGATCGACGGTTGAGTATCTTGCACCGAGGGTGTTTCAAATTTCAACGTCCAACAGAACCATTCGACTTCACATGATAGATTGGTGATTGAAAGGCAAATTCGAAGGTGTCGAGCAGTGGACGCTCATTCCGGAGTGACCCAATGGGACAATAAACCCGTCAGACGTTCCAGAGGAATAGTTGAATGAACGAGTTTGATGATGCAGAATGTTCTAGAGTGCATTTTGCAGATAGCGTCTTTGTCGTAATGACGAAATAAATTCACAAACGGATCGTTCTCAGCTTCAAGAGTGGAGTGTCGCCGACGATTGCAAAACGCTGATGGAGAAACCCACAAGCCCCGCTGTTGACAGCTCATCACTCCGACCATATGTTTCGCACTGAATGGCGCAAGAGATGGCCTGCATCCACCATTGTCAGCAGACCACCCCAACTGATGAAGAGCCAGAAGGAGCAAGAACTGGAGACGGGCACACACATCTCTGCGAACGTCCCAGCGCTCGTAATGGGCCCAACAGTGAGTGACTAGCCGAGGAGCGCGTTGTGTGTCGCCATCGTTGGCCCGCATGTCCGTTGTTGAGTAATTTTTCCAGTCGCGCGACGAGACGAGAAAACAAAACCAAGGTCCGGGCCGAGTGCCTTTCCGCTCCTTGTCGTCTCGTCATCCTTGTCGACTCTTTGCTCCCTCCATCTTCATTCTTTTCCATTTGCATATTCTTCCCTTTTTTTTTCAATATCCAAGACAGATAACGGCAACAGCGCTCACCATTCGCTTGGCCGAAGACGCGCTTTCTATAATTTTCTGGACCGATATGGCCTCGCTCCAAACTATACCGTATGATCTCCTGCTTGCCATCGCACACCACCTCGACCTTGTAGACATCTATGCTCTCCAACTGGTGCATATTGATCTTTTTTCTCCTCCAGCTGTGTGCTATTGAATTGATGCCTTGCCACAGACATGCAAGCACCTCCGTTACGCGATCCGCACCCGACCGGTTTATCGAGAGTTGGCCGTCAGCCTTCTCCGGCGTTGCCGCGCGCTGCCGCTCTACGGCTTCAAGCGCCTTTCCGATCTATCAACGGATCAACTAGTGGAGGTCGTGAATCGCGCAGCGCAGCTGGAACGAGGCTGGCTCACCCGCACTCCACGGCCCGCTGTAAACGCGTTCGTACCTGAAGGGGAAGAAGCCTTGGACGGGATTACTAAGTCCTCCGATACAACGGGTTGGGGAGTGATGTCAAAATACTGGTACAAAGTGGTCGGGACGCCGCCGGACGAAGAAGTAGACTGGCTCTCCCCGATCACCGCCAGTTATACGCTTTGCGCGACGAAGAGTGGCAAGGTGGTTTGCTGGGACGTACATCGTGATGTTGGCATTGCCGAGTGGAACCCTGGAGAACGGTGGGAGTTGTGGAAGTGTCGAGTCGAGTTCGAACAACGCATTGTATACTTCACCATGGCCAAGGTCATATGCGGAAAGTGAGTCACATCCGTGGCCCCCTCCATTTTCTTCCACGTTTTGGTGATGTCTTATTTCCATCTTCGATCGAATGACCCCTTCTAGGGATGACGAGAAGGTCATGCAATTCAAACTCATGCAAATCCATTTCCCAGAACAGAAACCTGACTCAGACGAGCAAATTAATCCATCTTTCTCTACCCTCCGATCATTTAAGACGCTCGGCATTGTTATGAACGTGTTCCTGCTGGACCCAGAAGCACGCCTACTAGCAGGATTCGTGTGGATTAGTCGTTTCAACAGCATCGGTCTGTACGTGCTATTAGACTGGAACAAGGAAGAATATGTGTTCGTAGATACAGCCATCCAATGTGTGAGTCGATGTCGATCACATCCGCCATGTGACACGTGTCTCCCTCATAAACTGATCATAAACTGATCCCCCGTTTATATCTCAGACTAATACGGCAAACTGGTCATGTATCCTGTGCGATGATTCGATTGTGATTCATTCCGAAGAGGCGACCTTCGCGTGTCAGCACTTCTTCCCGCTACCTGTCCTTGCGCAACACGTCACGCTCTCTCATGCATCACCACCGCGGGTGACCACGCGGTTGAAGCCCACTCGATCGATCCCTCGGGGTTTTATATTCCCCCTCTTGCCGCCCACATCCTACGTTCTCCCCTTCCGCCAACCTGTTGTCCATAATATCCTTATTGCCGGCCCAGGAAATCAGATCCATCCTATCCTCCTCCCCCAGGTAGAAGACCCCACACCTCCCACGGACCTGAACAACCCACCAAACCCATGGAGCGATCAACTGTGGTACCCAGAGAGCGCTCACTTTGTCCGGCAATGGTGGCCGACGCTCCCTTCCGTCCCACGGCTTAGCTGCACTGTCGTGCTTCTCGCGCAACACCACCCGCACACACACGTGACGAAGTACGTGCTCGCGCAACACTATTTCACGGTTCCCCTGCAACTGCCGGGCACGGAGGCGACCGCCAACGACGCGATGATGCGTATGTGGTACGTGAGCGTGCCGTTCGAGGTCGTCTGCGTCTCGGACCGGACGGGCGAGGACGAGGACGCGCCCGAGGCGCCGCCGCGGCAGCGGCCCCTGCTCGCGGTCGACTTTGGGCACGCGGTCTGGCTGGAGCACATGCGCGCGGCGGACGACGAGGAGGACGAGGAGCCGTACGAGCGCGGGCAGAAGCGCCTCCGGTTCGTCTCGTTTCCCAGCGTCCAGCTCGAGGGCGAGGGCCGCGCGGTGCGCAGCGGGATCGGAGGCGGCGGCGGGCCCGACGGGGCGTTCGAGATGGAGGGCGCGGCGCGCACGCTCGCGATCCCCAAGGAGCTCGACTTGCACGAGGTCGAGACGATCAACATCGACCAGAGCCAGGGCGCGGTGATATTGTCGGTACGCCAGGGGAAAATATTCATACTGTGTTATGAGTAACGCGTTTATGTTATGGTATGGATCTATCTATCCTACGTTAATACAAACGATGTACGATGGAGGTTCGGCACAAGCTTCGGCATCCAGCCACGTGACATGCCTAATACGAACAATAATCAATTGCGTCATCAGATTCGCACGCCGTTCGGCTCCGCTGCTCCACTTGCCCCACCAAGGATCGCCAGGATCGTCCGTACCGTACGCGACCCCAAGGACGTAGCCGATGGAGTACAGTATATACATCCGTGCTGGAAACCATGTGCAGTCTCCAAATGCAGTTAGCCCACCTAAGCCACGCCAGTAAGGCTTCGGTTTTGGGCACGGAGGCATTTTGAATACATCGCCCCCGAGTACCGAGTACAGTACTTCATCGTGGCGTGGTCGTACATACGAGAAAGAGGAAAAAAAACTTCATTTCCAAACGCGAGATAACAAAGCATTGCGGTCTAATCGTATCAGATGTACAGATAGCATACGACAACGACACGAGTAGACTAACTAACGATAACCAAGACAGCAGGGAGAAGGAACAGAGATGAAACGAAGGAGAAAACGAGTCCGAGGTTAGTGGAAAATCTGGGGCTAGAGATGTTCATGATGCAGCCGCTGGTGGCGGGGGGACCGGCGCCGCGACATTAGCGGTGGGAACCGCAGTGGCTGAAGGGAAGGGGTCTAGTTAGCACCAACAACGCTCGACTCATGATATATAAAATGCGTACCAGCAGCGGGAGCAGGTAACGCTGTGGTAGTGGCGATCTGAACGGCGGCAAGAGAAGCAAGCCGATGTTCGTCCATTACCACCTGGGGCGCCCTCATCAGTGGGAGGATGAACAAGGATGAGTCATCCTACTAACCTCAACCTCCCGCCTGATTGCCCCGGCTTGTGCATAAATGATATAGAGCTGACAGGTCAGGCCGGATAGAGCAAGACAGAATTGTTGGTAGAACAACGGTGAGCGATGGCTCGTGGTGCGCATCCGAAGGAATTGATTGTAGAGGCTGTGTGCGGGAGTGAGTCAACAATGACCCGATGGCTACCAAAACACAATTCGTACATTGCAAAGTCAATCCTGAACTGACTCGTGCTCGGAATGGTGTCGACGGCCTCGGGATTGTCCAGGGACGCCCCCAATTCGTTCAACCGAATCAAAACGTGTGGTATAATGTTGGCAGGAAGCAATCCCAGAAAGAATAGGATGAGGTTGTAGCCTCCGAGTACGGAGAGTATGAACCCAATCAAGTCAATAACTCCCATTTCAACGAAGAGGATAGAAACTAAAAGGGAAAAATCAACGACTAGGTCTTGAGGTTCCTGACTGCGTTGAGGGAGTTGGGAGGTTGAGGAGGTTGAGGACTAGCAAGTGCAACCAAATATTCCCACAGAGCTGTGCGATATGTGCTCACGCGTCCGCCGCGTGTTGGACCACAGTCCACTTTCGTCCGGTCAATCAGTCGGTCCGAGAAATCGCGGCTCGAATGCACGTGACTTGAAGCGACTAAACGAACAACGTTCGAGTACATCACAACAGCACAGAGCAGGCTCAAGGGGTAAGGCCACGGAATGCCTGAAAGAGGACGACAAGTGTAACTTTGACGCACGTATTTGAGTCGAACATTGAATATGGGGCACTCCATAGCTCCGAGACATTGAAGATCACAGGTAAGCATTGACACCCTTACGAAATAGCCCCGAAAAGTGTGTGTGTGGAAATAAAATCATCTATAACACATTGTTATAGGCGAGCGGAGGCGAACGGGGAGTGTTCACTAGTACTGGGCAAATGGTTACGATTCTTTCTTTTATATGCAACCAAGCTGTTTCGCACTGGCATGCGTTACGTGTGGGTTTCGGCGGCAGGCGCCGATCGAACTAGATAGAGCGCTTATCACTCTAGGCGTTTGATCCCCTTAATCGCCATAGTAGACCTCCCAGACCCGTATCCAGATGTAGGGATATAGCTCGCTATTTAAACTCAGACGGTACTCCGAAAGCCAAGGTTGACATAAATGGAAGCCTTGCATCGGGTTTCGCCGCCCCGCGTGTCAGTTGCCAGGTTCCATTTTCTGATCCCGATCAGATCAGATCAATGCCGAGGATCCTAGGGCCCTGGAGGACAACGTCCTGGTGCATCTCGTCCCTGATTGGAAATGTGTTCACACTTGGCAACTGTCGTTCTGACCGTGACGTTTTGGCACTCACTCAGCACATATTAATCGCTTGGCTTCCCACAAGAATCCAGGTCACATCATCACACACTCATACATTCAGGGGTGGAAGGAATTAGCACGCTGCAGTAACAATTGTGTGATATTAGTTATTGGTTACTGGCACATGGCACCCATTGTGACCCATAGCTGCTATTTCGGAAGAAACTCTAACTCTACGATCAAGCGCAGCATTGACTGACCAATTACTTGGACTAAATTGGTGAAACTGCGCGGTTCAAAAATACGAGGAACTGACTGGGGCGTCTCCCGTGATGCTGGCCGGCCGCAACAGAGTTGACTCAACTAGCGCTGGCACCTGATGACCCTCCATCTACTCCGGCCGGAGCAGCCTCTGCAGCTTCCCATGCCTTCAACTCCCGCTCATAGTCATCCCACGTCTGCATGCCCAACGCCACACCGCCCAGCTCTCCGTCATCTGGCCGTGTTCCTGGATCCTCCCTATCCTTGTTTTCTTGGGTTTTATCTTTATCCTCTACCGGAGGTACGGAAGTGACCGGTATGTGTACTGGCACAACAGCACACTCGGCGTACAAGGCGCCAGGCTTGAGCACCTCCTCTGGTGCCCGTTTCCGCGCGTCTCCTGGTGTAGACGCGAGGGACTTGAAAGGCGTTGGGAGAAAGAGCGCGTGCAACGTGGACTGTAGCGTAGAGGCCGGCGACTTTGTGAGGATGCGGAGAAGTGGGTTGAGCAAAATATACCTGGTCCGCGTTCCTGTCTGTCAACACGCGTTTTCCTTGGAAAGCCCCACCGAGCATACCAACTCACAGTATCATTCCGCCCCATGAGACACTGCCCCGGGAAGAGTCGGCGGCCAGCAGGGGCGCGACCACGTCTGTGCGGCTTATGCCAGGCGATACAGACACCGCCACGATGTTCGAACGTTGTACCTTGTCGCTCACGACCGGTATAGCCTGGGAATTAACGTCAGTCCGAGGAACCTGCGAGCCCGAGGGGAGTGCATCCAAGACGCGTTGCAGATGTCGCATGAATATTGCCGTGCGGAGAGCACGCCGGCCCTCAGCCAGGAAGAGCGATGCCGATGCTGAAGAAGACCGAGACGCGGAGAATCCCCGCGCCGCGGCGCCGTGGAATGGGTTGACGAGGGCGATCAGGCGTATGTCGCGCTCGACGGGAGCCGTGAGGAGCAACGGGAGGAGCAGCGTGACGACCAGGAAGGTCGCGCACGACGCGGTCCGCCGTTGCTTCTCCCAATCATCCAGGCTCGCGCGTGAGGGGAATATGTTCCCGATGGGCGCGTACTCGTGAGCGAATATGACCGCATCCAGGCGTTGTTCCGACTTGTGGTAGTTGCCGCAGAAGCTGCGGATGGATGCGGGCGAGGCGAGGTCGCACTGCTCTGCGTAGATGTTCTCATTGGACGTCGTACTGCGGAGTAGAGACACCAACATTGCAGGAGCACCCGTATCTGGAGGCTCAGGGGTGAGAGTTATGATGTGTGCGCCACGCTGTGCCAGGGAATTTAGCAGGGTTAGTCCATTCGGAGTGAAGGCTCCCTAAGGAGAGTTTGCGGCGTTAGCCAGACAGCAAGATGACGACAGTTGAATAATGAGACGCAGCTGTAATGAGGATGGTACGGCCATGGAGGTCCCTCTCCCTACTTGTTTTGCGACCCTGCGCAAAGGTGTAGATGGTAACAATGCCGATGACAGCCACGACAGCATAGGTGTAGTACTCGGATGGTAGGATGGTAGTCCCAACAGCATACAGAATCTTGAGCACCATGCCCCCCTTTTTCGGCAAGGCCAGCAGTCAGGCAACCCCTTCGCAAGGTCCCGACTCGCGTCCGCTAGGGCTAGGCAACTGCAACTGCTAGGCAGAACTTCAGAAAGGCCACAATGGTGCGGAACGTCGCGCAGCGTGTAAGAGGTTAGACGCTTATATAATCACATTATGGAGCCGTTTTAGCCGTTTTCCTTTAATGCTGCCTAACTGGAGAACCCATTGTCGTCACTACAGTATTATGTCTACACATCAATCCTCATCCCAATTTCCTGCTTGTTGGGGAATTTTTGGTCCACCTGCCGGCCGGCTCATAATGATGCTATCTACACTGAGAACCGAAACGGCGGCTTCAGTAGCCAGACGAATGGCCCACGCTTTGGCGGCCAACGAGTCTACGATGTTATGCTCGGTAGCATTCAGCGTTCCGTCTGTCTCAGCCTGAAAATGAAAAGGGGGATTATTTTTCAGTTGCCGCAAGGGGTTGATTCGAGCTGGAGGGCTGACCTCAACATCGACACCCCAAGACTCGCCGCCGGCTTTGTCGTGCTTGGCCAGTAATCGCGCCACAACTTCGTTACCCTCGGCCCCGCCATGGGCATTTTCTGCCAGCGTACGTGGGATCACCTCCAACGCAGACGAGAAGCGGCGCACGGCGTGCTGCGCAAGTCCGCGCAGGCCAGCGCCATACGTATCCACCCGACGCGCGAGAGCGAGTTCTGTCGCGCCGGCACCGGGAACGAGGCGGGGATCCTTTAGGAGGGCTTTCAGCGAGGCAACGCCATCGTCCACGGCACGCTCAAGATCGTCGAGGTGGTTCTGCGTCGCGCCGCGCAGGACGATCGTCGACGTGCGCGTCTTGACGCCCGCGCCGTCCGTCTCCTGCCGCAACACGGTGACACGATCTCCTCCGATTTCGGTCGTCTCGCAGATATCGACGTAGCCTGCCTCCTCAGGGGTCGGGGCACCGAGACGCGCTAGTGGAGTTGCTTGCACGACGCGACAAAGTCGCCGTAAATCGAACTTGGAGAGCACTTTCAGGACCAGAATTTGACTCCGGTTGAGGTAATGAAGAGCAAGTTCTCCCACGGTCGTTCCGGCGATGATTACCTTCACACCCGAGTCGGCGAGCTCTTTGAATATCTGCTAGCGGGAGTGAGGGAATGGCGCGCATATTCGCATGACATAAATACTCACTTTCTCCATGTGCTTCTCTTCTCCCCTGGTGAAATTCAACATTTCATCGGCATTTTTGATCAAAACGGTGCCCTTCGTTTCCGTCTGCGTGACATCAATAGGATTCGTGAAGACTGCGACTTTCGCTTTTGTGACTTTTTTCACGTCGCCTGAGCAGGACGAGATGTTCGTGCGACTGCAATAGAAGGTAAGCGGCGACGTACCTTCAGGTTCCCTACCAAATACCATGCCCCGCACGACTTTGCTTCCTGCCAAACTGCCTCCCATGATTTTTACCACTCGAACATTATCAACGTTGAACGTCTTGGGGTTTGCCGGCATGACTGATAGCGCAGCCTCGGCCACAAGTCCCGCAAGGGTGTCTTCAGACCCATATTGCTTCGATGCTATGGCGGGGATGACAGCACGTACAAGAGCTGCTTTTGTCAACGGTGATGGAAGCTCGCTGGTCGATAGCGCTAGTGAAAAGCGCGCGCTTTAGGGAGCTAGGGTGGTCCAAACGGGATGGGACGCACACTCGAGCTCAGCCAATGCCTTGGTGCATGCAAGTTCATAACCCTTGATCACCTCACTTGGGTGAAGACCCATAATCAACAAATTTTCCGCCTTCTTTAGCAGCTCTCCAGCGAGGATTAACACTGTGTTAGTCGCGTCTCCCATCTGAAGTCAAGGGTTCACGCTGATCGCCCGACATAACGACAATGTGGAACTCACCTCCGTTTCTTGTGCTTGCGAAGCCATTACTAGTAGCTTCGCGGCCGGATGTACGACTTCGATTTCGCGGATGATAGTGGCAGCATCGGAGGTCACGAAAAGCTTGCCCAAGTGGTTGATGACGAGTTTATTTCGACCTAATCCCCGTTGACGTTTCCGTTGGCGGAAAAAGAAAGAGATCGCGTACCATTTGGCCCAAAACTTGTTCTGACAAGGTTCGATAGTTCTGAGACGGCTTCGATGTTTCGAAGGACCGCGTCCTCGAGGCCAGACATTTGCTAGGAGAAAAATCATTAAAATTACCTAAAAAAAGCGTGTATCATCTCGTACTTTGTATCCATCCTTGAATAGTTGGATGTTATTTGCCTTTGGAACTTTCAGAGACATTCTGAGAGTAGATGCGTTGCAACGGGATTAAGTAGTCACTGATAGTCGACTTGGTGTGCAGTGCAGTGCAGCTGCCTCAAGTCCAAGTGCTTTCCGGCCCGTCGTTGCCGTATACGTCATACCGTGTTCATCTTTATTTTCAACCCAATATTCTGTCCAACCTTGCTACCACTTGACTAGCTCGCGCCCTTAACTGCTACTTTATCTTTCATAAAAAAACTGGCTCACTCTGGACTTGTGGGCTTCAGGGCCCGATCAAGTTTGTAATTGCTGTGCAGATAACGACTCAGAGTCTGGGGACTAGTATTAGGTTCTGACACTCGGAGATGAAGCGGGACTCCAGAAAATAGAGCGCCCCTTGATGAATTCCCAGCGTATCTCTTCCGTCACTGGGCTCTAGGAACTGGAATGAACGCTGGATCTAAAATCACATCACCCCTTGAAACGAGCATCTTGCTCTCGTACAACAGGCACAAGGGTTCAATACGTTCAATCATTGTTCGATCCCTTCGGAGCGGTGTGGTAACTAGTGTCATAGCTGTCGTATGAATGTCTTAAGCTTAGTTTCCGAGCACAGTACCTTTTTTCTTCGTAGTCCTGACCCCCATTCCCGCTCACTACTTGCCACGAACAAGTGTCATTATTCCACCCTCCCATGCGAGAACACAGCCTCTACTTCTATCCGTCCTGATACTGGTTCGGACGCTACATTAACTCGCGAGTCGAGATTGTGCTGTCGTGTGCGGCGTTCGTCATCTGACGACACACACTGTCGTCCCCGGGCCGCCAATATCTCGAATGCCTGCAGCATCTCTTCCAGCTCTTCCGCTGGTTGTTTCTGCCTGCAATAATGCGTAGCAAGCGTGTAATCCGTTCGATCTTAATTTGACTTCTTCGGAGGTGCCGGAGGTGCCAGTAGAGGCGTGATGGTACGGTGTTTCAAATTTAAGTCTGTTCTATCGTTGTGCACTTTTCTGAGGATGCTGTAATTTAGCTCAAGTCGATGCAATGATAACCCCCTTGTGTCTTGGATAGTCCCTATCGAATAGACCGAGGCTGTACATGTGTGGCTAGGGGTCTGGTCCTGAACAGCCACATTGCACTTTCTTTGCCTCCCCAACCCGTTGTTGGCGTGGTATATTGCATTACGTTATAGATTTACCTTCCTCCTCCGAGTCCACCTCTTTTCAGTCCACAGCATGTCCTTCGCATTTCTTCTTATTTCCCACTTAATGCACAAAGGATTTACCGTGGACGACTTGGCCCTACTGCTTGCCATGGCGGCAGTGGTCATACTAACAACGGGTCTTATATTCCGCGCCGCAGTAGGTCTACTTCATTCCTTGTGGGCCACGCGTCCTCTGACCTGAGTCTCCCAGCGCGTGCTTGCCTTCATGGTCACGATGGTGATCCCTCCTGCGTACAGAGATATACTCTTTCGCCAGGTCAGTGCCGTCCTCGGCTGCCACATCACACGGCTAAAGTGACGCCGGCACACAGGATCCTGACTTGGATTGAGGTGTGGTTCTCGCACGCAGCGAAGGCTCCCCAAGTCATGCTTTGAGTACGTCCAGCGCCGGTGACGGAATCGTCGGCGCCTAAAACCGTATTGAAGACTTTGCCAGACCTCAATGTCACCACTATCGTCCCGGAGGAAGGTCTTATGTAGCCAAAGCTCAACGTGCACCTCATGTGCATATTTTATAACTTCGAAGGTGGAACTCCCGCCGGATTCGCAACAGAAGATGTGTAGCACATACTTACGTGCCGATTATACCCCCTCCCCCCATCCACAACGGTTCCCTGGCCTTTGACAATCCCCTTTTTCAAGTTCATCGAAAAAAATTACCGGACCGGAGCACTTTTCTGGGCGCCAGATTTCAACGGACGGTGCCAGCCTATCCTTCGCCTGCGTGTCAAGTTCCGCGCTCTAGATGCATGATTGTGTTCCATATTCCACGTTTATCTAGGCCCCTCAACGAACCCCCATAGAAATTTCTACCCTTCCCCCTCCCCCACCTCGAACGCCACCATAAGGATACCACCGCCGCTGCGCACGAAACGACACAACCGGGCGATACTCCCACGTCTTCTCACTCGACCACCATCACCCAGTAACCTTCCGCGCAATCGACGGCCGCATTCGCGAGGCTCACCTCGCCTGCCGTCACAAGTCCATCACGTCTCATTTTTGTCCCCTATTTCTGCCATCGTCGGTGTCCATGTATTTAAGGCCTGCGCCCTGCCTCTAATACAAATCACCATCCCCTCCCGCGTTCCCATCTGAGCGTCTGGCGTGACATTTAAGCGTCCTAAAATACAGTTGAGTCTTGGTTCCTCCAGATTGCCTCCTGCATCGGTCTCAAGAGCCTCAAAGCCTTACATTCTCTTCTTCCTTCATCTTGTGTCTACGTCTTCCCTTGGGACGGCACTTCTACACTCGCAACCTTATCTACACCGCCTGGTCTTTCGCACCTTTTTTTCCTATTGTCCCTCACGCCATTTTTCGTCTGTCCCTCACGCTGTTTTTTCATTTGTCCCTCCCGCTGTTTTTTCATTTGTCTCTCCCGCTATTTTTTCCTTACTCCACTGGTATTGAATACGGCGGATAGCGGTAATCAGTGGAAGGCCGTCGTTTGCTTCGCATCAATGAGGAGCCATAAGAAATCGACCGTTCCGTACGATCGTTGGTCGTTGAACGATCATTGATGCTTATAGAGGGTGTGATTACACCCGAGCTTTGGCTCCGGTTTCCTTGTGATCCCCGCATGCAATTGTAGCTGATACAAGTTACGAAGTAACCCCCCTTAGCCTCATACTGTAAAATTGTGTGCAGTCGTCGGGACAAAGAGATGGGTCTAATGGCGAGATGTCGTATACATCTTGGGGACTCCGGACGCCATTATTCCGTGGAGCTATATTATTGTGTGATAGATACGTACCAAGGGCCAAGGGCCGACACTTAGTCGTCTGCCCCCCTGACCCTTATGGCTGTTCTCCGGATCCTTACGGGCGGTGACCGCTGCTTCATTCAGCTGGGCAAATGTCTCTCGCCGATACCCTCACCCCACAGTTCGCCCTCATAAAAGGCAATGTCTTGCAGAAATAAGATAGCGGCTGGGTTCAAATGCCACAAGGCGTACAACAGCACTAAGCGTGTCTTAACCCAGGCGAGGCACACCAGCAAGACCTCTTGACCCGACAGAATCTTCGCGGTCAGAATGTATCAGACACCGGTGAAGTCCCGCAGGTATTCTGGGGGAACAACTTGACAATCTCGTCGGTTCCAGGGATATCTACCCACCTCGAGTTAGTTCAAAAGCAGCGAAAGTGCTCCCAGCAGCAGGAATACTACGCAGATACTTAGAAGCGGATCGAACACTATACCAATGATAGGTCACCTTCGGAGGACTGGAGATTATCAGCCACGTAGCCCAAGTGTAAAAGGTGATGACGAAACTCACGACAGGGTGACAGGCCGCGAAACAAGCCAGCTCTGGAAGGATGCACTTTTGAGGAAAAGAGCGGATGATGAGAACAAGGTGGTAGATGCTCACACTCCAGATTCAGTAACGACAGCTTTCAGTTCGGCCGCGATGTATTGCACAGGCGTGCCTTTTGGAGGGGTTGTGCGGAGTTGTACACGCGACTTGACGACGTCTTTAGAAGGAAGGGTGTAGGGGTATGTCTACAAGAAGAGCTGCAGCCGACTTACCCAGAGGGTAGGAAGAGAGCCAGTAGGCGACCTGTGGTAATAATATTAGATACGACCTAGATGATAGATGCGGAGAAGCTCGACGTACACCCCCAGTAGATCCACTAGCTAGCAACGCCCATACAGGTAGGTCGGGTCCATATATGCTCACGAACTTTCGCTTCGAAAATTCGAACGCTGCGCGAATTTCTTTTAACTTCCAAAAACCCACGAGAGTGCTCAAAGCTTACCCGTATAGAACCTATGACACGCCCGAGTTTAGCCACGAATATGACCGCGCAAGTCGGAGCTCTATCGTGACGCCTCACCCCGCATAAGCCGGTATCTCTCTCGCCACGGTAACCTTGCGACATGAAAAAAAAAAACGTCGACTCGAGCTTTCCTTTCCCCCACCCTCGGCGCATCCCAGGAGGAAGAAAAAGAATACAAGAAACACAAACCCAAAAAAAAAAAAAAAACCCCACACACCCAACACC
>Ga0137390_10001433_pt1 | contig 17953 bp, 20 predicted proteins | sample 15con2h24AmetaG_FD_104937 | JGI IMG/M metagenome (GOLD analysis project Ga0137390, IMG submission 104937) | Vadose zone soil microbial communities from Angelo Coast Range Reserve, California, USA - 15con2h2.4A metaG | ecosystem: Environmental > Terrestrial > Soil > Vadose zone > Saprolite... | reverse complement strand
TGCAGTGCAGCTGCCCTCTGACCTGAGGCTTGTCGACAAAATGATTTGGACATCCCAGGATGATCGTATGGAGCGCGTCGGCAGCCCTGCGGAACGCCTCGCCGACCTTGCCGTACGAGCGCCGTCGGGACGGTCGCTCGCTTCACCCCGGACGGCCTGTATCACCTCGGCGAGGCGCCAGGCCTGCGGAACTACTACGTCGCTGCCGGCTTCAACTCGATCGGCTTCCTCAGCGGGCCTGGCGCGGGGTCCGTCCTGGCCGACTGGATCATCGACGGCCGCTCCCCGCTCAACATCGCCGAGACCGACCCCCGCCGGGTCGCCCTCCACGAGACCAACCGCCGCTACCTTGAGAAGCGGGTGACTGAGACACTGGACGTCGCATACGAGATTCACTGGCCGTTCCAGCAGCGGACGAGCCCGCGAGGCCTGCGCCGCAGCCCTCTGTACGAGCAGACCCGAGCCGCCGGCGCTGTCTTCGGCGAAATGCTCGGCTGGGAACGCGCCATTTGGTACGCCCCGCCCGGCGTGGAGGAGGCGGATTGCTACACCTTCGGCCGTCAGAACTGGTTCGAGTTCTCCGCGGCCGAGCACCGCGCGGTCCGCGAGGCCGTGGGTCTGTTCGAGACCTCGTCCTTCGGCAAGCTACTTGTTCAAGGCCGGGACGCCGAGAAGGTGCTCCAGCGAGTCAGCGCGAACAACGTCGGCGTCCAACCCGGCCGCATCGTCTACACCCAGTGGCTCAATGAGTGGGGAGGCATCGAAGCCGACGTCACCGTCACCCGCGTAAGCGAGGGGGAGTTCCTGGTGCTGTCCGGCCCCGCCACCATCAGCCGAGACCACGACTGGCTGGAGCGTCATATTGGGCCCGATGAGTTCGCCACCATCACCGACGTGAGCATGGCCCGGGCGATGGTCTCCGTCATGGGCCCGGAAGCGCGGCGCATGCTGCAGCCGCTCACCGACCACGACCTGTCCAACGAGGCGTTCCCGTTCGGCACGTCCCGGGAGATCGATCTCGGCTACGGATACGTCCGTGCCACGCGCATCAGCTACGTGGGAGAACTTGGCTGGGAGCTCCTGATACCAGCCGACTTTGCCGTGCACATCCACGACACTCTGGTGGCGGCGGGCGCCGAATTCGGGCTACGCCACGCGGGCTACTACGCCCTCAACTCCCTGCGGCTCGAGAAGGCCTACCGGAGCTGGGGCCATGACATCGCCAGGAGGGACACGCCCCTGGAGGCAGGACTGGGTTTCGCCATCGCGTGGGACAAGCCCGGCGGCTTTATCGGACGAGAGGCACTAGCAAAGCAGCGAGAGCAAGGACCATCGCGACGGCTCGTTCAGTTTGCACTCGAAGATCCGGACGCGCTTGCCTACCACGACGAGCCAATCTACCGAGACGGCGCTCTCGTCGGGCAACTGGGTTCCGCGGCCTACGGCCACACACTTGGCCGCACCGTCGGCCTCGGCTACGTCGCCGCCCCGGCGCCCGGAACCGGGCCGTCGTGGTACACGGCAGGCACATACCAGATCGAGATAGCCACCGAGCGAATACCTGCGAGTGCATCACTGCGCCCGATGTACGACCCCGCATCGGAGCGGCCACGAAGCTAAATCTTCGAGTACTTGTGCATACGCAACGAATCCACCAGCCGAGACTGACCGTAGTACCGCCGAGCCATCTGATCGGTTCAAAGCGCATCAGCTAGTGAGCGAGCGGTTCAAGAGAGCGGACTTATCGTCCACCCCCAGCACGCCGCTGAACTGATGGGTCATGGATCCACGTTTGCGTCGGATCCGTCGCCGGGCGGCCCGGACACCAACCGCCGACTGGCCTGGCATACCGATGACCTGACCGCACTGGGGCCCTTGCTTCCTCGCCCGAGCAGGAAGCAAGGGGAGGGCCAATCACCGGCCCCGCAAGTCCGGCTGACCACGTGGTGCCTTGACAAGGGCGAGGTGCCTCACAGATAACCCTGATCTGTACTCGGGAGCGCCGATGATCCGCTGGCGTTCTTGCCATTCCTATTCGGGCAGGGAGTATGTGGAGAGAGGCCGATCGGCCATCGCAGGGAGTTGCGGAGAGAAGATGATCGGTGACAATCCGCTACCTTGCGGTTGGTAATGGAGTATTGTCGGCCTCGCTTGGGTTCTGGCTTGGCTCGAGAATCGGCTGACGGCCTTGCCTGTCTTTGGAACGATCCGCCGGCCGGGGCCCGGGCTGATGTGGCGCCAGTCGGCTCGTCCGTGCTGCCCTTCCGGATGATGACGGCGGCCTTGCCGGCCTCGGGACCGGCGGCCGGGTCCCGGTCGTCATCCGCGGCCAGCGATGGGCGACGCCGGAGGAGGTGACGGCCGGTTTCGCCGCTGCATCCGGCGAACTGGACATCCCGCTGGCGTACACGATCCTTCGGCGGTCTCTGGTCGAGTTTCACGCGGGCGAGTACCGGCTGTGCGTCATCGACGCGTGCTCGGCGGCAGAGGTCGCCCTCGATGCCGCTTTGACGGCACACCTGCGGGCGCACGGTTTGACGGGCGCCGAAACCGAGCGCCTACTCCGGCTGGGATCGGGGATCGCGAAAGAATTCCCGGTCTACAAGCAGCTCGTCGCGGCGGGGGAGTCGGCTGTGTCGCGGAATCGGGTCATCGACCATCTCGCCACTCCCCGCAACCGGGCCGTTCATGCCGGCGAGCATCCGGACGAAACCGTCGCTGAGCGTGCACTCAATACCTCCGCGCGGCTGGTGGGCGAGGCGCTCCCGCTGCCGCGTCCCGACGACATCCCGCGGCTCGCGCGAGCCAGCGCTCGCCGTCGCCGGACTCTGCGTTCAGCTGTACCAGGGGGACCCACGTCCCGATCGTCGGCCGAGCCCCGGCGCGTACAGCCGAACTGAAAAATGCTCTGCCCTGTCATCTTGGGGGCGAGCGCCAGGGCCGTGCGGGGGGCGAGCGGGATGACGACCTTCCTCCCTCCTTTGCGCCGTGTTGCCAATGTCCGGTGCCCGCGCGCAGTGCCGAGCGCTTCGATGTCGCCGTCGGCGGCCTCGGAGATCCGGAGCCCGTACAGCGCGAGCAGCGAGATCAGGGCATGCTCAACGGCAGTGCCGAGTCCGGCGACAACAAGGAGCGTCCGACCTCGTTGCGGTCCAGCCCGGTGGCGGCGCGTCCTACCGACTGTGTAAGTGACGTGGCCTGACGATGAGCCGCAGGAAAGGCGGCTTGCAGAGGGACACGCGATGTCTCCGCATGCCGCCTGAGCCAAGGTGGCAGCGTGCGGAAGCGTGCCTTCGGTACTGGGCACTGTCTCCCGATCTGGGCGGCCGGCATCGAGAAGCTGTGCCTGCCCGTGGGTGCGCTCCGGTTAACGTGCGCTCCGGTTAATGCGCGCTGCTCAGTCCGAGCGGCTCACTGCCACCAGCCACCAAGTGATCGCCGGCCGCGAGTTGATGGGTACAGCATGCCAACTGGTCTGCCGCAATTGCCGATCTGGCTCCGGCTTGGCTCGCAAGCGCTCCTGCTGTCGACCAGTAGGGGTGGCCTTCGGTGCCTGGTCTGCTGGCGCCTATCTTCCCGGCTTTGCCAGATTGCGTCGCGTCGTCGGGTCCGGCAAGCCGGGCTCTCGCTGCGCTCGCCCGGGCGGCCAGAGATCTTTCCCGGGAGCGGGCCACTCGGCGGTGCCGGCTCCGCCGGCTGCTGCGTCGGCCGGGCCGCCGCAGCCCGCTTCCTGCTGGCCCGCGGGAAACATCTTGGCCCCCCTGGGGCGCCCAGCTGGACCTGCCCCTCTTCCGCGTCGCGGGCACCTGACCGCCGGGAAGGGCACCACAGCCCCAGGCCGCCACCGAGACGGCCGCCCCTCCCGGTCACCAGTACCAGGAGGACATCCGTGAACCCGATCCAGATCACCATCACCGGCCGGCTCGGCGATGACCCGCGCACCTTCCGCACCCGCGACGGCTCCGACGGCGCCGAACTCCGCATCGCGGTCGAGATCCCCGCCCGCGGCAACGGCGACTCGGTCACCCGGTGGGTCAAGGTCACCGCCTACGGCGTGCTCGCCACCCGGACCGCCGAGTCGGTCCGCAAGGGCGACCGGGTCACCGTCATCGCCGACGACATGGTCGCCGAGGCCTGGACCGCCAACCGGCAACGGCGAGCCCCGCGCCCGGGTCACCCTGCGCGCCCGCGACATCGCCGCGTCGATGGCGTTCGACAGCCTGCGCACCGGCCACGCCGCCCGCAAGGCCGCCCGCGCCGCCGCCGCCAACGGCGAGCCCACCGATCTCCCGGCGCACGAGCAGGCCGAGGCCCAGGTCCTGGCCGGAGTCATCACGTCCTGACCACCCCCAGGGTGCGGGCGGGCCCGATCGGCCCGCCCGCACCTGCCTGTCTCAGCTAAGGAGCCCTGCCGTGAACCCCCAGCCCCAGTCCATTCCCCAGCCTCAGTCACCAGCCCGTGTCCAGCTCCGCGCCGCGGACGCCTTAATCGCCGTGGTGCCGTACCTCCTCGGGTTCCACCCCGAAGACAGCCTGGTCGTCATCGCCTTGTCTCAGCCGGATGGCCGAGTGCGGCTCGCGTTCCGGTTCGACCTGCCTGACCCGCCCGACCGCGTGATCACGGCGGAGATCGTTCGCCACGCTGCCGTCCTGCTCACCCGCAACCAGTTCGCCGACGCGGTCCTCATCGGATATGGCCCCGGCACCCTGGTCACGCCGCTGGCCGACCTCGCCCGCCAGGTCCTCCCCGACGCCGGGATCCGGTTGCGTGACGTGCTGCGCGTGGGGGACGGTCGGTGCTGGTCCTACATATGTACCGACCCATCCTGCTGCCCGCCCGACGGGCTCCCCGCCGGCTCCGGCACACACCCAGCCGCCGCCGTCCTCGCCGGGGCGGGGATCACCGCCGCGCCAAGCCGGGCCGCGCTCGCCGGCAACATCGCCGCGATCACCGGCCCCGACGCCGACGCGATGATCGTGGCCACCGCACAGGCCGAACAGGCCACCCTCCAGCTAGCCGCCTCCGGTCGGCGGGCGCTGCTCGCGGACGGGCTGGCCGCCGTCAAGCACGCGATCACCACTTACCGGGCCGACGGCACGCTGCGCACGGCGGACGAGTTCGCCCGGCTCGCGCTGGCGCTGACCAGCCTGCGCGTTCGTGACGACGCCTGGGCGCGGATGGATCCGGTTCACCGGAGCGGCCACCGGCGGCTGTGGACCCACGTCACCCGCCGGGCGCGCCCCGGCTACGTATCCGCGCCGGCGTCCCTGCTGGCGTTCACCGCCTGGCAGGCCGGCGACGGCGCCCTGGCCAACCTCGCCCTGGACCGGGCGCTCGCCGACCAGCCGGACTACTCGATGGCCTTGCTGCTCCGCGATGCCCTCGCTGCGTGCCTCCCGCCCGCTGTCGCGCGGCTGCCGATGACCCCTGAGCAAGTCGCCGCCTGCTACGACGACCTCGGCCGCCACCACTAACTCGCCGAGCCCGAGAGGGGGCGGGCCGGAACCTACTCCGGCACCGCCCCCTCTTTGGATTCACGAACCGAAGGATGCCAACCGTGACCACCGAGAACGTCCAGCTGGACCGTATCCGCAAGCTACTCGCCCAAGCCGAGGACGCCGCTGTCACCCCGGCAGAGGCCGAGGCATTCACCGCGAAAGCGGCCGAACTGATGGCCCGGTACGGCATCGACCGCGCCCTGCTTGCCGCCGCTCGGCCCGAGACCGACCAGCCCGCCGACCGGATCATCACCATCCCGAACCCGTGGGCCGCCGTCTACGCCCACCTGCTCTGCGGCATCGCCGCCGCGATGCGCTGCAAGTGCGTCCTGCCCGGCACAGGACATGGCGCCCGGGTCCACGTCTTCGGCTACACCTCCGACACCGAGCGCGCCGAGGTGCTCTACACCTCGCTACTGGTCCAGCTGCACCACGCCCTGACCGCGGCCCGGCCGCCGGAATGGACCCGCAGCGTCCGGGCGTGGCGGCGCAGCTGGATGCTCGGCTTCTGCACCGCCGCCATCGCCCGCGTCCGCGCCGCCGGGCAGCATGCCGCCCAGCACGCGGCTGCCGATAGCGAGACCTCCGGCGGGAACCAGGCCGAGCTGGTGCTGGCCAGCCGCGAGCAGGTCATCGCCGCTCGTGCCGGCGCCGTCTACCCGGTCACACGCAAGTCCAGAACCACCTACACGGGTAGCGGATACCGCGATGGCTATGCCAAGGGCAACCAGGCCGATATAGGAGCTAGTCGCCTCACCCCGCTACCTCGCAACTGCCTGCGCTGACCACCGAGGTGCCACAGGCAGCCCTCACCGAGTGGCCGATGCAGGGCTGGTGCCGCGGTGGGACCCGGCTGCGGGACCGGGGTGTTCCGGCTCTGTCAGTCTCGCAGGCGCGGCCGGGAGCGCAACCGGCCTCACCGCGCCGCTGAGGCGGCGCTCACGCCAGGCGTTCAAGATCTTTTCCCCGGCGGCGGGCTGCGCCCGCCTGGAAAACATCTTGAACGCCTGCCGTCGGCCAGTTGCCCTCCCGCCCTATGACGCCTGCGTGCCTTCCGGCGCCGGAACACCCCTCAACCCCCGCAGCCGGGTCCCACCGCTCAGGAGGCAACAATGACTACCACCCGCACCCCGAACCTCCCGGCAGCCAGCATCCCTGCCGCCGAGTGCGGACCCGACTGCGTCTACATCGACGGCGCCTGCCGCTGCTACTACGGCGAAGTCGTACCTGCCCAGCCCGCGCCGGCGTGGATGAAGGACATCGTCCCCACGTTCTAACCGCCTTCGGCGGTGCCCGTCCGGTGCGGCGGGCGGGCACCGTTCCGAGAGAATCAACCAGTCCCGCTTGCATTGTCTCGTCGATTTCGCCCCTGCGATGCTTCGCCGTGGCGGCTCATCGGTCGGTGACGTAGGTTCCCCAGCCTGGTACTACCTCGGCCAGCCCTTCGTCCACGAGCACCCTGAGCGCTTTCGCTGCGGTCGTGCGCGCGATGCCGTACTCCTGCACGAGGGTGGCGATCGACGGCAGCCGCTGGCGTGGCCCTAGCGCGCCCGACTCGATGCGGTTTCGCAGTATCGCGGCAACCTGCTTGTACGGCGGCACGTTGCTGTCATGATCCACTGCGCTCACGAGATCACCATAGGCGACGCACATAGACGTCCGTCGACGTCAGCAGCCCATGGTATCCTATGGCGTACGTAGGTATGCTGATTGGTGAAAGGGAAGCGGCCCGGCCGCGTGTGCCACCACTACGACCGGGCCTGACCGGAAGCGAGTCCGGCTATGACCGATCATGACCTACACCCATGCCCCGACGCAGCACGAGCCATACTTGGCCTCCTGGCCGCGAGGTACCCGGCGTTCCGGTTCCGGCGTGAGCGCCTCGAGCCGCGCGGGCAGCGGTGGATCGCCCGGCGCAAGAAGGGACTCGATCCTGGCCTGCACACCCTCATCACGTCGGACTTGGGCGAGTTGCGCACCGCCCTGGCGGAAGATGAGGCTCGCCATGCATCCTGAACCCAGCCTTGCCAAGCTTGTCCGCGACCACGGACAGTACTGGGAGATCGAGAAGGTTCAGCGCGGCACCGAGTGGGTGGCCGTGCAGCGCGAGAGCGGCGGCGACTATGTGCGGATCGTCGCTGGCCACGATCTCGGTTCGCTCCGGTATCGCATCGAGGAAGCCGAGCGCGACGAACCTGAAGAGCGCGAGCCCGACCTGGCGCAGTAGGTTGGCGCAGCCATCTGGTGGCGCCTGCGGGCGACTCAGGTCGCCCACGGGCGCACCATGCGACACTAGGAGGAAGCAAGATGGAGGTGGTCGCGACGAGCAGCAGCGCTGAGAACCCACGGCAGGTGCCAGACGCTGACCTGGTGCCGCTGGACGAGCTCATCCGCCAGACGCCCGGTGCGCACCCGATCGGCTCGATCGACGAGCTGCGCTGCGACGCGTTCGACACCGAGGACGAGCTCGAGGCGTTCCTGGCCTTCGTCACCGAGTCCCGCCACGCCGACGTTGCCTGACCAGCCAGCCCGGGCCGTCGTCCTGGACACCGACGTCGCCTCCCGGTCCTTCAAGGGCTTAGTTCCGGTGCCGCTCGCTGCCCGCCTGGTCGGGCGGCAGCCCATGGTCACGTTCGTAACAGTCGGCGAGCTGACTCAGTGGACCAGGCTGAGGAACTGGGGTCCACGCAACCGCACCTCGCTTGAGAACTGGCTCTCCGACAAGCCTGTCATCGCCGGTTCCAGGACCATCGCTCGCCTCTGGGGCGAGTTGTCCGCTGCCGCCACCAAGCGCGGACGGCCGCGCCCGGTGAACGACACGTGGATCGCCGCCTGCTGCCTCGCCTACGGGCTGCCGCTCGCGACCATGAACGTCAAGGACTTCGCGGACTTCGCCGACCACGACGGACTGACGCTCTTCGCAAGATAGCGCGAGCTTTCACGCAGACTGCTCGTATCTAAGTTCCCCCGAACCGCTATTCTTGAATTCTGACCTCTTGCATTCAATCTTCCCTCTCATGTTCCTCAGCATCGTTTGCCATCACACCTTTGCATTACAATGATGACGGCCGAGAATGGCGTTCCGGCCACGTTTGGCGAGGTGCGTGGTGCTGACGATTTCCTGTGGTTACGACCCTGGGTATCTCAAGCGCTACGTCGCCACCGGGCGCGAGAACTACTACCTGTCGGCGGTCGCCGAGCATGGCGAGCCGCCGGGGATCTGGACCGGCATGGGCTGCCCGGAGCTCGCTCTGCCGGTTGGGTCCGAGGTCGACAACGCCGTCATGGAGCGGCTGTACGGGAAGTTCATCGACCCGCGCGACCAGCACGGCCGGGTGACGCTCGGGCGGGCGCCGAGCGGGTACGCGGGGAACGATGACAAGGTCGCCGCGCGCATCGAACGGCTGCTCGCGACCGAGCCGGAGGCGACCCGAGAACGTCGGGATCAGCTGATCATGCAAGCGCTGAAAGAGCAGCGGGCCGCAGTGTACTTCTTCGATGCGACGTTCTCGGTTCCGAAGTCGGTGAGCTGCTGCACGCGTCGCTGCAGCTCAGGGCCGATCAGGCAAGCCAGGGCGGGAGTGAGGAAGAGGCCGCGCAATGGGCCGGGCAGGCGCGGGCGGTGTGGGACGCGATCATGACCGCGAACCAGGAGATGCTGAGCTACCTCCAGCGCGAGGCCGGGTACAGCCGGGCCGGCTACCACTCCAAGGACTCGGGCCGTTACGTAGACGCGCACGAGTGGGTCATCGCGTCGTTCGCGCAGCACACCAGCCGGGACAACGACCCGCAGTTGCACGTGCACAACGCGATCCTGAACCGGGTACTGCGAGACGACCCGCTGGCGGCCCGGCCGGGTCGTCGCCTGGCGTGGCGCACGCTGGACGGGGCAGCCCTGTACGCGGCCAGGCCTGCGGCTGGCGCGATCGCTGAGCGGACTCTCGCCGAGCGCCTCACCCAGAACCTCGGCGTCGAGATCATCGCGCGGCCGGACGGTAACGGCTGGGAAATCGCCGGGATTTCAGAGGACGCTCGCGAGCTGTTCTCGTCGCGGCGCCGCGCTATCGAGCCGCGCCTAACTGTGCTGGTCGACGAATACGAGCGCCGTCACGGAAAGGCGCCGAATGCGCGCGCCGTCTGGTCGATGGCGCAATTCGTAACCCTGGATTCGCGCCAGGGAAAGGCGCACTCGGCGCCAGCGCGCGAGACATTACTGGCGCAGTGGCAGGCGCAATCGCGCCGCGCCGAGACCCAGGCGCTCAGCGCCATCCCCGATGCCGCACTCGGACAGCGCGAGCCGGGTGGCGCGGCGCTCCCGGAGACCGGCATCGAGATGGATCTAGTTCTGGCGGCGGCAGTCGCGGATGCGCTCCGTTGCAAATCGGTCTTCACTCGTTACGAGCTTCTGCGGATGGTGAACAGGCACCTGCCCAGTTACCTCGGCGGTCTTCCCGGCTCGCGTATGACGGTGCTGCTGGAGGAGCTGACCGCGCGGGCGCTGGCGCCGGGCGGGCCATGCGGCGCGGTGCTGCTGACCGCGCCGGACATGGTGCCGGTGCGGGCCGCATACCGCCGCGCAGACGGGCTTAGCCTGTGGCGCCGGCACGGCGCCGAGGTCTACACCACGCGCGACCAGCTCGACACCGAGGCGCGGTTGCTCCGCGCCGCGGCGCAGACCGGCGCGCCGAGCCTCGCGCCGGATCGCGCCGCCTGTGCGCTCGGCGCGGACCGAGCGCAGCTGGAGGCGCGACTGTGGCGCGAGCATGGTCCGCGGGGCGCACCCGACGCCGATCCGGCGCTGGACGGCGCGCATGCGCGGCTGAGCAGCGCGGGACTGAGCGACGACCAGGCGAAGGCCGCCTACGGCATCTTGACCTCCGGCCGCGCCATCGACATCCTCGTTGGCGCCGCCGGCACGGGGAAGACGCGCACCGTCGCCGTCCTGGCCCGCGCCTGGCGTGACGCCGGGATCGGCCGCGTGGTCGGGCTGACCACCTCGACCAGCGCGGCGCACACCCTGGCGGGCGAGGGACTGGCGGACAGCAGCAACCTCGCCGTCTTCCTGGGCCGGATCAAGGACAGCGACCGGACCCGCGGCCACCTGCCGGTGCGGCCCGGCGACCTGCTCGTACTCGACGAGGCGTCGATGGTCCCGACCGGCGACCTGGCCGCCGTTGAGGCGATCGCGACCCGTGTCGGGGCGAAGATCCTGCTGACAGGAGACCCCGCGCAACTGTCGTCGCCCGGGGCGGGCGGCGCGATGCGGTTGCTCGCCGACGACCACGGCTACTACCAGCTGGTGACGGTCCAACGGTTTGACGCCGAGTGGGAGCGTGAGGCCTCGCTGCGGCTGCGCGCGGGCGACGCCGACGTGCTCGCCGAATACGACCAGCGCGGCCGGATCCTGGAAGGCACTGCCCAGGAGATGGCCGCTGCGGCGGTCAGGCGGTGGCTGGCCGACTACCTCAGCGGCAAGGAGTCGCTGCTGATGGCCGGGACGAACGTACAGGCGGCCGATCTTGCCCGGCGGGCCAGGGATTCGCTCGCCGCGCTCGGCGTGGTCGGCCGGGACGATCTGATCGAGCTCGCGGACGGTAACGTAGCCGGTCCCGGTGACCTGATCGTGGCCAGGCAGAACGACCGGATCGTTGCCGGGGAGCCGGGCCGGTCGCTCGCGAACCGTGACCTGCTCCGCATCGAGGCGTGGGAAGAGCGAGGAGAGGAACGGGTCGCGGTCGTCCGTCGCCGCACTGGGCGAGATCCTGTTACGGGCGTTCGAGCTGCCCGAGAGCTACCTGGAGCGGCATGTCCAGCTTGGCTACGCCGGGAACGTGCACGTCGCGCAGAGTCGCACCGTCGACACCACGCACCTGCTCGTGGATGAAAGTGTCGGTCGGGAGGCGCTGTACGTCGGCCTAGGCCGCGGCCGGGAGCGAAACACGGCCTACACCATCACCGAGCGCACTCGCGCAGCCGACCTGTCGGCGGTACCGCGGACGGCGCCGGAGCTGGTCGATCCGGGTGCTGGCGGCCGGTCGCGGCCGCATCGGTTCACGGTCCTGGCGGCGGTAATGGAACGTGAGCAGAGTGAGCGGACCGCGACGGAGAGGGTCCGGGCCGAGCTTGAGCGCGCCGCGAGCTTGGCCACGCTTGCACCGATGTGGGCGGATATAACCCGTGCGCACGCTGCGCGCCGGTACGAGGACTCGATCCGGGCGCTGATTGCCGAGGCCGACTGGCTGCAGTACGAACAGGATGCCGAGCGGGGAACTCTGACCCGGCTGCTGCGCGCAGCCGAACTGGCTGGTCATGACGTCGATTCGGTAGTGCGGCATGCCGTCGAGGACCGCGGTTTTGCCGGTGCGCGGAGCATTGCAGCGGTGCTGCACGGCCGGGTCCGGCGGATCGTCGGCACAGCCGAGCCGATGGCCAGCGCTGGCTACTCAGACCGGACGCCGGTGATCGATGATTCTGCGGCGCGGCGGTTCGCGGGAGACCTGGCGGCCGCTATGGACGAACGGGTCGCCTTGCTCGGGGAGCGAATCGCGGCTGATCGGCCTGCCTGGGTGCTGCCGCACCTGGGTGAGGTGCCTACGGGTGTGGCCGACAGGGAGGAGTGGGCTCGGCGGGCCGGGCTCGCGGCGGCGTACCGGGAAGAACGCGGCTACGCCAGCGAGACCGACGCGATCGGGCCAGCACCCGACCGGGCTTCGCCAGAGTTGCGGGCGAGCTGGCACGCCGCCTATGCCGCGTTGCGGATGCCGGAGCAGGACCGCGAGATCGCGGCGGCCACGGACGGCGACCTGCTGGCCTGGCGGGCTGCCTATGAACGGGAAGTCGGCTGGGCACCGCCCTACGTCGCGGGTGAACTGCGGGAGGCACATATCGCCGAGGACACCTACCGGGCCGACGCCGTGCATGCCTGGCATCGGGCTGACGCCGCTGGTGCTGAGACCGAACGGGACCAGGCTCGGCATGAGGCTGAGGCGTTCAGCGCGCTCGCCCAGGAAGTCGGAGCGCATCGCGAGGCCCTGGCTGAGGTCGCCAACGCGCGGCGGGCCTGGCACGCGGCCACCGAGGCCAGCCGTTGGCGGGCGCTAATCGCGGACACGGAGTTGCGGCGTTGGTACTCAGGGATCAATCTGGCGCCCGTGCACGCGGACGATGAGTTGGCTGCCCAGGTCGATGACGCGGAACATGCGGCGGAGGATGTCGTGCCGCCCGAGCGGGCCGTCGTCCCGCTGGATCTGCAGGCCGCGCTCGAGGCGGCCGGCCGGGCGCGGGAGATCCTGGCTGAGCGCGAACGGCTGGCGAACCGCGACGCTGAGGCTGACAACGACGACCTCGTGTGGCGCCGCGAGGCCGATGCCCGGCGAGAGGCCGAGGCACGTCGCGATGCGGTGCGGCAGGAACCGCTGCCGAGTCGGCGACTGGAGGCGAACGGGCGTCGCGAGGTCGAGTACGAGATGGAGGCAGGGGGTAACCGGGATTAGCGTGGGCTGCGTGGAGGACGGCTTGGACGACGCACCGCCTGCGGGCACGGTGATCGTGCGGCCGATGCGGCACGTCCGGGCCGTGCGCGAACGCCATTCGCGGCAAGTCGCGGAAGGGGCCGCAGCGGGGGAGTCCCGGTCGGCCCGGGCGTGGAGCTGGGCACTGGGGGAGAGCGTTGTTGCGCCGGTCACGGGCCGTTTGACCGACGTGCCGCCGAGTCGGGCTGACATTGACGGCGAGATCGCTGAGGCGGATGAACGGAGGCTGCGGGGCGACCACGAGAACCGGGCCGACGGTGCCGCTAGCGTGCTGCGGTGGCTCATCGGCGCTGACGACCGCGTCCCGGTGCGCGGCAAGGACCGTGGCGAGCTGGTCGGCGGCTTCGGCGACGTGGTCCGGTCGCCGGATCAGATCGCCCAGATGCTCGACGATGCTAGATGGCAGCGACGCGCCCAGCCGCAGGCGGCCGACTACCTGGACGGTGTGATTGCGACGCTGGAGTGGGTTCTCGGCGAGCGGCCGCAGGCACCCATCTCAGGTCAGCGGTCCAGACCCGTGACCACCCGCGATCTTAAGCAAGAGCGCCTTCATGCTGAGGATCTTGCAAGTCAGATGGGCGTTGGCATCAAGCTCGCGATCACATGGTTGCTGGGCGACAGCGCGATCTCACCAGTCAACCAGCCACCAGCAGAAGCCAAGTGAACTGGGATTATCCCACTTTGGTCTAGGAGTCAGAAGTGGCTAGAGGTACCTCACGGGAATAGGTCCGCAAAGGGCACAGGAACTGGCCGATATGCTCGGTTGCTGTATGTCGGAGAATATTGCCCTTGCTGCTGGGCAAGGTGGGCGACGGGCGTGCCCTCAGCCAAACTCGGGAGCTGCTGATGGCCACACTCGAGCTGGACGCTAGCGACTGGGGCTGGGATGAGACCGGCCCAGTCTGGGGCGTTAGAGCCTTCGCGCCGAAGTCAGGGCAGGACCATTTGGGCCTCGGTTCAGTGAGTTCGGATCGGATCCTGCCCAGCCTTTCGCCAGCCATCAACGTGTTGACGATCCATCCCCGCTACTGGTCGTTCTACTCATGGGTGCTCGATGACTTTTGGGCGACGGGCCTGCCACGGACGCGACAGGCGTTTCGCGATTTCTATCGGCCTCGCGAGGCACTCTTCTCGATGGCATGCCATGTGTGCGATGCGCCGGAACATGCGACGCTCGTCTCCAACGTGGTCGGCTCGCGCCGAATCAGCCCTAGGTCGAAAGACGGTTCCTTCGACCCGCAGTTCGACTACATAAAGGAGGAACTCGGCGGGTACGGGCTGTACTACCGCTCGGTAATGGAACTGATGGGCGCACTGGTGATCGCGGCACCAGCTAACCGGTTCCCATATGACGCTCCGACGCCGACAGGACGAGCTTTGGCCGCGGCCTTCAGACAGGCCGTCGCGTCCACCGAGATTACGAGGATGCTGGAAGCCGGAGATCTCACTACACCCGTATCTCATGAGGTGCTCGTCGAGTTCGCGCGAGTGGCCTGCCTGTGCCAGCTCCGGGTCGCAGACAACCAGGACCTTCCGCTTCTCCAGGATCTCTTCTTGCACTCAGGCGGGCAAGATGAGGCCGTTACGCGCAGCCAGACCCTGCGCATGATGCTCGATTTGAGCTTCTGCCGACAGAGCGAAGGAATCACCCAGGATGACTTCCGACAGATCATCTACTTTCGGGAGCTGAGCGGCTCGCACTATGTGCCGCGCGAAGATCTCTTGGACGTCGCACGGCGGTGGCGCGTCTACCAGGGGCGCGAGTACTTCGGGTATGTCTTCAACAGGTTGCTGCGCTGGGTGTCTCGGCGCGGGCTCGCCGAGACCGACAGCGGCCTGACACCGATGCCAACAGACCGCCTGTGGGAACTTGTCACCGAGTCGCTGGATGCTAGCTCTTCGGACGTCAGCCTGGCCCTTGCCCTGCCGGACGTGACCGCGAGCACGCAGACCGCCGCCCTGCTTGAGGAGCTGAAGAAGGGCGTAGATATCGTTCCCGGACCCGATGGGCCATGGACTCGGAACGCTCTTGACGAACACGCGCTCTATCAAGCCTGCCAAGACTCTGACATTGATGACGGTCGGACGCTCGTTGCGCTCCTCGCGCTCATACTGCTCATTCGTGAGCGCTTTGGACTACCAGCTCGCGGGCTCGATTACCTGAGCGAGCGGACTCTCTTGGCTGAAGGTGGCGCCCTGCGCAATGGCGTGGCGAGATTCATGCACCTGCTCAACCAGCGCATGTTGCTACAGCCGACACTCGCCGAGTTGAGCCGCTGGCTGATCGAAGACTTCGTGATCGTGCAACATGAGCGCGTCGCTACCGCCAAGCTGCCTGATGACACCTTCCGGCTGCGCCGTGTGGGCAACTGTCTTCGATTCTTTGCACATGAGGTGCCTGCGGTCTTTAACGACAGCAGGTTCCTAGCCCTTAGCACGACCGTGCATGAGCTGGGATGGATCTCAACGCTTCGAGAGCCAAGCCGCGAGCTCACCACGACAGGGAGGAGCCTGCTGACGGACGGCGATCTGCCGACAGGCGCGATCGACGCGGCAGCGGTCGGCTATGAGCCCCAGGGTCCTTCTACTTGAACGCGCCGCCTCGTCCCAGTCTGGTAGTCCCGGAGCTGCTCCAGGGCCAGTGGACGACGGCCGTCATCTGCACCTTCGGCGCGAACTTGACGTTTTTCGAAACACGCATCATGAGTCAGTTGGTGCAGGTGCCCTTGCGCCTTGTGCTCGCTGACCGGGATCAGCTGGCGCATACGCTCAGTGAGGCGAGCCGTACTGGTCAGCGGCACCCGCTTGCCAACCGGGCATATTTCGCCGCTCCCATCCGGCACCGCCGGGCAGCGCACGGCAAGATGATGCTTCTCCTCGGCCAGAGCGAGGGCCGATTGATAGTCGGCTCCGGGAACCTCGGCTACGACGGGTATGCATCGCCCGGCGAACTCTGGCACGTATTTGCTTACAGTGACGACCAACCAGCCCATCTGGCTGAGTTCGCCGCCGCCCGGGCTTTCATCGACGGACTCGCGAGTCGTGAGTTGCTCGATCCGCCGGTAGTCGAGCTACTTCAGACTTCGTGGGATGAGGCAACCTGGCTGCCGCCCGCACTGGCGGAACCAGCGTCGATCCGGAGCAATCTGGACCGGGCACTGATACAGCAACTTCAAGAGTTCGTCTCGGAACCCGTCACAGATCTGATCACGCATGCGCCGTTCCACGACTCGAATTGCGAGGCGCTGCAGGCCCTCATCGCCGCCTTCGATCCGCAGCGGGTGACGCTCCTTCTCACGAGCGCTACGTCGGCAGATCCGGACAGCATCCGACGAGTACTCGGCGACGGTCCTGGCCGCTCGATTGAACTCGTTCAGGTTCGGGCTGAGCCCGCGGCCTACATCCACGCCAAGTGGATCCATCTCGTCCATCGCCATTCCGAAACCATGTTGACCGGCTCCGCGAATCTCTCCGGACGTGCCCTGCTACGTCCCTTGTCGAGCGGGAACATCGAGATCGGAGTCATCTCGACGGGTCCTCTCGGTGCATTCAGCACGCTCTACGATCACCTGGAAAAGCAGCCTGTTGCTGATGTCAGCTCAATCGGCCTCAGCTTCCATGCGAGTCCAGAGGTGGATGATCTGTCGGCGGGACCGGCAGTGCTGTGGAGCCGACTCGACGGCAACGTCCTGGCGATTGTGTTCGAAGCGGACCTGGCACCTGGGACTACGCTGATTTTGGAGGACCATTCCGGCCGCTCTTTGGTGGTAATCTCGCTTCGATATGACGGAAAGATCGTTGCCGCTACGCTCGACAGTGAGTCGGCGGAGCGCCTCGCCCATGGCGGCCGCCTCTCGGTCTTGATCGACGGCTCAGCGGACGGTCCTAGTTACACATGGCCTTACCAGCTCGGCCACCTCCGTGGCCGTCTCGACAAAGCTGGGCAGAAAGAGCACCTCTGGCGGATCGGCGCCCTCCCGGAGCGGGACGCTGAGCTCTACGAACTTCTGCGAGAGCTTGAGCAGACGCTCATTATCGACCGTCAATCGGTGTGGCGGATCGCCAAGTCGGCCAAGATGCGCCGAGGTGAGGACGCTGACGGTGAGATCCTGAAATTGCAAGATCTCGACTGGAATCGAGTTCGCCGTGACCCTCGCTACAAGGGGTATTTCACGCGAGGACGCTCGACGGGGGCTGCCTCCGACCGACATCCAGGTCATCCTTGCTGCGATCGGAGGCAGGCTCGGGGATATCGGGTTGACGGATGGTCCGCTTGAATCGCCAGTAGATGACGATCTCGCACATGAGGGGGATGCCGGGCTCTCGGCCGATTCCAATGACGCTGACGAGGAGCTCGAAGACGAACTGATACGCCGCCGGCTCCCCATCAGTACTCGAACGAAGAATGCTTTCGATCGGTTCACCCGGCGATATTCGGCCGCCCTTGCCGATCAGGCCTTCCTCGACGAGTTGGGACCTGTAGTCGCGACCTCCAACGCTGTGATCTTCGACAACCTACTCGCGCGACTGCTGGAGCGCGGCATCGTCGATCCGCAACGTGCTATCGATGCGCAACTCGCTGTGTGGCGACTGTTGTGGGGCGACGCTGACCACCAAGGAATTGCGACGGACCTCGACCCGGAGTCCCACGAGGCGGTCGATGACCTGCTCGACGGAACTATGGAGAGGGCGACGACACTTCGCGGACTTGCAACGTCACTCGGCCTCAAGCTCATTGATGCATCGCGGGCAGAGTTGCGGGACACAACCCGCCATCTGTTCATCGACGAGCGCTTCGATCTAGACCCGTTTTCCGCGCCGGTTTGTCTTTGGTCACTTGATCATCAGGGGCTGGGGGCTGTGTCTGACATGAGCTGAGCTGCGTTTTCTGGTGGCTGCGCTGGCTGGCCCAGGACTCCGGG
>Ga0137390_10001426_pt1 | contig 18000 bp, 17 predicted proteins | sample 15con2h24AmetaG_FD_104937 | JGI IMG/M metagenome (GOLD analysis project Ga0137390, IMG submission 104937) | Vadose zone soil microbial communities from Angelo Coast Range Reserve, California, USA - 15con2h2.4A metaG | ecosystem: Environmental > Terrestrial > Soil > Vadose zone > Saprolite... | reverse complement strand
TACAAGCTGACCGAGTTGGGCCGCTCGATGTCGGAGCCGGTCCTGGCGCTCGGACTATGGGTCCGGGAGCATCTGGCGAAAATCGACGCGGCCCGGGATTGGTTCGATCAGCGGGCGAAAGACGCTGTGTTCCGCGCGGCCGCCGAGGGTTGATGGCACTCGGCGCCCTCTCTCGACCGGCCGCCTTGCGCCCTCCCGGCGCACGGATGGGCGGCGCGGCATTGTGGACGGTGCGGCTCGACCGAGGCTCGCCGGTCGCGCTATCGCGCCAGCTCGCCGCGGCGCTGCGCGAGGCGATCGCCGAGGGTCGCCTCGCCGCCGGCGCCCGACTGCCCTCGACCCGCGCGCTGGCCGCGGATTTGGGGCTGGCGCGCAGCACGGTGGTCGGCGTCTTCGAGCAGCTGACGGCAGAGGGCTTTATCGCCGCGCGGCCCGGTTCGGGCCACGCCGTGCCGGAGCGCCCCGAAGAACGCGGCGCCGCGCCGGACACCGGCCACGCCACGGCACCGCGTCCGGTGTCGCGGCAGGGCGCGCTGCTGCGCGGCGTCGCGTCGACCCGGCACGGCCCGCCGCTGCCGTTCGAGATGGGCCATATCGAGATCGACGGGCGCCTGATCATGACCTGGAAGCGCCTCGCATCACGCGCGCTTTCGGGCCGCTCGCGGGTCGATTGGGGCTATGGCGACCACCAGGGAGAGGGGCGGCTGCGTGCCGCGATCGCCGAGTACCTCGCAGCGGCGCGCGGCGTGCGCTGCCGGCCCGAGCAGCTCGTGCTGACCTCCGGGACGCAGCAGGGACTGTCGTTGGCCGCGCGGATCCTGCTCGACCCGGGCGACGCCGCCTGGGTCGAGGACCCGTGCTACCGCGCCGCGTACGATATCCTGCGCGCGGCTGAGGCGCGGATCGTGCCGGTCGCGGTCGACGAACACGGGCTCGACATCGAGGCCGCCGCAGCGCACCGATATCCGGCGCCGCGGCTCGTCTACACGACTCCGTCGCGGCAATACCCGCTCGGCATGGCGATGCCTCTGCCGCGCCGGCTTGCGCTGCTGGCCGGGGCGGAACGCCAAGGCGCCTGGATCATCGAAGACGATTACGAGAGCGAATTCCAGCGGCCGGCGACCACCCTGCCGTCGCTGCAGGGGCTCGATCGGGCGGGACGCGTGATCTATCTCGGCACCCTCAGCAAGCTCTTGTTTCCGTCGCTGCGGCTCGGCTATGCGGTGCTGCCCGAGGACCTCGTCGCGCCTTTTGCCGCGGCGCGCCACCTCACCGACAGGCAAAGCCCGGGCCTCACTCAGGCGATCATGACCGAGTTCATCCTCGGCGGGCACTTCGCGCGGCACTTGAAGCGCATGCGGGCGCATTACGCCGACCGGCAGGCGTTCCTGATCGAACAGATAGCGCGCCGGCTCGGCGGGCTCGTGGAAATCCAGCCGGTCGAATCCGGCATGTACCTGACCGCCTGGCTGCCGCCCAGCTGGGACGATCGCGCCATCGCGGCAGCGCTGGCCGGTGTCGGGGTCGTGACGTTGCCGTTGTCGTCGTTGACGCTGGCACACCGCCGCCCGCCTGGCCTGGTCCTCGGCTATGCCGGGCTCGGCGAGGCGGATATCGCGCGCGCGATCGAGCGCATGGCGGGCGTACTCGACTCGACAACTGGTCTGACATTTCTGACGGAAGCGGAGCTTCATTCAGACCAATCGGGGGCGTAATCTCGCCGGACATCACCCGCCGGAAGTTTCGCGACGATGCCCGACGCCCTAGCCCCGCCGCCCTTCACCCCGAGCGCGCGCAGCCGAATCCGCCGCCACCCCGAGCGCGCGCATTACGACCGCGAGGGCGTGTTCGCCATCCTCGATGCGGCACTGCTGTGCCATGTCGGCTATGTCATCGAGGGTCGGCCATACGTCACCCCGACCTTGTTCTGGCGCGACGGCGAGCGGCTTTATTGGCATGGCTCGTCGGCGAGCCGCATGCTGCGCACCCAGCGCGCGGGGATCCCGGTGTGCCTGACTGTCAGCCATGTCGACGGCCTCGTGCTGGCGCGCTCGGCCTTTCGCCATTCGCTGAACTACCGTGCCGTGATGGCCTTCGGCACCGCGGCGATGGTCGAGGACGAAGCTGAAAAGGAGGCCGGCTTCAATGCCTTCATCGAGCGGCTCTATCCCGGCCGCACTCAATTGATGCGCGCGATCCTGCCGCAGGAATTGAAGGCGACGAGCCTCTTGAGCATGGTCATCGAGGAAGCCTCGGCCAAGGTCCGCGATGACGGCCCGCTCGATCTCGAAGCCGATTACGGGGCGCCGTGCTGGGCCGGAATCATCCCGATCGCGCAACGCCTCGGCGCCGCGGTGCCCGACGCACGGGTAACGCCGCATGGCGCGGCGGAACCGGAGGTCGGCCATTTCGCCGGTGGCGCGGCATTCGACGAGATCCTGCTGGCGCTGGCGCGTCGAGACCGGTCATGACCCAGGATGCCAATCATTTGGGGCAGCCGATCGGTTTCCCGATCCCCGGCTGGACCAGTCGCCAAGCGCCGCCGCGGACGCCGCTGGCGGGAAGGTTCTGCCGGGTCGAGCCGCTCGACGCCGAGCGCCACGCGCGCGACCTCCACGCCGCCAATAGCGAAGATCGCGAAGGCCGGATGTGGACCTATTTGCCGTGGGGTCCGTACGCCGATTTCGGCGACTACCTCGCTGCACTTCAAGCCTTTTTGCGCCGCGACAATTTTATCACCTACGCCATTCTGGCAGCCGACACCGGCAAGGCGGTCGGCGTCGCCAGCTATCTCAACATCAACCTTACCGCCGGCAGCATCGAGGTCGGCGGTATCACCTACTCGCCGGCTTTGCAACGCAAGCCCGCCGGGACCGAGGCCATGTTCCTGATGATGCGGCGCGTCTTCGACGAGCTTGGCTACCGCCGCTACGAATGGAAATGCAACGCGCTGAACGCACCATCGCGCGCCGCGGCCCAGCGATACGGGTTCCGCTTCGAAGGCATCTTCCGCCAGGCCGAAATTGTCAAAGGCCGCAACCGCGACACCGCCTGGTTCTCGATCACTGATAGCGAGTGGCCGGCGATAAAGGCGGCGTTCGAGCGCTGGCTCGACCCGGCAAATTTCGACAGCGATGGCGGCCAGCGCGAAAGCTTGTCGGCGCTGACCACCCAGCGATAGCGCTTATTCGGCGGCCGACGCGACCGCGGCGCCGCGCTGCCGCCGGGCCAACGTGCGGCGGTCGCCGACCAGCGCCACCACGGCGACCGCGATCATCAAGATGACGCTGATGCCGAACACCCATTGCGGCGCGCCGTGGTCCATCGCAAAGCCGAACATCAGCGGACCGACCATGCCGCCGATGCCAAAGCCCGAGGTGACGATGCCAAAGGTGCGGCCCATCGCCCCCGGCGGGGCGGCGGCGCGGACCAGCATGTCGCGCGACGGCATGATCATGCCGCCGAGCAACCCGGCGCCGCTCATCGCCACGATCAACAGCATGGGGTCGAGCCCCAGCGTCCCGATCGCCAGCACGATGCCGGCGTTGACCGCATAGCCGAGCGCCGCCACTTCGGCGTGGCGTCGCGTCAGATCGGCAATAAAGCCGCCTACCAGCACTCCGAGCGCCTGGGCGCTCAGATACGCGGTCAGCGCCAGGTTGGCGACCGACAACGAGGTGCCGAAGGCGCTGGTCAGCGCGACCACCGAGAAATTGCTGATGCCGCTCCCGGAGAGGCTCATCAGCGCGAAAAAACCGGTGAGGCCGAGAATTGTCGGGGTCAGGATAGAGGTCATCCCGTTACCGCGAGTCGCGGGCATCCGCGCCGGATGCCCCGGGTGCGCCGAATGGGACATGATCTCGTTGTCGACGCCGCGGGCGATCAGCAGCGGTACCGCGACGATCAGCGCGATGATCCCGGCCGCCATCAGCGCGAAATTCAACCCCATGCTGGCGGCGAGGGCGATCATCGTGACCGGGGCGACGGCGTTGCCGAGAAACCCGGAGAACGTATGGATCGAAAAAGCGCGGCCAATGCGATCCGGCGCAATCTTGCTGGAGAGGAGGGCGTAATCGGCCGGATGAAAGACGCTGTTGGCAAGACCAACGAACGCCATTGCCAGCAGCAGCGAGGAATAGGACGGGGCCAGGCCAAAACCGATATAGGCAAGTCCGGCAAGCAGCAGGGCCATCACCAGCATGCGGCGCGAGCCGACGCGGTCGACCAGGTAGCCGACCGGCAATTGTGCCGCGACCCCGACGACGCTGGCGACGGTCAACGCCAAGCCAAGCTCCATAAAGCCGATGCCGAGCGTCGCGGCCAGGAGCGGGAACAGCGGCGGCAGCACGAGGTGCTGGAAATGGTTGACGAAATGCGCCGACGACACCAGGGCGATCGCCTGGTATTCCCCCGTCTTGCCCTGCTTGCCGCCAGATACCGGCAGCGCCTGCGTTGTCATCCCCAATTGCCTCTTATTTCACCAGCCGTGCAACATGGCGTGCCTCGCCGGCGCGGGCAAGCGCCGGATCGGCAGGGCTGACCTTATTGGCAAGCAATCGTGCAGCGTCTACCGGGGGTTGACAATCGTAGGTGATCCGCTGGGCGCCCCGCGGTCCCTTATGCCTCCAGTGTCATCCCGACGAAGGTCGGGATCCCGGGATGACAAGACGGGCCATCGGTCACACGTTGCCGCGCGGCCGCCGCGGATGTTAGATCGAGATGCATCGCCGATAGAGGGGATTGCGCGATGAAGCTGTTCTATGCCGTCGGCTCGCCCTATGCGCGGATCATCCGGGTGGTATTGCGCGAGACCGGGCTGATCGCCCGAATCGCCGAGGAGGAGGTTACCTTGCGCGACCCGAACTCGGCGCTGTTGGCCTATAATCCGGGCGGCAAGGTACCGAGCCTCGAGCTCGACAACGGCACGATCATCAACGAAAGCCTCCTGGTGCTCGCCTATCTCGACACCCAGCACGAGGGAAGCCGATTGTTGCCGATGGACGGCGCGGACGGCTGGAAGATCCTCGCCGAAGTTGGGCGGGCCTACGCCTTTCTCGACGCTGTCACGGTGTGGAACCGCGAGCTGCGCTTTGGCCTGAAGGCGCCGGGGGTCATCGCGCTCAAACCACGCGGGCGGAGCGCGCCGCCGATGCGTTCGAGGCCGCGCTCGGCCAGGGCGGCTATGGCGGGCCGATCGATGGCGGTCCAATCAATGCCGGGCAGATCGTGCTCGGCGCGGCCCTCGAAAACATCGCCCGCCGCCACAAGGTATGGGCGTGGCGCCCGGGCCGGCCGCGCCTCTCCGCGTTTCTCGACGAGATCGCGCGGCGCCCCTCGTTCGCCGCGACGGTACAGCCGGAAATCGAGGTCTAGCCGCCTGGCCTCCCTTGCCCTAGTCTTGCTCCCTGGCGGCATTTCCGCTACACCCTCGCCCCGTTCGGCACACCGAACCCAGGGCGCGTAGCTCAGCGGGAGAGCACTACGTTGACATCGTAGGGGTCACAGGTTCAATCCCTGTCGCGCCCACCATTAATATAAAGGGCTTAGTCGGAAACTGCTAAGCCCTTTTGATTTCAGTGTCAACACTATGTCAACATAGCAGTGCGACAACCGGCCGCAGTTCCAATTTCTGCGTAAAACCGAGTTTTCTTGACGATAAATCAAAAACAACAGCACTACAGAAACAACATACTCATTGGACTCCAACAAGTTACTCGACATTCAACCAAAGTGTTTCGCGCTGTTGTACTTCGTCGTTGTACACAGATTGACGTGGAGCTATATTTCGCTTCGTGTATCCTCTAGAGAGAAAGATAGACACAATGAATTTTGACAACATCGAAGTTGGCGATCATCTTCTCATCAGAAGCGAAGCCAGCGAAAAGCTGAAAGAATGGTTCGGTCCGGCCGGTCATATCGGCCCGGCTTGTTTGGCGAAATACGCTGTTACTGGCGACGGACCGCCCTACCTCAAAATTGGCCGGCGAGTGGCGTACCGCGAACGCGATCTATTCAAGTGGGCGGTGGCGCGTGCACGCCTTGTGCCCTCTACATCGGCTAGCGGCCTCGATCTTTAGGCCGAAAACTTAGTTTTGAGCGCGGCCGATGACAAACGTTGCGGACATCCGACCCGTCACGCTCGGCAGCGGCGGCAGCATCGCCTTAGAGCGGCGCTGGCTCGTGTGGCGCGAGGAAGAGAGAGGCGGCCCGGGCAAGCTGACCAAGGTGCCCTATATGGCGGACCTTAGCCAGAAGGCCCGGACGAATGATCCGGCGACGTGGTGCACGCGGGCCGAGGCCGAGGCTGCCGCCGGCAAGCTGCATCGCCCCGGCAAGAAGAGCGGCATCGGCATGGTGCTGGGGGCGCGCACGGAGGCCGCCAGCACGCCAATCGCCGGCCTCGACGTTGATAGCTGCTTTAACGCGGAGGGCGCGCTAGAGGATTGGGCAGAGGCCCTGGTGACCGCGCTGCCGACCTATTGGGAGGTAAGCCCGAGCGGAACCGGCCTGCATGGGCTGTTTCGCTGTCACCGCAAGGATTTCAAGCGGATACGCGCCGCGATCGAACAGCACAAGACGAGCTGGAAGCGCGGCAGCGGCAATCACCCGCCGAGCATTGATCTGTTCTTTCAGCGCGGTTATTTCACGATCACGGAAGACATGCTGCCCGGCTCCACGGACACGATCCGCGAGATTCCGACTGACGATTTGCTGCGGCTGATCGAAGTCACCGGCCCGCAGTTCGCGGGTGGGAAACGGGCGGGGAAAAAGGATGATAGCCGTAGCGGTCGCGCTTTCCACATTGCCCTGCGAATCCGAGGGACGGGCGGCAGCAAGGGCAAGTTCGTGGCCAAGCTTTATGAGGATTCCGAGCTGGCCGAATGGGCCGATGAGGATTCCCCGCGCAATGTCGATCGATGTTGGGAGAACACGGAGGCGTTCGCTTGGGCGAATAAGTTTCAGCGCAGCGATATGGGCGTGCCGATCTGCAATCTCGCCAACGCCTACCTCGCCCTCAGTGAAGCTCCCCAGCTCGCCGAGCTGTTTGCCCGCGATGAAATGCTGCGCGCCGATATCTTGATGAAGCCAGTACCGGATTCCGATGAGCCGTGGAGCGGCATCCGACCCGTTAGGGATGTTGACATAGCGGCCTTGCAAAGGTGGATTCAACACCATGGGCTCACCCGATTGTCTGAAGGCACCACACGTCAAGCGGAAGAGTTGCGCGCCAGCGAGTTGGGGTTTCATCCGGTCAGGGATTACCTCAAAAAACTCGATTGGGATGGCATAAATCGATTAGACACGTGGCTTGCAAGATATCTAGGTGCCGAGCAGAACGCCTACACGGCGGCAATCGGCAAGATGGTCCTCATTTCGATGGTTGCCCGCATCTTTAAGCCCGGTTGTAAGGTGGATTACATGCTTGTGCTCGAAGGGCCGCAGGGAAAGCAGAAATCGACCGCGTGCCAGATTCTCGCGGACAAATGGTTTTCCGATTCAATGCCGGATATCCGCGACAAGAAGGATTCTTCCCAGCACCTCAACGGAAAGTGGCTGATCGAAATCGGCGAGATGTCGGCGATGGACAAAGCCGATGCGGCAGCTCTGAAATCGTTCATCACGCGCGACACGGAAAAATATCGGCCGCCGTATGGCCACAAGGAAGTGCATGAGCCGAGGCAATGCGTGATGATCGGCACCACAAACAAGTCTGCTTATCTGCGCGACGAAACCGGCGGTCGGCGGTTTTGGCCTGTCGTGACTGGCAAAATTGATATCACTGCGTTGAAACGTGATCGCGACCAATTATTCGCCGAGGCGGTTGTGCGATATCAACGCGGTGAGCAGTGGTGGCCTGATGTGAAATTCGAGGCCGAAATCATTAAGCCGGAACAGGACGCCCGATACGAGGCTGACGCTTGGGAGGAGTCTATCCGCGATTACCTAATTCTTGAGACTCAAACAACAGTGCGGGATGTAGCGTTATGGGCACTTGGATTTAATCAGCTCAATTTAGGAACCGCTGCCGCGCGGCGGATTACGGCGGTATTAACCCGCATGGGATGGAAGTTGAGGCGGACCAGCGCAATGAATTATTGGGTAGCGAAATGCCATCAGTAATGGAGGCAGTGGAGGCATTTCCATATAGACCCTAACTTTGAATCCCTACTACCCCTCTCCTATGGAAATGCCTCCATTGCCTCCACAAGGCACCAAATTGAGTTTGAATGTTGACCCCGCGTCCTTTAGGAGCTGACAAATTGGGTATACGCAAAATTATACGGGCGGACAAACCGAACAAAGGATCGCGCCATGATCGAAGTTGATTTCACCTACACCGCTGGCATAGCCGGCACGGCGATCATGGTGAAGGGCCAGAAGTACACCGTCGGTGAGCGTCGAGCGGCGGCTCGCGATGAAACCGATGATTATCTGGCGATTCGCAATGCGCCGGCTGCGGTGCGGGGTTTGGTTTTCGGGCAAGTTCGCCTTTGGAACTACCTGCGGGGGATGGCGGACGCCATGATTTCTCCCCGATGATAGAGAGAGTGACTGTCATCGGAGGTGCTCGGCCGGAATCCGGCGTCCTTAAACTCGGTTGTTGATCGATCGGGAGATAATCAAAACGAAAATTAATTCGGCTGCACGCCCCATCGAGGTGGTCGAGTGGAGTAAATGCCGGTTTATTACGATGGGTCCCATCTGAGCGAAAAAGCGCCATGCGGGAGGGCGCGGCGCCCGGCCAAACAGAATTGCAAATACCTGACTAACGGACTTCAAGCGAAATTTATACTTGGATCTTCCGATCTTGCAGCTCGGTTATCGCGATTCGCGCCCTTCTATTGGACGCCTCGATCTAGCGGGGCGCCGCGCGGTGTGCGGGTTTATTGCTGGTTGCAGTATTTGAGCGAGTGGCCGGCGTCAAGGCATCGGCCCATAAGCTCATCGCTCGGGCCACCATGCAGCATGCGGTCAAGCTCATGGTTGAAATGCTGAACATCCGCCGCGCTGTTATTCGCTTCCGGTCCACCACCCCTCACCCTCGCATACATATCCTCTTCGGCTCTCGTTTTAGCCGTGGCGGCTTCGGCCCTGCGCGACTCACTTTGAGCGATTAGGGCCGCGCTTTCTTCACGTGTCAGTCCGCGGGCCAGGGTGTCTATGTCCTGGGACGTTGCCCGGCCGTTCAAATACTTTGTAGCCAGCTCCCCGAGTGTCGGGGTTCGTGGCGGCGGCATTGGCGGCATAACGGCGTAAAGCGTTGCCGCCGCGCCAATCGCTACTGCCGCTATGGCGCCGTAAGCGTAACGCGGGGGAATGGTCATGTCCGTGTTTCCTTTACCGGAACTAGGTAGAACTCGGTTTCGTCGAGAGTCATCCAGCGCAAATCGTTGATGCGCAACCCGTTGGTGCGCCCTCATCAGCCGGCTCGCCGGAGCCTGCTGGCGGCGCGTAAGCGCCTCGGCCGCCAAGACAGCCGTCTCGGTGGTAAACAGTTTATCTGACGGGCTCAGAGGCAGTTATGACGCAGGCAATCGCATATTACCGGGTTTCCACGGCGCGGCAGGGGCGTTCCGGGCTGGGCATTGAAGCGCAACGCACCGCCGTGCTCCGCTTCGCCGAAGCCGAAGGCATAAACCTAGTTGGCGAGCGGACGGAGATTGAGACGGGCAAAGGCGCCGACGCGCTTGAGCGGCGGCCGGAGCTGGCGGCGGCATTCGCGCAAGCCAGGAAGGCGAAATGCCCCGTGCTGGTGGCGAAGCTAGACCGGCTCTCCCGCGACGTGCATTTCATCAGCGGCCTGATGAGCCATCGCGTTCCGTTCATCGTCGCCGAGCTGGGCGCGGATGCGGACCCTTTCATGCTTCACTTGTATGCCGCGCTCGCTGAGAAGGAGCGGACGTTGATATCGGCCCGGACCCGCGCGGCCCTCGCGGTAAAGAAGGCGCAAGGGGTGAAGCTCGGCAATCCCCGGAATATGCCTGAAGCTGCTGCGAAGGGGCGCGAGGCGCAGCGTTCCGGTGCCGATCGGTTCGCGGCGAACGTGCTGCCAGTCATTCAGAGCATCAAGGCCGCGGGCGCAACAAGCTTTGACGCGATCGCAAAAGCACTCAACGCCCGCGGCATACGGACCGCGCGCGGCGGCGGGTGGCACTCCACGACGGTTCGGAACCTAATCGCCCGCAACCGACAGGTATGCTAAAGGTCACGATGGTAGGGATGGCGCCGCAGAGAGAGCGCGTGGCGCGGATCGTAGCGCAGGCGGAGAACGCAGCGTAATCCTGATGCCCAAATAAGCACCTACCTGCGAGATTCGGTTTTCTCGATGGAGTTAGACGTGGAGACGGCTCGGCTATCGCTGGCAGACGACGAGCGACAGGAGTACTGTAGGCCTTGGTCTGTCGTAGCTGGCGAGAGCGGCGTGAGGCGGCCTGCGAAGGGGCGGAAGATGGAAATGGCGCCCGCGCCGCAGCCGGTGCCGCAGAACGTGAAGCGAAGGGTTGGGGTGAAGAAGTGGGCGCGGGGACGCTGCTTCCGTTGAGGCCGGAGGAGATAGCTATCTACAAGGCTAGTGCAATGACGCGTGAAGCTCGTGTGAGGGCATCGCATTGTGCAGAAGTGAGCGAGCGGCCCTGTCCCACGGTTGATGCATTACCAACCGTCCACGAGCTGGTGCCGTGGGAGAAGGCTTTGATGGAGGCAGGGGTTTGGATTGACGATGTGGCGATGCGCCCGCGGCGGGTGGGGGATGGGTTTGTGGATACTGTGGGTCAGCGTTGGATTTGGTTGCCGGACGGGTCGCGGCGGGTGACGGAAACAGAACGCTGGCATTTGCCGGCGGAGGTGGCTGCCCGGTTACGGCTGATGTATGAGCGGAGTGAGGCACCGGAGCCGGCTGACTTCATGGCGGCGGTACGGGATGTGGCGAGGGGTTGGTAACGAGGTCAAAAATGGCGACGCCCACGCGATCCTAGACAACGGTCAAGAGCGTTGTCCCCTCCGCAAGATTTGTTCAACACCCTCATCGTGTTCGCATCTGCACCCGACGCGGAATAGCAAAATATATGTCCACACGCTGGTGCCCTCCGCTAAGCCGCGGGATGAACCCGCTGCGTGGTCTGCTGCTCCTTGCCCTGATCGCGTCGATCGCCGCGGGAGCGACCGCCTCGGCCACCTCGCTCGGCGCGAACAAGTTCGACTTGATGCTCGACTATGTCACGCCCTCACCGCCGGCCGGCGCCAATCCGGAAGGCTATCGCCGGGTGCGCCAGGCGATGGCCAGAAAGGCGATCGCCGATGCGCACGATGCCGGCCTTGCCTTCTTCCGGGTTGCTGTCACGGCCTACTCTCCGAGCGAGTTCAACGCCAAGCAGCACGACCTGACGCTCTGGCAAAGTGACCCGCCGCGGTTTTGCGCGGCGCTCGACGCGATGTTCGACGACCTCGATGCGGCAGGCATCCGGCTGGTCCCGAGCTTTGTCTGGAACGTCACGCAATTCCCGGCGCTCGGGAACGACACCGTCGCGACCTTCGTGCGCGATCCGAACGCGGCGAGCCGCCGGCTCCTCGCGCAATTCATCCGCGACTTCATCGCCCGCTACAAGGAGCGCCGGACGATCCTGTTTTACGAAATGGGCAACGAGATGAACCTTGCGGCCGATCTGGACGCGCACAAGAGTTGCCAGCGCGAGCCCTGCATCTGGGAAAATTTCACGACCGCCGACATGACCCGATTTGCCCGCGAGACGGTTGCCCTGATCAAATCATCGGACGCGTCGCGCGGGATAACATCCGGCTACTCGCTGCCCCGCCCGGGGGCGACGCATTTGGAGCGCCGCCCGCAATTCGCCGCCGGCGGTCCTGACTGGACGCCCGATACGGCCGGCGAGTTCGCCCGCTATTTGATCGCGACCGACGAGCCGTTCGACATCATCAGCATCCATGTCTACCCGGAGGATCAGACCCGGCCCTCCGAGCGAGCCGCCGGCGCGCATTTCGATCCCATAGCGGAGGCCGCCAAAGTCGCGCGGTCGGCCGGTAAACCGCTCTTCATTGGCGAGTTCGGCGACCCCGGAGGGGCGACCCCGTTCATGGGCCACGTCCTGGACGAGATCGTCCGCGAGCGCGTGGATTTCTCGGCCATCTGGGTGTGGGAATTCTACCAGACCTCGACGTATGAGACCCGCAATACCGATGCGACCCGAGCCGATGTCGAGCCCGGATACACCGACGAGTTAATCCGATTGCTGATGGAGACCGGGCGACGCATGGGGGCCGGGCCCCCGCTGAGCGAATCCACGGCGCCACGCGTGGTGCTCACCTGGCCGCTGCCCTGTGCCGCGATCGACCAGCCGACCGACCTCGCCGCAATCGCCAGCGACGGCGTCAAAGCCGTCAAGCAGGTCGACTTTTTGATCGAAGGCCAGCCGGTCGCGTCTGTTACCGCACCGCCCTACCGCGTCCGCTTCGATCCCGCGGGGCGGGCATCGCGCCATGCCGACGTTGAGGCCCGCGCCATCGCCGACTTAGGCGCCGCCACCGCGGTCCACAGTACTATTCGTCTCAATGGCGACAAGGGGGAATGCCAGCTTCGTTAACAGGATTTAACCCACGCAGGAGTTCCCTCCTTCTTTATGACGATGATTTTTGGCAATGTCGTTTGGCCGGTGAAATCGTAGAAATAATTGAAGGAATAAGTATCGAGTTTCACCGCATCCATAAACTTCTTGCTTATCAGCTGGTTATCCAAATATTTGTCATCGACAAAAAAATCGTAGAAAAACTCCCATGTTTTCGGCACAACCGGTAGTGAATCTTCAAAGAACGGCGACTGCCAATGCAGGTCCTCGATGATATAAAAACCTCCGGGATGCAGAGACTTAAATAATTCTTTGAACGTATTCTGCTGGTGATACGAGGCATGCGACGCGTCGTCGATTATGATGTCGAAATGAGATGACATTCGTAATATCGCTTGCAAATCTTCCGTGGATCCACAATCGCCCCGTGTGAATTCGAAGCGCGGGTGCTTCATATGCGAGAAGTCAGTGATATCGAAGCCAAAGATGTTGGCTCGACTAAAATACGAAAGCCACATCAGCACGGACGGCGATATCGCGAAGCGATCGGCCGAATGGCCGAGTTCTGGTCCTCCAACCGCGAGCCCGATTTCCAGTAAATTTATGGATTGATCTCGCGCATCGGCGAACAGCAGATCATAAAGGAATGTGTAATGGTGCGCCGGCCCTACGGCGGTCCCCTTATCAGAGCGGTATCTGTCGGCGAGAGCCGTCAACGTCTCGCGCTCCTGAGAGGACGGGTCGGCCAAGCCCATCAATGCCCCGTATTGGTGAGATGGCGGATCGGCCGAGCCTCCGGCAGCCACGGCCCGCAACGTCGCTGCAACATTACGGTGCTCTTGCTGGAACGTGTTCCAGCGCGGATGCCATATCGTGACGCCTTCGGCGGTCAACAAATTCGGTTCACCAACCCGTTTTGCGATCGAGGGATTTAGGAGGCTGAGCCTGATATTGTCGCCATGAAACGCTCGCGAATTCCAAACGACGGATCGCCAATCCGGCGAGTCGTTCCGTTGCTCCCATTCGACGCCGGCATCGAGCAGCATCTCCGCGAGGCCAATTTGGTCATCGAACATCACCTCGACCCATCGCTCCCACCTGCCCAGAAATCGTTCAAGACGTCCGGATGCTCGGCACGCGAAAAACCCGCAACAGGGGATAACGCCCCATTTCTGCACGGCGTACAACGGCATATCGGAGCTCGGCATGAACGCGATGTCCACGTCGGAAAGGGATGCCTGTTCCCAAATATGAATAAAGTTTTTTACCCAGAAACTGTCTAGGTCGGAATAAATTACGTCGTGTTCTCGCGAGACAAAGTACCTTATAAGCTTGATCTTCAGATACCAAAGGTAATAAAGATCCTCTCCATTCCCGGAGGCGGTGAGTTTTTGACGCGGGGTAAAATCAAAAATCGTGACATTAGCGAATTCGATCGCGTTCAATTTGGCGATAATGCGATCATGGACTCTCTGACCGATGCCAACAATCACTAGATGTTGTTGGCCTCCTGTTGACGCATTGAACACGTCGATCCACAACTCAAAATTTTCCAGATAATTCTCGGTGAGAAACACGAAGCAGATGCATTTCGGCAACCCATCAATATGAAGTTGCGCCGAAAATTGGTCGATTTGCCGTGAAAATTCATAATAATCGGCGTCGCATCTTCGTATGGAGTGGATTGCGATATTGGCTAGAACATGAAGGTGAAAGTTGATCTCGACGCATTGGTATCCAAAATTATCTTTAACATCTTTTAGAAGAGGTGGAGATAAGGTAAGACTCTTAAAAACAGAATTGGTCAGCTGAACAAGGCTATGGGTGTCGAGTATCACCGCGTAACCCCATACAATTTTTTGGCCCAAATTGATCAAATCCTCAGACGCATTGGGCGTTAGCAGTGCAGAAAGATAGACAGCGATGTTTTGAGAAAGGTGATTTGTCGGCCGAAAATCAGCCAACGCAAGCCCGTCTCGGTTTGTGTCGATTTCAATTACCTCTTTGAGCAATTCGCCGAAGTTTATCTGCCATAGTGGACGGTCCACGCAGCGTTCGGCGACCGAGGATGCGAGGCTTGGAGAGAAGTAAAGCTTCATCTCAGACGACAAGTAGGACTCCAATTAGTACATTATGTTACCGGAAAATCTGAAGCGGCCGATGCCCTTCGGTCTTACCCGCAACTCCGTTGGACTTCCTCAGCGTACTCCGATTACGACTGGCGTAAGCAGCGTCATATAGCCGTGGAGCGGGCCGAATAAAAACGTCGCGCGGGCGCGAGCGAATCCCGCGTCGCGAACTTCATCTAAAATCTTCCAGCCAAAACTCCGAAAGGAGAGTATGCCGCCCTCCTTTGCGGGGTCTCCATGATACTCGGGCGGATGGATGTGATTTATGGAGCCATCCGGCAATAGCTCCGCCCTGATGAGGTGGGCATAATGCTCACCGCCTAGCCATGGGAAGGACAGCAGCACCCGCCCACCGGGCTTCAACGTTCGCGCCATTTCGCGCAAACCCGCCCGATAGTCCGGTATGTGTTCAAGGACCTCCATACAGATGATGCAGTCGAACTCATTGTCGGAAAATGACAGGGCGGTAAGATCCTCGTATCGAATGCCGTTTTCGACCTCCCCCGACCGCCGGCCCTCTTCGTGTTCGCTAGATACCAGGTTTTCCATTCTCTCGGAAAGCCACTGCCGGAACCGAGAACGATGACCAACGTGGTAAACGCGATCTTGCGGGCCGGCGCCGTCCAGCAAAACTCGCAATACAGCGCGGTCAAGGGTGGTCATCTTGCAGTCACATACCAGGTTCGACCACCACGAGACTCGAAATGCAAATCGGTCCCCCTCCGACATCTTGGAAGGCTTACAGGTAAAAGTCACCGAGCATTCGCAGATGTCGCACAATCCCGGCAGCTGGATCGGCTCGTCGCGGTTGCCAAGGGTTTCGTGCCACAGCCAAATCGTCTCCAACAATTTGCTGTTGTCTCGAACATAAGCAAGAAATTCCTCGTGGTGTTCGAAGGACATACGCAGCAGGTTATGAGGTATCGCCGGGCCCATCATCAATCCCTCACACCTGATTCCGCCGAACAGAGGCCAACAGTTGTCCAGGGGGTCTCAAATGGAAAACGTCAGATCACCGCGATCGACAATGATTTTCGATGCCACTCTATCGATCCGACATTCCCCGGTTTCCCGGCACGTTTGACCTGATTCTTCGACCTTCCGTGTTCCGCAGCAACGAAATTCGAATCGCGCGACCGCCTCGTGGGAGAGCCGCTTTTTTTTTTCCAACCGACCGTGACAGGCTTTCTATGGCGAACTCGTTTGGTATTCCATCGTTTGAGCCGAGCTGGTGGAAGGACGATATCGGGCGTGCGCGCAAGGTCGTCAAGGAAGGAAGCCAGGTGCTGATTGTAAGTGTGGTTGCATCTGAAGACAGCAGTCTTGACGCCACAAATCGACGATTTTTTCAATACGCTAGGCGTCCATAAAGGGCCGTCCGGTTATCCGAGCCCGGCGGGGGTGTCCGAAGTTCGGACGATCGAGTGTCCGAATTAAGACAGCACCAAACGTTTCGCGGGCCGCAACGTCCCCTTTATCGGATTACCCGCCGCAAATAGGCGCTTCGCTGGCCACGGCAATGGGCTCACCCATCCCCGGCTGTGCGGCTGATTTCGTCGTCAACGCCGCTGGCACCATGAGCAACGCGCGCCAGGGTGGGGCTTTCGGCCCCTTCACGCCTTGCGGATCGGCACTACCTCGGCCGCCGGCCGTCCGCGCTTCGATGCCGCCGCAACACGGGCCGCAACCCGCTCCGCCGCCGCCCTGACCGGGTCTTGCGCCAAGTGGGCATAGCGTTCGGTCGTGCGGCTCTGTGCGTGTCCTAACGCCTTCCCGACGATGTAGAGCGACGCACCATCAGCGACCGCAAACGACGCGAACGCATGCCGCAGGTCGTGCACCCGGAAATCCGGCAGCTCGGCGCGCTCGCGCACCCGCCGCCAGTCTTTGCCAAGGCCGGTGTAATGCTCGTTGCCGCGCCCGGCCGGCAGCACGTATTCGCCCTCGCTTGGCAGCTCGGCGAGGATGGCGAGCGCGGACGCCCCGAGCGCGACGGCCTTCTGCCCCGTCTTCGAGTCCGGCAGCCGCAGCAAGCCATGCTCGAAATCAACCCACGCCCATTTCAGCCCTAGAATCTCGCCCTTGCGGCAGCCGGTCATCGCCAACAGCTTGATCGCCGTCGCGGCGTTGCGGCTCAGCTCGGCAGCGTCCTGCATCGTCTCGACCGTCTCGACAAGCCGCGACAGCTCGTCGGCCGTCAGCGATGCATCGCGCTTGCGCAGCCTCAGCAGCGGCACGCCCTTGGCCGGGTTGGCATCGATCAGCTTGCGGCCTACCGCCCATGTGAGAACGGCTGACAGCGTGCCCAGCGAGCGCGCTGCGGTGCCAGGGCCGCCGGCAATGATCGCCCGGCCGCGCTTCTTCGTCTTCACGTCAGCCTTGTTCCGGCCGGCGGCTACATCAGCCTGGAATTTCGCCACGTCGCTTTGCGTCAGCGACCGTGCCGGCCTCTTGCCGAGTAGGGGCACGACGTGCCGCGTCAGATTCGACCGATCGGTTGCCCATGTACTCGCCTTCTTATTGGGGCGATCGATCGGCCCTTCGGCGAGATACAGCTCTACCAGCTCGGCGATGGTCATCCCGGCGCGATCGGCCTCGCGTTTCTCGGCGACTGGATCGTGGCCGTCCGCAACCGAGGCCAATATCTTCCGCGCCCGGTCGCGGGCTTGCTCGGGTGTCAGCACGCCATGCCGGCCGATCGTCTGTCGCTGTAGGCGGCCGCCGACGCGATAGTTGGCAATGTACGTCTTGACACCCGTGGGCAGGATGAGCAGCCCAAAGCCCTTCAGCTCGTCATCCCACAGCAGAAGCCGCTTGCCGTCCGTCGCGGCGGCCGAGTCCACGACTCGCTTGGTGATTTTCGGCATGTCAGCGTCCCTGTGTCAGCTGCCGTGTCAACACTATGTCAACAACGTGCGGCAAATTCGAGAATGTAAGGGTCAATCCCCTACATTTCGATATAAGCCGATCACGTTGATTCGACGACGGCTTTCCATGCCGATCAACGTCGTGTCAACACGGGCAATCTCGGGTAAACCCCACGGAATGACATTGACATCGTAGGGGTCACAGGTTCAATCCCTGTCGCGCCCACCATCTTTTCGACCTGTTACGGTCATACTCGCTACATCACCTTAAGCTAACTTGAAGCATATCGTAAGCACTCTCCGCAAAACCGGCCCCACCCACGCTCCGGAGTGTCGCTCGACCTCTGCCCCAGCGAAAGCCCGATTGATCCACCGGGGCGAACCGTCCCTTTATGGCAGCACGTGATTGCCGCTGGCATCGCG
>Ga0137390_10001423_pt1 | contig 18021 bp, 14 predicted proteins | sample 15con2h24AmetaG_FD_104937 | JGI IMG/M metagenome (GOLD analysis project Ga0137390, IMG submission 104937) | Vadose zone soil microbial communities from Angelo Coast Range Reserve, California, USA - 15con2h2.4A metaG | ecosystem: Environmental > Terrestrial > Soil > Vadose zone > Saprolite... | reverse complement strand
TGAGTCGATCATTCGCAGATCGTTCAGAATACGGGTGGCTTGCGACCGTTTGCGAGCCCGGAGGAATCCAGGCACGGCAATCGCCGCGAGTAACGCGATGATCGCGACCACGATCATGATTTCCACGAGGGTGAACCCCGCGCGGCTCGATGAGAATTTTCTAAACATAAGTGCGAGTCTTTCTTTTTTTATGCTATGAATGCGAGCTGCGAGGTCGCGCGACTTCCAAGTGTTGCTCTCACAACTCATTCCCTGCCACTCCCGCTCGGCGGGAATGACAGGACAATGAATCGTCAGATTCTTATGGGCCGTAAGGCGACCAGAAACCGGTTCCGGCGACGTCGGACAACACGGCGAGATCCGACGCAGGCACCGTTGGGATGGTGTCCACGGCCTGAGTACCGTAAGCACTGCCCAGGAGGCTCTTGCCCGTGTTGTATAGGTTCGTGTTCTTTTTCAGATAGTTTGTCCAATCGGCAACGCCGACAGAAAAACCGGTTGCCCGGTTGGTCTCGATGGCATACTGGTCGACCGCTGAATCGATCATTCGCAGATCGTTCAGAATACGGGTGGCTTGCGAGCGCTTGCGGGCACGGAGGAACCCGGGCACCGCGATGGCAGCTAACAAGGCGATGATCGCGACCACGATCATGATTTCCACGAGGGTAAAGCCCCCGCGGCGTTTGTTGATATTCTTTAACATACTATTGCTTTCTGTTCTTTCTTAGTTTGTTTTGATTGCAGTCCGCGATACTCATCGCGAACGGCCTTTTGAGAAGCAGTGTTGATGCCAAAAAGGGTGCTTTTATGGTTTATATAAACGCCCACAAATTCCACTTCGCCGATTCCGTGCGGAAATCGCGGGATCCTTGGCGCACGCTTCCTGCTTAGATGCTGAAGTGAGACTTTTGAGATCGGTCTTTCGGCATTCACTCGCCGTCGAGCACTACGTTTTCGCGAGCGTCTTCGCCCTGCGCGTCATTGTGCTGGCGCGATTGACGAGTTCTCCCTTTCTGCTGCCGCGGGGCGGAGACATGCATTTCTACGACCAATGGGCGCAGCGTATTCTGCAGGGCCAACTCACCGACCATCTCGCGTTTTACGGTCTGCCGGGGTACGCTTATTTGCTCGCCCTGCTCTACGAGATTTTTGGTTACAACCCGTTCGTGCCCGGTTTGCTTCAGGCAGTCCTCGACGCCGGCGTCGCAGTCCTGATTTATCAGTTGACGCTCCGGATCCTCCTAAAGCGTGAATCATCACCGCCAGGATCGAGAACTCCAATTTCGCGATTTGGATTTGAAAATGAGTCGCGGGTCATCGGTCTGATCGCCGCTTTCGGCTGGGCTTTCTTCGTTCCCGCGCAGGCTTATGCGGTCATCCTTATGCCGACCGTGTGGTTTGTTTTCGTGTTTTGGTTCGTAGTCTGGCGAATGATTCGAACCGACAGCGCACCGGGCGGAAAAGAGTGTTTACTGCTTGGTCTGCTCATCGGCGTGACCGCGATGGGCGTCGCAACGATCCTCGTCCTTACGCCGTTCGTTCTCGCGGCTTTGCTTCTCAAACCGGAGATCGGCAACGGAGCCGACGCGAGCCGTGCGACGTGGACGGGAGAGCCCGCGAGGGTTGATGAGCCGGGAGACGGGTCCATTAACCAGCGGCGTTGGCATCGTCTCGCCTTAGGCGCAATACTTTTATTCGCAGGCATCGGTTTGGGCATGTCGCCGTGCTGGATCCACAATTGTTTCGCCGCACGCGATCCGGTTTTTCTCTCCGCCCACAGCGGCATAACTTTTGGATCGGCAACAACCCGGAAGCGAATGGTTACCCGCGTTTCCCGCCGGGACTTCGCGCCGGACAGGCGGCGATGTTAAGTGATTCCATTACTGAAGCGGAAACGGTGGCCGGTCATTCTCTCAAGCGGTCCGAAGTGTCTGCTTATTGGTCGGCTAAAGCGAAGAATTATGTTGTCAGGCACTCTGGCGATTGGCTGAACCTACTTTCGCTTAAGCTACGCAATTTTTGGAACGTATTTCAGTATGATGACCTCAGCATCATCACAAATTTGCGCGAACAAGGCGTGCTTTTCCCAGGGCTTTATTTCGGGCTGGTCGCGGCTCTCGCCATCCCTGGAATGCTGTTGGCCTGGTGGCTCGCGCCGCAGTCACGCTGGATCATCGCAGCAATCCTATTATCGATGTTCGCGTTGCTCGCGGTTTTTATCACCGAGCGCTATCGCATCGTCGCTGTGCCCGGCCTGCTGATTTTTGCTGCGTTCGGATTGTCGATCTTCTGGCAAGCCTGCGCCGGAAACCGATTATCCGTGACAGCCATCTACATGGCGTTGCTGATTGGATCGACAATCTTCGTTTCGTGGCCGCAGCACGACCCAGCCCTTTGGGCGCTCGACGCTTACAACTCAGGTTGGCAAGCGCTGGAATCAAACAATTTGCTGCTCGCAGAAAAAAAGTTGGGTCTCGCCTACGCTTACGTTCCGAACAATTCTGAAACGGTCTTCGCGCTCGGCAATCTGCGTTTGGCGCAGGATCACGTGCAGGATGCCCAATCGTTTTACCGGGCTGCGCTCCGAATCGATCCGCAACACAAAGGCGCGCTCAACAATCTCGGAGTGATCAGCCTGCGCGCCGGTCGGCTCTCCGAGGCACAGCGATTCTTCGAACAAGCACTTACGCAAGCGCCGCGGGACGCCAAGACCCATTACCTTCTCGCCCAAACACTGCTTGCAAAAGGCGATCACGACAACGCGCGACTAGAAATTGAACGAGCGCTGAAGCTCGGGCCGCAGCAGCACGAATTTCGCGAATTCAAGGACAAGATCGACGTCGTGACGCCGCGGTAAGCTAGCGGGAGCGAGGCATCGAAGCTGCTGAACCTTCGGGAAATGGAATCGACCCCATCGTCTCCAGTTTTTTCTCCATTGCGTGTAAGCGATGCGCCAGTCGTTTCGTCGCCACAAGCATCGATATTTTCTGCCCGACTGACAATTCGCCCGGCTCTTTGGGTCACGGCGCTGGCTCTCGCCGCGACTGTACTCAAAATCGCGATTGCTTTGAACACTTTCGGCACCAACGATGTCGCCGCCTTCTACACTTTTAGCCGTTCGCTCGCCGATCATGGCCTAGAGTGGACTTACCAAAACGGCGTTATTTGGTTTTCTGCTCGAAAGAGCAATATCCTTCCTATTTTTAATCACCCTCCGTTGACTGCCTATTATTTGCAGTTCATCGGCTGCCTGTCTCGTCAGGGAATTTTCCAATCCTGCGGACTAACGTTTCCCTTCTTGCTGCGGCTGCCCGGAATTGTCGCCGACTTCATTGTTGTTCTCGTACTCGTGCGACTATCTAAGAGAGATGCCCGGTTCCGAATTCCAGTTTGGGCGCTGGCGTTATTCGCGATCAGCCCCGTGTCGGTGATGGTCTCTGGATTTCACGGCAACACCGATCCAGTCGTCGTGATGTTTCTCGTCTTGGCCGCGTATATGTGTTTGCGCGAGCGGCCGGTTCTTTGCGGGATTTTTTTTGCGCTGAGCTGTCAGATCAAAGTCGTCCCGCTTCTCTTGTTACCGATTATCTTTTGTTTCTGGTTGGGGCGCGGTGCGGCGATGCGATTTACAATTCCATTCGTGCTGCTTTGTGTGACAATGTGGGCCCAGCCGCTGATTAAATTCCCAATGCTGTTCCTGAAAAACGTATTGTCATACGGTAGCTTCTGGGGCGGATGGGGTATTAGCTACTGGCTGCGCCTGACGCGGTGGCAACAATTCAATGGTAGACCTTTCGATTTGTCCCCGGCTGCCGCAGCGACCGCGCTCTTGCTCAAGCTTGGAATCATCGCGGCCGTGCTCATGATCGCGTGGCGCCGCCGTTACCTTCCGGGACGTGGTGTGATCGATTCGCTCGCCTACGCGTGGATCATCTTTTTCGTGTTTTCGCCAGGTATCTCCGTGCAGTACATGGTCTGGCTCGCGCCCTTCATTCTGATTCTTTCGCCGTCACTCTACGTGTGGCTTGTCGTCAGCAGCTCGGTCTTTCTCTTTTTCTTCTACAACATCACTGCGGGAGGATGGCCGTGGTACATTGCCATCTCAACAAACAAGCTGGATGCACTTAACCTCTGGACGCCGTGGTCACTCTGGCCGTGGGCGACATTGATTCTCGGAATGATTCTGCTTTGGCAAAAAGCAGCGGCGACTGATCCTTCGCTTCGGCTCTTCAGCTTTCAAACGCTGCGTGCTGAAGCGGGCGAATGATAACTGAATCTCAGCCGCGCCGACGCAAGGTCGACATCGTTATTCTGGCGATCATTCTCGCCGTTGGAATTTTTTTCCGTCTCCCGCACCCGGCGTTTTCCGGCAAGGCCAATCCGCTCCACGCGATCGAGTTTGTTCACCCCACATCAAAACTCGAAGGACTCGGTTTCGATGAAGGCATGTACCGCGGTTATCTTATTACTCTGATAGATGGCGGCCTTGGTTCTTATACGCAGATCGTCGAGCACTACATCGAACTACAGGGACGACTGCAGCGGTCAATTCTTCCCCCGGTGCGATTTCTCTATATTTTTTCCGGATATCTTTGGCATCAGTTGTTTGGAAGCGAGGCTCTCGCGTCGCTCAATTATGTCGCTTCCTGCTTCAGCATTCTCACACTGTTTTTATCGGCAATTTTTGCACTCCGATTGGCCGGTCCCCCGGCTAGTCTCGCCGTCACCGCGCTAATGAGTGTGGCTCCTACGCAAATCCACATGTCGCAGCACGCGCTGATTGACGGTTTTTTCACATTTTGGGCCCTGCTTTGTCTGTGGCTTCTTTGGGAAAACCTTGGCGCGCCGCGCGATTGGCGCTGGCTCGTTGGTTACATGCTGGCTCTTTGCTGCCTTGTTTTAACAAAAGAAAACGCCTTTTTCGTTTTCGTCGCACTTGCCGCCATCATCATTGTCAACCATTGGCTGCAATTTGGAACCGTCACGCGGGAACTATTGCTGGCCACAATTGCCGGTCCGCTGCTTGGCGTCACCGTTCTGATCTTTCTAGCTGGCGGTTTGAATGATCTCCTTACTACCTACCAACTGCTCGTCAGCAAAGCTTCTCAGACACCGTATGCCATCCTAACCGGCGACGGGCCATGGTACCGCTATCTTGCCGATCTTTTGCTTGTCAGCCCGGTGATCCTCATTCTCGCGCTCGGTTCCATCTTTCGTCTCGATCGTTCAAAAAAGGCCGAGCTTTACGTGTCGGTCTTTATTGCGGCGAGTTACCTGGTCATGTGCAACGTCAAGTATGGCATGAACCTTCGATACGCCAACATATGGGACATGCCGTTGCGTTTTCTCGCCTTCGGCTCGCTCGCCGGGCTTGCCGCGCCGATCCAGCGCTACCGCAACATCGTGCTCGGCGTAGCGGTGACGCTGATCTGCGCCATTGAGCTCAGACAATATTACATCCTCGCCGTACAATATCCGCTCTACGAACTAATCACGCACGATCTCATGCGTGCGCTTCACATTTTGAACTCGCCCTAGGCTATCGCGATTAAGCCGCCTGGCCAATCACTTCCGCTTTCAACGCCTCGCTGTCCGAAATTGTTTCGTGGAGCAAATTCTCCACCGTCGGCATCGCTTCGGCACGGATGAAAATCTGGTAAGCGAAAAGCCCCCTGCTTAACCAGATTAACGCCGAATTAAGGTGAACTAGCGCGCGCGCGACGAAATTGTTTCCGATCGCAATCGGAAACGGCGCCGGGATGCCGCGCGCTTCGAGAATTTTGTAGCCCGACTGCTTTAACAACTCGCGCACCGAGCGAAATGTGAAGAGACGCGTGTGCGTAACGTCGAGGATTCCTTTCTTTCCGTAATTGAACTGGCCGAGCAATAACATCAGCCGCGTCGCGATGAAGCCGATGTTTGCGGTGGTCAGGACGATCTCGGGGCGTTTGCATGCCGTCGCAAAACGCAGCTCATCCATGAAATGCCCCGGCTCTTGTAAATGTTCAATGATGTCGAGAAGAAAAATTTGATCGAACTGAGAGACATTCACCGGAAACTCGCTCCGATTTAGGTCCCATCGGATAAAATCAATATCTCGTGGCGCGGACGCAGGAATGTGTTGATCCATGCCCGTAACGCGACATCCTTTTTTCGTCAGCTCAGCGGCGACCTGTCCCTGGCCGCACCCAACATCGAGAATTTTGCCGCCGGGCTTCGCGGCCGCAATCGCTGCGGTGTGCGACGACAGAAATCCGAGTTTGAGATCGTAAATCTCCTCTACCGACTGCACGTCGAATTTGCGATCGTAAAAAAGGTAAAGGCCGCAAAGGCGCGCTCTGACAGTCGATTTAAAAACATTCCAGGCGTACTTGAGCCCATTGACGTAGCAGATTTCGGAGCCGTAAAATGTCGGGATCGGCAGCTCGACGATCCGCAGTTTCTTCAACACGAGTTGAACGATGATCTCCGTGTCGAAATGGAAATCGTTTGTGTTTTTCTCGAATGGAATCTGCGCGAGAGCATTCGTGGAATAAAGCCGATAGCCGGAATGAAATTCGGAGAACTGTGTACCGAGCACGCAGTTTTGAAATGCGGTCAGAATTTGATTGCCGATCCATTTGTAAAACGGCATCCCGCCACGGCGCGCGGCGCGTTTGTCGATCATGCGCGAACCAAGAATGGCGTCCGCCTCGCCGCGCACGAGTGGTTCGAGCAACTCCGGCAGTTTTTCCGGTGCGTACTGACCATCGCCATGAATCAGCGCCACAATATCAAAGCCGTGATCGATCGCGTAGCAATAACCGAGCTTCTGGTTGCCCCCGTAACCTTGATTCTCCATCGTGCGCAAAACCGTAATTTTGAGTTCGGAATTGCGCTGCTGGTAACTCAAGCCTTGAACAAACGTATTGTCCTTGGATGAATCGTCGATGATGAGAACTTCGACATCATCGGAGCGCAACGAAGTCGGAATGCGTTTCAGCACTTTTTCGATCGTCGTTTCCGCGTTGTAAGCGACGATGAAAATAAGCAGCCGCTTGCCGTCAAGATCGACATCGTCGGGCGCGATGCGTTCCAGTTCTTCCAAGCGCATGCCTTGTCGGGCAGCTAGAACTGCGCCACCGGTCCATCCGGCTCCCAAATGGGAAAAAGTGGTTAGCCGCCGATTAGATCAGCCAAGGACCAAATTCGCCGCCGCCAACAAAGCTTTGTCGTCATTGTCGCTTAGGCCGGCGAGAAAACCGCGGATGCGTCGGAACGACTGGCGCAGGAAAAGTTCGGCCGCGTAGTTTTTCGACGCCGGGGATTCGCCGTTGCGCTGGCCGAATTGCGTTTCCGCATCCAAGCGGCTCAGCACGCAGGTTGATGCAAACAAATCCATCGCCGCGCCGGCGATCCGTTCCTGGACGAGCTGCAGGTCGAGGATCGGTTCGCGGTAAGCGATGAGCGCGCGATTGACCGCAAAATTGAAACGCCAAATCAAACGACCAAGCTGATTCGCGAACGATTTCAACTCCGCGCTGCGCACCGGCACGTCCGGAATCCGAACGGTTGCGCCGAGTCGATGCATCCCTGCCGTCCAAGCGCGGCCGATTCCCGCGCGCGATGGCTTCAACATTGTGTCGTAAATTTCCTTGAACTCCATTCCCGGCCCGCGCATGCCGACGAGCGCGATAAACGATGTGAGCACTTCGTTGCTGCCTTCGCCGATTTGATTGATCCGCGCGTCGCGCACCATGCGCTCGAGCGGGAGATCGACAAAGTAAGCCGAGCCGCCGTGAATCTGGAATGCGTCGTTGATCGCCTCCCACAGCCGCTCGGTCGTGAATACTTTAAGCATGGCCGTTTCGAGCATGTAATCTTCCAGGCCTCGATCGATCAGTGACGCGGTCATCGTGGTCATCGCTTCCATCGCGTAAGCGTCTGCGGCCATGCGTGCGATTTTCTTTTTCACGAGGTGAAAATTGCCTAGTGTCTTGTTGAATTGTTTTCGCGTGTTCGCGTGTTGAGTGGCAAGCCGCAAACAGGTTTTCGCTGCGCCGGTACAACAGGCGCCGAAAGTTGTGCGGCCAAAATCGAGCACGGTCAGGGCGACCTTCAGACCTTTGCCTGGTGGACCAAGAATGTTTTCTTTCGGCACCTTTACATCGCGCAGCGCGAAGCGTCCTGTTGCTGTACCGCGAATTCCCATCTTCGGCATGCGCGGTTCGAGCATCTCGAAGCCAGGCATGTCCGGCGTGACAAGGAAGGCCGTGATCGCCGTTTTGTCCGAACCTGGAACCGGCGTCCGCGCCATCACGGTCAGCACCCGCGCGATGGCGGCGTTGGTGATGTAACGCTTCTCGCCATTCAAAATGAAATGTGAACCATCCTCGCTCGGCCGCGCATGCATCTGAACATTGGCGGCGTCGGACCCGGCTTCCTTTTCGGTCAACGCGAAGGCACCCAACCACTCTCCGGTCACAAGTTTTGGCAGCCATGTCTGTTTTTGCTCGTTCGTTCCGAACAGGATCAACGCTCGAATGCCGATTGAGTGATGCGCGTTCACGAAAACCGATGTTGAACCGCAGCGGCTCCCGATTTCTTCCAGCACCTTGCAGTTCGCCATCTGCGTGAAACCGCAGCCCCCAAAACCCTTCGGGGCAGTCATTCCGAGCACGCCCACCCGCCCGAGGCCGTCGATTACTTCCCGCGGAATGTCTGCTTCTCGATCAACCGCTACCGGATCGAGTTTCGCGTCTAGAAATTCGCGCAGCTCTGCAAGCGTCTTATCAAGCTCAGTTTGTTGTGCCGGCGGGATGCGCGGATACGGCATCACCCAATCGGAAACAAAATGGCCCTGGAAAAGGCCCTTGGCGAAACCAAGCGCCTGCGGCCCGGCAAAAAGCAGTTCTTCCGCCTGCTGAATTTCTTTTTGACGTTGAACTTCAGTTTCAGTCATTGAAAGGAAAAGATGAATTTCGCCGATGAAAAGAAGGGCGAGTCAAAAACTGTAGCCATTCACCCGCGCATGTCCAACGGGCATGCGCCACGAGCTGCCAATGTACAATGCTGTCAGCTACAGCCCTGGCTGGTGCCGCATTCAGTGCAGACGCCGCAGGCGCCCGCTCGGATCACCTTGTTGCTGCCGCACACTGAGCAGGTGATGTCCATGAACATGCTGCCGAGCGCCTCTTGCACCCGATGAGCGTAGCTCGCGCCGTTTGGGTTGAGCTGCGGGTTGCCTTCGTTAGGCAAGTTGTTCGTGATCACATCGATCAATTCCTTCTCCGCCGTACGCGAAAGATCGGCCACTGGACGGTTCACCGATTTTTTCTCCATCTCGGCAATTTCTTTGAGTGGTAACTCGCCCTGTCCGCGGTTCGGTGAAATGGCTTCCTTGTAACCTTTGATGAATTGACAGCCGAGCCAGCGAAACACGTAATCGGTGATGCTCGTTGCGCTCCGAATGTCCGGATTTTTTGTGAAGCCACTCGGCTCAAAGCGTTGGTAGGCAAATTTTTTGACCAAACTCTCCAGCGGCACACTGTATTGCAGCGCCATCGAGGTAAGGGTCGCGACTGTATCCATCAGGCCGCCGATTGTGCTCCCTTCCTTCGACATCTGAATGAAGAGTTCCCCAGGCTGGCCATCCTCATAGAGGCCGACCGTGATATAACCCTCGTGGCCGGCGATCTCGAACTTGTGGGTGAGCGACATCCTGGTGTCAGGCATCCGACGCCGTAACGGTTCGTCCAGCTTGCCGCGCACCATCCGAAGTTCTTCCTCCAGTTCGAGAATGCGCTTCTGCAATTCGTCGCGCTCCATGGTGACATCGAGCGCAGCATCGGCATTTTCCGCTGCGCCCATGTCCCGCGTCTTGCGCGTGTTGAGCGGCGCGGATCGCTTGGAGCCTTCGCGATAGATCGCAATCGATTTCAGGCCGAGCCGCCAGCCTTCCACGTACGTGTTCATGACGTCTTCAGTGGTGGCCGCCTCTGGCATGTTGACGGTCTTTGAAATTCCACCGCTCAAAAAGGGCTGCGCCGCCGCCATCATCCGCAGGTGCGCCATGTAATTGAGCGAGCGCTCGCCTTTGAATGGCCTGAACGCGCAATCGAAGATCGACAAGTGCTCCGGTTTCAGTCCGGATGAAATTGTCGATCCATCCGCATCGAGGACGTCCTCGATCGTGTCGAACGCGTCAATGTGCGCAATGATGCGCTCGATTTCCTCGGAATTATAGCCGAGTTTCTCCAGTGCCGGTTTTACGGTCTGATTGACGATTTTCAACATGCCGCCGCCGGCCAGCAGTTTGTATTTCACCAGCGCGATATCCGGCTCGATCCCGGTTGTGTCACAGTCCATCAGAAAACTGATTGTGCCCGTCGGCGCGAGCACCGTCACTTGCGCATTGCGATAACCGTAGCGCTTGCCCAAATCAGCTGTGCGTTTCCACGTTTTCGCCGCTTCCCGTTTCAGGGAAGCGAACTCATCAACATTCGGAATGTCGTTAACCGCGCACCGATGCAAATCGACCACCTCCAGCATGGGCGCGACATTGTTTTTCGCGACCGGCTTCGCTACGCCATTGCAGCGCGCATCTTTGTATCCCGGAAACGGTTCCATTGTTCTCGCCATCTGCGCACTTTGTTCGTACGCTTCGCCGGTCATGATCGCGGTGATGGCGCCACACAACGCACGGCCCTCCACGCTGTCGTAACCATATCCGTAACTCATGATGAGCGAACCGAGGTTGGCGTAGCCGAGTCCGAGCGTCCGGAAAATGTGCGAATTCTCCGCGATTTCTTTGATCGGATAACTTGCGTTATCGACGATGATCTCCTGCGCGGTGATGAAAATGCGCACCGCGGCCTTGAACCGCTCGACGTCGAACGCGCCATCAGCCGTTTTGAATTTCATCAAATTGAGCGAGGCGAGATTGCAGGCTGTGTTGTCGAGGAAAAGATATTCACTGCACGGGTTGGTCGAATTTTGCCAGCCAGTCCCCTTGCAGGTGTGCCATTTGTGAATGGTGGTGTCGAACTGCATCCCGGGATCGCCGCAGATGTGGGTGCCTTCAGAGATTTTGCGCAACAGTGTGCGCGCATCCTTGCGTTCGCACGGCTGACCATCGGTCACGCGGCGCGTCCACCATTCGCGACCTTCCAGCGCCGCTTCCATGAATTCGTCGCTCACTCGCACGCTCAAGTTTTCGTTTTGATACATGACCGAGCCGTAAGCGTCGCCGTTGTAACTGCCGTCGTAGCCTCGCTCGATCAGCGCCCACGCCTTTTTCTCTTCTTTCTGCTTGGCATCGATGAATTCCTCGATATCCGGATGCCAATCCTTCAACGTATTCATTTTCGCTGCGCGCCGTGTTTTGCCGCCGCTCTTCACCACGTTGGCGACTTGATCGTAAACTTTCAGGAACGAAAGCGGCCCGCTCGGTTTGCCGCCGCCGCTTAATTTTTCCCTAGTCGATCTTAGCGTGGAAAGGTCGCTGCCCGTCCCGCTGCCGTACTTGAACAGCATCGCTTCGCTCGTCGCTAAACGCATGATGTCTTCCATTGTGTCATCGACCGATTGAATGAAACACGCGCTGCCCTGCGGGTATTCGTACTGGGTCGGCGCCCGCTCCGCCACGCCGGTTTCGCGATTGTAAAAATAATTGCCCGCGCCTGCGCCTTTCCCGATCCCGTACTGATGATACAACCCGATATTGAACCAGACCGGCGAGTTAAACGCGCCATGCTGATTCAGGCAAAGCCACGTCAGTTCGTCATAAAATATTTCTGCCGCGTCCGCGTCTGCGAAATAACCATCGGCCATCCCCCAATCGGCGATCGTCCGCGTCACGCGATGGACGAGCTGCCGCACAGAAGTCTCGCGCCCGCCCCTGCTTGGATCAGTTCCGTGCGCGACGTCGCCATAAAAATACTTCGAAACCGCAATCTTGGTCGCCAGCGCGCTCCAGCTTTTCGGAACTTCAACGTTCTCCTGCTTGAAAATGACCTTCCCGCTGTCGTCGGTGATTTCCGCCGTGCGCCGCTCCCATTCGAGTTGATCAAACGGTCGGGTCGCTACGTCGCTAAACACGCGCTCAAACCGAAGGCCGGAGCTTTTTCTTTTGGATGGCCGATTGCTCTGACGATCGGATGCTTTGCGCGGTTTGGCGAGTGCGGAAGGCGGAATTCCAGGTTTGAGTTGAATCATGGCGGGAAAGCGGTTGAAGTCGTGAATTGGCGGTGAATTCTTGTGAACAGCCCAGCTAACAACCTGTGAATTCACAGCGAACAACAAGTAATAGCGGAACTGCTCGGGCGGACACACAATATGCGGTGCAAACCAGGCCCTAATCAAGAATTAAATTGTAACATTTTTACGCCTGGAACCAGCCGGCAGTCACATAACTGAAGCAAAGAGCGAATCGGAGCGCCCACCTGCCAATCCCAAAATGAACTTTGCATTCGACGTTGGATGTTCGACTTTGGGCGGGCGTTGGACGTTTCCTCCCGCCTTTGGGAAGGGTGGCTGAGTCCGGTTTAAGGCACTCGACTCGAAATCGAGCGTGGGGCAACCCACCGTGGGTTCGAATCCCACCCCTTCCGCCACTTTGATTCGCCCAGTGAAAGCTTGGCACCGGCATTGGCGATGCTGATTAGACGTTGATTGCAGCAGGGCATGGAAAGGATGCATCTGTCGTTTGCGAGCGGGCTATGCAAACCGCAAAAGAATCCGGAGACAAACAAGTGATTCAAACGATCGCGTCATTTTGCAGTCAGTGCCATCCTCCTGCGCAGAAATAGCTTCACGGACCGGCTTCGAACCCCCCGAGACTCGAGCGCTTTCTTCTTCTCATTCTCCTTTTAGGGTACGCTTGGGCTTTCCGCGTTCTCGAACACAAGGCTTGTGCGACACGGCCGGCGAGGATCGAACACCCCTTCGCCAGCCTGGAACTTTTCGATCAATAGCAGGCCACCGAGATTCTTCCCGCAGATCCATCATTTGTAACGAGGCAATCTGACTATGCGACTGTGCAAGTGCGCATAAATAAAGAACGTTGCGGCCTGGCGTGCTAGAACGGTTCTCCTCGCTCGGGAAGCAGACGATAGCCTGGCCATCACGTTCGATTGGCGATCGCGCGGCGAAAAACTGTTGCTGCGCCGGCTTTCGTTCATTTTTAGACCGTTGTTCAAACGGAACTACCGTTGAAGTGCCTTGTCTTTTGGCATCGCCGGTGCTTATAATGGGCTCCCGATGATCCGGGCGAATTGTCGGGCGCGGTTTACGGCGGCGGATTTCGATTTCATCGTACGCACTCTTGCCCGTTCGCAAACCGATCACGTCTCGCTTGTCGATCTTTTGAGTGACGCCGAAACGCGCGATTCCATCCTCGATCATCCGCGATTGGTCGATGCTATTCTTTCCAACCCGGCACACCTGCACATCTCCTCGCAGTTTTATTTTTACGTGCTCGCCCGCCACGTTTTGCGGCAGGGGGGAATCCTCGACCGAAAACTATGCGATTACGTTGGCTCGCTTCTGGAAGCTTTTTCGTGCGCGAACCAGTTGCACCAACCAGACAAGATCAATGGTCGCGCGCACGAGTACATTTGCGATATGCTCATCGCGCTCCAGCGCGTTACGCCCGAACAAGCCTTCCTGCTTCGCGCGCACATCGGAAATTATTCGCTCTTCATCAGCGGAATTTTCCACGAGAATACCCAGCGCCGGTGCGAGCGCGGAGGGCCCGATCTAAAATTTTATGAGCAGATCGGCCGTACCAATTATCAATTGCTCGCCGAACACACGACGGCGCGGCGTTGCGAGCTCAACGATGTATTCGAAGGATTGGCCGACCGTTTTCGCGATGTCCGCCTCGCGCTCAATCAGCTTTCCGATTGTTTGCTCAATCTGGATGACGATGCGCGACCGTCGCTTTGTTTGTGAACGAGACGCTCTTCAGCCAAATCCAAAAACTGTTTGAGCGCACGTACGCGCAAGTTGGGATCAATCTGGAAGATTGTCTGATCGATCGAACGCGTTGCGCGCAATTGTCGACCTTAGCCGGGAAATCGGCGCGCGAATTAAGCGAGCTGGCCCGCACGTTTTTGCGACGCGCCAACGATCGCCTTTATGTCGGCATTTATTATTCGCGCTGGCTCATCGAACAGCTCGAGCGGCACGATCCGCGGGCCGGCCTGGGGAATCATAATATTCGCTCGCTCATCGCGTTCGTGGAAGAAATCAACCACGCGCTGCACGCCGCCCTCCAATTCAAGAACGGCGCCCGCGAAATCAGTTCCGAAGATTTCGCGCGCAATCTCGAGCTGCAAGCGCAAGTGGATACTTATCTCGTGTTGCTGCTCTTCGTCGCCTTTTTCCGGAAAACGCAGCGCGTCTCAAAAACGGATCGTCGCTGGCTCCGTTTTCACCTGTTTGCGCGCCAATGTCCCGACGCATTTCACAGCCGAAACTTACGTGCCCGTTATCTCGAAGCGACGGAGCTTGCGTCGAGCTATACACGCTACCTGGACACGCTCAACGGCATGCGTCGCCTCGATGAAATCCGGCGGTTCCGTTCCCTCGGTTACACGGCCAAGAAGGCGCGCATCCTCGCCCTAACGAATGGGCCAGAGTCGTTCTAGCACCCACAGGCCTCGCGTGCTCTCGCCTATTCGCGAATTCTGTTTGCGAAAATTCAAACGCGGTCGCTAAATACTCGCATGTTCAGTTTGACCATGCTCGGGAGTGGCAGTGCCGGGAATTCCGCACTCGTGGAGACTAATCATTGTCGAATTCTGATCGATGGCGGGTTGAGCGCGCGGCAAATTGTTCTCCGACTCGACCAGTGCGGAGTCGCGCCCGAGCAACTCGATGGCGTCTTGCTTACCCACGAACATGGCGATCACGTTTGCGGTCTGGAAGTTCTTTGCCGCAGGTTCGACGCGCCGATTTACGCAAATGCGCTCACTGCCGAAGCGGTCCGCAGTGATGGCGCGCTAGATCGACATCGAAATTGGCGAATCTTTCGCACTGGCTCGGAATTTTCGATCTGCGACATTCTCGTGCAAACGTTTCCCGTGCCGCACGACGCAGTCGATCCCATCGGATTTGTATTTCACGCCGGTTCGAGCTGCCTCGGTTTTATCACCGATCTCGGTTACGCCACCAAAATGCTGGTCGAACGATTGCGTGGAGTGCACACGCTGGTCATCGAAACGAACCACGACGAGAAACTTTTGCAGAACGACAAGCATCGACCCTGGCCGGTGAAGCAGCGCATCCAATCGCGGCATGGGCATTTATCGAATAACGCCGCGGCGAGCGTAATCGAGCAGTTGCTTCCCGGCAAAATCGAGCGCGTCGTGCTCGGACATCTCAGCCGCGATTGCAACACGCCGGAGCTTGCTCTCGGCACGGTGCGCGGTTCGCTCGCCAAATGCGGCAAGATCGACATGGAACTTCATTGTGCCACACAATCGGACCTCAGTGCGCGTTTTCGAATTGGCGAAACGATAGCGGGCGCGTTTCAACCGACGTTTGACAACGTATTTTTTCAAACGGCATGACCGCATCGGCCAAGCCGCGGTGGACGACCGCGGCTACAATGCCCATGAAAATTCGTGATGCAGTCGATAGCGATCTTCCTGCGATTGTCGACATTTACAACGCAGCGGTGGCGACACGCATTGCGACGGCCCAACTAGAACCAGTCACGTTTGAAGAACGGCGCGATTGGCTGAAGGAACATTCGCCGGATCGACATCCGTTTTGGGTTTTGGAAATCGATGGACAAGTTGCCGGCTGGCTGACGATCAAACCGTTCATCCCGCGCTGCGCCTATAAGGGCACAGTCGAGTTAAGCGTATATGTCGATCAAAAATTCCGGCGCTGCGGCGTCGCTCGCGCATTATTGGAAGAAGTGATCTCGCGTGCGGCATCATTCGGTATCAATGCGATGGTCGGCCTCATTTTCGCGCACAACAAACCAAGCCTGAGATTGTTTGAGCAGCTTGGATTCGAGCGATGGGGATTACTTCCGCGCATCGCACGGCTGGACGAAATCGAGCGCGATCTCGCGATCATGGGTCGCCAGGTGTAGGATCGGAACATAGCGTTGCAACTTGCAGTCTTTGCGCCCAGCGGAGTTACGCTCCGCTGGCTTAGCAACGGCGGGCCAAATGCCCAGCCGGGCACACATGGCACAGCCGAATGTTTCCATATCCACGCGGACACGTTTGGGCGTTCACGCCAGGGTACCGCGAAAAGCGCGCTGCAATCCGCCCTCCCGAGCCTTACGCTTCCTCTTGGCCGATGACCAGGTGAATGACGCCGGCTGGATCGGAAATGAAAAAGCCGTCAAAATCTTCCCGCAGTTGCTCGACTTCATCGCGGCGGGCGACGCCGTGCACTTTTAGAAACGACGCGGCCGCGTCGGTATCATTCGTCTGCAGTTCCAGCCAAATATCCGGATGACTCAGGTTCGGGACCTTGTCGATCCAAAGCCGGTTCGGGCCGAACTGGAAGATGCAGCCGTCCGGCTCCTCCTCGATCAACGGGAGCGCGAGCGTGTCGCGATAAAAAGCCACGGTTTGCTCGTAAGTGTGGCTCGGACATTTGATAGCGATGTTCGCCCCGCCGGAAAATTGCGGACCGTCGAGTTTGGCAACCATGATGAAATTTCGGCCCGCTAAAGTTTTGCCAAAATTTTGTCGGCGACTTTCTTGGCTTTTGCAAGAGCCACGCTTTCATCATTGATTCCGCCAAGGCCGATGGTGATGAACGCGTTGCCCTTTGCAACGTAGAGCATGAGCACGTGCGAGGCGGCCCCGCTGTCGTCGGCGCCGCTGAACACCTCCGCCTTGTCCCCTAAGCCATCCACAGGTTTCAACGGGCCACTGGTGCTGGCTGCGACCAACTCGAGTTCTTTTTGTGGATCCATCGCACCGGCGCCCGGCTGATACACGCGAATGACAAGCGACTTCTGGCGACTTACGCCGTAATAATTGCATTTCGAGTAATAACCATCCTTCCCTTCGGCATTGAGCGGCGTCGGGTCCTTCACTTTCTCGCCTAAAATCGATTCTGCGTCCGTTTTAGTGATGATCTGCGAGACGTCGATGCGGGCATCAGTGGCAAGAGTTGAATTCGTTAGGCAAACGCTCATTGCCAGCGCCTGCCCGATTACGGTTCGCTTGACCGACAATTTCATCCGCCGGTCGAGTCGGTTCCGCCGGGTTCAGTCATAGCGACGGGATCGAGCGCGCGATCGAGTTCAGTTTTGGGCAACACTTTTTTCTCCAGACAAATCTGGCGCACCGTCTTGCCGGTCTTCAAACTTTCCTTCGCAATCTCAGCGGCGCGATCATAACCAATCTTCGGCGCCAGACTCGTCACCATTGCCATGGAAAGCTCGACCAGTTCCTGGCAGCGCGCCTTGTTTGCGACAATTCCCGTTACACACTTCTCGCAAAAAACCTCGACCACGTGCGTGAGCAGGCGGATGGATTCGAGAAGAGCATGCGCCATCACCGGCATCATGACATTGAGCTCGAAATTGCCGTTCGCGCCCGACCACGTGATGGTGGCGTCGTTGCCGATGACCTGGGCGCAGACCATCATCACCGACTCGCACATCACCGGATTCACCTTGCCGGGCATGATCGAGCTGCCCGGTTGCGTGGCCGGCAATTGAATTTCGCCGATGCCGCAGCGCGGACCGCTGCCTAACAAACGAATGTCATTTGCGATCTTGAACAAACTGACCGCAATGGTCTTGAGCTGCCCGCTCGCTTCCACCACCGCGTCTTTGCCGCCTTGCGCTTCGAAATGATTTTTGGCTTCGTAAAACTTGATGCCGGTCCGTTGCTCGATGCGCCGCATCACTTTGCCTGGAAAATCGACATGTCGATTTAAGCCGGTGCCGACGGCCGTCCCGCCGAGCGCCAGCTCGCACAAAACGTCGATCGCTTTTTGGGCGCGCTCTTTCGCATAGGCAACTTGTTGCGCATAGCCGGAAAATTCCTGGCCAAGTCG
>Ga0137390_10001420_pt1 | contig 18027 bp, 23 predicted proteins | sample 15con2h24AmetaG_FD_104937 | JGI IMG/M metagenome (GOLD analysis project Ga0137390, IMG submission 104937) | Vadose zone soil microbial communities from Angelo Coast Range Reserve, California, USA - 15con2h2.4A metaG | ecosystem: Environmental > Terrestrial > Soil > Vadose zone > Saprolite... | reverse complement strand
GCGCCTAAGCCAGACTCCGAGGACGCGACGAGTGTACAACTGGAAGTCGCTGAGATGGACACAACACCCGACCAGCCACCAGAGGAGACCTGGGATGATATCCCTGAGGAGATTATGGAGCTAGATACGGAGGACATTCTGACGCGTATTCGCCTGATTGATAACGACATCAAGGTATGCTTTCTCTCTCCTCGCTGAATGAGTGAGATAAACTTTGAGACCAGGTCATGCGTTCAGAGCAATTGCGGTTAGGCCACGAGCAGAGTGTCATGAAAGAGAAAATCAGAGACAACAGCGAGAAAATAAAGCAAAATAAGGTGCTTCCTTATCTTGTGGCGAACGTCGTCGAGGTGCGTTCACGTCCCCGTCACCGACGTACCCCATCATAAACCCTACACTTAGATCTTAAACGTCGACCCTGAAGGCCAAGAGGATGGAGCGAACCAGGATCTTGACTCTATGCGCAAGGGAAAGACTGCAGTCATCAAGACGTCCACCCGCCAGACCGTATTCCTCCCACTCATTGGCCTGGTCCCTCCAGAAAAGCTGGAGCCACAAGACCTGATTGGCGTCAACAAAGATTCATACCTTGTCCTCGACACGCTACCCGCAGAATACGATTCGCGTGTGAAGGCCATGGAGGTCGATGAGCGACCGACTGAGACCTACACGGATATTGGGGGCTTAGAAAAACAGATAGAGGAACTGGTTGAAGCTATTGTTCTCCCGATGGAGCAAGCGGACAAGTTCAAGACACTTGGTATTACACCGCCCAAGGGTTGTTTGATGTATGGCCCCCCAGGTGAGCAAATTGTCGCGTGCTGTCTCCTTTGGGTGTTCACCCCATAAAGGAACTGGTAAAACACTTCTTGCTCGAGCCTGCGCTGCGCAAACAAATGCTTGTTACCTCAAACTCGCCGGTCCCTCATTGGTACAAATGTTTATTGGTGATGGGGCCAAGCTCGTCCGCGACGCCTTCAAGCTCGCAAAGGAGAAAGCACCGGCCATCATTTTCATTGACGAGCTTGATGCAATAGGGACCAAGCGATTCGACTCGGATAAGAGTGGTGATAGGGAAGTCCAACGTACGATGCTTGAGCTTCTTAACCAGCTCGATGGCTTCAGCAGTGATGAAAGGATCAAGGTGCGTCAGTGCGCTTCGCCTACTGCCTTGTATTGATATACCTTGCAGGTCATCGCCGCAACAAATCGCATCGACATCCTCGACCCGGCACTCCTTCGTTCAGGTCGACTAGACCGCAAGATTGAGTTCCCGCTGCCGGGGGATACCGCTCGCGCACGTATTCTTGAAATTCATTCTCGCAAAATGTCTATCGGCCCCGATGTCAACTTTGAGGAGATCGCGCGTAGTACGGATGAGTTCAATGGCGCGCAATTGAAGGCTGTTTGCGTCGAAGCCGGTATGATTGCGCTACGTGAGGGTGCAACGAAGCTGGGACACGAACACTTTATCAGCGGTATTGCAGAGGGTGAGTCGTGCCTAACCTCGCAGGTCCAAGCAGTAGGACTGACGTATACCCCAAATTAGTACAAAGTAAGAAGAAGAATGACCTCATGTACTTTGCTTAATCGCTTCTCGATTACCTCGGCTATTATTCGCCCCACACACATATTGTACACTCGCAATTGTCTACGGATTTATTTCTTGGCTGGTGCAACGGACAAGGCTCCCCAGCAGTTATCCTCGAGAAATATGTCCTTATCTGGCTGGGATGACGATGCAAAATTAGGCTTCGTTGGCACAGTTTGTGTGGGGGAATCACGAGCGCGGAAGTTCGGTTGATTGGCCCCATCGTAACAAACCCAACACTGTAGGGCGACTTTTTTGATGTCTTGTCTCCAACGCTTTCAAAAACTTGGCATGTTGACTTGGGGATGACGCCCTCGCGAACGCGCGAATATATAGTAACATGGCAATCAACCCGGTGAAGAATCGAATGTCTTTCCCCGGCGCTAGGAGAACATCACCGTGGCGTAGACGTCATGGGAAGAGTCCGTTTCTCATATCCGAATTCCACTCTAGAAGGACATCACTATTCGGCTTTACTAAGTTTGCTAGGAGAAGCCAGTCTGTTACCGGCTCGGAGACGGAGACAGTAGGCACAAGGACACTAGCTACGACATAAAAATGACCGTCTAGGAACGAGGGTACTGTAGTGTAGCCGGTGGCATGTATTCCACTAACTAGGCGACAGTTGACAGACGCCGGCACTGTACGACTCTTTTTTTGGAAGCATCCGCTTTATTGACCTCGTTATACTGTACTCGTGCCTGGTCGTCGTTCAACAGCGCACGGACGACCTTCAGGGCAAAGTGAGTTAAATAAATTGAATGTCGCATGATCGCGCAGCGGGAGCGCGTCCCCCAAGGCTTGCGGAGTTTCAAACTGTTTCATTGTGCTGATAATCCATTCACCCGGCCGCATAGTACAGGGCGCCGTACTGGGGCTGACGGCGCTGACAAAAGTAGTATGACAGCGGCTACTCTACTATTACGTGGCGCATCGCTTTGGCAACTCGAGTGCATTTAAATTCCTTGGGTCATCTGTGGTGGGTTACTTCTCCCCTCCTATCGTCATGATGTCCCTGGCTGTCAATACCACTCCCAAAGATGTCCTTGTCTTGAGGTTCCAAACCAGGAATGTTGCTGTACTTCGTGACGAATGCTCCACCTATCAAGTGGGTTGCCCTTGCCGTCCCTACTCTCACGAATAGCTTTACATGCGGGTCTGATCGTGCCTCTTCCAAGAATGCCATTGCGGTTGTGCGTTCCGCTTTCACGTCTTTGAGAAATGTCCCCCCCGATGACATTGTCCTCATGGCGAATCTCCCGGACTACATACAACTTGGCCATATTGAAATCTCGAGGGGAGTCTGGGAGCACGTCAGGCATATTGTGTCTACTGTGACCGTCGTTAGTAAATCAGGAGCGTCACCGGTAGACTCAGAAAATGCTGCAGCGGACATTGACAGGTGCCTTTCATCAGACGAAGAAGCACGAGCGGTTCGGTCGCTTAAGACGGCTACTAGTACGGTTATCTAGTGGTCCGTGATCACTGTGATAACGATATCCCCCGATCTTCCTCCGTACAATCGCGTGTGCATATCTGTTTACCTCTCGTCCCTCTCGTTCAAGTTACTATGTAAACTTCCAAGCCACGTTGGGGATCGTATCTTCAACAAACTTGGAAAGGAAATGAGGTTTATAAAATAGAGAACCGCTGTTAATGACAGACGGCGGCGCGATCATGATGTGAGATTTGGGTTGATGCGACACTTGAATTATAATATGCTATTGACAATATGAAGGACATAGGCTGCTGCTGTCGCGATGGGGCGGTGAGCTGGCGACTATCTAGCGTGGTAGTGGTAGCCACCGGCAATTATCACGATCATGGAACCAACTTTTCTTGATCCGTCGCGTCGCGTCAAGGCCTGCATATCGACTTGACCTACGCATTTACTAAGTGGACGCTGCCCGAGTTGGATGCAATCGTTCTCGGACACCTAGATGGGGCCTTCAACTCTTTCCGGGCCGATGCAGATCCGTCGGCGCCGCACGCACTTACATTTGACCAGTTCCGGTACCGTACGACCTTTCTGAAAGCATCCGTTTTATTGACCCCACTGTATCCGTGCTTGGTCGTCTTCTCCCCTCCTGTTATCGATCATCATCATGTCTCAGGGTCCCGATACCAATCCAGGAGCTATTATTGTCCTGACATTTCGAAGCAAGGAGTGTTGCCGTGCTTCGCAACCAATGTTTCACCTATGAAGTGGGTCACGGTCGCCCTTACCGTCCGAGTCCGCGCTGCGCCGCCCACACTCTCACTACGGTAATAGTATTGCATGCAGCGCGAGTCTGATCATGCCTGTGCCCCAGGATACCCCTGCGGTTGCACGACTTACTTTTCGCATTTTTGAAAATCGCCCCTGATGTGATGAAGAAATCGTCCTCATGGCGAGTCTCCCCGATTATTCCGTGCTGGGCCCTATTGAAATGTCAGGGGAGTTTGGGAGCATGTCAGCTGATGTGTCCCACGTGATCGCTGCTTTTAAAGAGTATACGTCCCCAGTAGCCCCAGGAGCTGCAGCGGACGTTGACAGGCGCCTCTCATCAGAAGAGAAGCACTCGAAGGTAACTAGGTCAAATCGAATAGTCCCTGCCAGTGATCACTTTGACAACTATATCGCCCCGATCTTAGTGCACACAATTGCATCTCTGCCTCTCGTTACTACCATGTAAAACTCCCAAGCTGTAGTACAATGTATTGAGGACGGGATTGCTTGGGCCATCTGTCTCCGAATCGCCAATGGCGCCCAAGAGGCGCCATACGATCGCAACAATATTCGTGCCGAAAGCAGACTAATCTCGATTGATAGACATTTGCTGACGCAGACGGAGATGCATGGCCGCCATGATGGCCTTTGTACCCTGGCAGCAGCTGCTGTGTTTGGTTTGGTGGCGTCAATTTGACGCTGGAAAGTAGTTTATTGTGATGAAATGAAATCCAGACTGTCCGTGTCCTAGGGCGTACTACTACATCTCTTCTCCCACCATGAACAACAGCAATCCGCGAGCCATTCTCGTCCTGTCGTATTCCTACAGAAATGTCGCCGTGTTTCGTGACCAATGCGACTCTTATGAAGTATGTTGCCCATGCTGCTTCCGCCCCCACGCCCCACGCCCCACGCCCCACGCCTCTCCACACTCCTCCTGGGTAGCTTTTTGACCGCGGGTCTGATCACGACGGTGTCCCAGGGTCTCCTTACTCTCGCACGCTCTACTTTCCCAGCTGTGCAGAAAGCCCCCGCCGAAGATATTGTCGTCCAGGGGTGTCACCCTCACTACCCCACTATGGGTACTAGTATTGAAATGTCGAAGGAGATCTGGGAGGCTTGCTGCGCTCGAGTGACCCATGTGACGTTTGTCGTAAAATCAGGTGCGTCCCAATGGCACCATACGACGACGACGCAGTTGTCATTGACGGGGACATCTCATCAGAGAAACCAGAATCCGTTGGCTAGTCGGCGTTTTCATCACCATATAAACCCCCAAATTCAGTGAGGATCGCATCTTCACGGCTGGAATATAAATGGGTTTAAGATAAAATAAAGAGCAGATGTCAACGACGGGTGTGAGGATTCGTGTCAATGCGATGCTTGAATTATGCTGTGAAATATGATGGTGGGGTAGTGCGCTCAGTGGCAGATTTCACGCCCCAAAGGGGACAGGAATTCGCAGTGGTAGGTGAGACTCGGTGTTTGTACCACCGAGCAGGTCCGAGCTCCATCGCGACTTGCTCTAAGCACGTGGCAGATCACGGTCACGGGACCATGACCACTTGCTAGTGACCAACTGTAGCCGACCTACGCGTTTGGATCAACGAGAACGAACACAATCAATTGGGGTAGGTACCAAGCGACCGTCATACTGTCGCCGGTGCGCGTCCCCAAAAGTCGTCATGTCCAGCTTTCCCAGTTGGAAAAAATCGTTCGCAGAAGGAATAGAGAGGTTCAGACTTCAAGACCTAGATGGCGCCCTCAACTCCTTCGACGAGGTACAAAGCTCTCTCCTCTTGCGATTTTTCAATCGAGGGCGCGATTCATCTCTGTTTTTTTTTTTGTTTAGGCCATCCGTGTCGCAGGCGGCGCATCGTACGTGCTCTACGACTCCCGCGCTTCCGTCTACGAAAAGCAGAATCGTCTGAAAGACGCGCTGCGCGACGCGAAGAAGACCATCGACATCGCCCCCGCCCAGTGGCACGGCTACTTCCGCTCCGCCCGCCTCTTCGCCTCGCTCAACAAATCCTCCGCGGCCCTGCGCATGTGCGCGCTCGCCCTCGAGCGCCTCGGCGACGACGACGACGACGACGCAAAGCACGACGGACGCCGGCGTCGCGAGCTCACGGCCTTGCGTTCCCGGCTGCTAGAGGAGGAGGCGCGGAGGACCACCAAGTCGTCCCCACCGATCGCGGGCATGCCCGTCGAGCTGCTCCTGATCGTGTTCGACCTCGCGCGCAGGCCCGTCGCCCTCTCCCACGTCTGCCGTCGGTGGCGCGAGATCGCGCTGGCGCATCCCACGCTCTGGCGCTCTTTGCTGCTCGCGGAATCGCCGAAGAAAGCGCTGCGCAAGGCGCAGGAGTGGCGCGGACGATCCCGCGGGCAGGTTGCCGAGCTCACTATCCGCAAGTCGCTCGGGAGCGTCGTTTTGAAACCGTCGGGGGGTATTCAGATGGTCCACCCTGATGATCTCGCGATGCGCGACGAAATCCTGGCCGAGCTGCGTCGCCTGGATTTGACGTATGTCGAAGCGTGCCACTTGGAGGATGTGGATGTACCATTCTTCCTAACCTCATTGTGGGGTAGCACACGCTTGTCCAGCCCGCAGCGACTGGAAACCCTCTCTGTATCGCAGTCGTTTCTCAGGCGTGGGGTGTCCCTTGGGAAGACCGAACACGGTATTCCGTCGTGGGCAAACCTGCGCGCACTTAGCGTCATTGACATGCAATGTCACTGGCCAGCGTTCACAGTGTTCGTCCGTGGTTTAACATCATTCGAATACAAGATACCTGCCTCTCCTGTCGATTTCGAGCCTATCCGCTCCCTCCTGCAGGCCAACCCCACGTTGGAAAAACTCGTCATCGAAACTAACACCAGCTCCCCACCACATGCCGTTGAAATCCCAGAGGCCTTGATAATGGCACATCTTCGCCACTTCGAACTCACTGGTGTCACCATCTCACCTCGATCCACTCTAAATCTGAGTCTTCCTTCCCTTCAAATACTTCGGCTATCCATGCTCCCAGGCTCGGCAATGGTTCTAGAGAATCTTATCGATGACCCGGCGACTTCCCTCGCGGAACTCGTCGAGTTGACAATGAAGAATTGTTACTTCCAGACGCTACCCCTCACCTTGGCATTAGCCCGTTCACCCAAGCTCAAAATTTTGCAGCTCAGAGGCGACTTTGACGCTAACGTCATCGCAGAGTACTTGTCAATGCCTCATTCGACACTCCCCCCCGTCCTTGCATCCGAAAGCAAGAGGCTTGTCGCCACCGAATTCCCCATTTCATGCCCTTCCCTCGAAGTATTGGACCTTTCTGGGTCCCCGAGTCTGAGGACTGGCCCGGTTATGCGGGTAGTCAAAGAAAGGCTTGCCCTGGCCGCATCCCAGGATGGCGGAAGATACCGGTTACCGGGAGAGGAGAACGACCAGCACGTTTCGTGCATCCAAGTACTCAAGGTTGATGAATGCCCCTACATCGAGGCGGATATGCTTCCCTGGTTCCGGAAGAACGTGCCAAAGTTTAGTTGTCAGTACGCGACGACGAAGAAGAGAAAGGAGAAGGAGAGGTGGAGAATGGGATGACGTCACTACGGGCATACGGCTGACATGTACCAAATGTGTGTTACGAATATGTTATTTCCTCTTTGCTTTATCATCAGCTCGATTCCTGCACTGTCTTGCCATGTCCACAGAAAACAAGGAGAGCATTCCGCTTTATGTTCCCCACTTCACTCCCGCCCACTACGGCAGCTTCTTTCTGGCAGGTCCGTTACCGTATCCCTCTACAAGTTGCATGAGTGTTCTCAGACCTGCTTCCTGCAGGAGCACTATGTGCTACGTGCGCTCATGCACTACTGGCAGAAGCCACAGTCTATTCTTACTTCTTTCTCCCTAAAGACTAACGCATGGTGCCATGACCCGTAAGCGCCTCTCGCCTGACCATCCTTTATGCGCTCATGCCCGGTCCTGGCGTCCCACAGCAATTGATGTCGTCAAGACACGCATTCAAATAGATCCGGCTCTTACGCGCCATAGCCTTTTCTCCGGTGGGCGTCTCATTGTCGCGAAAGAAGGACCCTCTGCCCTCTTGACCGGCTTTGGGCCCACCGCCGTCGGCTATTTCGTCCAGGGCGGAGGCAAATTCGCTGGTTATGAGTTTTGGAAAAAGCAATTCGTGACCTTTGCCGGCGACAAGGACACGGCGGTCAGGTATCGCACGGCGATATACCTCGGCGCCGCGAGTGTCGGAGAGTCCGTACCGCTCTCTCATATCTCGATCTTGAATTTTGGTCCCGCGCTGACTTGCTAGATGGCGCTCGGGCTCAGATTCTTCGCAGACATACTCCTGACGCCTCTGGAAGCCACTCGCATCCGGATGGTTTCGCAGCGAGGCTACGCAACTGGGTTGGTGTCCGGTTTCAGTCGCCTTCTGCGAGAGGGTGGCGTGCGCGATCTCTACGCTGGGTTCATACCAATCTTGTTCAAGTAAGGCCCCCCATCCTCCAATCTGCTTTGTGCTTAGCTCTTCACGCATGTCTCCCTCCCGTGCAGGCAGATTCCGTACGCGATCGGTCAGTTCACAGTCAATGAGTTGTGCCATGAGGTTGCGTTTCGGAGCATGTCCAAGGAGACACGCGCCAAGCTATCGCCCACCGCCAAATTGTCAATCTCGCTTGGCAGCGGGGTCATCGCTGGCTTCGCCGCGGCGATCCTCTCCCAACCCGCAGACACGCTGTTGTCCCAAATAAACAAGGGACATGGGCCGCAAGGCGCAATACTTTATCGTCTTGGGGTTCTCGCGAAGCAAACTGGATTCAGGGGCTTGTTTGCGGGTCTTGGCCCGCGTATGGTGATGACTGCAGGCCTCGTGTCTGGCCAATTCTTGATATATGGGGCCATCAAGCAGGGTGCGCATATCTTAGGGTTCCTTCTCGGGTGTACTTACTGATCGATTTGCAAATGGACAGCGATGGGTGCCCCACCAGGTGTGGAGATTCATAAGGAGTGAAAAAGGTACTAAACTTGATCAGACGGTGTTACGCGATCTTGTATGATAGCATCCGCCATGAACTAGACCTTTACTGTTACTGTAGGCTACCGATGGAGTAATATTCGTGTTTCGTCGGTAACCTAACCTCCTTGGTCACGTTTCGGTACAACTGGCATGCCTTCCATATTCATTCGTCCTCAGAATAGTCCATGCTTCGGCCCAACACTTGTGCGAGTCTCGTCCTGACTTCTCCTATCGAAGCTTCCTGGGTCTCCAAGTCCCATTCGAGAAACCGTTGGCAGACCGCCGATGCGAGATCCATGTCCTGTTGTTCTTCCTCAGAGATCGCTTCGTCCAAAAGCTTCGGAAGTTCGTGCGCCGAGAGTAGGTCCCTGTCAGGAGCAAGAGAAAGTTTGAGTGGACCATCGTGAGATCCTTTTTATCCTCTTGGGGAGGACGTACGTGACGTATTGTGCGCGCTGGACGACGTGGGCCGGGACACCGAATAACTGCGCGCAGCGCGCCGCATGCGACTCGAGCGAGAGCCCATTCACGGCCCTGTCTCATGCCATCAGTAGATTCCCTCCCCAAATGGCGCGAGTATCAGAAAACGAACTTATAGAGGAACGTTATGCTGTCGCCCTTGGCTACCGTAGAAGAGCTGTCGTCTATGACCTCGCCGTTGGGCGTGGCAAACATGATCTCCATGTGAATAAAGGTGATGGGCAACTTTTGAGGATCGAGCGCTCCGGTGGAAAACAGCTCGTGAAAGTGAGTCGTGGCTATTACCTTTGGGCAGTCGGAGCCGCGCGCGAGGAGATATTTCAAGACTCCAGCAAAGAGACCCGCACCGTCTGTGTTCGAATTGAGTCCCAGACAGTTCGAAAGGAGGAGGGTGTTTCAGAGAGAGGCAAAGACGCGTCGATTACTACGGCAAGACTGCGGTCTAGGGAGGGAGATAACACGAGCCTGCAGCCGCCGTTCCCTTTCCGAACTCGTCTAGCAGGATTAGAGAACGCGCCGTAGAGTTTCGCAGCGCCAGAGACACCTGGTTGAGATCGATCATAAAAGCCGATTGCACCTAGAAGGGGGACGAGCAACGTTGCAACGGTGTTTAATCAGCAAATTGTCGATGTGCATAGAAAAACATTCGTTGTTGGGATTCGATTACTTTGGAGACCGACTCGCGAGTCTGGACGCGGGTGAAGACTGTGGGCCGTGATCAAGAATCAGAAAAGCAAGGTCGCGGTCGCTGCACTGTCACTGGCTTCCGGGCCCACGCACTCTTATCTACTATTCCGAGCGTCGCGGATTCGGCGGGAACAAAACTTTGGGCCCATATGGGCCTCACGGAAATAGGAAACCTCAACGTGTACACGCACCAGCCAATCTGAGGGCGTTGCTTCAACGGACGTGATATAACGGGGAAATGGAAGGCCTACTTGTGCCATTAATTGTACCAGTGCGGTCTTGGATCCCAGGATCGATCGCAAAATAATATCGGGGTCCAAAATTTTTTTTTCTTCCCCAGAGAACACTCGAATGAAACGCACCTGTTTGAGATATACACTCTGCGTCGCAAACGTTTAGTGGTTACTTCTGGCAAGTGAGAAACCCGAGGCTTCTTTTACCTTCCCGCATGCGTTCGCACCGGTACATATGACAACGCTATTTCCAAGTACACTTCCTTGAAACACGTGGTCGTCACTGTCACCGTTCTCAGCCGGGTATGAACCAATTCCCGCTCCGCCGACAATGAGGATGTCGTTTGGCACAAATGTATCGACGGTTTGCTCCTGTAATGGGTGCCTGTAGAAAGAAACGGACTTCCGTCTCCCTTGCTATTGCGAGTCACCGTGAATACGTACCGGCCCTGCTTAATGCTGATCACATTTTCCTCGCTCATCTGGGGTCTTGTATAATTGTACTGATTCGTAGCTTCCGCAAAGCAAAGGAGACAGTCGAGCTCTGCGCAAATATCGCAAGCTCCGCTTATGGCTTCCGCGAATGGAAGGACGCTCTCCGCTAGTTCATGTATGATTTCCAGTTCTCGGTCTTTTTCTTTCCCTTGAGGCTCTCCCTGATGATTCATCATTACGATTTGGAACATACCGATGATCGAGGGATAGACGTCTCCCAAATGCTTGTCCAGGTCTTGTAGCAGGGTCAAACGTAAAATCCAGCACATCCGATTCATTGAGAAGACTTGCCGTGCATTTTGTCATTTTTAAAATAAACGTGTGATCTAAGGAAAAAAGTGGTAGACGTTTATGTCGTTTCAGGGAATAGGTACACTCACTCGGATGAGAACTGTATAAACAGGACATGAGGCCTGAGGTTTGTAATGAGATCGGTAACTAAACGATATACCTGGAATGTCCAGCCATCGAGGACTTCTATGCCATCTCCGCTTCGCCATTCTTCAAGCATAGGCACGCAGACCAGGAAACCTACCTCATAAGAGAAAAGTCAAGAACTCAAGACAGCAGGAACGGTGTTTCACCTAACTGAGGAAAGTACACGACGTTTAGAGATGTCGCGTAATCCTGCGGGACGGTGGGGCTGATTCCCTCCGCAACTTTTGACTATTGCCGCATTAATGCAGCGTTTGAATATAGCCCTGATCCGTCAACCTCGATCCACTCACAAGGACCGCATCTATGCCATTGTATACGTGCTTGCGATTGTCCAGTTCTTCATCAATGTGTGGGCGGACGCATACACGTTGCAGTAACGTGGATTCCTCCCAGTCAATCTATACAAAGTCGTAAGCTGGACGCCCGGATATGCGATAAGGGATACAACATACAGTTTCATTTACTGCCTTACCAACTTCTCTGAAGGCCGAAATGTCCAATGCGGTGATCAGCTGGACATGAAAGTAGTTAATGTGTGAAGAGCATGGACGGAGCCAGGGCACCTTCTTGACTATTTCGACGTCTCCACTCGTGCTGAGTTCTCCGAGCTTGTCCCGGAGCATCGCGGTGTGGAAGGTGAACTTTCAAGTTCGGGTCATTTGTATGGTCACAGCGCGGCGCACCCATCCGGATTTCAATTAAGTCTCACCTTGACAAGTCCTTGCCAACTTGCGAGGGTAGCTTTCCCAGCCCTCAAGGTAGAGAGAATCCGCGGAATATTCTTGATTCCCGCCAGTTGACTATGCATTATGTTCGCGATGTCGAGGTTTTCGGCACGCGTGAAACACTCTACGGCATCGTGGCGGGCACTTATAACCTCGAGGGAGAGTGAGGGGCGTAGGAGCCATGTCCGAAGGAGCGAGCGCCCTAGTGTTGTCCTAGTACTGTCCAGCGTACCTGATGTACCTCGTCAACAGGAACTATAGGGATGCGTGAGGGTAAAACGCGGACCGAATAGTGACAATCCCTCCTTTGTTCTCGTCGAGTGGATCGACGCATGACTTTCGTTTTCGAATACTTGCAGTGAACTTACCGTAAAAGGAGCGTCATTAACGGCTTCATGCGAAAAGAATGAAGTCTCACAACAGGGCATCGGCATTAATTTGCATGGTCTTGTCCCTTTGCGACGCACGTGGAGTGAGAGTCGCCGCACAGAACGGGAAAGACTGTCGGCTTACAGGGACAAATTCACTATCCCGCGGACGTCTAGGCCTCTCAGGCCCTCAGGTTCTAAATCACCGATTGCTTTCTCTCTAATGAGATAGTCGAGCAAAGCACCGGTCGAACCCAGCTATGGAGTCGCAGTTCATACAAAACATCCACAGGGAGGAGGAAAGTCGCGACACACACCGCGAACGGGGACACATCAAGGGTTGCGAAATTGGACATACGAACTGAAGCATTCCACCGCCTCAATGTGGGGTCACCCTCTGCGTTCGGCCTCCGTTGCATAAATTCGTACGCATTGTTCGGCTCTGCGGACTTGTGGGGGTCAGGGGGATCAAGAATCTCTTCGGGTAGGTCGGACAGGAGTCCCAGCGACAAGACGTTATTTCGCCCCCTCTCCGGCCTAAAATCTTTATGCGGGCGTATCTGAAAGAAGCCTCCAGAAGCAGCCACTGCAAAGAGCGGGGTGAGTACCGGGGCGCGCATATGATACAACGCGCCCAGGGAAGAAGTTTCATACTAGAATCACCGCACAGATCGATGAACCTGTCATCGGCCTTGGAACTGACAAGGAAAACGTCAGGGGAGACCTGATCCAAAACTGCGCGGGCGCGGGCCGGCAATTGAGTATATCAAAAACTCAGCAATCCACATATTGGACTAACGCGTCCTGGTCACGTCGAATTGAGCAGTCTCTTGCGTGTCTTCGAGCACGTAAATGAGAAAATTCACCGGGTCGTAATACGCGCAGCCGATTCGTTCCCTTCAAAATATCAGTTGCGGGTGAGGCAGTGGGGGCACCTATATGCGCATGATTCGCCTTACGCCGAGTAAGTGGCGGCCAGACAAATCTGCGAGTCCGTCACATCGCGTGGGGTGTCAAGTGACGAGGAATGTCGACATGAATGGATGAGAACGACCTACCTTATGGTCGTAGCTGGTCTCTTCTGAGTCACCGTGCTTGTCGCCCTCCACGAGGCTGTCCGAGTTCCACCGTACTTTCTTCCTGCTTCTGTCATCTGGATCTGGGGTGTCGTTATCTGTGCGCGAAAGTGGCTCCTGTGATGTTCCTAGTAGGGTTCGAGACATGGAGTGAGTCGTCGGGGTGACAATTAGAGGCCTGGATCTTGGATGACGCGATGTCGCGACACGCGCCATAAATTAACAGACCACGTGCGCGTGATTGGCGCCCTCCACGCCCCCACGCCCTGGCGCCATAAATTGCCGAGCGATGCATATGCCCACTTCAGTCTACAACTTAACGCCGCTGAAGAGAGACACCGAGCGCTGACAATCCATAGAACGGGAACGAATAGCTAACACAGGCCATCGCCTTGAATAGGAATTGATGATATTTGAACGCAGAAGTATACGTGCACGACAGGCAGGCTCCCCGACTCTCAGACTCTATTTTTCGTTCTACTTTTTAGCTTTGAGTAACTCCTTCGTGTCGTCGCTCATTACTATGAAAGAGAAAAATATCAGTCGTCCTTTCGAAATCGCTTGCCACTACGGTAACTCACCATTCAAAAGGAGGGATTGTGCGTCGAGCATGACTTTGTTTCCAGACTCAGACAGTAAGGTTGCGATATCCCGGGCGGCCTCCAATCTTCGCAATTGCAAGAATCCCTTGTTGTGCCGCATGGCCTCCCCAATCAGCTCAGCGCTCCGCGCCTCACCCTGCGCCCGTACAATAATTGACTGGAAGGGGTGGGGCAATCAACTTGACAGCGTGTCAACGATGACAAATAAATTACCTGCTTCTCTTGTATAGCCTGATCCACAAGGAATGCAGCTCGAAGAGCGGTTTGTTGCGCAATCTTGCGAACATATTTAGGCGTATTTCTAAAGATGGAGTGGCGCGTGCCCGTACCTGCTTCGCTTCGACCGCATGTGTGAACTCAGGGGAGAACGCGACGTGGGTGATCGATACGTCGTCCAAAACTAGATTGAATCGGAGCGCGCGATTTGTGAGGTTCTCCCGCACAAGCCGCGAGACCTGTGTCGCACTGTTCAGCTATTTGCATCACGGTAGATGCAAGAAAAGGGTGACCATTTCACGTTGCGTGATGAGTTGGCTGGCATTGAACTGCGCCACTACGCTTTTCAAGACCTCATTTACTATCGAAGGCAGCACGCGCTCGTCGAAATCCTGGCCAAGCTCGCGGTAGATCGTTGGAAGTGCCTGTGGGGATGGCCGAGACAAAACGCGGCATGTGATATTAACCATTTGAAGGTCTAGAAATTGTCTGAGATTATAATGGGTCGCTGGTGAAGGCGTATGCCGAACCTTTTGTGCCTGTCAAGCTTGCGATACTTCTGGGCTTCGCTCGAATGTCGAACACGATGGGTGTCTCGAACCATGGAATCTAGAGGGTGAGAAATATGTGCATTAATAGGCAACCCGAAGAGCTCCAAGAAACGTACCCTAAGGTGGGTGCCTTCTCCATACACATTCTCTGTCACCCCATGCAGCCTGCAAGCCTCCATCAGAGACGGTGGCGCAGGACGAGGCCTCCAACTCGCGTACCTGGTATATTTGATGGCGCGGTGACCTCCATCAACTGAAATTGGATCATTCAGCTCGCCATCAAAGATACAGGATGGAGGGAGTATCCGTACCGTTGAAAAGACTCGCGTTCAGTGCCACACCGCCAGCAATGAGGGCAATGACCAAGCCTCCGCCTGCAAACAGGCCTCGTGGTGAACCTCCTGGAAAGCCACCACCACCTTGGCTGGCGCGTTGCAATTGCTGAGCAAACCTGCGGAACGCCTCTTGTTGGCTATTCATGGCAGCAGGGAAAGGTAAGTAAACAATAATGATACGCGGCTGCCGGACGCGGCCCGCTGGCAGCACGGGGGTCGGAGCGGCGATTGCCGTGCCACGCAAGAGCGAAGCGCGGAACCTACGGTGGAGAGAGGAGGAAGGTCACCCCGTTCAACTAGTCAAAACGCAAACACATAGAAGGGGTCCAAGGGAGGACGCCATCGATGCTATAGAGTGCGACGTTTTTTACTTTACATCCCTATCCATCATGACCCATCTCACCGACGCTCTGAGCGGCATTGTACGTCAATTTTACATCGATCCCGCACATTTTCCTGACGGTTGGATTGTCGTTGGCTCGCAGCTTGGCTGGACTTCCATCGCAACATGGTAAGCAAGATGCCTTGTCTAGGCTCGATTTTAATTTACACCCACGCGCGTAGGGTTGTGGTGTATTCGCCTCAAATCTACGAAAATTTCACCTTGAAATCGGGGGAGGGGCTCAGCATGGCCTTTGTTGTCATTTGGCTCGCCGGTGACCTGTGCAACCTCATTGGAGCGAGCATGGCTGGTCTTTTGCCGACGGTTATCATCCTCGCTGGATACGTGCGTCTGTTCGCCTTACCCCGCCTTAGTTCAGCCTTTGACGTCTTACGTGACAGTATACCCTTTGTGATATCGTCCTTCTCATTCAAATCTACTATTATCGCTGGTTGAATACGGGCACGCTGGCGCGCCGAGAGGTGCAGGGCGTTGGAAGTGCAGGGGAAGTAACGCCGCTGCTTACTTCAGGTAATGGAGTAGAAGAAACCGAAAAGGAACGTTCCCTGAAACGCCACGTATTGGAATACGTCGGCATAATCCATTGCCTCGTTGTGGCCGGCATTGTGGCCTGGGCCATCAGTAAAAAAGTTCAGGGGATTGATGACGAAGGACGGGCCGAAGAGATCGTGGAGTGGAAGAGTCAAATGATGGGTTACGCCAGCGCGATGCTGTACTGTAAGCAAATTTTCGCACTTTGAACTGGATATATCGTACTAATTGAATTCCGCAAGTGGGCTCACGTATACCCCAAATAAGTGAGTGATTAGTCGAGCGCCGAGAGGAGTCAGAACTAAGACATGATCAGTGAAAAACTTTGACACCAAGTGCCGTGGCCTTTCTCCCGGGCTTTTTATCTTTGGGATCATGGGAAATTTGACGTATGCGTTGTCCATATGTGTGTCGTCGATGGAGATGGATCATCTGATCGCCAATGCGAGTTGGCTCGCAGGTAAGTGGTATTGAGGATATCTGTCTCCGGCATTCTGGATATGCTGAACGGGGCGTGGCAATGAAGGAAGTCTGTTGACAATATTACTCGATATGATGGTGAGTCGGAGCGAGTGTGTGTTTGAGAGAAAGTGAATGAAGATGTTGTTCCAGGTGCTCGGACAGTTTTGGTACTATAGCGGGAAGGAGGAGGGATGGGGATCGGTGTAGAGAGGGGGGGGTGGCCGAGGGAATCGAAGGAAAAGGATGGGAGGGAAGATATCGAACTTTGTTCTAATCTGCCTCGTTGAGGGCCTCGTGTTGCTCCTGTCCCGTCCATTTTGCCGCGGCGGTCCACGTTGCAGGTCACCCCCTCCCGCGCCGCCCCCCGAACCTGGGCACGCTGTCCGCCTCGTGCGTGTCATAATCACTACACGCCCAATGCCATTCACCGCCATTTATCATCGTGAGAGATGCCCTTGGGATCCTAACCGATCTCTTATAACCCTTCTCCCGCTCTCTCCACAAAATATGTCTGCCCCAGCCACCCTCTGACGCTTCCCTCCACTCCCCGTCCACATCCCCTACCCACTGTTTTCCATCCACCCTCCACATCACCCCCATCCCTACCATGCCTCGCTCGCCCGTAATCATTCCCCCATTTTCCTCAACCATGGATCCCGCCTTTACCCCCGCGCCCCGGGAAGACCTGGCGCCAGTGACGTCTAAGGTTTCGGCCTCTCACGGAACTCCGATCGATCCATTCTCGCCATCCGTCCATACGCCCCGCCGAATGCGGGTCCCGGCTGATTTTTTCACCCGACCAGCGGGCACCGCGAGCGTGTCGTTGGGCAGAGGGTCCGGTGCAGCCGTCGCACGCGATCTCGCAGCTTCTTATAACGTCCCCTCTCCCCAATTGAGCCACCCGCGCGGTAGCACCGCACCGGAGGCCTCCATCCCGGATCTCCGCGAGGCGCTCTCCACCCTTGAATCAAAAATGGCGTCCCTCATGAGCGAACGCGAGCGACTCGAAAGAAGCCTCGAACACGCCGTGCGCCTCGAGGCTCCCATCCAACGTCTCCCGAGCGAGCTCCTCGCCTCCATTTTCACCATTGGCGTGTTGGATGGAGAGGAAGAAGACACGCTCATGTTGTCCAACGTCGTGTTGGTTTGTCGGTACTGGGCGGACGTCGCGATTAATACCCCCGTCCTCTGGTCGCGCGTCGTAGTGAGCAATCACGTCTCTCTGGACAAGGCCCGCCGGCGGTTGTCGCGCTCAAAATCGGTACCGCTTCACGTCGACATCAACTTCAGCCCGCAAATGGATGGTAGGGGCGGGACGACAGAGACCATCATCCACGCCATGGATATCCTATACCCATCGATCTGGCGGTGGAAATCCTTCCAATTGTCAGTCCCCACCCGTCCTCAGGCGCACGCGGCGTTGTCGCGTTGCAAGGAGAAGGCACCGATGCTCCAAGTCCTGCAGGTCCGCGTCTTCAATTCTATACAAGACGACCACTACGCTCCTCCGCCCCTCCCGTTATTCGACGGCCACTTTCCCCGGCTGGAAGTGTGCACGTTCAATTCGTTCAACTTTGGGTGGGATCTCAGCATGGTTCGCG
>Ga0137390_10001417_pt1 | contig 18057 bp, 17 predicted proteins | sample 15con2h24AmetaG_FD_104937 | JGI IMG/M metagenome (GOLD analysis project Ga0137390, IMG submission 104937) | Vadose zone soil microbial communities from Angelo Coast Range Reserve, California, USA - 15con2h2.4A metaG | ecosystem: Environmental > Terrestrial > Soil > Vadose zone > Saprolite... | reverse complement strand
GAGAAGAAGCGCAACGAAATCCTGCAGATGGCGCTGTTGCAGCCGCGGCTGTGCGTGCTCGACGAGACCGATTCCGGCCTCGACATCGACGCGCTCAAGGTCGTCGCGGACGGCGTCAATGGGCTGCGCTCCCCGGAGCGCGCGTTCGTGGTGATCACGCACTACCAGCGCCTGCTCAACTACATCGTGCCCGACGTGGTGCACGTGCTGTCGCGCGGCCGCATCGTGAAGACCGGCGACAAGGAGCTGGCGCTCGATCTCGAAGCCACCGGCTATGCCCAGTACCGAGAAGAGATGGCGTGAGACTGCGATGAACGCCGAGGTCCGTCCGATCAAGACCGCGGCTGAGACCGCGCTGGCGCAGAGCTTCGCCGCGGTCAAGCGCGCGCTTCCGGGTGCCGGTGCGGTCGGCGCGCTGCGCGAGGACGCCTTCCGCCGCTTCGAGACCGAGGGTTTGCCGCACCGGCGCGTCGAAGAATGGAAATATACCGACTTGCGCGCGCTCATGCGCGACGCCAAGCCGCTCGCCGCCGTGCCCGACGCGGCAGCGAAGGCGCGCGCCAAAGACGCGCTCGCCATGCTTCCCGCGATCGAAGCGCGCCGCGTCGTGTTCGTCGACGGCGCCTTGATGCCGGAACTCTCCGATCTTTCGGGCCTCGAGACGGGACTTACCATCCGCTCCATGGCGCAGGCGCTGGCGGCAGGCGATCGCGACCTTCTCGCCCATCTGGGTCGGATCGTTCCCACCGACGATGTCGCGGTCGCGCTCAACACGGCCTTCATGGGCGACGGTGCCGTGATCCGCGTCGCGCAAGGCGCGGCGCTGGTGCAGCCGATCCATCTCGTCTTCGTCAATGCCGGCGGCGAGCCCGCTTCGGTATTCGCCCGTTCGCTCGCCGTCATCGAGAAGGGGGCGCGCGCGATGCTCGTCGAAAGCCATCTCGGCTCGACCGCGAGCGAGGACCAGGTGAACACGGTGCTCGAGCTCAAGGTCGGCGACGAGGCGCACGTCGATCACATCAAGATCACCGGCGCCGGCGCGGGCGCGCTGCATGTCTCCACGCTGATGGCGGCGATCGGGGCGCATGCCCGCTTCAACGAGTTCCTGTTCACGACCGGCGCCGCGGTCGTGCGCAACCAGGCCTTCGTGCGGTTCGACGGCGAAGGCACGATTGCCGGCATCCGCGGCGCGAGCCTGCTCAAGGGCCGCCAGCACGCCGACACCACCTTGGTCGCCGACCATGCCGCTGCGGACTGCACCAGCCGCGAAGTGTTCAAATCGGTGCTCGATGAGGAAGGCCGCAGCGTCTTCCAGGGCAAGATCATCGTGCGGCGGCACGCGCAGAAGACCGATGCCAAGATGGCGACGCACGCGCTGCTGCTCTCGGAAACGGCCGAGGCCGACAACAAACCCGAGCTCGAAATCTTCGCCGACGACGTGCAGTGCGGCCACGGCGCGACCTCGGGCGCGCTCGACGAGGATCTGCTGTTTTACCTCAAGGCGCGCGGCATTCCGGCGAAGGAGGCGCAGGCGCTTCTGATCCAGGCCTTCGTCGGCGAGGCGGTGGAGGGGATCGAGCACGCCGGGCTGCGCGACGCGCTGATGGATCACGTCGTGGCCTGGCTCGAGGCGCGGGAGTAAATTGCGGTGTCATCGCCGGGCATAGCGCGTCAAAGACGCGCGTAAACGCGCTTATGACCCGGCGATCCATCTCCCTCCCAAACCCTCCCCCGCAGGCGGGGGAGGGTAGGGTGGGGGGCAGATGCGCGGGTCAAGCCCGCGCATGACGAGGAAAAGAAAGAGAAGCGCGAGGATGACGATGCATCCTGCGGTCACCAACGGCGCCTATGACGTCGCCCGTATCCGCGAGGACTTTCCCATCCTCGCCATGCAGGTCTATGGCAAGCCGCTCGTCTATCTCGACAACGCCGCCTCGGCGCAGAAGCCGAAGGCGGTGCTCGATCGGCTCAATCACGCCTACACCGCCGAATACGCTAACGTGCATCGGGGATTGCATTACCTCGCCAACGCGGCGACCGAGGCTTACGAGGACGCGCGCGAGAAGGTGCGCGCGTTCCTCAACGCGTCCCGCAAGGAAGAGATCATCTTCACGCGCAACGCCACCGAGGCCATCAATCTCGTCGCCTATACGTTCGGCCGCGAACGCATCAAGGCCGGCGACGAGATCGTGCTCTCGATCATGGAGCACCATTCCAACGTCGTGCCGTGGCACTTCTTGCGCGAGCGCCAGGGCGCGGTGATCAAATGGGCTCCGGTCGATGACGAGGGCAACTTCCTCATCGACGAATTCGAAAAGCTGCTGTCGCCGCGCACCAAGATGGTCGCGCTCACCCATATGTCGAACATGCTCGGCACGCTCGTGCCGGTGAAGGAAGTGGTGCGACGCGCGCACGCCCGCGGCATCCCGGTTCTGCTCGATGGCGCGCAGGCCGCCGTCCACCTCGACGTCGACGTGCAGGACATCGGCTGCGACTTTTACGCCGTCACCGGCCACAAGCTCTACGGGCCGACGGGCATCGGCGTGCTCTACGGCAAGTACGAGCATCTCGAGGCCATGCCGCCGTTTAACGGCGGCGGCGAGATGATCCGCGAAGTGTTCGAGGACCGCGTCATCTACGGCGAGCCCCCGCACAAATTCGAGGCCGGCACGCCCCCGATCGTGCAGGCGATCGGGCTTGGCGCCGCCATCGACTACGTCAATTCGGTCGGCAGGGCGCGCATCCGCACGCACGAGGCTTCCCTCGTCAACTACGCGCACGGGCGCCTGCGCGAGATCAACTCGCTGCGCATCTTCGGCACCACCAAGGACAAGGGCCCGATCGTTTCTTTCGAGCTCAAGGGCGCCCATCCCCACGACGTCGCGACCATCATCGACCGCGCGGGCGTCGCGGTGCGGGCCGGGACCCATTGCGTGATGCCGCTGCTGGCTCGTTTCGGGGTGACCGCCACCTGCCGGGCCTCATTCGGCCTTTACAACACGCGCGCCGAGGTGGACGGGCTTGCGCAGGCCTTGATCAAGGCGCAGGGTTTCTTCGCATGACCGACGAGCCGAACAAAGTTCCGACGCAGGCAGCAGCCCCATTGACCGATGCTGGGCCCGCGCCCGGCGCCGACGCCGCGGCGCCCTCGGCGCTGCCGCAAGACGAGCTGGCGCGGCTGACCGATGACATCATCGCGGCGCTCAAGACCGTCTATGATCCGGAAATTCCGTCCGATATCTACGAGCTCGGTCTGATCTACAAGATCGACGTCGCTGACGACCGGGCGGTGGCGATCGAGATGACGCTCACCACGCCCAACTGTCCCTCGGCGCAGGAACTGCCGACCATGGTGGAGAACGCGGTCGCCAGCGTCCCCGGCGTAGGGCAGGTCAAGGTCGACATCGTGTGGGATCCACCCTGGGACCCGAGCCGCATGTCGGACGAAGCGCGCGCCGTGCTCAACATGTGGTGAGGCGTGAAGCTTAATCCGAGTCATCAGCTCAAATAGTGTCGTCCCCGCGAAAGCGGGGACCCATAACCACCGCCTCTGGAATATGGGTCCCCGCCTCCGCGGGGACGACGGCGGCCAATGCGATGCCGAGCCAATCAGCCGGATTGCATATGAAGCTCGAGCGCGTGATCGAGACCTGCCTCTACGTCGACGATCTCGACCGCGCGGCGAACTTCTACGAACGGGTGCTTGGGCTCACCGCGTTGACGAGCGACGCGCGCTTTCGCGCCTATGACGTCGGCGGCCGGAGCGTGCTGCTGTTGTTTCGCCGCGGCGCCACGCTCGAAACCGTGCGCATGCCGGGCGGCACGATCCCCCCGCACGACGGCCATGGGCCGTTGCACATGGCCTTTGCCGTTGCCGCGGATCAATTGCCGCAATGGGAGCAGAGATTGCGCGAGCAAGGCATCGCCATCGAAGGCCGCACCGACTGGTCGCGCGGCGGCCACAGCATCTATTTCCGCGATCCCGACGGGCATCTGCTGGAACTGGCGACGCCCGGCCTTTGGGCGACTTATTAGGACGTGCCTCCCAACCCGTGGGCGGCGAGTTGGAAAAGAAGTAACTTGTCCCGACTGCATCCGCGCAGCGCTTGCGCGCCATAAGCCCACGGGAGGAAATCATGTTCAGTCAGCTCGACCACGAGAACAAATTGTCCCGGTATCGCATCCGCGGACGCACGCTCGCTGAACAAAGGTAGCGACAACAACGCGGCAAGAATGAGAACGGCCGTCGTTTGCCGAAGCTTCAGCGCGGTCTTCGAAAAGGACAATCCCACGCGGGTGCGGCTATTCGAAATCTACGAGAATGCCGACGCGTTCAAGGCGCATTTGGAGACGCCGCATTTCAAGAAGTATGCCGAGACCACGAAGGACATGGTCAGGTCGCGCAAGCGCATCGATAATGTCCCCATCACGCTCAACGTGAAGGGGAAGTAACCGCCGAAGTCCCGCGCCGATGTGTAAGCGTCGATTGCTATCGCGCGGCCTGACCTCTAATACCCGCCGCGCCTTTGGGGCGGCGGACCGGCCGACCAGGTGCGACTCGTCCCAAACGCCGTCCCGGGAAACGGATTCGGCCGGCACCAGCCCCCGAGTCCCAGCACCTGGGCCCGGCACTGATTGAGCGTCGCATAACCGCAGTTCTCGCTGGTGCCGCCGCGCCTGTTATAGACCGCGCACCAGGCATTGCTGGCAGCGGCGGCATCCGTTACCGGCAGCGTGATCATCATCAGGCCGACTGAAACAAGACCGATCGCGCGCATGAACGCCCTCCTTTGTGGCTCATTCGCGGAACGCTCCTTCACCTCCAAATCGCCTGCGCACCTTGGCACCGCAGCGCCTCGACGCGGCGTGCCATCAGCAGACTAATTTGATAAGATATCGCATTGGCGGGGACCCGTCAGCCGCCGAGGGTGTCCGCGGTGCGATCGTGCGCTCCTGGAATTGATAAAATGAGCTGCTACGCGCGGCGGCTTGGCCTTCACAAGGGCAAATTCGTTGTTATTTTAGAGTCATGAGTCCGCCGCCGGGCCTTGCACCCGGCGCCAGGAGAGAGGCGAAATGGCGACACCGCGAGCGAGACCCCAGGCGATCCGTCTCACCGACGCCGCCGCCGAGCGCATCAAATACGTGATGGCGAACGCGCTGCAGCCGATCGTCGGCGTGCGCGTCGGCGTCAAGAACGGCGGCTGTGCCGGCATGGCCTACACCATGGAATATGCCGAGCGGATCGAGGCCGCCGACGAGGTGGTCGAGGACAAGGGCGTGCGCGTGCTGATCGATCCCAAGGCCGTGCTGTTCCTGATCGGCACCGAGATGGACTACAAGACCGAAAAGCTCTCCGCGCAATTCGTGTTCAACAATCCGAATCAGACCTCGGCCTGCGGCTGCGGCGAATCGGTCCAGCTAAAGCCCGCGGCGCAAGCGCACTAGGTCGCGCCGGCCTCTCGGTTCTGCAGCTCCTTGCAACGTCCGCTCGTCCCCGCGAAAGCGGGGACCCAGATCCCCAATCGCGACGTGCGGCCCAGGATTCCCAGCATAAGCGCGTCCATAGCGCGTCGAAGACGGGCGTGAACGCCCTTATCGACGCGCCATGCGCGGCAATGAGCGGTCCAGATCGCGGTTGCGAGGGCGCCCGAAGGCGCGTCAGGCTTTGACGCGCACCGGGCGCAACAGAAACGCCGGCAAGTGTCCGCCCGCGTTATCGTCGGCGTGTGCCGGCTTGCCCGCGTGGCGCGGCCGTACCTCGTCGAGACGGGTCACCGGGGCAGGGGCGCTGTCGCGTCGCGCAGGGCGCTTGCCCCCGTGCTCGCGATGGCGCACGTTGCGGTGTTCACGCTTGTGGTGCTCGCCCTTGCGGTGCTCGCCCCTTTCGGTGCGCTCTTTTTCCGTATTCTCTTGCGCGGACGCGTGCGGCTCTTTGCCCATCCAGGGGATGGTCTGCCCGATCAGCTTCTCGATCGCCGCGACGTTTTTGCCGTCGGCGGGCGCAACGATGGTGATGGCGGTGCCGCTGCGTCCGGCGCGGCCGGTGCGGCCGATGCGATGCACGTAATCGTCGGGGTGATGCGGGACGTCGAAGTTGAAGATGTGGCTGACGGCGGGAATGTCGAGGCCGCGTGCGGCCACGTCGGAGGCAACCAGCAGCGTGACTTCGTTCTTGCGGAATTGATCGAGCGCGGCCGTGCGCGCCGGCTGGTCCATGTCGCCGTGCAGCGCGATCGCGGAAAAGCCGTGGCGGACGAGCGAACGATGCAGCGCCGCGACCTCGCGCTTGCGGTTGCAGAAGATGATCGCGTTGGTCAAGCCCTCGGCCGAGCGGATCACGCGGCGCAGCGTGTCGCGCTTGTCGTGCGGCTCGCGGCCGGTCTTGACCAGCAATTGGCTGGTGGTGGCGACGGTGGTGGCCGGGCGCGAGACCTCGACCTTCACCGGATTATGCAGAAATTGCTCGGTGATGCGCCGGATCTCCGGCGGCATGGTGGCGGTGAAGAACAGCGTCTGGCGCGTGAATGGAACGAGCTTGCAGATGCGCTCGATGTCGGGAATGAAGCCCATGTCGAGCATGCGGTCGGCTTCGTCGATCACCAACAGCTCGACGCCGGTGAGCAACAGCCGCCCGCGCTCGAAATGGTCGAGCAGGCGACCCGGCGTCGCAATGAGGACGTCGACGCCGCGGGTGAGCTTGGAATCCTGGTCGTCGAACGAGACCCCCCCGATCACCAACGCGACGTTGAGCTTTTGCCCGGCGCCGTACTTTTCGAAACTTTCCTGAACCTGCGCGGCAAGTTCGCGCGTCGGTTCGAGGATGAGTGTGCGCGGCATTCTGGCGCGCGCGCGGCCGTGCTCGAGCCTGGTGAGCATGGGCAGCGTGAAGGCGGCGGTCTTGCCGGTGCCGGTCTGCGCAATGCCGAGCACGTCGCGGCGTGCGAGCACGTGCGGTATGGCTTGCTGTTGGATGGGCGTGGGGGTGGTGTAGCCGGCCGCTTGTACCGCGGCGAGAACTTTTTCGGACAAGCCGAGCTGTGAAAAGGACATACAACCTCGAGTCGGGACCGTCCGGAGCCTAGCCGCGCCGGATGACGGAACAACGACTAAAGTTGCGCGGAGACGGACGGTCGAGTGTTACGGTCGAACCGTTTGCGCGGAACATAGTCATCCACGGCTCAAAGTCAATCCTGCTGCAATGCAATAAGTCGAATTGTGGCTTAATTTTTTCCGGTTTGGAGCGAGGAGATGGCCAAGCCGCTGCCGGTGGTCCTCATTCCCGGATTGAACTGTTCCGCGCGCCTCTATGCGGAGCAGATCCCCGCGCTATGGCGATTCGGGCCCGTGCAGCTGGCCGACCACACGCGCGACGACAGCATGGATGCGATCGCGAAGTACATCCTCGCCGCCGCGCCGCCGCGCTTTGCGCTCGCCGGGCTCTCGATGGGCGGCTACATCGCCTTGACCATCGTGCGGCACGCGCCCGAGCGCGTCCAAAGGCTCGCGCTGCTCGACACCTCGGCGCGACCCGAAACGCCGGAGCAGACCGCGCGGCGCAAGCCCCAGATCGCGCTCGCCGAGGCCGGCAGATTCGCCGAGGTGCCGGCGCTGCAGTTTCCGGTGTTCGTCCATCGCAACCGGCAAAATGACGAAGCGCTGCGCGAGCGCGTGCGCCTCATGGCCGAGGAAACCGGAGCGCAGGCGTTCTTGCGCCAGCAGCAAGCGATCATGACGCGCCCGGATGCGCGGCCGTTCCTGCCCGCGATCAAGTGTCCGACCCTCGTGCTCGTCGGCGACGGCGATGAGCTCACCCCGCCGGCGTTGGCGCAGGAGATCGCCGCCGGCGTCACCGGATCGCGGCTCGTCGTCATCGCCGATTGCGGACATCTTTCCACCATGGAACGGCCGGACGCGGTGAACCGGGCGCTGATCGAATGGATGATGGGTTGACCGTCGGTGTCCGTGTCCGGCCCGCGGGAGTTGTAGCCCGCATTGAGGCTCAAGCGCGTTTACGCGCGTCTTCGACGCGCTATGGCGAAATGCGGGACTACTGCCGTTACAAGAATCCCGGATGTCGCTGTGCTCCATCCGGGCTACGACGCTGTGCCATCTCAGTGCTATAGACCGCCATGGCATCGGTGCTCGATCTCATCGGCGACACGCCTCTCATCGAGGTCACGCGCATCGATCGCGGCCCCTGCCGGCTGTTTCTCAAGCTCGAGAGCGCGAACCCCTCGGGCTCGCTCAAGGACCGGCCGGCGCGCACCATGATCGAGGCGGCGGAGGCCGACGGGCGCCTCAAGCCCGGCGGCACCATCGTCGAGGCCACCGCCGGCAATACCGGGCTCGGACTCACGCTGGTCGGCGGCCGCAAGGGCTACCGCACGCTGCTGGTCGTTCCCGACAAGATGGCGCGGGAGAAGGTGCTGCACGCCAAGGCCATGGGCGCCGAGGTCGTCATCACGCGCTCGGACGTGGGCAAGGGGCATCCCGATTATTATCAGGACCTCGCCGAAGCGATCACGCGGCGCACGGCGGGCGCCTTCTTCGTCAACCAGTTCGCCAACCCGGCCAATCCGCAGGCGCATGAGACGGCGACCGCTCCGGAAATCCTGCGCCAGATGGACGGCGACGTCGACGCCATCGTGGTCGGCGTCGGCTCGGGCGGCACGCTCACCGGCATCGGCCGGTTCATGCGCCGCGCCTCGCCCAAGACCACGATGGTGCTTGCCGATCCGGAGGGCTCGGTGCTCGCGCCCTACGTCGAGAGCGGGCGCATGGTGCAGGCGGGGAGCTGGGCGGTCGAAGGCATCGGCGAGGATTTCGTGCCGCCCAACGCCGATCTCTCCCTCGTGTCGCAGGCATTCGCGATTCCCGACGCGGAGAGTTTTGCCAGCGCGCGCGAGCTTCTGCGCGCGGAAGGCGTGCTCGCCGGATCTTCCTCGGGCACGCTGCTGGCGGCGGCGCTGCGCTATTGCCGCGCGCAAGCGGCGCCCCAGCGGGTCGTGAGCCTCGTTTGCGACTCCGGCGCGAAGTATCTCTCCAAGGTGTTCAATCCCATCTTCCTGGCGCAGGAAGGCTGGAGCCATCCCGATCGGCACGGCACCGTGCGCGACGTCGTCGTCAGCCGCTACAGCGAGGGCACCGCCGTCGTGGTGCGGCCCGAGGATAATCTGCGCACGGTGTTCGCCCGCATGCGCTCGACCGATGTCTCGCAGCTGCCCGTCGTCGATGCCGGCGGGCACGTGATCGGCCTCGTCGACGAGAGCGACGTACTGGCCGCGCTGCTCGCGGAGCGCGACGATCCGAACCGGGCTTTTGCGCGGCCGGTCGCAGAAGTGATGGCGACGCGACTCGAAACGATTTCCGCCGACGCGCCGATCGCCGATCTCCTGCCCTTGTTCCGCAAGGACTACGTCGCCATCGTCATGGACGGCGATCAATTTCTCGGCGTGGCGACCCGTCTCGACCTGATCAACTATTTCCGGATTGCACTGTAACTCCGTAGGGTGGGCATTGCAGAATCTTGTTCCGTCTTCGAGTCACCATGTCGCGGGCGCAATGCCCACGCGGTTTGTTGGCGTGGGCAAAATCGCTCGTGCTGCAGCTCCGATCTGGCCGCATCTCAGCAAGCGATTTTGCCCACCCTACGCGGCGGCTTGCGCGGACGATGACGGCGGAATGTGAGGCTTGAATGTCGCAAAAAAACCAACTCGATTTCTCGACGCGCTGCATCCACGCCGGGCAGGAGCCCGATCCGACGACCGGCGCCGTCATGATGCCGATCTACACCACCTCCACTTACGTCCAGCAGAGCCCCGGCGTGCACAAGGGCTACGACTACGCCCGCACCAAGAACCCGACGCGCATGGCATTCGAGCGCTGCATCGCCGACCTCGAAGGCGGCAGCGCCGCTTTCGCCTTCGCCTCGGGCCTGGCCGCGATCTCGACCACGCTGGAATGTCTCGACCACGGCTCCCATGTCGTGGCGGTCGACGACCTCTACGGCGGCTCGCGGCGGCTGTTCGAGCGCGTGCGCAAGCGCTCGATGGGGCTTGAAGTGAGCTATCACGATCTCACCGACGCCGGCGCGATCGAAGCGGCGATCAAGCCGAACACCCGCCTGATCTGGATCGAGACGCCGACCAATCCGCTGCTCAAGCTCGTCGACCTCGAGCGCGTGGCGGCGATCGCGAAACGGCGCGGCATCTGGGCCGTCGCCGACAACACCTTCGCCAGCCCCTACGTCCAGCGCCCGCTCGAATTGGGCTTCGATCTCGTCGTGCATTCGACCACGAAATATCTCAACGGGCATTCCGACATGGTCGGCGGCGTGACGGTCGCCGGCGACGACGCCGAACTGCGCGACAAAATGCGGTTCCTGCAGAACGCCGTCGGCGCGATCCAAGGTCCGTTCGATTCCTTCCTCGCATTGCGCGGCCTCAAGACGCTGGCGCTGCGCATGGAGCGGCATTGCGCCTCGGCGCTCAAGATCGCAGCCTGGCTCGAACGCCACCCGAAGGTGCGGCGCGTGTTCTATCCCGGGCTCGAAAGCCATCCCCAGCACGCGCTCGCCAAAAAACAGATGCGCGCGTTCGGCGGCATGATCTCGGCCGAGCTTGCGGGCACGCTCGACGACACCCGCCGGTTTCTCGAACGCTGCCGGCTGTTTGCATTGGCCGAAAGCCTCGGCGGCGTCGAGAGCCTGATCGAGCATCCCGCGCTGATGACCCACGGCTCGGTGCCGGCCGAGGTGCGCGCGACTCTCGGCATCGGCGATAGCTTGGTGCGGCTCTCGGTCGGCATCGAGGATGCCGACGACCTCATCGCCGACCTCGCCGCGGCGTTGGGTTAAAACCGCCGAAAATGGGCAAGCCAATCCCGAGTCTGTCTCTTCTCGCCTGCGACCTTGCTGTACCAATGAGCGTGAGGGCGGGGACAATGGGGAGAGCGAGATGCGCACGCAGGTCGGTATCGTCGGCGCCGGGCCCGCCGGGCTGATGCTGTCGCATCTCCTCCACCTCGAGGGCGTGGAGAGCATCATCCTGGAAAACCGCGGCCGCGATTACATCGAAAGCCGCATCCGCGCCGGCTTGATCGAGCAGTGGGCGAGCGACCTTATGGTCGAGACCGGCGTCGGCGCGCGCATGCAGCGCGAAGGCATGTTCCACAACGGCGTCTATTTTGCCTTCGGCGGCGCCTTGCACTACATCAATTTCCGCGAGCTCGTCGGCAAGGGCGTGACCATCTACGGCCAGCAGGAGGTGGTGAAGGACTTGATCGAGCGGCGGCTCTCCGACGGCGGCCAAATTTTGTTCGAGGTGAGCGACGTCAGCGTGCACGATTTCGCCGGCCGCGCGCCGAAAATTCGCTTCCGCCACGACGGCAAGGAGGAAGAGCTTGGCTGCGACTTCATCGGCGGCTGCGACGGTTTTCACGGCATTTGCCGGCCGAGCATTCCGGCCACCGCGCTCACGGCCTATGATCGCGAATATCCGTTCGGCTGGGTCGGGGTCCTGTCCGAATCTCCTCCGCCCGAAGACGAACTGATCTACGCCTATCACGAGCGCGGTTTCGCGCTTTACACCATGCGCTCGCCGAGCTTGGCGCGGCTCTACCTGCAATGCGCGCCCGACGACGACATCGAAAACTGGCCGGACGCGCGCATCTGGCAGGAACTGCATGCCCGCATCGGTGGCACGCGCAAACTTTCCGAAGGCGCGATGCTGCAAAAGGGCATCACCGCCATGCGCAGCTTCGTCGTCGAGCCCATGCAATACGGGCGGCTTTTTCTCGCCGGCGATTCCGCCCACATCCAGCCGCCGACCGGCGCGAAGGGTATGAATCTCGCGCTCGCGGACGTGAGCGTGCTCGCGCGCGCGATCTCGCAATTCTATAAGAGCGGCCGCAGCGACCTGCTCGAGAGTTATTCGGCGACCTGTCTGCGGCGGGTGTGGAAGGCGCAGCGCTTTTCCTGGTGGATGACGCAGCTGTTTCATCTCGATCCGAGCCACAACGCCTTCGATCGCAAACGCCAGCGCGCCGAGCTCGACTATGTGACGAGCTCAGAGGCCGCCATGCGCTCGCTCGCCGAGAATTACGTCGGGCTGCCGGTCGAGATGTGATGCCGGGCCATTCTAGCCAGTCATGCGCGGGCAGAAGCGCGTCGAAGACGCGCGTGAACGCGCTTACGACCCGCGCATCCATCTTCTTCGCAAGAAGTTTTTGCAAAAATGGATGGATTGCCGGGTCAAGCCCGGCAATGACGCCCTTAATTTAGTGCCGACGGCGTAGTTGACTCTACGAATGTAGCTGTGAGCGGGGCAGGGCGGATGCAGGTGCTGGTGGTCGGAGCGGGCGTGGTCGGGCTGGCGGTCGCGCGCGCGGCCGCCATCGCCGGGCATGACGTGGTGGTGGCGGAGGCGGCCTCTGGCATCGGCACCGGCGTCTCCTCGCGCAACAGCGAGGTCATCCACGCGGGGCTTTATTATCCGACCGGGTCGCGGCGCGCGTACCACTGCCCGCGCGGGCGGCGCATGCTCTACGATTTCTGCGCCTCGCACGGCGTGCCGCACCGCAAATGCGGCAAGCTCGTCGTCGCCACCAATGCCGACGAAATCGGGCGGCTCGAGGCGGTCCACAAGCAGGCGCGGGCGAACGGCGTGGAAGGCGTCGAGATCATCGACGCCGCGGTGGCCAAGCGCCTCGAGCCGGCGCTCGCCTGTGTCGCCGCGATGCATTCGCCGGAAACCGGCATCATCGATAGCCACCGCTTTATGCTGGCGCTGCGCGGCGATCTCGAAGATCGCGGCGGCATGGTGGCGTTCGCGAGTTTGATCGAGCGTCTCAAACCGACGCCTGGCGGCGGCTGGGACGCCGCGCTTGCGGGCAGCGAGCCGCAATGGCTCGGCTTCGACGCAGTGGTCAATTGTGCTGGCCTCGGCGCCCAGCGCCTGGCGCGCGCGACCGAGGGCTATCCGGCCGAGTGCGTGCCGCGGCTCGTGCTGGCCAAGGGGAATTATTTCGCCTTCGCCGGCCGCCCGGTGTTCTCGCGGCTGATCTATCCAGTGCCAGTGCCGGGCGGGCTCGGGGTGCACGTGACGCTCGACCTCGCCGGGCGCATGCGCTTCGGGCCCGACGTGGAATGGATCGAGCGCGAGGACTACGACGTCGATCCCAGCCGCGCGCTCGCGTTCTACCAACGCATCCGCGACTATTGGCCGGGGCTGCCGGACAATTCACTCGCGCCCGACTATTGCGGGATCAGGCCCAAGCTGACGGGTCCGGGGGAGACGGCGGCGGATTTCATGATCGAAGGGCCGGCCCAGCATGGGCTTGCGCGCATCGTCCACCTCTTCGGCATCGAGTCGCCGGGGCTTACCTGCGCGCTGTCGATCGCCGAGGAGGTCACGGCCTCGCTCGCCGACTGAACGCATCATCCCGGAATTTGCCTATGCGCGGTTTCAACCTTCGTAGCCGTAGGGTGGGCAAAATCGCATCCATAATGTCGCCGCGTGGGCCACCAAGGGCGTTTACGCCCGTCTTCGACGGGCTTTGGCGCGTGCACGATTTTGCCCACGTCGACCAATCGAATAGCGCGCCTTCGCCCGCCTACGGCTGATCGCGTGGAAATTTTTTGGCCTGCGCGGGGTTCAATCCTCCGTAGGACTGCGAAGACGTGGCCTCGAACATTCATCATCGCATTCAAAGGAGGGAACGATGCAAATCATCCGCCGCGAATTTCTTGCGCTATCCGGCCTCACAGTGGCGGCTCCGTCCATTGCGAATATTGCGCTGGCGCAAGCACAAGCGGGGCCGAAGCTGACCCAAATTCTGCGCAAGGATCTCGAAGGTCAAGGCGACGTGGTGCAGGAGACCGTGGTCAGCATCGTGGAATTCCCGCCCGGCGCCGCCGCTCCCTGGCACATGCATCCCGGCGCTCAGGAGCTGCTGCACGTGATCGAAGGCAATTTGACCGTGGAAATCGAAGGCAAGGGCAGCACGCTGCTCAAGGCCGGAGAAGCAGGAATCATTCCCGCCGAACTCGTCCACCTCGCGCGCAACGACAGCGCGAGCGCGAACGGCAAGGCGCTGGTTGTCCACAGCCGGGCTGCAAAGGACAAACCGCTGATCGTGGTCGTGAAGAAATAGCCGTCAGGGGTCGTTGGTATCATGTGCTTAGACTCTCGCCGCAAGCGGCGGCATGATCGAGAACGCAGAGGGAGGAGAGAGCCATGAGCCAGACCCGTTTCATCAATCCGCCGGCGCTGCGCAGGCCCCCCGGCTATACCCACGTCGTCGAGGTCACCGCGCCGGCACGCATCGTCTACATCGCCGGTCAGCTCGGGGTCGACGGCGACGACAAGGTCGTCGGGGACTTTCGGCGCCAAGCGGTGAAGACGTTCGAGAATCTCAAAACCGCGCTTGCCGCCGTGGGCGCGCAGTTCCGGCACGTCGTTAAGTTCAACAACTACCTCGTCGACCGCGCGCATCTGCCGACCTTCCGCGAGGTGCGCGACAGCTATCTCGCCGAGAACGACCGCCCCGCCAGCACGACCATCGCGATTTCGGGGCTGGCGCGGGAGGGCGCGCTGATCGAGATCGAAGCCGTGGCGGTGCTGCCGGCCGCCGCGCGAGCCAAGACGGCATCCAGATCGGCATCCAAATCGGCAGCCAAGGCCGCGGGCAAAACGCGTTCGGCGCGCGAGCCTAGGCGCCGCGCGCGACCAAGACGAAGGTAAGCGCGGCGAACACCGGCAGCAGCACCACCGCCGACCACGCCATGTAACCGAAGAAGCTCGGCATTTTCACGCCGCGCTCGACGGCGATGGCATAGATCATGAAGTTCGGCGCGTTGCCGATATAGGTCATGGCGCCCATGTAGACCGCGCCCATGGAGATCGCCGCGAGCGTCGGGGCGAGCGGCCCCATCAGCTCGCGCGCGTCGCCGCCGGCGAGCTCGAAGAACACGAGATAGGTCGGCGCGTTGTCGAGAAAGGCCGAGAGCGCTCCGGTCAGCCAGAAATAGGCGACGTCGTGCGGGCTGCCGTCGCGCGCGGTGACGGCGGCGAGCAGCCACGTGAAGGCGCCGTCCTTGCCGGCATCGAGCATGGCCAGCACCGGAATGATGCAGACGAAGATGCCGGCGAACAGGATGGCCACCTCCGCGATCGGTTCCTTAGGTGAAGCCGTTGGCCTCGCGGTGCTCGTTCGGCGTCAGCACGAGCGAGAGGATCGCGATCAGCACCAGCGCGGCGTCGCGCGCGATGTTCTGCAGCTCGAGGGCGGTGCCGTAGACGTTGACGCTCAGCGCCGGCTTCCACGCCGCCGCCGCGAGCATGGCGACGATGATGCCTGCGATCAGCAGGACATTGACGCCGCCGCTGACGGCAAGCTTCGCCGCCGGCCTGCTCTCGCCCACGGTCGTCACCAGGCGATCCTTGCGGTAATACCAGACGTCGAGCGCGACGAAGACCGCGAGCACCACGCCGGCAACGAGCGCGGTTTCGAACCAGATGTTTCGCGTCGTCCAGAAGAAATCGACGCCGTGCAGGAAGCCGACGAACAGCGGCGGATCGCCGAGCGGCGAAAGCGCGCCGCCGATATTGGCGACGAGGAAGATGAAGAACACGACCACGTGGATGTTGTCGAGCCGCGCGGCGTTGGCGCGCAGCAGCGGGCGGATGAGGATCATGGCGGCGCCGGTGGTGCCCAGGACGCTGGCGATCAAGGTGCCGAACGCAAGGATCACGGTGTTGACGAGGGGCGTCCCGCGCAGCTCGCCCGTCACCAAGATGCCGCCGGCGACCACGTAGAGCGCGAACAACAGCACGATGAAGCTCAAATATTCGCCAAGCATGGCATGCACGAAAGCGGCGAGCGCGGCCGGCGTGCCGTAGACCGCGGCGAGCGGCGCCAGCGCGAGCACGCTCCAGGCGAAGGCGAGCTTGCCGTAATGGCGGTGCCAGAACCGCTTGAACAACAGCGGGCCGGTCGCGATGGTGACGAGAATGCCGACGAAGGGCAGTGCCCACGGCCAGCGCAGCGTCGCGCCGTCGAGGCCGACGGCGGCCTGTGCCAAGTCCGGCGCGAGCGCCGCAAGACCTATGAATGAGAAGAAGGCGATTCGACGGGTCATGTGGCGGCCATCGACGTCTTGCTTTCTTGAGCCAGCAACGACGTGCCCGCATCTAACCGACAAGCTTCCATCAAAACTCCGCTCATTCCCGCGAAAGCGGGAATCCAGGAGAGAGCTTGGGTCCCCGTTTTCGCGGGGACGAGCGGCTCCTTTGTTGCGCGAGCCCGCGACAAACGCGGGCATTGAGGAGTCAATGCGCCTCGTCCCAATTGTGCGCGGCGCGTGCTTCGACCGCGAGCGGCACCGAGAGCGAGAGCGCCGGCATCGGCGCCTGCGCCATCACCTTCTCCACCACCGGCAAGGTCTTCGCCACCTCGACCTCGGGCACCTCGAACACGAGCTCGTCGTGCACCTGCAGCAGCATCTGGGCGGAAAGCTTGGCTTTCGCCAGCGCTGCCTCCATGCGCACCATGGCGCGGCGGATGATGTCGGCGGCGGTGCCTTGCAGCCGCGCGTTGATCGCGGCGCGCTCGTTGAAGGCGCGGATCGAGGCGTTCGAGTGCGCGATTTCGGGGTAGTGGCACTTGCGGCCGAACAGGGTGAGCACGTAGCCGTTCTTCTTGGCGAAGGCCTTGGTTTCTTCCATGTAGTCGCGGATGCCGGGAAAGCGCTCGAAATATTTCTTGATGTAGGCGCCCGCCTCTTCTCGCTCGATGCCGAGTTGATTGGCGAGCCCGAAGGCCGAGATGCCGTAGATGATGCCGAAGTTGATCGCCTTGGCGCGGCGGCGAATTTCCCCCCGCATGCCCTTGACCGGCACGCCGAACATTTCCGAGGCCGTCATGGCGTGAATGTCGAGGCCCTCGCGGAACGCTTTCTTCAGCGCCTCGATGCCGGCGATCTCGGCCAAGAGCCGCAGCTCGATCTGCGAATAATCGGCGGAGACGAGCTTGTAGCCGTCGGCCGCGATGAAGGCGCGCCGGATCTTGCGGCCCTCCTCGGTGCGGATCGGAATGTTCTGCAGGTTGGGCTCGGAGGAGGAGAGGCGCCCGGTCGGAGTCGCGGCGAGCGCGTAGCTCGTGTGGACGCGGTGCGTGCTGGCGTTGACGTAGCCCGGCAGCGCGTCGGTATAGGTCGATTTGAGCTTCGAAACCTGGCGCCAGTCGAGAATTTTCCGCGGCAGCGCGTGCCCCTGCTCGGCCAAATCCTCCAAGGCGCGGGCGCCGGTCGACCACTGGCCGGTCTTGGTCTTGGTGCCGCCGGGAAGTCCAAACTTGCCGAACAAAATATCGCCGAGCTGTTTCGGACTGCCCGGATTGAGCGGCTCGCCGGCCAGCGTCTGGATTTCGGCCTCGAGCGCGCCGGCGCGCTGCGCGAATTCACCCGACAGCCGCGAGAGCACTTGCCGATCAATCGAGATCCCGCGCCGCTCCATACGCGCGAGCACCGCAACAAGCGGCCGCTCCAGCGTCTCGTAGACGCTCACCACGCGCTCGCTGGTGACGCGGGGCTTGAGCAATTGCCATAGCCGCAGCGTGGCGTCGGCGTTCTCGGCGGCATACTCGGCGGCCTTCTCGACCGCCACGCAATCGAACGTGAGCTTGGATTTTCCCGAGCCGGTGAGCTGGTTGAAATCGATGGCGGCGTGATCGAGGTAGCGCTGCGAAAGCGCCGCCAGCGCGTGGCCCGCGCGTCCGGCATCGAGCACGTAGGACATCAGCATGACGTCGTCGTAGGGCGCGAGGTCGATGCCGCGCAGCGCGAACATCTGCAGGTCGAACTTGATATCCTGGCCGACCTTGAGGACGCCGGGGTCTTCGAGCAGCGGCTTCATCGCCGCGAGCGCCGCGCGCTCCTCGATCTGGTCGGGCGCGATCTCGCCGGCGAACAGACTGCCGTCGCCGCCGTCGCCGCGTTTGCGATGGCCGAGCGGAACGTAGCAAGCCTCGTTGGCGGCGAGCGCGAGCGAGAAGCCG
>Ga0137390_10001412_pt1 | contig 18093 bp, 16 predicted proteins | sample 15con2h24AmetaG_FD_104937 | JGI IMG/M metagenome (GOLD analysis project Ga0137390, IMG submission 104937) | Vadose zone soil microbial communities from Angelo Coast Range Reserve, California, USA - 15con2h2.4A metaG | ecosystem: Environmental > Terrestrial > Soil > Vadose zone > Saprolite... | reverse complement strand
GATGGGGTGAATGACCAGCTACCCGCACCAAGCGTGTAAGTAGTATTGCTGCCGCCCGGAAGAGAGGTCGTGATGCTAACTGCCGTCGCTAATGCTGTCCCCGGCTGATGACCACCGCTGAGTCCTGCACCTACGGTTAAGATACAAACTTGAAAATTTGCACCATCATGAACGCAACCGAAAGTTAAGCCTTGTGCAATCCACTTTGTATATGCGTGATTGGCTTGCCATGCAGCTTGTCCCAAATTCATCCATTGAACTTGACCGTCGCCTTTCGTTTGACCAATAGCAGCATTCGCTGGGAACGGTTGATAGCCAGATGATGACGTGCCGCCAGTAGTTGGAACAAAAATATAGATTGGAGTATTCGCAGGTGCCGGAAGATTTCCAGTTAAAATGTGTCCCGGCGTACCGTTACTGATTGACGTTGAGCTACCACCCGCTTGCCAGCCAACGTATACGTGCGACGGCTTCCAACGCATTGCTGCCATTCGCGCGGGAGTTGAGTAGCTACCTATTGCAAACCAATGACAATTGTTATCAAAATAATTCGGTCCCGGATATGCCCCAGAAAAAGCTGGCTCTCCGCTAAAGCCCGGAATGGGCACATTTACTATGGTGCCGTTACCTGTATTGCCGAGTCCGCCCGAATTCTTATAGTTCCCGTAAATCGCCTTGACAGAGTTGGTAGCGATTGCTCCCGGTCTTGTTAGATTTGGACCACCACCAACACCAAAGAAGCCGAGGTCGGTAAAGAACGTATTCGGTGACCAATCAAACAACTGACCTGCATTCGTCCATGTTACAGTACCATCTACTACTGTCGCACCTTCGGCGGTCGGCCAAAGCGGTTCTCCAGTTCCGGTGGTAGCAAACTGAGAAGTGGCAGTGTTCGTGCCGTCCGCGTTCGTGCCAATAATCTGCCAAATTTGTGGAGTAGCATTCGTGTCTTTGGTCAAACCCATCGTTGAGAAAACAGTAGCGGCCTGCCACACAGTCGATGCTGCACCCGATGCGGTACTTGTAACTGATGGCTGTTTAGAAGATGCAGTAATACCCCAGTTCCAAACCAAACCATTAGGATTCAATGGTGTATATTTCTTCGTGTCGATACCGTTGCCCATGTAGAGCACACCAGCAACGGAGATGAAAAACATCTGCCCAGCGCCCGGACTCTTCGCGAAGAGAAGAAGCTTTGTGCTGTCCTGATTATCTTTGTATACGCCGCCCGAAGTAATTGTGGTTGCAGCAACTGTTTCAGCAACACCTGCCGCATTCGATAAAGTCAATGTCGTGAGAGTGGATGCAGTGCAAGTGAAAGTTCCATTGTTTTGCGGGTTCGTCACAAAACCAGCGACAAGAAAACTCAATCCCGAATAACCATTCGCATTTCCACCCGGAAAGGTTCCGGTATAAACAGTGCTACCAGCCGAAGCATTAGCGCAGCTTGTGATTGCAAGTGAACCACTCGTACCTGTATCGATGATTACTTGGATTGTGCCATCAGCTACTTGGAAGGAGAACGCACGGTCTGGTGGGGTCGGATAAACTGCGCCGCCGCCTGAGTTAGCAAAAGGAACCATGCCGGGACGACGCTGCAATGTCAAGCGATTCGTCAATTCAACATTACGACCTGTTAGAAGCGCATCTGGGCGACCGCCGTAGAAACGCGCTGTGTAAACGTCGGACGGGTCGTGCAGAATTGCACGCTGCGTGTACAACCCGGTGAAAGCACGGTCCATGAAAATCGGAACATACTTAGGTTGCTTTTGCGGCCCGCCGCCATTTGCTTCCAAAAGAGTCGTCATGTTTCCTTAAATTCCTCTGCCAGTGTTCCCTAGATTAGTCATTCCCGCGATTGCCGAGCGTTCCATACCGCGAGCCAACCACTGTTGAGCGAAGATATTCTTCTGCATCTCGCTCAAACCCGTTGCCTTCGCCATCAATGCCGCAACGCCGCGCTGACGATAAAGTTGTGCGCGTGCGTCATCAACTAACGCCAACATTTCCGAAAGAAACAGGTTATTGTACACATCTGAATACTGGTCTGGAATCGGTGCCCAGCTAAAATTGTTCACAAAAGCTGAAATCGTTTCCGCCACACCCGCTGCGTTCGCAACAACGAGCGATGTGGTTGTGGAACTCACCACCGCAAACGAACCGTTGTTAACCACATTGGTCTTAAATCCGGTAATGACCGCTGTTGCGCCTACCGGGAACGAATATGGGTCAAAAGAACCTGTGTATGTGGTATTACCGCCACCCGCGTTACCCGCTGATGTGATGAAAAATGGACCAAATTGAGGAGACAACTTTTGATATGTAACTGTCACTGTGTAAATCTGGTCTGGTATACCTAGAAAACGGAATTTATAATTCAACACGTTGGCGATGATAGATGAAGACTCAACAGACATCGCACTCGGGAGTTGCTGAAATGACGAGACAGCCAACGCAGAGTTGTTATAAACGTCCTTAATTTCAGTGATATTACCTTGGTCATCTGTTAATGAAACCTTCTCAACGAACGCTAAATCAGAGAATGTCGCAAGAGTATAATCTTGTTGACCGACAACAGTCGAGAACGTCGCCTCATTTCGATTGAAGAACCACGTCATAGGTGGATTCAACATCGAATTGCGAATCATAGAGGCAACCGAGGCCGCAGGTTCTTGACCCAATCCCGCAGTGAGCGGTGAAAACTGAATAAACGGTCCAGCAAAATTGACTGAATTTTGTAATGTATTTGTTGACATAAATTAACTCATGGACGAGGGTAATTATAAGGCCAGGCCGCTCCCTGAAAGTTGTTACGACTACGGGCTGCCCCGAAGACGGTGCGAGACGGAATGAACTTGTTCTCTTCCAGTTCGCGGTCTTCCTTTACACGTAATTCTTGCAAACTCTTCAACCACGTAGCCCACGCATCTTTGAACTTTGCGTAAACAGCTTTCTCTGGCGAACGACGATAAAGTTGCGCGATGAATCCTTCGCGAAAGTGAGGCTCCAACTCGTCCGGGAGCGGGGCAAGTGTTTGAGCCAAGCTGACGAAACGCACTGGCTTCATCTGCGCAATCAGGTTCATCTGCCATTCTGTTCCGGTCTGCGTTGGCACAGGCGTGAAGCGGAAGCCCCAACCATTGGGGTCTAGGACTGTCCAGACTGTCGTTGCACCCGTTCCTGACACCGTGGTGCCCGGGACTGCGTTGCGTGCTGCTAATGGCGCTGCACTGCCCTCTGTGCCATACGTCGTTAATAGCAGGAGATTGCCGTTAGCATCAATGATTTGCGTAACTGGGTTTGCTACCTGCGAATGGTTCCCGGTTGGCGCAGTGTACACACTGTTTGCAATCGGATTATTGCCAAGAGTCGCGCCGCCGACGTTTGCACTACCCCACGTTCCATAATACAGGGTGCGATTTGGGAACCAGTTAACACGAAAGCCCGGGTCACCAAGCCCTGCTGCGCCTGTATAACTTGCACTAATCTGTGGTAACTGACGCCCACACTCGATACGAACGAAAGGCTTTGGAACTGCGCTGTTGTTGATATCGAATGCTACGCCTCGTTCCAACCACGACATATTCAATAATGGACCTGCCGCAGAGACTGCGGTCGCCGCGTGTGCCTCTATAACGCCGCTTGTGTTCTTTAATATGAGAGCACCAGCCGATGATGCAACGCACATGAACGTTCCGTTATTCCCGCCGTTAGTGAATCCGGCAATCACAAATGGCACACCAACCCATCCTCCGAAATCACCGCCTGTAATTGTACCTGTATAGGTGGTGGTACCTGCCGAAGCCGAGACTTGAGTCACATTTGTCAATGTCAGAGTTCCTGATACTCCTGCTGGCAGGACAACTGCGTAATCCTGTTGAAAGCTGTTTGTATAAATCGGAGGGATGATGAATTCATTCCACTTGTGAGGGAAAGGTACCGCACAAATTGCGTTCATCACATCGTTAGCAATTGAGAGTGCCACAATTTGTGTGAAGCCCGCAGCATTTATTACTGGCTCAAGGTCGCCGTATGTTTGAGCGACATTGACCAACTTTTGAATTGTTTCTGTCGAAAGACCAGAGAAAAATGCGTATGCCATCTAACACCTTATGCGAAAAAGAAAGAAGGAAATCCGTGCGTACCGCCGAACGTTCCTATTCCAAAAGTTCCCCACTGGACAATTGGAGGAGGTGGAAACGTGAACTGTTGACTCGAACCTGGAGAACTAGGAATTGTTATCGTACTTGATGATGTCGGCCACTGCGCGATAGCCTGATTTGGGCCGACAACAACTAGTGCCTCTCCTATCCCACCCGCATCGAGAGGATACAAGTAGATTACTTCCCACGTATTCGGCTCTCTTCTCGGAGCACAACTATCAATTCTTGCGACGAACAGATTAGGAGGATTATAATTTGGAATCACTCCAGCATTGCCGCCCGCCCACAAACTTATCTGAGCATTTGCAAGACTTGTTTGTGCAAACACCACTAAACCCGGAAAGCCGGAAGTTAAGGTATTGCTATAATCTTGAAATTGAATAATTAAAAACCCATTCTGATACGCCGAAAGCACTGGAAAACCGTCGCTCCCTGTTGTTACTGCTAATCTGAATACATCTCCAACTTGAGGAGTCACCTGCGCCGTTGGGCCTATTAATGTATTGGTTCCGGCTACCCTTTTGATGAGTTGAAATGTAGTAGTCGCTGAACCCAAAGGGCCGCTAAGACTCAAACCATACCAACTGCTTGCTCCTGTTTGCGCTCGAACGATTGGAGCAACAAACTGATTTATGTCTGTGAGTGTAGCAATAGTTATCTCACTATATTGGTCGTTTGAAAATACGGCTCCTGTATATGCCATCGCGCAGTTTATAGCTAGAGCGGTCGCTTCGCACAAATTGCCTGAAACTATCTGTAATTTTGTAGCTCCGGTTGGAGTAACCCAATTTGAAGACAAATTGCCAACACCGCTGGTGAAAGAATCATTTGCAATCTGCTGTATCGCATCCTCTTTTTGAGTGACGACAGATGCAACTGACACAGGGCCTATTGCCAACCCAATTTGTCCTACGTGCGGACCCGAACCTGCGCTGTCGTTTTGATTTGGATTATACCAAAGATATGCTTTTCCGCCGACTGTAAGAACGTTTCCTGCCGCGAAAGTTTGACCAGTATTTGAATTCAACGATTCAAACATTTGTGAGTGATGCAAAGAATGAACAGGATTTGTCCAGTTAATAAAATCAGTAGTTTGATAACGAATGATTTCAGTTGGGTCGAGAGAATTACTACTCTGTCCTGGCTGATATGCTTGAAACCATCCGTAATAAATACTGCCTACCTTAACAAAAGAAACAGGCAGATATGTGTTAACAGGATTTCCCGCATACTTCATCCAATTTATTCCATCAGTTGAAGTGACCAAACCACCATGAAAAGTGCCTGTGTGTGCCCCAGAATACATGCCATACCATATACCGGATACGACATCAATGACAAGAATTTCATAAATAAACTGGTCATCCCAAGCTCCTGCCGCCCCTTGTGAAATTGTTTGTGTTGGACTTTGCAAGGCCCAATTCAAACCATCAGAACTTGTCAAGACTTGAATAGTGCCGTGCCCATTCCCCGCATTGGTTTGAGCATACATATAGTACGTCGAACCAAACTTGAATACGCTCGCGTTGGTATAGCCCGTTAAAACCGCTGCTGAGCGACGCGTCCAATTGATTCCATCCAAAGATTCGGCGTAGTAAATTCCTCCAACGTTAGTAGTTGCAGCCCAATTATTTATTATCCACATCTTATAGACGTTACCGGATAATAATTGAGCATTGCCATCGAGAAAAATGCTCGCAACTTGCAAACCTTGACCTACAGGCGTTACAGCCAAATCAGTGGCACTAGGAGCAACAACTATACCCTGCTTTTGCCAAATCCCGTCCTGTTGAATCGCGCTATATCCGCGCCAAGCAGAAACTTGAGATTCAGTTAACGCCACCGTGGTATTTTGGTCATAACCCGGAAATCCCGAAGTATATGTTGCGTCGTAAGTGTAACCCATTCGGCTGCCGTTTTGGTATACTGTCAAACACGACCCCGCCGCCTGAAAAGCCCAAACATCATTGGCATTGAACGTTACACTACTGATTGTAGCGAGAATTGTTTCAACACCGTTGTCAAAACGACTAATTGTAAACTGCCCTCCGTTAGGTTTTAGGACAACGAGATATCCAGAAACAACAGATGAAGAAAATCTAACAGCTAATCCTACATTTCCGCCTATGACTAAATTTTTCACAGTTAATTCAGAAGTTTGGTCGGTCGGCCACGTTATACCTATCCAAAGCTGTCCTGCTGTCGTTCCTACAACGGTTGGCTCCGTTACATTCGGACTTCCTACCACTACCTGACACTTTAACAACGTAGGAAAAACAGCCCATCCCGCAGCAAGACTACCGGAAACAAAACTGTCCGAAGCTAGAAGCTGGTTATTCGCCATACACAAAGAGCGCAGATAAAGTCAACACGTTAGAATGAGTTTGGATGCAGCCGAAGGTGGTGGTTTGAGAGGTTTGGGTGGTAGCTACTGTCGTCATCTTTGCCCTGAAAAGAAGTGGGGCGGAACCGCCGCCCCTCGGATTAAAAGGTCAAATCTGTAGATTTGGAACATCAATGCCCTTATCGCTCTTCGGCATAGTTCCTTGTGCTTGTGTAGCAAATCGCTCAGATGATGATGGTCTATTGCTGGAATCTTCCGCCATCTCTGACGCTCTGCGCCAGCCAATACCAGTCCAGTTCGGAATCTTACTTCCGTTACGAGTCAAGTATTCATCTGTATCACCCGGCATCCAACGCGCGCCACACAACTGACACTTGATGACTTGTGTGCGGTCTGTGAAGATGTGGTGATATACTGCTGGGTCCTTTGCTTGAGCGCGTTGACGACCCTTGCCGCCCTTCAAATGCTTGCAGGCTTTTTGGGCTTCAATCTTCGCGACGGTATAATTTTCTGAGTCTCTACGACGCTGTTGGTCGCGAGCCTTCAAAGACTCTTCCAGCAGTGCTTCTTTCTCAGCAATACGAGCTTCTTTAGCCATCATGACGCTTAAAAGAGCCATGAACTGCGCTTCAGAAAGACTCCCGGTCTTGTGAGCCTTGCTTAGTACCGAGTTCACATCAACTTCTGTGGCTGGTACTGCCTTCTGTTGTTCTGTCATTTTACACCTTTGAGGTTGGCAAAATTTCTTCAACCGCCCTGTAAGCCCGGGGTCAGGCAGAATTAAAGCCTAGAAAAGCATGCTTTAATAGCACTTCTGCTTATTAAAGCCTAGATTTCGGGGCTTTATTGTCCGAGATTCTTCTCGTCTTCGAGAGGGTCCACAAACTGTCGTCCGTGGCGTTTCTCCCAAAGACTTCGATAGTATCTGGCGGATATTTTGTTAGCAGCGGGTGCACCAAAAATCTGATGGCACTGTTGCTCTGTGATGATTTCTTTTTCGACAAGCTGGACTGCAACGGTGCGCCAGCCACGATATTGTTCACCACTTGGGATGCCGTGAGAGTCCAAACGTAGGACGCTCCATTCATACATCGTCGGAACTTGTAAGTAGCAGACGTAACGTAACTTCTGCTCTTGATTGGGAACAACACACCAAAGACCTACGGTGCCTTTCATACCGCTGTCGGTGAGCGCCGTCTTAATGCCGTGTTTATTCAGCTTGACCACGAAGTCTCGTGTGGGCATCGCGTTAACCATGCGCGCTTGACAATTAGTCAAAACATCTTGGTCATCCCACTTGTAGCCTGTTGCCATCTTATCCGAGATTTCTTTCTCAGCGGCAAACGATTCTCTTACAAATGAGCGATAATCTTGCGGCCACTTTACCCAGTTAGGAGTGCCACCTGCCAGCATGCGCTGGATAGATTCGTGCGTAGCGTCCACGTCGTGGCGCTCTTTGATTGGGTCAACGTCCTTGCCTTTCAAAAAGGGCTGACCGGGAATTTGGACTTGCTGTGCTTCCGACTGACCGGGAACGATGATGCTCATTTTTGGTATCCTTTGAGATATTGGATTGCGTTGCTGAGAATTTCTATTGACTCCTGTGCCATGCCAATCAACACATTACACGGGGCACACAGCAGACTACGTCTGCACTTTTCACAACTCTTCAAGCTGAGGCAGCACTTGTGGTTATGGTCGATGTTCGGAGTCTCTTCAAACTCTTTGCCACAAACAGCACAACGATTATCTTGTTCTTTGACTTTGGCATCGAACCACTCTTGAGTAATACCGTGTCTGCGATTACGAACGCGACGATTCACTTTATCTTTGTTGTTACGGTAGTACTCTGCGTTTCGTGCGATTTCCGCGTCCTTATGTTTCTCGTAAAATCTTTTATTACGCTCTGATTCGGTCAGAGGTCTGTCAGGATTAATTCTTCGCATCTTTTTCTCCTAGTAAGAAATAATCTGGGGCGAGTACTAGGCTCGCCCCTGATTAGTATGCTCGCGGATTCGAGGTCCGAGAGGAAAATTGCTATTGAATGGCCGGAACCGAGTCAATGTAGCGAATACGCTGGGTATTCACGCCAGTGGCTGGAGGAAGGGTCACAGTTTGATGAAACTTATATGAGCACCCGCTCTTGTTAACACTTCACCGAGTGTACCGAATCATTTCTGTTCGGTTCATACGATTTCATTCTCGTATGGTCAGACTATCGCATCACTCTTTATCAGAGAGTGTTTTCTCACTTAGTCGTTCAGGCTGCTTTCGCTTGCCCCTTGTTAGCCGTTTCAGCTTTCAAGTCAATCAGAGAAAATTTAACGTGGACAGTACTCTTTATCCACCGATGGTCGAGACTGGGTCAAACGATGAAGCTGGCGCGTCTGTTACGACACGGCAGTCAATCGTCTTCCAATCACCGTCATCTAGGTCGGTGTCGCCCGGGACCTGCAACCACACACCAATCATCGCGTAATTGCCGAAGACGTAAGTGCGGTAGCCGATTTTGCCAGAGCCGCTGTAGTTAGCAGTGGTCGTGACAAACGGGGTCTGCATGAAGCCGATATTGGTGCCCGGTAGAACGATGACCTTGTTCTGGTCAGCGCCTGCCATTGCATCAAACTTCTCCATATTTTCGTACTTCCACAAATCAACGATGCTGTTGTTCACAGTGGTCGAATTGTAGATGTCACCCAACACGTTCGGGCTGATTGCGCCCAAGAACATGCCGCGCTTGCAAGGCAATACGTTCTTTGAAACAAGCTGCTGCTTCAATTCACGGATGGTGCCAAGGTCAAGCAAGAACGGAGATGCAAGCAATGCCGACTGGTTGACTTGGGAGTCAACGCCGCTGGCGCTGTCTGCAACTGCGCTGTACAACTCGCTGATTGACTGCCCAGCTTGGTAGCCGAGTTCAACTGCGCTATTGCCGACAAGTTCATCAATCGCTGCTGCAATAGCAAACGACGAGAAGTTGGCGTAGTTGTTCCACTCGCCAATCTGTGCTGGCGATGACAACTGGCTGATGACTTCCGGGTTGCCCACGGTACCATCAGAGTTCTGTACAACGTCACCAGATAGTGTATTGTACTGGAAAAACGTACGATTCACACCCATGTGAAGACCCTGTACACGGCGTTCTGCCGCACCAACGAATGCGTTGGTGTTGCCCTTTAGGTTCGGAATCAATTCCTTATCGAAAATGATTGCCTGTGCCGTTAGGACGTTTGCTACGTTTGATGCTGCTGGATTTGGACCACTCATGGTGGTTCACTCAGGTCGTTTGCTCCCGCGCTGCGGGGTGACTGTTATCGGATACGAATACCGTAAGACTCAAGCTGTTTGACGAATTGAGGGTCCGTCTTCAACTTGTTCTTCATTACTTCCGGTTTCATCTCTCTTACAGTCTTGAGAAATTCCTTTCTCGTGAGTGCTGGGTCTGGCGTTCCCGGACGTTGTGCGCTCAACGTACCCGGAGCGATAGCTCCATTCACTCCCGGACGACGGGCCGCTGGTTGCTGATTAGGCGCGGCAGGCGTCGGAGCCGTTGCTTCAACAGGCGGTGTGACTACGACCGCTGGTTGTGCTGGTGCTGCTGGTACCGGAACTACAATTGGCGTTTCCGCTGCCGGGATTACCGGGGTTGCGGGCGTTGCTGTAGTTGCGGCTGGGACCGGATTAACGACCTCAGCCACTTGTCTTGTTGCCACTGTGGAATCCACAGGAGCAAGTTTGTTTCCTTGTTCTTTAAGGTCTTGAAAACAAGCCTCAAGGTTGTCAAGGGTAAAATCGAGATTGTGTTCAGCGAAGTACTCGCCAATCGCTTTCTTATTGGCATCGCACGCGTTGAAGTCGTGCAAGTGACGGCGCATGAACTCGTTCGAGATTTCACGACCGTCTTCATATGCTATCTTGTCTTTCAACTCACGTTCGCGCTTCTGGTACTCGGTCTCGATGACGCCGTGAATCACATCAGTGACCTTGGCCGGGTCTTTCGATTCAAGTGCCAAGCGAGCGGCTTCTTGAATAGCTTCCGGTGTCAAAAGTGTTCTTTCGTTCTTGAAGGTTAGCTTCTGCTGCTTCAAACGGTGAAATGCGCGGGTTGCTTGAGTGTGTACCTCGCGCTGCTTCGCAAACAACTCCGAGAGCGTGCGCGATTCGAGATGAGTCGGACGACCGATTGCCTTACCATCTTCACCGAGTACTTGATACTCTTGAATGTAGCGGGTAATCTTGCCGCTCACATCACGAACAACGGCTACGCCGACTTTCTTCAACTCGGCATCTTCCTCTTCGTTCGCGTTGACGGGCACTACCGGAGGAACCACGACAACTGGCTCTACAACGGCAGGCTCTGCTACTGGTACTGCGGCCATCGCTGCGGCTTCCGCTGCAAGTTGCTCCGTTGATGGAGGAACTACGCGGTTAAGTTGCGCGTCTACTTCGGCTTCTCGGTTCTGAGCCTCAAGCATCAATTCCGAGACGCGGGAAACAACAGCGCGGTCACGGAGTAGCTGCTGCATTTGAGCCGATGTTTCCGGATTCTTGATGGCAGCTTGAATAGACTTCCAGTCCATTTTCAGGACTTCTTCGCGAGTGATTGAACTCATGTAATTTCCTTATTGATTCTACTGCGTCCCTAAGCGGGAGATTTAACTATCGGCAGTTGAAAACGATTTGGTGTTGGTGGTGACACCAAACTAGGATTTTCACGCTGCTGTGCTTCTTTTACTGCTGTGCGTTGGTGTAACTTGACGGAGTCAAGAACCTCTGCGGTAAATTTATTCATAGCGCGGGCCATAGTTTGCAGCCCAGCTAATCTTTGGTCATAACGTTCTGTACCCGGGTCCAGCTTGATGACTTCCTCGGTTGCGCGACGGCAGGATTCTGCCATCAAACGTACGAGAATTTTCCATCCCGGCTGATTCACGAGTTGTGCGAGCGCAAGACGCTCTTCGAATGTCAGACTTTCGCCCAACACTTTGCGACCTTCTGATTCTGTCATTGTGCCATCCTAAGTTCGGCAGGCGAAGTGATGTCTTCTACACCCCGCCCCCGGATTATGGGCTATAACGCGGTGGTCGCGCCAAAGCCTTGAGTTTGTTCTGGTCCACCTAATAATTCAGGTGACGTTGACTTCTCAATAGAAGAGCGGAAGGCTTCGTTGCCTGCCTTTCCGAGTTGCTTCTGATTTTCGAGAGTCTGTTCTTGCTCGAACTTCTGCTTCTGCATAACTTGCGCGTTCTGCATCTGCGCCGCTTGCAAAGCTGCTGGGCTGTTTGCTTCGTGCTTTTGCTTCTCTACCGGAGTCATCTCGCGTAAGAAGGACTGACTGAACTTCCAGCCTGCCGCATCCACGAATGCTTGGAAGATAGCAACTGCATCGAACTGATATCCGGCGTCATTTGCATTAGCAACGAACGTCGGGTTATTCAACAACTGAATCATAATTGGGAGAGCTTGAGCCATTTCTTTCTTGGCTCCCAAACTCGAACCCGCTAGAACCTCATACTCAACCTTTGCATTGCGAAGAGTGATATGGTCCATCTTGAAATCGTTGCCAATCTTCTCTCCAAGGATGTCTTTGATAACGCTGGTCGGCAACAAATCGTTGTCGAGGTCGTCCATCTGATACAGCCACGGTTCAAAGACCTGACGAACGAATCGTCCGGTTGGACCGTCGAGACGACTCGCATTAGCTTGAATAACAGCCGCTGCGCCCGTTCCGCTTCTCATACCTGTTGTGCTGATGCCCGCATGTCCCGCGCCTTGTACTACTTGCTCATTTGCGCCGGACGTTGCTGCACCCGCTGCCTGCGATTGCTGAATGAATTGAAACGCTTCAGAAGGCGGTGTTGGCATTTGTAGGAACTTGAAAGCTTTCTCAACGTCTTCTTCAACGTCAATGATGCCGCCTTGTTCCCAGCGCGTATTTTGTGTCGGTGCGTTGAAGCCTTTCTTACGTAGCGCGACTGGCTGCAAACAGTAAGCAAGCAAGTCTAGCGCGAGATTCGTTATCCCTTGCTCAACGATTTGTTCACTACCAATTAGCAAACCAAGTCCCTGTCCATAAAAGCTGTCTGGAATGTTGCGCCAGTTGGCCGAATAGAATGGAATCTTACTGTACGGATTCGCTTCATTGCGAATAAGAATATTGTGGCCGTTGTAAATCAAAACGACGATGACTTTTTCGTTGTCCCAATATTCCAATAGCTCAAGCGGTGCTCTAGTTGGGTCAGCGCTCGTCTTGTAGCTGCGCGGTTTCGCGTGCTGCAAGTAGCCCATCATCCCTTCCGGGATGGTCATAGCAATGTTGTCTGGTCCCGGCGAAGTTGCTCTTGTGAACATTTCACGAAGCACTTCTTCTTCCGGAATTTGATACCCGTCTACACCACGTAGCTTCTCAAGGTCTTGATACGTCGCGTAATCGCGGTAAACAACCCACTTTGCTACGCGAATGTCGCCAACACGACATCCCGGGTCTGTAAGGACCGTACGGATGTCGCAAAATTTCAACCACGGATGAGAGACTGTCTTCTTATAAAACTCGATTTCGAAGTCATCCGAATCTGGTGTATCAATCGGCGCAACTTCGATGCCATCCGGCACGTTCACTTTCGGGGCATAGCGCTTGTACTTCTTTTCGGTCTTCTCGTACTCAGCGTATCCCCACTTCCAGATAGCGGTGCCGAGAAGAGCCATCTGCTCTAACCCGCGCTCAACTTCTTCCTCGAAGCGCATTGCCTTCAATTGGAAGGTAAACAGCGCAGTCTTCGCTTGAATCACATCCGGCGTAGTGCCCGGACTTGGGCGAAGCAAAAAGCAAGGGTCTTCGTAAAAGATGCCACCCAAAATCTTGGGTATGATTGAACTGATATGGTTTGACACCATAAACTTCGGCACCGCCGAGTTCGCCACATCAGTACTACCCGACCCACCGTCGCTGGTGGACATCGGTGATTGGTACAGCAAATCGGACATTGTCCAACCTGATGCCCATTGGTTAATGTTGATAAAATTGTCAGCAAGTTCCGCATTATCAAGAACAAGCTTAATCGCAGCAGTATCATTGAATTGAATAGTCCCAGTCTGCGAGTCGATGTACGTATTCTCTGTCGTAATCTCGGCATCTGGTACTTGTTCTAGTGCTGCAATCTTCTGGTCGATGTCACTCATCTTCTGTCCTTGACTTGCGTGCCACCGATTAGGGCGTCTTCGCGTGCCCCGACGCGGGGCAGTCTAAAGTTGATTATTTCATATACAAAACATTACAATCTCCAAGGCCCCTTGTTGCCGAAGATTACCATCCTCGGGTCCTGCGGCTTTGGCGGTACTGGTTCTGGGGCGGCTGGTTCAGGCTTCCCTTGTCCTAATCTCTCTCTCCAAGTAGACGCTTGCGGATTTTGTCCTTCAAGGAAGTCCTGTCCGGGGACTCTTCTTGAAGTAGCAAGACGTTGACCAAAAATTCTGTCATACTGCGATGCTTTTTGAAACGCCTTTATCTGCTCTTCTTCTAATTGCTGCTCTTCTTCTGCGCTGTTTTTTGAAATCTCAAAACGAACAGAGGGAGGCAACAGATAAATCAAATAAGAAACCGCGTCGGGGATATCGTCTTTTCTACCTTTATTTTTCTTTTCGCCTGTGTATTGAGTAAACTGTTTGAAGGTTTCATCAATCCAACTGCCTAACACAAAATGCAAACGATTGTTTCTTAGTAAAATCTCCAATCCCTTGATGCGATTTCGCTTTGCGTTTTCTTCTCGACTAGGGGGCTTCCACCAGATATTGGACTCTATCAAAAGCATTTCTCTTTGTGCTAGAGCTTTTATATCCTCTCGGAGATAATCACTAGCATTGGATGCTTCAATAATAGTTCTGGCTGGATTCCACTTTTTGTACAACGAAACAATCTGATAAGCCAATTCTGAATGCTTCCACTTTCCAAAAACTATCTCAAGAATAACGAAGCACCATTCGTTGCCTCCATTCTTGTAGCGACGAGCAACCACACCAACAGAGTAGTCGTTGGTCTTTTTATCTCCAAGCGACCAATCCCATGAGATAATTACATCACCGTTTTTGGGAGCTTCTTCCCTGTGGTACATACGAGCGCGAAGTTCCATGTCAGTAAAACTAACATTGAAATCGCCCTCTTCTTCGTCATCAATTGGCTCATTAAGTTGCTGATTACGAAACATGCGCTCATTGTTGAAAGCCTGCTTACGAAGGCTCTTAAAGGCGCGTTCTGGCGTATCAGCTTCTTCTGGAAACAACAAATCTACCATGTGAAATTCTAATCTAGCCAATGGTAGATGAGCGTGCTCCGGTTTAACTATCCAAGACTTTCCTACCAAATAAACGAGGTCACTTTCACCGAACTCTTTTTTCGCGTTTTCATCGCGCTGCAACATGATGCCATAATAGTCGGGCACGATACCACCTGCATATCGCGTACCGATTGTGTCAAGAAAACCATGCTTCATAAGCAGGTTTTCGGTATCATCTGCGCTCTCTTTAACAGCTTCGCGAAGCTCTGGCTTCGTTGCGTTTTCAGGAGTAACGATGTCATCGCGTTTAATTACGTCTGCGTGTGACCCAGTCTTTTGACTGGATTGAGATTTCACCCAAAAATTTGCATCCAATCCCGCCAATGCGTCCTTGCGGGCGGGGCAGTCAATCGGTCGCATAGAAGTACTGTCTATACCACGAAGAACGTACTCAGGAAAGAGTAGTTGCAAATCATTATAGTCACTCGTTCCTTCCGCAAAAAATCTCTTAATCGAGACAATAAAACTTCTTGCACGGTCCATTTCTGCGGTCAACAACAAGACCTTCACATCTGGGCAAGCTAGAAGCCACTGCACGATATCAGCGATGTCTATACACGATTTGAATGTATTTCTAGGATACAGAATCAGTGCATCTTTTTTGCGAGTCTTACGCATTCTCCAGAAGGCTTGACGAATATCCTCTCGCTCATATTCAGCGTGAAATGTATTTGTAAAATCCTTCTTCACAAACATATCACATACAGGCTGGTGAACTCGCGATACTAAGTCTTTGTAACCTAAGAATTCTTTAGCTAGAGAGAACAAATCAGTGCGGCACTTATCACGGAGGTCGAGCCAATCCTGATAGGTTCGTTCCTCTCTCAGAATTTTCTTTCCGTATGCGAAAGCGCAATACCAATGCAATAGTTCTGCGCGGGAGCGACACTCAGATTTGTGATAATATTTCTCTGTTTCGTCAAGAGCCTTTAACTCTTCTAATAAAGCAAGTGTCTGTTCTCTGTGTTCCTTATCTTCTTTCTGAGGAGGATAAGTCTCCGGACGACCAGCTTGACGGTCTCTCTGATTTTGCTTACGACGACGGGCTTTTTCTTTATCGTCTAAAGCCTCTTCGGTCTTGAACAGCGGCGGCACTTCTATCATTTCTAGCCCCTATTGGTTACTGCTCTAGCGCCTTCTTTGCGTCCTCTCTTGCTTTGAGGGCGATATTAAGTTCCGGCGCTTCGTTACTTCTGACTCCCAAAAACTCGCCTTCTCCCTTGCGGGCTGCACGAGCACGAGAGTAATCTGTTGTTTCTGGTTTCGCTTTAACTTCTGGTTTCGGCGCGAAGACATCTGGCTTGCCGCCTGTTACGCTTCGAGTAAATTTGTTTGCGCTCTCTAGTGCTTTCTTTGCACCTGCGAGAGCAGCCACTGTTGGGTTTGTTCCCATGTTAATCCCCAAAGAAAAACTGCCAAAGCGCCTGTAGAATAGACGACTTCGGAACTACATGTTGTCGAACCTTTACGCCTTGTGGTGGTTCCTGTGGTTTAATTCCCGTCGAGGCATCATCCATAAAGTCTACGAAACGTGTGCCCATCGGAACTACAATGGTCGCCATCTGTGTGCTAGGAAAAACTGCTTCAACCATCCCAATAATTTTGTGTGTTTTCAAATCAACGACCGCGCTGCCAGATGCTCCCGGTCCAACGCCGATACTCACAAAATAACGCGCCCCGCACTCGTGGTCGCAGGCTCTGCCACCGCCATTTTCAAATTGATTCGAAACGACCTTACCTTCTAAAAGTTGTTTTGTTACACCCAGAGAGAAGTTCACATTCAGCACTTGAGTGCCAATTGGTGGAACTGCCTCGCCGTCTTGAAGAATCTCAATTACCGGATAGTCGCGGATGCTTCTAAATTCAAATATCGCAAAATCGTAGCGCGCATCATTCGCAAATTTCACTAGATGAATTTCATGCAAAACTGGTTTGTCATCTAGAGAATCGGATATGTAATACTTTTCACCGCCCTTCTCCATCAACTCGTAACTAAAACAATGCCCCGCCGTCAAACCTACGAAATTTCCAAATCCATCTTTACTCACTATGGTTGCAGTACAAGTGAAGTTACTCTTGAATTCGCAACTCCAAACATCGAACGGTCCAAAGAATGATTCAACCGTCTTATACTGACAGACTTGTTTTCCTGAATAGACTGCCAAGGTTGCCTTAGATAGCGTATCAGAAAAAGATGGTTGCACTTCTTTTGCGGACGAAACAAAGGATGCCGCCAAAAGTGTGATAGCTAATACGGCTGCACGAACAAGATTTTTCATGTTTCTGTTACCCGGGGTTCGGCGGAAGAGATGGTGCCCTGTTCGCTCTTCGTTGCCGCTTACTTCTGAACTTCTTTTCGATTTTGATAATCAGACAGTTGGTCGTGAATAACGCCGAAACCGCCGATTGATGTAAGCGTTGCGGCGAATGAGCCATCGAGGTGTCTTGTAGCTGCAAGACAAACAGCCGCCACCAATGAGATAACAACAATGAATTCGCCAAAACCACCAAACCAATCGTAAACTTTGGTGAGTTTCATTACTTCTTGAATCCCTTCATTGTATGTGCAAAATTTGCCATGTGTGCAACGTGAGAGTTCGAGGAGTTCTTTGCCTTCTCCAAACGGTCAGCCGGAATGTTTTCATCTTCCGGAATACCAAGGGCCTTGTGCAATCCGCCACGACGCAGCCCATGCATCGCTCTGTAAAGAGAAACATTGTGTTTCTTCGCCATATTAGGCTCCCTGTTTCTGCTGCACTTCTGCCATCTTCGCGTGAAGACCCGGAGCTAACTTTTCTTCCAATGCCTCGTTATCTTCACCCTTATCTTCGCCCTCGTTCGGAGCCGAGGTGTTGTCCATGATGTGGTCCATCATTGCATCGTGGTCTGCTGCCGCACCCTTCACATCCGCTTGAGGACCATCCTCGTGGACGTGATGAACAGTGTGGGAGCCATCCTTGTGATGCTCAACATGTGTGTGGGAAAACTTGTGCTTCTTCATCTTATTTCTCCGGTCTAAAGACTGGAATTGCTTCGAATTTCGCTGGGCCGATTTGATACACAGCAATTACGCCACCCGTTTTTGTTAACGCCGAATTCATATCACCGTTGAAAAATTCCCCGGCAGCGTGTTGCACTGAGTGATGTGCTGCCATCACATCAGGTTCTCCGGTCTTGTAAAAATTGTTAATACTTTCCATGAACGCCGGAAATACTCGTTCATGAAAGTGAGCGATAGATTCCCCGCCCGGAAACG
>Ga0137390_10001405_pt1 | contig 18114 bp, 10 predicted proteins | sample 15con2h24AmetaG_FD_104937 | JGI IMG/M metagenome (GOLD analysis project Ga0137390, IMG submission 104937) | Vadose zone soil microbial communities from Angelo Coast Range Reserve, California, USA - 15con2h2.4A metaG | ecosystem: Environmental > Terrestrial > Soil > Vadose zone > Saprolite... | reverse complement strand
GTTGCGTGGGGTCCAAATCTTCTTTCTCTGCATCTCAACTGTGCCCTCTAGGGCGATTCCGCTTCGGGAGGAAATCTTGAAACGCCGCACACTCCTCTTAACCGATTCACCGGCAAAGCGATGCACTAAGTCTCTCTTCCATCTTGCCGCCTTTTTGGCCGGCACTCTTTCCGTAGTTTCGTGCTTCCCTTCCGCCGTTGGGGGTACCGCTCCTACCGATTCTTTGTCATCAGAGGACGCCAACGTCGGGTCACCCGAATCGGCGAGTGTTGCGATTCCAGGGCCATTGCGCTCCTTTTTGCGCATGGCGGGGATCAGCCAGAAGGTCTCGCCTGAAGAAGTTATGCCTTTGCTAGCTCGCAACGTATTCGCATTGGGCTATGACAGGGGCCGGCGGTCAGAATTTCTTATTCTCTTGACCCGCTATGTCCAGCAGGCGCGAGAATTAGTGACTCTGGCAGGTTCCGCTGGCGTCATTCATGTTTCTACTTGCGATGAGGCGAAGCCACTGCTGAAAGTCCTTGGCTATCGAACGCGGGCTGACTGCGGGCAGCGCAGCACGTTCTTGGAGACGGCCGATCCGCAAAGAGCGTTTCTCACCATCGACTCGGGATTTCCACTGCCGGACCTTGAGAAGGGACTCCAAGAAGGCCGGGCTTTCACGTATTCCTTCTCGAACTCGCTCGTACCTGCGCCGGCTGTGGAGATCGACTGGATCAAGAAAGAAAAGAAACTTGATGTACTGGACATGCTCTTTGACGATCCGGAGCTGGCTCGCTTCTACTGGGCCTTGGCGCGGATGGATGCCGAAACTCTATCTGTGTTGCGGCAATCGTACGTGCTGAAAAAGATGATGCCGCAAACCGCAGCATTGGATTTCTACGGCAGCCACATCTGCATTCGATCTGGGCGAGTGGTTGTGCCTGGGGGATCAGCCGCGGCGCCCGTGTGGAAAGAACTCGTAGGAGCGAGCCCTGACTCTCCGGGAGAATTCATCCCTAAATTATTCGCAAAGGACAGTGGCTGGCTTGCGGCGTATTTCGACGACCTCTCAAGTGCACCTCCGTCACAGCAAAGTCATTTCACCGAACCTGCCCGGCTGCGGCGTTTCTATGAGATGTTCCGCGGGAAAATTTTTTCCTACACTCGAACGGGCGTGTTTCGGCAAGACGCAGGTCTGTTTCTTCTGGTGACCCGCCTTCGGTGGGAACCCAACGGCGATCTATACGTTCCTGGAAATGTGGAGGTCTGGAAGAAAATCTTCCGACAAAAGACGGATTCCAAAATTATCCGCGACTGGGGACGCCGCGCCGCACATTGGGACCACCCAGATCAATTGCTGGACGCCTTGTTCGGGATTTCTCAGGTGCCCACGGAAACAGGCCCTTTGCAAAGCTACCTGATGCTTAGTGAACTCGACGGCAGGCGCTCTCCGGAGCATCGCCTTAGTCCCAAAACGGTGGCTTTGCTGGCCGGCAAGTTCTCTCAGTTCAGCGACCAATATTTAATTTTCTCAGAATTTCCAGATTTGGACGATGCTTCCATCGCTGCCTTCCTTCAGGTCGTAACTACCCTCAGCAGTATTTCCAAAAACCCTCTACGAGGCAACGCTCTCGGAACCTTTCAGGCTAGCATCGGCCTCTGGCAAATACTGGCGCGTCAGGGTGAAATCCCTCGTGCCGCTTTGAATGATTCTTGGCAAAAGGTAATCAGGCCCTTTGACAAGATCGGTTCTTCCACGCAGCTTTTCGATGCAGGTTCCATCGCCCTGAATGACTTGCTGCTCGCTGCTACCGGCAAACCCGATGCTTCTCAGGACAAAATCATCAATTTGCTTGCGGGACCCCAACAGACGACTCCGGAAGCCCAGCGGGTGCATGAACTGATCGCCAACAGAATCAGATCTGTTTTGGATGAGCAGCGTTTGATTTCTCTCGACACCCTCTTGGCCCTGGGTAAAGGCATGCGCGAAGTTGCGCAAGGAAACGTATCAGCTAAAACCTTGCTCCCTTTGGCCGGGGAACTAAGAGAATTCGAGATGCCCCAGCCAATTTTCCGAAATAGTGAGAGAGAGCAGTGGGCGGCGGGAATTTACAACAATCGGCACACGGAATTGCAGATGCACACGAACCTGGCGAAGATGATTAAGTCGCTGCGTTCTCCCGAACAACTCGCCGAAGCCCGCGGCCAACTCGCTCCCTTTCTGCGAGACACCCTCGTCGGCCTCAATTACGCCTACTATGAACCGCCCGGCGCCCAGATTCTCCACCATAATCCTCTTTTCGTTCGGTCGCATGATTTTGCGGGAGACACTGTCATCGGCCTGGAACGCCTTTGGCAAGCGCCTCAGTTGTTCGGCGCGGGCTCCCCGGCTGGCGGAGGCGCACATTTGGTCGGATCGCTGGCCGATTTACCTTACGTTCTTGCCACCGCGGAGCAGGATTTCATCGCGCCACAAAACGTGCAGGCCCTGATCTGGCGAGAGTTGGTGCCTGGCCTTTTGACCAACGCCGTAGTGCCGCGATGGTGGAACGTGAGCCGAAATGAGCTTCACGCTGTCAGCCTGTATCAACAGTGCGGCGAGGAGCTTTTGGCCGCTTCCGTTCAAAATGAGGAGTTGCGGCATAAGGTCTTGAATATCCTGTCCGATCGTATGATTCCGCGGCGCTCCGAAAGAGTGATGCAGGCTTTGCTTTCAGGACATTTGCCCGAAGTGCTCTCGCAGTTGATGCCTGCGGACATTTTCTATTTGGCTGCTGAATATCAACGAAGGTTTCCGCAAGAGCACAATTCTTTCGGACCAGCCGATGATGAGCTTGCAAATCTTTCTCAGCGCTACCCCAACGAAGTCAACTGGGAACGTTTGTCGGGAGACTTTGGAGTGCCACATCGCGTATTCGCGCAGAGTTACGCGCGTGAGCTGCTGAACCTGCCACCTTCCCCAGTTTTCATGGGCAACGCCAGCCGCTTGTTCGCCGAGACTTGGGACTCCAACAACCTGTACTGGGCCCGCCTTGTCGACGAAAAAAATTATTCACCGGTGATGCTAAACAGTCTAGTTCCTGAACTCACGCGTCGCATGGTCGAGAAGATTTTTGCCACTGATTTCGCGGATTGGCCAGCGCTGCTGCGCGCCGCGCGAGAAACCGGTGAAGAGTTCCGGCAAGGCAAGATCGTTGCGTTGTCAAGGAATGACAGTTTATCGCAACGCTAGAGCAGTTCCTTGGCGCAATTGTTCAACGAACCGTTACAGCCAAAGGAAACAACACGACGCGATGCAGGATGCAACCTATGGAAAAAAGATATCTCTTGATCGCGGCGCTACTCTTAGCCCTGCTGCCTATCTCTACGTTTCGGACCAGCGCGCAGCAAGACTCGACGCGCCTTCGCGTTGTGGTCAACCTGGTGGAGTTGAATGTGGCCGTGACAGACAATAGGGGCAACTATGTAACGGGTCTTCGTCCTTCGGATTTCGCGATCACCGAAGATGGCATTCCGGAGAGTATTGCTACATTCGAAGAAGGCAATGGCCCTACAACCAGATTGGTAGACATTGCTGCGGATGGTGGCAAAGACGGTGCCAACGACTCCGGGTCCGCCCAAGGGCGTACTGGGCTGCAAGATTCGCTGTTAGGCTCTGCTTTGGGAGACCCGCCAGAAACGCTCAGTTCGGCCCTTGCCGGCGCCGATGTCTTCATCTTGTTCGATACAAGCAATTACATGTACCGGGGCTTCGTCTTCGCGCAAGATGCCATTGCCGATTTCGTTCGCTCCCTGGAAAGCGCGGACAAAATAGCTTTCTATTCTTATAGCCGCGACCTTTACCGGGCCGCGGCTTTGACCTCCGATCGGTCGGAGGTGGTGCGCGGCGTGCGCACGAGCGTGGCTGGGGACGATGCCGCGCTCTATAACTCGTTGTTGTTGACGGTTCAGGATGCCGGCCGATATCCGGGAAGAAAGGTGATCGTAGTGTTCTCAAACGGCCCCGACAATTTCAGCATGGTGCCCCCTGAGGATGTCGCCGAGCTGGCCCAATCGGCAGGGATACCCATCTACATGATAAGCACCACCGAGGCTCGGCTTGAGCCCGTTTCTACGGCCGTTTTTGACCGGATGAGCGCGGCTACCGGCGGTAAGGCCTACTTTGCCAAGAGTTGGCGGGATGAAAAGAAAGCGTTTGCCGCCATCCGGGACGACTTAGCGCATCTTTATTCGTTCAGCTATTACCCCAAGCCGAATCCCAATCGTGGATGGCGCTCTATCAAAGTGCAATTACGAGGCGAACGCTTGAAGAAGTATCATATCCGGACACGGAACGGATATCGTCCCCGACCGAACCGGTTTTCCGCAGGCAATGAACCAGGGCTTGCTTCAGGATCTGTTCCGAACTGACGCAATAAGATCAAGCATCGTTAAAATTGGAAAGTCAACACGTGCTCCGTCACTCGGGAGCGATCGGAGGCCGATAGTGACGCCGACTTGCGCGCAGCCAGTTGCCTCCCAAATGTTCGGGCAATGGACACGTTCCGCAGATTGTTCTCCAAGCTCAAGCCTCATGGTTTGCCAACCCGCCTGTGCGTGGGAAGAACATGGGAACGGTAAGTGTTCCTGATTGCTCTAAACTCTGCTGAGTGCTCCAAAAGCTCTCCGTAAGTCGTTGCTTTTCCATTGCCTGGTTCATTGTCACCGCAGAGGCCGCGGGTCCGAGTCACCTAAGCCCAGGGTGCTTCGACGGATGTTGGGATTCAAGGAAGTTTGTGAGGAGCTCCGGGCTGCCCTTGTGCCCGGTCCATTGCTATATATAAGGCTTTGGCGGCATCGGCATTGTCGGGATCGAGTCGCAACACTTCTCGCAGCTCCACAACTCCTTCTTTCCAGTGCCCTAGCCGACATAAGGCAAGGCCGTAGTTCAGCTCAAAGCCGAATCCAGTGGGGTCCAAATCGAGTGCCGCTCGATATTTAGCTAGAGCGGCTCGAATGTCTCCTGACTTCTCCAACTCTATTCCTTCACTATTCAAACGAGACGCAGCTACGGCAACAGTAGAAGCCCGATCAGTCCTTTCGCGAGACTCAGCCAATTGCTTCTCGATGGGATGAGCCTCTTCCAGTCTTCCCGCCTTGTGCAATGCACGGTCGAGGTTATAGAGCGTGGCTATATCATCAGGATGACCGCGTAACGCTATTTTGAAATGCCTAATCGCTTTGACCGCGTCCCCATCTTGCAAGTACTGCTGCCCGAGCCGGTATTGGGCGGTCGCATCCTGAGGATTCAATGCGACAGCCTTTGACAGCGCTCGCACAGCACCCTGGTGATCAAGCGATAGACGCCTCATGCCGCCGAGATCTGACCAGGCTTCGGCGTAATCCGGACGCAGCTGGACGGCCTTCTGAAGCTGGTCTATCGATTTTTCTATTTGGTCTTGCGCTCCCCAGATCTTTGCCCTGAGGTAGTGAGTGTACGCGGCGGCCGGCGTGTTCCCTTGCAGTTCGATAGCGCGATCCAGATGTTCAGCCGCCGGGAGGAGTTCGCCGGCTTGCGCGAGAATCAACGATAGGTTTACATGGGCCTCCGCCAACGCCGGGTCAAGCTCAAGGGCTTTCTCAAACTCTTGGCGGGCCGCTTTCACTTCCATAAAGCGGCTCAAAACAATGGCGTACTGATGGTGTGCGGTCGCCGAATTTGGGCGAACTCGCACGGCCTCAGACATCTGCTCTATAGATTCATTGCGGCTTCCCGCGAGAGCCAGCGTCGTTCCTAACAGCAGATGTGCATCCACATTATTGCTATCGTCCGCAACGATCTGTCGCAGCAGTGCGATGGCTTCCGCGGTCGAGCCGTTAGAAAGCAGGGCCGCGGCTTTGCTAACAGATGCCTGACCCGCGCAAGACTGTTCAGATGAGAGAAATGCAGCGAGTAGCCCAACGGTTGCAATGTACGATTTGATCGGGCTCCGTTTCATGGCGGTTCTTATGCCGATGATCTCGTTCGCTGCCTAAACTAGCGAGAAGCCCACAATGGCCATTGAGAGTATGCCAACTGTGTCCGCCCTTTGTCCCACGTCAGAAAAAGAAATTTTTGATTGCAATTGTGCATTTTTCCTGTGCTATAAACGCTCAGCTTTGTTCGTCCTATGCTTCTTCCACAACCAGTTTCCGGTGATCGTCAGGGGCGTACTTCGTACAGCAACCTGCTAGCCCTTGGCGACGAGCGCATTATGCAGGAACTGCAGACCGGCAATACTGACGCATTCGCGGTGATTTTTAAGCGATACCATCGCTTGGTACACGTAACAGCCCTTCATATCCTGAGAGATGCTGCGGAGGCCGAGGATCTCACGCAGTCAGTTTTTTTGGAGGTTTATCGTAAGGCGGGACAATTTGACGTGCGCAGAGGAACTCTTAAAGTGTGGCTCCTTCAGTACGCCTATAGCCGGAGCATCAACCGGCGGAATTACTTACTAGTGCGGCGCGCTTACCATGGAGCGGAAGTAAACGCCATCGACGAAGAGGCCAGCCTTTGGTCTCCGACGCGCCTTCAATTTCAAGAGACCCGCCGACTCGCAACCGAAGCTCTCGAGGCATTACCGGACGCGCAGAAACAGGTTCTTGATATGCGCATAGATCTCCTGGAAAGGTACCTCTTCATAAGTGATGCGGCTCCACGGCGCATCCCATCCATCGGTGATGAGGATGTCGACTTCTCCATAGCCGGTGAGCAGCTCCGTGAGCTGATCTTTAATGAGCTTTACCTTGGCCGGAGTGATGTTGAAATGGCGAATATCATCGCGCAGCGACAAGATCGAATAATAGAGCCCCACCCGCAGGCCCGCCCCGCGGAACGAATTCACATAGGCGCGCACGACGTCGGTGGAATGCGATGTCTGGCCTGCGCTTGCCGCCCCCGTCTTTGTCGGCCATATGCAGAAGCCATCGTGATGCCGGGTCGTCAGGCAACCCCAGGTCATGTTGGCCGACTGCGCCGCCACGGCCCATTGATCGGTGTCGAGTGCAGTGGGATGAAACAGATCAAGGGGCGACGTCGTATCACCCCATTCGCGGTCCTGAAATGTCGCCATGTTGAAATGCACGAACATGCCGAAACGCAAATCTACAAATCGTTGTTGGAGATCGAGGAGCGGCAGTCCGCGACGCGGAGTTACGCGAAGCGCTTCGTTTTGTTCCGCTGCAGCGCTGCGATTACCGGCCAGCACATCGCAGCCGTCGCAGATTGCGCGGCCAGCCGGAAAAACTCTCTTCTTGTCGCCATCTCCGATGTTCGAACCCCGTTAGCGCGGTACGTCTTATCCAAGTGCAAGCAGTTCGAATGAGGCCGGCGCGAAGGCCCCTAGTTGTAACTCAAAACTGTCATTCTTAATAGAAATGGCGAGACCGCGAGGACGACCTCGAAAATCAACTTCTTGGGCGGTCTTAGCCGCAGTGCCAGATGGTACCTTCACCACAATCTTTCCGGATTTACCTGCGACCTCCCATATGCGGAGCAGAGTGCCTTTCAAAGCCGGAGATGATCCAAAAGCAGTTACAAGCACGCCGGGACGCGACACGCTCACGCCTGCTCGCGCCGCGGGCAACCTGCCCCCCGATCCTGTTGCCGCCGCGCCAAGCAAAGGCACCCTGCCTTCCAAAGCTGGAACAGCCAGACCTTTCTCAAGCCAAACGCGAACGCGTGAACTCCATGTTCCGGAATACCAATAACGGTAATTGGTATTCCATTGATTGTTATACAGATTCAAGAAAACGATAGGCTTCTTTGGTACAAAATCCAACGAGAACTTCCAGATGCCTGGCGTATCAAGACTGATGAGGGGGTGGTCGAGCGGGCAAAGTGAGATGCTGGCGCCGTCCGCACCGGTAATGGTTACACCGAGACCCACAGCGAGAAGATGTCGGTTGGCGCCAGTTAAGATGTCGCGGGCCGGGTCCATGATTCCTAGATTGCGCCAGACTGAAAATTGCGGAGCAATAAGCTTGAACGGCAAACAAAGCCAATCGGCCTCCGGCCAGTTGTCTTTGGCTTTGTTGATGATTGTTAATTCAAGATCAATGAATGGCTGAGCGCGATGCAGGCTCACGCGTAACGATGCAGCAGGCAGATGATTTGCCGGATCGCCCGGCATTTCAAGTATTGCGCTCGAGACCTCGCGACTCTTAATCGACCGTACAGACCCGTGGCGTCCTGATGCTGCGCGATATCGAACATCTGGCGGGAGGCCTGGCTTCCTCATGCCTTCGTGCAGTGTTGAGCCCCACCGTCCCTGCTGATAATCGCGGCAGTAACCATCTGTCTGAGCAAGCTCAAACCGCTCGTTCAAGTACTGTCCAAGGCCAAATTCGCTGACGTCGTCGACCCATTGCCGTCCCGTCCGATTGTCGCGAAGCGATGCGATGCATCCGCGAGCAGGGTCAAGTCTAACCTCGAAGAATTCATTCTCCAGTGTAGAGTCGGTGGAAGTCGTCGATTCGATCGCAGCGGGAGCGGGAAAAGTTTTATAGCCGCAGGCCGGAACTTCATCCGCAAAAAATGTACGGCCGTCAATTTCAACAACGCCAGAACGAGACCAAGGGAGAGGGTTGTAAACGACGACGCGCGGCCCATTCCAATCTACTGCCCGCGCAAGGGCACCCAGGTCCTTTCCGACGATTGAAGTGGTTATCTTAGCTGCGTTGCGGATATAGTCGGTTTTGTCCTCCCATGAATCCTCAAGATCCTTATAGCTCGATTCTGGTAGCTTGCGAAACTCCGCGCCGTAGACATTGACAGAAGTTGATCTGCCCCAAGTATGTTCTGAATAAAGTAGACTTTGTTCGTAAGCTTCGACTAATTCGTTGGTCGAATCTGGTACCGGAAGGCCCCAATGGCGTAGTTGTGTGTTGAGCACCTCGACCGCGGACATCAATGGGCGGCAGTTACGCGCCAGGCGCATGCCGCCGGGATCACACATGCATCCATGTATCCACGTGTCCGGAGTCTCGCCTTTTACCACTGGCAGGTGCGGTTTCTCGGCGAGAATCGCGTCAGCAAACTCCTCCATCGTGCCCATTCGCACGTCGACGCCCGGAAGTTTCTGTGCTGCCTCGGCGAAAATGGATTTGACTCCATCGGCTCCGGGCGGACCGGAATTGTCGCCGGTCACGATGATCGCAACCCAAGTCTTGTAAGGCCAGTTTAGCGGAGGCAGAAGATTATGACCGATATAGGGATCTTCCTTGCCTCCCCACGGCCAGAATGCAGTGGAAGTCCCGTAGATGCTCGAATACATCGTTAGCACTCGCGAGCCATCCGGGCCCTCCCACCAGAAAAGCGGCGGCATATTATGTACGTAGCCGGACGGCCAGTTGCATCCGATATGCATGAACTTGACGCCCCCGTGAGCAAGGCCAGTGGCTAGAGAGGGGGATTGCGAAGGAACATCCGTAGTCTTTGCTCCCTCAGCCAATGGCAGGCCGTATCGCCGAGAAACAGCATCGGCAAACATATAGCCACGCGCGAATTCCTCGGGTTCTACCAGTTCCGCCTCGATACTGAACGGCATTGCATGCGTAACAAACTGACGCGACCTCATTGCCGCATCGAGCTTCTGGCGACGCTCGGCTGTTTGTCCGTCCCAATCCTCAAGGACCTGTTGCATGACCCATCCGGGGGACGTCCAGATGAAGCGTTGCTTGGGCGGCAGTTCCCTTGCCTGTTCCATCACCTCGAGCGCCCGATCAATCATCGTCGTGCGGTAGTAAGCCACGACATCCTTCACTCGATGACTGTAGCCGATATCGAAATGCGTCTTGCAGACGACAATAATCTGCCGGACGCCGCGGGAGTCAGAGAGAACGGTCCTGTCTTGCTCGATCCCCGATCCCGCAGTCAAGCTGAACGCGGGCGCCCCGGCAAGTATGCGCAAGACATCACGGCGAGTATGTTTCCCAAGCGAGCCATTCTCTGTGTTCTGGTCCTTCATACGTAAATTCCAATTTTTGGACACTCCTGGTATGCCATTGGCGCGGTCGAACTTTCCCACGTTCCGCGACAAATGCCTGTCCCGGCAACATCTATTCCAAATCTCAAGGTCGAGACGAGCAAGAGGCCGTACTGCTTGCCACGCACAACATACTTCTATCTTTTTTCGCGTGATCTTGGGAAAGTTTCCTTGTTCTTGCTGAATACCCTTATAAGAAGTCGTCTGCCCGAATTGTCAGGGTGCTTAGAAATCTTCTGAGCGTGGACGAACCGTCCATCCATCGTACCGTTCCACCGAGGAGCGAATTTGAGCAGCAAGGAGCAGGGGACCAATACTTGAGCGCATGGTCCAGAAATTCACGATACGATAAGTATCCAGTGGTTCGAGTTACCGGTTCATCTGAGTCCTGTCGCGTCGGATGGCAAACAATTGGAGCGGAGCTAGCGGCAGCGGTTCGACCCGGGAGATTTGTTCTATGCGTGGAGTGCTATCCCGGAGCATTCGAAGGCGAGATTCAGCAAGAGCTGACGAGGGCTTTGAGGCCTTCTCTCGTGGTGTTGGCCAAAGACAGCTATTTGTGCGAACAGGAGCTTCTGCAGTTGACGGCGCGCGATCTCGGCGACGATCCCGTCTTTGGCTTCATGAACAACTATGCGCTCGACGAGTTCTTCGCAGCCGATCGGCTTCGTGCAGCATACTCGAGCGTGCAAGGCGCTCAAGGACTGGTCCTTGTAATCGGAACCGGGGCCAGCCTGATTGTTCAGACCTGGGATGTGCTCGTTTATTGCGACATGGCGCGCTGGGAACTGCAACAGCGGCAACGATCGGGAGAGATCAGCAATCTCGGTCTCAACAACTTCAATGAACGGCCGTCCTTAAAGTACAAGCGTGCTTTCTTTGTCGATTGGCGTACGGCCGACCGCCATAAGAAGACTCTTCTCGATCGGATCGACTACGTGCTTGACACGAACGAGCGCAAACAGCCGGTGATGATTCCCCGCTCTGAGTTTCGTCGCGCACTTGACACCGCCGCATCGCGACCGTTTCGGCTGGTGCCTTTCTTTGATCCCGGACCTTGGGGCGGCCAATGGATGAAGGAGGTATGTAAGCTTCCCCAGGACGTACCAAACTTTGCATGGTGTTTCGATTGCGTACCGGAAGAGAACAGCCTCTTGCTTGGCTTCGGCGCGACGAACGTCGAGATACCCGCGATTGATTTGGTCTTTCAACATCCGCGCCGACTTCTCGGTGATGGCGTGAATGCGCGCTTTAAAACCGAGTTTCCCATCCGCTTTGACTTCCTCGACACCATGGACGGCGGGAGTCTTTCATTCCAGGTGCATCCGCTTACCGAGTACATACAAGACCATTTTGGGATGCATTACACGCAGGACGAGAGCTATTACCTGCTCGACGTGGGCAAAGATGGCTGTGTTTATCTGGGATTGAAGGAAGGCATCGACCGCGAGCGCATGATCGCCGACCTTCGCGCCGCACAGGAAGACGACACTCAGTTCGACGCAGACAAATACGTGAACAAGTGGCCTGCGAAGAAGCATGACCACTTCCTCATCCCCGCGGGAACCCCGCACTGCTCAGGCAAGAACTGCCTCGTGTTGGAGATCAGCGCTACACCGTACATTTTCACTTTCAAGATGTGGGACTGGGGACGCTTAGGGCTCGATGGACGGCCTCGCCCGATTCACGTTGATCATGGCATCCGCAACATTCAATGGGACCGCACCACCTCTTGGGTGAAACGCAACCTGGTAAACATCATTGAACCAGTTGATTCTGGCGACGGCTGGTTGGAGGAACGAACAGGACTGCATCGGCGCGAATTCATTGAGACGCGACGACACTGGTTCGACGCCCCGGTTCCGCATGCGACAGATGGCAGCGTGCAGGTCCTGAACCTCTGCGAGGGCGAAGAGGCGATCGTCGAGAGTCCCGAGAATGCATTTCCACCGCTGCTGGTTCACTACGCGGAAACGTTCGTCGTTCCGGCGGGCGTCGGATCGTATCGCATTCGGCCGCACGGGCCCTCAGAAGGCAAGAAGTGCGGAACGATCAAAGCGTTTGTCCGTACAGGTCCGTGAAACTGGAGACTCATTGAGTATGGACAACGCAAGCACTGGCTTCCTTCTCCTCGTGGTGGCAGGCGTCCTGAACGCCTCTTTCGCGCTGCCAATGAAATTCACCCGGCGTTGGGCATGGGAGAACACATGGGCGGTTTGGAGCGCGTTGGCACTGCTGCTGATGCCACTCACTGCGGCCGTGATTACCGTTCCGCAGCTATCTCACGTTTATGCGCAAGCAGGCACGCGCTCGGTCGCGCTAGTTGCGGCTTGCGGACTGGGCTGGGGAATCGCGCAAGTACTGTTTGGACTGGCCGTTGACTCGATCGGCATCGCGCTTGCGTTCGCCATTGTGCTCGGCCTCTCGGCCGCCATCGGTGGTCTCATTCCATTCCTCCGGCTGCATTCGGACAAGGTATTGACGCCCGCCGGTCTCGGCCTCATCGGAGGCGTTCTACTAGTCATGATCGGAGTCGGCATCTGTGCTCGCGCGGGCATGCTTCGCGAGCAAATGACTAAGCAAGCCCAGATGAATCGGTCACCGAGGCGCGGAATCTTGATGGGTGTGGTGAGCGGCATCGGTGCCGCGGCAATGAACTTCGGGGTGGCCTGTGGAAGTCCCGTAGTCGAGGCTGCTGCTGCACACGGAGCAAACCCAGCGTGGAGGATGAACGCTGTCTGGTTGCCACTGATGGCTGCCGGAGCCATTCCGAATTTGTTTTATTGCGCATATCTCATGCGCTCAAAGCGTACATCGGCCAATTTCAGCGTGAATGGAACCGGGCGTTACTGGCTTTTCGCCAGTGTAATGGCGGTTTTTTGGTTTGCCAGCACGCTGATGTACGGCGTCGCCAGCTTAAAACTCGGTGTGCTCGGCCCAGTCTACGGTTGGCCATTCTTCATGTCCTTAATTGTAATCGTTTCGAGCGTGATCGGGATTTTGGCAGGCGAGTGGAAACACGCAACGAGATCTGCCGTTGGTTTGCAGTTCGCGGGAGTAGCTGTGCTGATAACGTCGGTGATTATGCTGTCCTACACCGGACGTCATCTGTAGGGAGCGAGGATGAAGGCGATCGCGGTAGATCTCGGCGGTACACACGCTACCGTTGCTCTGGTTGAAGACCGCACCATCCTCGCGAGCGAGGTGATCGGGTTAGAAAGAGTCGATGGGCTCGGTGCCGTGCTCCCCCTGCTTGCGGAGGCCACATACCGGGTGTTGTCAGAGGCTGCTGTGGAACGTTCGCAGGCAAGCGCATTTGTGCTGTGTTTCTGCGGCCTCTCGGATCCGGCGACGGGCCGCGTGGTTTCGACGAATCAAAAGTATGACGATGCCACTCGCATCGACCTTCCTGCCTGGTGCCAGCGCGAAGTGGGCCTCCCGTTCATGATCGAAAACGACGCACGCATGGCGTTGCTGGGCGAATGCTACGCAGGCGCGGCACAGGGGGAGACGGATGTCGTAATGGTCACGCTGGGCACCGGCATTGGCGGCGCCGTTTTGATGAACGGCAAGGTTCTGCGCAGCAAGCACATCCTTGGCGGCAACCTCTGCGGACACATTCCCGTCGACTTTAACGGCCGCCGTTGCACCTGTGGAGCCATCGGCTGCGCAGAAGCGGAAGCCGGGGGCTGGTCACTGCCGCTAGTTGCGAAGGCCTGGCCAGGATTTGCCAAGAGCGCGCTCTCACGCGAACCGGCCGTGAGCTTCCGCTCGCTGTTCGAACATGCAACCCACGGAGACGGTGTTGCGTGCGCCATTCAAGAGCGATGCCTTCGCGTTTGGGCGGTGCTCACTACCGGGCTTATTCATTCATTCGATCCGGACGTTGTGGTTTTCGGCGGAGGGGTGCTGGCGAGCGCCGACGTGATAGTGCCCTATATTCAAAAACACGTGACCGAGTACGCTTGGACGCCTTGGGGCAAGGTGAGGATCAAGCCGGCCCAACTAGGTAGTCGCGCCGCGCTTCTCGGAGCGATCCCGCTGCTGACTGGCTAACCGGCTTCGGCGCTGACCGACTAACGTAAAACATTTTTGGCCGCGCCGCTTCAGGGTGTTTCCTGCTGGCTCTGCAGATTCTAGGACTCAAACACGCGTTTTCTGGTGTAAATGTGTACCCAGAATTTAAGGACGCTTGCCGGCATCTCCCTGCTGCGTCTTTGCCTGATCTATCGCAATATATAGCGCCTTAGCAGCCTGTTGATTGTCTGGATCAAGTCGCAAGACTTCACGCAGTTCAGCGATACCATCGTCCCAGCGGCCGAGCCGACATAGGGCAAGGCCGTAGTTCAGCTGAAAACCAGTACCAGTGGGATCCAAATCGAGTGCCGCCCGATATTTAGCCAGAGCAGCCCGTACGTCTCCCGACTTCTCCAGGGCTATACCTTGGTCATTCAAGCGAGATGCAGCTAAGGCGACCGTTGAAGAACGATCGCTTTTTGCGCGCTGCCCAGCCAATTGCTTCTCAATAGGCTTCGCCTCTTCTAGTTTTCCCACCTTGCGCAGTGCGCGATCCAAACTGTACAGAGTGGCGACATCGGAGGGATCGCCAAGTAAAGCGATTTTCAAATGATCGAGCGCTTTGACGGTTTCGCCATCTTGGAGATATAACTGCCCAAGTCGGTACTGTGCAGTCGAGTCGTGAGGGTTCAGTGCGACCGCCTTCTCGAGCGCTTGCACAGCACCGCTGCTGTCAAGCGAGAGACGGCGCATTCCACCGAGATCAGACCACGCTTCCGCATACTCAGGACGCAACTGAATACTCTTCTCAAGCTCGTCGATCGATTTGTCGATTTGGTTCTCTGCTCCCCAGATTTTCGCTCTTAAGTAATGCGTATACGCTGCGGCCCGCACATCGCCTTGGAGTTTGATGGCCTGGTCGAGATGGTCACCTGCTGAAATCAGTTCGCCGGCTTGCGCGAGAATCAATGACAGGTTGACGTGGGCTTCCGCGAGCGCCGGGTTGAGTTCCAGCGCTTTTTCGAACTCCTGGCGGGCCGCCTTCGCTTCGATGAAGCGACTTAACACCATGCCGTACTGATTGTGCACGCCTGCTGAATCTGGACGTAGTTGCACGGCTGCCGCCATCTGGTTGATGGATTCGCTACGTTCTCCTATCAGGGCCAACGCTATTCCCAACAACAAATGAGCGTCAACATTGCGGGGATCGTCCGCAACGATTTGGCGTAACTCGACCACAGCTTCCGCAGTCGCGCCCTTCGAAAGCAAAGATTCGGCCTTCTCGAGTGAATTTTGCCCTGCGCGAAGATGCTCTGCTGAGAGGAATGCGGCGAGTAACGCAACTGTCGCGAAACAGGGTTTGACGTGGGCCCGTCTCATCGATATCCCAATCCAGCTAAATCCATTCGGCTGATTCTGCTTCGGCTGTCGAAATGCCCCATTAGAAATGTATGCCAGTGAAATCGCCACTCTGTCCCATCTCAGGAAGAAAATATTTTCGTTGCAATGCAGCGCTTCTCCTGCTCTATTAACAGCAAGTTTCGCTCTCTTATGTTCCTCTTACAACCAGCCGACGACGACCGTCGCGGACACGTTCCGTATAACGAATTATTGGAGCTCGGCGACGAGCCCCTCATGCAGGAACTTCAAGCCGGGAACACGGACGCATTTGCGATCGTCTTCAAACGGTATCATCGGCTGGTGCATGCCACAGCCCTGCACATTTTGCGAGACGCGCATGAAGCTGAGGACTTAACGCAGTCAGTTTTCTTGGAAACCTACCGCCGCGCGGCACAATTTGACGCCCGCCGAGGCACTCTTAAAGTGTGGCTTCTTCAGTACGCGTATACCCGCAGCATCAACCGGAGGAATTACCTGTTAGTGCGGCACTTCTACAGCCAAACAGAAGTGGATGCCGCGGATGAGGAGGCAAGCCTTTGGTCTCCATCACGTCTTCAGTTTCAAGAAGCGAGTCGGCTCGCAAATGAAGCGCTTGACGCCCTACCGGATGTGCAGAGAAAGACGATCGAAATGTTCTTCTTTGAAGGCTTAAGTTTTAAAGAAATAGCCAAACAAAGAAATGAGAGCTTGTCGAGCGTGCGTCACCACTACTATCGAGGTTTAGAGCGGCTTCGTTCGTACCTCGACAGCCGCCCGCAAAGGGACCAGCGTGCGAAGCAGTTGTCGCTAGAAAGAGGTGCGGCGTCGTGAAGCACGAGCGTTTCAAAGAGCTCTGTGCCGCCGCTAGTATTGGGCAGGCGACGCATGAAGAGCTCGTGGTGTTGGAGCGGCACACCGCTCAATGTGACGGTTGCCGCCAGGCGTATTTTGATTATTTGAGCGTTGCATCGCTGGAGTTTGCCGCCGCCAAGCAAGCTCCGACCCTGTCCGTGAAAGATTTTGAGGAATCGATCAACTCAGAGCTTTTCACGCGCCGCTTCTTCGATCGCGCTAAACAGGAAGGAATCGTATTTTCTCGAGAAGTCGACACCAGCATAAAGCTTAGGCCGGTCCCTCTCAGGCACTCCAGAAAATCCGCCTGGCAATACTGGCGAATCGCTGGCGCAGCCGCCCTTTTTGTTGCGGTGGCCGCCTCGGGTGGCTATGTGTACTGGAACGGTTCTATAAAAACCAGGAAAACTACATCTGAGCAAACGCAAAATAGCGTCCCCAAAGGGCAGTCGCCTGCGACAAGCTTTGACGCGCGCATCCACGAGTTAATGGCCGCGAATGCGGACTTCAAACTTCAGATCAGCTATCTACAGGCCGAACTGCGCAAAGCCAACGATCAACTGGTCGCAACCGAAAGCGACCTGCGAGAAACATCTCAGGATCGCCAAAAGGTGGCAGCTGCTCGCGACGTTTTGCAGTCCAAGCTCGACGAGGCGCATCGCGAACTCGATAAATCAGAATCGATCGTAGCAAGCGCCCAACAGGAAGCAAACTCTCAGCGATCGAATGCCAACGACACGGAAGCGAAGTTGATCGCCGATGAAATTGAACTCCATGATCTGGATGAAGAGTTGAAGGAAAAGTCTGCGCTGCTCGATCAGGAGCGCCAACTCCTAGGCGCGAGTCATGACGTCACAGATCTGATGGGCGCTCGCAATCTTCACATCGTCGATGTAGTGGATACAGATCCGCACGGCAAGAGCCGCCCAGCCTTCGGACGAGTCTTTTTCACTGAGGGCAAATCGCTCATTTTCTATGCGTACGATTTAAATGAGCAGAAGATGTATAAGGCTAACTATCAATACCAGGTTTGGGCGAAAAAGGAAGGACCAAATCAACGGCCGTTGAGGCTAGGCATTTTTTATTCAGATGATAAGGTACAGCGCCGTTGGATGTTCCGATGCGATGACCCGAAGATTCTACGGGAAATTGATTCGGTGTTTGTGACGTTCGAGCGCTCGGACAGCGATCCGTCACATCCGGAAGGTTCGAGTCTCATGTATGCGTACCTACGCGGCCAGGCAAATCATCCATAGGTTGCTCACCTTGCTGCCGGCGTCCACCGCATGGCAGTGACAATTCAGAAGCGCGTCCGTTCATCCAGTTGCTCAATAACCTTCAACCAGAAAAGGAGGGTGTGGGACAGATCGCGCACGCGCCAGGAATACTTAGCAAAAGGGGGTGTTCATGCGAAGCAAGCGCGTTCTTGTGTGTGGATTTGTTGCCTGCCTAATCGCCTCAGTTGTTGTCGTGCTCGGTCCCGGCGCACAGTACACGCTCGCGCAGACCGAAAAGGCCTCCATATCCGGTCGCATCACCGACCAGAGCAACGCGGTCATGCCTGACGCTGAAGTTGAGCTAAAGAACACCGACACTGGTATCGTCACGGTGACGAAGACCAACGACCAAGGCGTATACGTGTTTCCGTCTTTGGCCCCGGGCAATTATGTAATGAACGTGCGAAAGCAAGGTTTTCGCACAGTGTCGGTCATGGACGTCAAGCTCTACGTGCAAGACAACGTTTCACGAAATTTTGTGCTACAGGTGGGATCCTCGGTCGAGTCGGTCACGGTAACTGCCGAATCTGGCGCGGGATTAGTTAACGTGACGGGTTCCGAACTGGGGACTGTGATCACGCAGGAAGCCATCCACGAAT
>Ga0137390_10001396_pt1 | contig 18158 bp, 17 predicted proteins | sample 15con2h24AmetaG_FD_104937 | JGI IMG/M metagenome (GOLD analysis project Ga0137390, IMG submission 104937) | Vadose zone soil microbial communities from Angelo Coast Range Reserve, California, USA - 15con2h2.4A metaG | ecosystem: Environmental > Terrestrial > Soil > Vadose zone > Saprolite... | reverse complement strand
AATTTCTGAGAAGTGAATTTCACCACCCTGAGTTCGACGAATACCGCCATGAATTCGACTCTGTGGTCAGGCATCCGGATCTCAATAACTCCAGAGAGAACGCAGTTCGCCAGGCTCTGCTGTTTCTGCGGCGAGGCGCAATGTGGCGGGAACTTCCCGCGGATACCCAGTGGTTTGAGGTTGAATTGACGCCCGAAGACCTTGCCCGCATCCGCTTTTTTCCGCGCGCTCAGTGGCGCCGGGTAGCCCAGGGCAGTTTCTATCTGAGCGACGTGGTCGAACGAATCCGGTTGCGGCTCGACTCTTCCCACGACGACTTCTATGGCAAGTTGCGCAGTCTGAGTTCGTCCGTGCAGGAGAACCTGATCAATCCCACGGTTCTTCTTATCGGAGTCGACAATACCGGGCCTTTGACAATTCTGGACGGCAATCACCGCATGGCGGCGGCCATGCTCGGCCCATCTCCCGTGGTGCTCAACCGTCTCAGATTCATTTGCGGACTATCGCCTGAAATGACTCGCTGCTGCTGGTATGCCACTAACGTCAACACGCTGTTGCGGTACTTCAAGAATTTGGTGCGCTACTTCTCCTACGATCCAGAGTCCGATATCGACCGTTTCCAGGAAACTGGCCTCTAGCGTCGGAAGAGCGCGCTTCGACGCCGCCTCAATCCATTATCGATAGGGGTTTCAGACAGTGGTGGCAGTGTGCGTCTACCCTTCCGGCGTTTTGAAGGCAGCCTGAAGGGAAGCGCTTATCTCTGCGGCGAGCTGTTAGCCGGCGAGGTGTTTGCCGGCGGAGTAGCCGGCTCCTCCACCACCGAGTTGTCGCGCCGCCGCAACAGAATCGGTTCGTGCTGCCGGCGGAGCGCCGCTCGCTCCTGCGAGACCTTCGCATCCACTTTCGCTTGGCTATCCGCAGCAACTTGGGACAAGCTCATGCCTTCCGCGGAGCGCCGTGTGGCTAACCCGACCCTGGTATTAGCGCCTCCCAGCGCCTGCGCTCGGTCGTAAAAAAACTGCGCGGTTTCCCGATCACCCTCAATTTCCGACAGGTAGCCGATATTATTGAGCGCGAATACGTTGTTCGGATCCAGTGAATAGGCATTTCGAAAGGCTTGTGCCGCAGCCGGAAGATCGTTGCGATTCACATCTGACACCCCGCGGATGTTCAACTCAGCCACTTTTTCCTCTGGAGTCTTTTGGGCCTCCAACCGGCTGCGCAGGTTCCTGGCATTTTGCGCTGCCATCTCAGAGACTGGCTTTCCTCTCCATGAACGATTCAGGGTCACCACGGCGGATGCATCCGACTGCAGGGCTGCGGCGGAATCGTAGTATTTGAGCGCGGTTTCGGATTCTCCTTCCATTTCCTTGGCGACGCCCATGTTGTTCAGGGTGAATATATTTTGAGGATTATCCTTCAACACCTTTTGCAGCAAAATATCCGCTTCGGGAGCGCGGCCTTGCGAGAGCAAACGCACCGCTTCCACATTGTCATGGTTGACTTGCAGCGGCATGTCCGGGATGGCCAGCGCCTCTTTCATGGTACGGCCTTCGACCTTCGACGAGCTGGCACGGTAAACCACGGCGTCCGTAGCCTGCTCTCCAGCAAGTTGGTAGAAACGTTGCGCTCGGTCCACCTGACCTTGCAACTCGGCGATGTACCCCAGATTATTCAGCGTAAACGGGTCGTCAGGATCCAGTAGGTAGGCTTTGTAAAACAGGGTCTCGGCCTTCTCGTAGCGATGCTTGTGGAGTTCCACCACGCCTTCCTGATTCAACCGTTGCACGGCGGTTAAATGACTGCGCTTGGGGAGCGTAATCTTGAAGTCTTTCGCATGGGCAGCCGGCACCCATCCAAGAGTTGCACTCATCACGCCGACGACTATCCACTGTTTCCAGGACATTCCTCAAGAACCTCGCGTTGCGATGTCAGGCTTTAAAGCGTAGTTATGATGCTCAAAAACCGCGATTGTTTGCCGTCTCATTTGGCCCTTCTATGGAGAAAGATGACCACCTTACGCCCGCGGGCGGCATCCAAATGATGCGTCGAAAACTGTGCTAGTGGGGTTCTGCCATGCGTCGGTTGTGGATAGTCTTAGGGGTCGTTGCAGCCAGCTCTTTTCTCGCAGCTGGGGCTGTGGGACAAATGACACCCTCTCACAGTGTCGTGTCAGGTTCCGCCCCGGTAACACCAGACTCGGAATCTTCCACCGCGGCAGCGTCAGAGTCTTCCCCGTACACACCATCCATTGAGATAGTGCGGCCGGCGCCGGAGTCATCGGAGGTTGTAATCGATCCAGCCAGCCTGCTTCCCGACCTGCCCAAGTTGCCTGCCGCAAAAGCCAGCCTGATTGGCGGTACCATCGGCAGGCTGGACCGGGTGCGCGATCAGATCACCGTTCATATCTTCGGCGGCGGGAAAATGAAGATTTCATTCGATCCCAGGAGCCGCGTCTACCACGATGGCGCCGAAGCTTCCCTGGCGGATCTGCGCCAGGGGGATCGTGTCTATGTCGAGACCATTCTCGATGGCAGCACGGTTTTTGCCCGCACGATTCGGGTGAAGACTTCCACGTTCGCCGGCGAGAGCCAGGGGATTATTACTAGCTACCGTGCCGACAGGGGTGAACTGCAGATACGCGATGCTCTTTCGCCGAACGCCGTAAAAATACGTGTTACTTCGCAAACCCGAATTGTCGAGGGCGACCACTCTGCTTCTGCCAGCAAACTCGCCCCCGGCACGCTGGTGGCGATCAAGTTCGGCCCACGCCAGGACGGCGATGAGGTCGCCCGGGAAGTTTCCGTGCTCGCCACTCCTGGAGCGAGCTTTACTTTTGCCGGCCAAGTGGTAGCCATCGATCTTCGTCTTGGTCTCCTGGTTCTGAACTCATCCACCGATCACAAGACTTATGAGATTTATCTTGATCCATCCGTAGCGGGGGTCGATGACAATCTCCGCCCCACCGCCAATGTCACGGTGCTCACGCGCTTTCAGGGCAACCGTTACGTGGCCCGCAGCGTGACGGTGAATTCACGCAACACCCAGTAAAAAACGGACGAGGATGCGTCCCGCGTGCCCCGCTCTCGTGTGCTAAAAGCCTCTAGTGTTCCCATGGGAACATTTCAAAATGCGGAAAATTAGCGGCGTACGTTGTTGATTCCTAGCGGAGGCCTTTGGGCGGATCAATGAATTCAAAGGGTTAGGCGGGGAGGAAATGTCCACTTTCGAGGGCATCGAATGCCTACTAAAGTAGACTTGACCTGTACTTTCAAAGGTACCACGACTATCTAACCTGAAATACGCTGCCAAATCTATGGCAGCAGAGTGGCATTACAGACTCCGCCCGTTGCCTGCGCCGGGACGTTACTTGGAGGCGTAGCCCAAGGCGCGCTGATGTCGAAGAATTCCGCCATATCCATTTGTGCGGCATCGCGCTTGGTGAGTGACGGCACGCTGAATCGCGTCTCAATTAGCTTAAGAACCGCCGTGTAGTCGGCCGGGGTGTGCGATACGAAGTTTTTCTTCGTGAACGGAGAAACCACGATTAAAGGAACGCGGTATCCCGTCTTATCGAAATTGCAATCCACAGCGCCATGGGGAGTCGTGCAAATGTCGTTCGGCTGGAGATCCACCGGCGAGATGTCATCGGGGTTCACCGCCGTCATCGGGGGCACATGGTCATAGAGCCCTCCCGCCTCGTCGTAGGTGAGGATAAATACAGAGTCCTTCCACGATGGCGAGTTCATCAGTCCGTTGATTAGAGTTTCGACGTAGGCGGCGCCCGTCTGCACGTTAGTGCCGGTGCTGGGATGCTCGTCCCGGTTGGACAAGTATCCCGTCTCGATGAAGGAGACTGCGGGGAGCGTGCCTGCCTTCGCGTCGGTGAGGAACTGATCCGCGGTGACAACATTGGCGGGAAGCGAGCTGTTGTAGGCCTGGAACTGCGTCAAGTAAGTGCAAGCCCCGCTGTTTGAGGATGAAGCATTCGCATGCCTCTGCAAACCCGCCAGACTGCTGTCCCCGGTAGGGACGGAGGTACAAGTGTTGTCCGTCGCATAAACTTTCCAGGTAACTCCAGCAGTATTGAGCTCGTCGAAAATGGTGGGTACATTGAGCGGCGCGTTGTCCTGCAAGTTTGTGCCGGGTGGGTATGCGTAGCCATGCGAAGTCGCCGCGAAAAGATACATGCGGTTGACCTGGGTACGGTCCATCACAGGAGAAAACCAGCGATCCGACGTAGCAAAATTAGACGCCATGAAATAGTAATAGTTAAGATCGCTTGCATCGTAATAGCCCATGGCGCGCTCACCGGTCGTATCGGTGTACGGCGGGTTTGCCCCACCTTCGTTTGAATGGATGGCAAATTCAGCGGCGTTGTAGGCGAATCCATCCATGGTCGCCGTGCTCGAACTCGGGTTCTGAAGATTCCAGTCCAAATGGCTCTCATTCCATGAGGGGGTTAGATTTTCGGTACATTCGGTAGCAATGTGAAAGGCTGGAATCGGAGTTCCATCAACACCCGGATTAGAGGCGCCAACAGGCGTTCCGTCTAATGCTTGAGATGGATAACCATTAGCCTGCCAATAGGCCGGCAATTGCCCGAAATAAGAGTCAAAGGAACGATTCTCCTGCGCCATGAAAACGATGTGGTTGATGAACTGAAGGTTCGCGCTAGGAGAAGTGCCGTTGACTAGTCCCTGACACCCGCACAACACCAGCGATAAAAGGAGCATGCCTGCGGCCGCAACCGTGCCAAGCGTCTTTGTTGAACTCATCTTGATTCCCCGCGTGGGTGAAGTGGAACTTCTCTAAGGCATCTTTTAGGATGATCTTTCGGCGTCAGATGTTGGTTCCAATCGAGCCGGCGGAGGGCTCATTTCCTTCCGAAACTCATTGAAACGACGGGTGTTCTTCTTTAGCAAAGAGCTTTTACGCGGTAACCGACTGACCCATTTTCAGGACCAATGTCCTACTCCAGCGGCGACAACCCTGACCTTATGGCACGCCAGTTGTAACACCGAAGTTCCTAGACGAATGTCATCTTCCTCTCAACTTCGTTCGGCCTTAGGCTGAATTAGTTCCCAGAAATATCAGGTCAGCAACAGGAAATCTACAGGCAGGCGTGCCTTCCTCGTTCTGGCCACAATAACTTGCAAGATCCTCGGTACTACTCCGCTCCTGAGGACCAGATGCGTGGTGTGTACGTTGCTGTTGCAGTGTGGCTTCTAGCTGCGTCGACTCTGGGTTCGGCCGGCGTTTCCTACGTCGTACCGACCACAACCCTTTCCGCTCAATCCTCCAACAACACGAGTGCGCTAAACAATTTCTCCAATCAGTCGAATGGCAACAGGGGCGCCGGAAACGTGAGTAAGGTGGATGTCCACTCGCTGCTCTATTCCGGAGCGACGACGAAGGTCTACGCTCACCTGCTGCTGTGGTTCGGAGGGTCGAACCACATGAATATCGGCTACAGCTCCACCGATCCCGCGCAGATTAAGCGGCAAATTGACGATATGGTCAGCCGCGGCATTGATGGCGTGATTATTGACTGGTACGGGCCCAACAACGCGATAGACCAAGGCACCAAGTTGGTCATGGCTGAAGCTGAGAATCACCCTGGTTTCACCTTTGCGATTATGGTGGATCAAGGGGCTATTGAATGGGACTCCTGCTCAGGGTGCACGCCGCAACAGGCCTTGATCAATCAGCTGCAATATGTCGAGCACACGTATTTTTCTTCACCGGCGTACATGACCCGGCAGGGGAAGCCGGTCGTCACGAACTTCAACGTCGATCTTTCCTATTCGGTTGACTGGAATGCAGCGAACGCCGCGTTGAGCACCCATCCGGTGTTTTTGTTCCAGAACAACAATGGCTTTAGCCACACGCTGAGTGCCGGAAGCTACGCCTGGGTCATACCGACCACAACCGATTACGGGAAAAACTATCTCTCCAGTTTCTACAACGCGGGAATGTCGTTTCCCGAGGTGCAGGTGGTGGGTGCAACCTACAAAGGGTTTAACGACAGTCTGGCCAGTTGGGGATCGAACCGCACTATGGGACAGCAGTGCGGCCAGACATGGCTACAAACGTTTTCCGAAATCAATGGCCTTTATGACTCGGAAAAGCAGCTCACGGATTTGCAACTGGTAACCTGGAACGACTATGAAGAGGCCACTGAGATCGAATCTGGCATCGACAATTGCCTGACGCTCGCGCCTTCCGTCTCTGGAAATGCTTTGCAGTGGAGCATCAGCGGAAATGAGAACACCGTCGACCACTATACGGTATACATCAGCTCCGACGGCCAGAACTTAATGCCGCTGACGGACCTCGCGTCAGGACTGCGTTCGCTGAACCTTTGCGGCTTTCCGATTCCGAACGGCAACTACAAATTATTCGTGCAGGCCATTGGCAAGCCTGCCCTGGCGAACCAGATCAGCGGAGCCCTTAACTACAACTCTGGATGCAACGCTACGCCACCACCGAACGTATCCTTCGGGGCGTCTCCTTCTGCCATTAAAATCTCTGCGGGCCAGTCAGGACACTTCACCGTCACCGCGAAACCACAATCAGGAGCCTTCAACTTCGCTATCTCCCTCTCATGTGCCGGGATTCCCAGTAATTTGAGCTGCGCTTTTTCGCCCGCTACCATTACTCCCGGTTCCGGCGTCGCCACTTCCACTCTTACCATTTCCGCCGCTGCCGTTAATGGGATGAACTTGCCCGAGCGGCACAATTCGATCCCAATCTACGCTGGCTGGCTGTTGCCCTTTGGGATCGGCGGCTTTGCCCTCTTCGGCAGCGCGCCACGCAGGCGTAGGGCTCAGATCCTCTCCCTGATCGCGGTCTTGGGCCTGGGAATGGCTGGCACTTCTTGCGGGGGAAACACCGCTAAAACCCAAGCTGCCGCCCAACCTGCCGCTGGCAGCTACGCCGTCACCATTCAGGGGAATGCCACTTCCAGTCAGCTCTCCACTGTCGTTAGCGTTATCGTTGAATAAGGGCTTCTCGCCCGAACCGTTGGACCGAGGCCGATGAATCGCGGAGCGATGAACCCAACCCAGCGAGTTCCGGGTCATGAGCCTCAACATAAGTGACTTCGAGGGAACCCAGCCCGGCAGCCTTCGAAACCTGATTATCTGGCGCAACGCCTCGGTTCGCTGCTCGAGTTCAAAATGCCGCAGATACTTCAGGATGATGGTTGGCATGGTCATGCGAAGAGCCATGGAAAAATTCTGAACTGCCATCGCTCGCTGCTTTTCCTGGTTGGTCAGAAAGTTAATCAGACAGTTGGCTAAATCCTGCGCGTTCCCGGGCTGGTAAAACTCAATCGCCAGTTCTTCACCGTCAGCCATCTGGCGAAAGTCAGGAAGATCCGCGCACACGATTGGAACTCCGTAGGCACAGGCCAAATGGGCAACTCCGCTGCACCCGGTAGAGGAAGAATAGGGCATTACGGCAACCGAGGAGCCCTGGAAGAGATCAGGCAGCCCATCCTCATGCACGTAGCCGGTGAATTCAATGGCGGAATTCCCCGCATGCTTTTTCTTCAGCGATTCCACATAGCCTGTCGCCTGAGGATGATCTCCTCCGCCCACGACCAGCTTGGTGTTGGGCAGTGCGGCACCCACGATTTGGAAGGCCTCAATCATCAGCTCAAGACGCTTATAGGTGCCCCATTTGCCGAATGCCAGGATTCGGTGTTCTGGATTGCCACGCCGGGCAAAGGCCGGGTATTCGGGTCGGCGCGTCAGAACGCCATGGGACCGTACGTGAACATTCTCGTGGCCGTACTTTTCGTGAAGGATCTTGCGATAGCCAGGCATCAGTACTGAGACTGAATTCGAGAGCAGGAGCATTCTGGTGGCAACCGCACCGGCCGCGCGGTAGGTGCGCGGATATCGAACTCCTGCATCCTTCAGGTCGACCGTATCCATCAAGTGATGCAAAGTAACGTGCGTATAGCGGCCGCTCAATCGCGCCAACAGTGGCGTAAGGAGTCCCAGGAAGGCGTTGACCGGGTTCCGGCCAAACGTGCTGAAGAGCAAATTGAACCAGACCACATCCGGTTTCAGTTTGCCAATTGTCTGGAGAAGGCGAAGTGAATTCGCGGGATTATCGAACGACCAGCAACGCTGCACCGAGAAGCCATCCAGTTCGGGCTGGGCAGGGGACATCTTATCCGCAAGAATGGTGAAGCTGAGAAAAGGATTGCGACGCAATTCCTCGGCAATATGGAGGCCATACTCGCTCAATCCCCCCTGACTGGGTGGAAAGGTGGTTACCAGGCAAATTTTCATTATTCCTCGGCCTCGCTATCGCTATAGCTTCGATGACGATGTTGGGAGGGATGTTGCTGCGGAATTCAGCGGACGTCATTGCAAGGCAGGTAATCCGGAGAAACTCGCTTCCGGCTCGGGCAATTTTTGCAACAATGCCTCTCTGATCCTGACGGCGGCCGCTTCGACGGGAAGAGGCGCGATCACGGTTACGCCGCCCGCGAGGCGGCTGAGGATCAGGTAGGCTTCGCGGTTCCTGCGAAGAAACTCCAGAGGATATTCCGGTTTCCTGGCGTACGCCGTATCGGGATTAGCGTCGATGAAATATGCCACGTCAGGCTTGGGCGCAAAAGCCAGAACGAATCGAATTAAAAGCCGCGCCAGCCACCGGTTCAGCGGAAGGTTGGCGAGTTCATCGTAAATGTAGCGGTCGAAGATCACGATATCGGTGTCAGTCTTCTTTTTTAGAGCCACGACCTTTCGGCAAAGATTTACCGCATCGGCGAAGTACAAACAGAAGCGCGACGCAGTGAGTGGCAACGAGATTACGTTTTTATCGCGACGGTGTAGCGGTTTCTGTGGAGATCCTACCCCTTGGTCGCCCTTGAATGCCTTGTGGCTCGTGAACTCACGAAAGCCAGGCGCTACCACCACGTCGTCCCAGAAAGTGAGGAGTTGCGTGCGATGTCCGGATCTGTTGAGCCAAGCCTTTAGCGTACTGATCTGAGTACTCTTGCCGGCTCCGTCGATTCCGGAAAAACTCACAATTTTCAAAGGACACCCACCTGGTATGAATTCTCGTTGCTGTAAGCGCTACCAAACTAATGTGCTCCTGGGGGTTTACTCGGAGTAGCCGAGGTGAGCGCGACCACCGATCCCACAGCCACTCCCGCTCCGATAATCGCTCCCATTCTCAGGATGATGGTGCGAGTGCGCCGCTGCTTTGCGGGCGCGATTGCCACGCCTGCGGGTTGCGATGCGGCAATACCGCTGGCATCGGGCGCCTCTGACGCTGCCGTGCCCACCGGTTTCTGCGCCGGGGGTTGGGACTGAGGGGACGACTGAGTTTGCGCGGGCTGAGGGCTTGAAGCTCCGCTCCCGTTTTGCTGTTGGGTGGACGCCGCCGACTTCGCAACGACTGCCCCGGGACTGTCCGGAAGCTCGCTGAGTTCCGACGTTTCTTCGACCTTCGCCATCAAAGACGGCCTCGAGTTCGTAGGTAAACTCTCATGCACTGGCAAAGTGGACTGTTGCGCCGCAGCCGGCAAGATTGCCCCTGGGTATCCCGAGATAAACAGGCAGCTTCCAGCCACATGTACGAGCATCTTGTTCCATCGTCCCACGGCCCCTCCTGATGCGCAGACCTAAGTCGCCTAGCTGGCAATTTTCAAATCGGCAAGCCCAAAGCCGGACGAATACCAAGGCAAGCTCTGTGGATCGTCGAGCGGGGCAACCGCCTGGAAACTCCGAGCCGCCTCATCGGCAGTTTCGAATACCTCGAACAAGCGATCAACGCGCATCAGTTCCATGATCGTCGCCGATGCCGGGGACACCGCCGCCAACTTCAGATCTCCGTCCCGTTTCATTGCCTCCTGCATGCAATAAAGCAATGTCTCGATGCCGGCGCTGTCCATGTGTTGAATCTGAGAGCAGTCTAATACGATTCGCGGACGATGGACTTCCAGCAGAGGCTGCAATTCACTCACGAATTTTTGACCCTCTGCATGGTTTAGCGTTTCCGGTAGCTCCATTACGATCACGGGACCTCTGCTGTACATATACTCACCCCTGAATAAGATTGGCTCCGAACTGCCAGGCTTTCGACGTTCGAGGCTCTACTGTTTGTTCTTGTTGATCTAGCTCGGTAATTACTTGCTGCGCTTCATAAAAATCTAAATTGTTGTTTCTGGACTCTTCCCGAACTGAGCTAATGGTCCGCATGATGCTGCGATCCGAGATCTCAAGAGTCACGTTGCGTGCCAGGCTCAAAAGCTTGTTTCCGTTGGCCACGGCGTGGCAGACATCAAGCCAGATGCCGACGTGAGTGTTAGCCAGGATGGAGCTGTCTTCAATCACCGTACCGTAATCCACATAGCAGCCTCTCTCGATATTGCTGCAGCGCGTGATTAGGGTATCCTCCAACACCTTCGATCCCCGTCCGATATACGCTGGGGCCACAACTCGCGCTCGTCGATGGATTTCAGCTCCCTCATCCACCCAGATCCCAGGCTTCAATTCCACTCCCGAAGGACGCATCGCGCAGCGGCCGCGGAGAGCGTCTGAAACAAGGCGACGCAGGTCTCGCGGATGGGTGAGGCGATTCACGTAATCTCGGATGAAATACGAGGCAGCAGTTCCCTCTGCTTGCGCCAGCAAGCCTTCGAGATCGGTGTGGTACGCTTTAGCACAATCGACGACCCATAAGTTCAGACGCCCCTCGGAGTCGAGTGCGCGCGTTGCCGCTTGCCGCGCTTCCCGGTGGAAATAGAAGAGATCGAGCAGATCGGTTTCCGTGTACACGCTTGCACAAACAATAAATGCGTGTTCGACGCCGTCGCGCGAGAAATCCCCTAGTTTCTGAGTAACCGCGGAACTCACATCGGCGACCACCTGAATCTTCAGGTCTTCAAACGAGATCGAGCGGGGTTGAACCATATGGGCCATTTCCACGGGTACCAACACGGAAATTACCTCCACTCCGGCACGCACGAATCTATCGACGGTGCGCTCCGTCATGGAGCGTCCTAGTACGTCGATGCAGGCCAGCGGTTCCGCCAGCGGCCGTTCCCGTTCACTTCCTAGCGGCGCACTCGAGCGAACTCCCTCGAATTCCGCCCCAATCACTACAATGGCTCCAAGCCCCACTGACTGTGTCCTCTCTCGTTTCTGATTCGGGATCTCTGTCCCTGTTACAGTCTTTACCTGCTTACCGCGCGGCATACGAGGGTGAGAATTGAGACCCATCGTTCCTTTCCGAAGATGACGATTCGCTGACTTGATTCGCAGACGCCCGGCGCAGGATTCTCCGCTTCGGAAAGAGCAGATCGCGCATCTTCATCTTCGCTTTGTGCAATTGTGATTTCGAATTGCCTACCGAGCAGTCCAGCATCTTGGCAATCTCGTGATGCTGATAACCTTCAACCTCGTGAAGCGCGAAAATCTTTCGGCAGCCTTCCGGGAGTTCCTGCATGGCACGGCGCAAGGCAATCCGGTCAATCGCACCAAACAGACTTGGATCCGCCTTCCCTACGTCGCGACGCAAAGATGGCGAGTCTGACGATACGGGTTCGTCAAGAGACAGTATCGGGGGCGCTTTGCGGCGGCGCAGCTTCATCAGCACGGTGTTCACCGCGACCCTGTACAGCCAGGTAGAGAACGCGGAGTCGCCCCGGAAGGAACCTACACTGCGAAATACCTGCAAGAAAGCCTCCTGGGTCAGATCTTCGGCGTCGGCTATGTCTTTCGTCATCAGAAGACATACGGAATACACACGCTTCTTATGGCTCTGGAAGAGCGTGGCAAAGGCCTGCTCGTCGCCACTTTGTGCGCGCTGAACCAGGCTACGTTCGTGGTCTCGGTTAGGTTCTTCCCTGACCGGAATTACATTGCTGGGTGTTGTCGCGGAAATCACGCAAGTCGCCACTGTAGTCTCCTTCCAACTAGGGTGCTTGTCTGTTTGCTCTCCACGATTCCGGGAGCATTCATCATCCGAAATGAGAGTAGCGATTGTGCGACTTTCGTCCCATCAGGGTGCTCCTGTAATTGAATGCCAGACTTGCTGTACCTCGGCTCCGGCAGGGGACCAAAACGTATGGTTGGGAAAGTGGTGTTGCAAAAGCGGCCGGATCATTCGCAGCCCAGGCGTATGCCAGTGCTTGCGACTGATCCGGCCGCTTCCTGCGGGGGAAGGCATGATTACGCTGAAAGGCGAGCTGTTAGTAAAGGCGGAAGCCCACCTCCACACTAATTTGCACGTTCACCGGCCGGCCATCTTTGAGAGCGGGCTGGAAGCGCCATTGCTTCACTGCTTCTACGGCTTTTGTATCCAGTCCAAATCCCAGGCCACGAACGACACGAATGTCGCGCGGATGCCCTTGGTCGTCGACGATTAACCAAAGTATGCACGTTCCCTGGGTTTTCGCGTTACGCGCCTCCTCCGTATATTCGGGATCTGGTGCCGAAAGCGCTTGTGGAGCGGAGATTCCTCCACCCACTTTGAACACGCCTCCGCCGATGCCTCCACCGCTGCCGGCGCCTACACCGGGTCCGTGGCCTACACCCACGCCGCCCCCCGATCCAGAGCCAATGCCGCCACCTGAACCCGTTCCATTGGAGGGAGGAGCGGAAGGAAGCGCTGCTGCCGATGGATTGCCCAGATTCGGCATATGATTTGAAGCGAGATGGACTTGCGGAGGAATAACCACCGTCGGCTCAACCGCGAGCTTTGGATGCTGGTTGCGTACAATAATCTGCGGTGGAGTGATTTGCTGCATCGCGGGTTTTGGCAGTCTTCCCTTGATAGCTGGCAATTTGTCGTGGTCGCCACCACCGCCGCCGCCGCTGGCGACTTTCTTCGCTACCGGCAACGCATAGGAATCCGGCGAGGGAGCGATTAGCGTGACAGTCTCGTGCTCCTGAACTTTCTGCACAACTTGATGGCCGAGAGTTGCACTGGCCAGGATTAAAGCCAGCAATACGATATGCACTGCTGCCGATCCTGCAAGACCATTGGATCGGTAGTTATTAAACTGCCCCCAGATTGCGTCCGGACCGAGCGCCTTCTGCGGCCGCGATCGCGAAGGCACCGGTCTCATCACTCGCTCGCGGCCTCCGTAAAGCAGTGCCGATGAAGTAACTGGGAAAAACGTATCAGCGGCGTTGCGAGAATTTTCCTGATTCGGCATTGGCGCTCCTAAAAACTCCCCGGTAAAGAATCCACACCCCGTAAAAATCGCAAAGGGCGACTAACTACAGTCGCCCGGCCAGAAGCAGCACGAGCAACACTACGACCATTAAGCCGAGACCACCGCTGGGGTAATAGCCCCAAGATCGGCTGTAGGGCCAAGCTGGCAGGGCTCCCACCAACAGCAGCACCAGAAGAATAAGTAGAATCGTCGACATGAAACCCTCCATTTTTTATCTTGTTGAACAAATAGGCCCGGTAAAAAAGCCGGGCCATACCCGTTGAACTACTGATCGTTTCGCGCATGTTCCTTGGACTGACCGGAATACTTCCGGACCGCGTCGAGGAAGGGCTCACTGGAAGCCTTAGCGCGAACTCTTCCGTCTAAGATCTCCTGAAAAGGAACGAATGTTCCGTACAGAAGTCGGGTTTCGTCTTTGTCCTGCGTTATCGCAGAACCGTTCAAGTCGATCCCTGCGAAGACTCCGCGGGCTCGAGAGTAGGTCAACACTTCTGCCTTCATCTTCCAGTCCGTATCGGCGGCAGCGTCGCGTCCGACGGGACCGGCGGCGGCTGAGGCGTCCGCGCCCAACTTAAATTTGCTGGACAACAGATGCTGCATTCCCTGTTCATTCATGACAACCATAACAAGATCGACGGCCTGACCACCTAGCTGCAGGCCCCAGCTTCCGCCCGTAATGGTGATCGGCGCAGGAGCGCTCCAACGGCCATCTTCCGTGCGGCAGGTAGCGACGCCTTTGCCGTGACTGCCACCGAAACCTATCGCAATCTTCACCATCGAAGGCACCACGGCGATGCATTTTGCGTCGGTCATCACCTTGTTTGGAATCGCTTTGTCCGGCGTGTCCATGATCTCAGTCAAAACTCGGGTGGATGCATCGAGGCGCTTCTCAATGTCCGAACTATCCTTGTCCGCGGACCATGCCATCCCGGCGAACAACAGCAGGCTGGAACCGAGCAGCATGAGACATCTCGGCAATGGAGTGCGAATCTTCGTCGTCATAGGTAGACCTCTTCTGTGCTCGAAGCGAGCAGCCGTTTTATTCCCACGCACGCCAGCTTAACTTTCACGTGGTGAGTGTTCCATCCGGTTCAAGCTGTAAAGTGAATCGAGGGAGGCCGCAGGACTAGGGGAATGCTTCAGATCGCCTAACGTGAATAAACAGCCAAACTACAGTCTCGCTGGTATTGCTTGCTGGCCGCCGGAAGAAATTGAAGCTGACGCAAGCTTTTCGTGGCACCTGAAGATTTGTGAAGTCTTCACAACGCGTCCCATCAGGCGGCGGGCCTTGCATTCGCAAGAACTTCCGGGGAAGAAGCGACGTCTTCGGCTCGCGTGTCTTCCATAATCTTTTTGGCGCGCGCCATCTCGCTGGACGTTTCACAATGAACTGCGACCAGGATTCCGCCCTTCGACAGCCGCCCTTCATATCTGTTTGCCGCGGGTTCGGAGATTCCCACCCCAACCAAAGACCCCGCAAACCCGCCCAGAGCGCAGCCCACGCCTATCCCCGCAAGAGCTGCAACGACTGGGCCGGCTGCGATCACAGGACCAATGCCGGGAATCGCCAACGCTCCCGCACCCACCAGCCAGCCTAGCGCCCCTCCGACTGCCGCCCCCGATCCAACTCCTACCGCTGCCCCTTCTGGCGCCTTCGTACTGTTTTCAGTCACCAGTTCCTTGCTGCTATTGTCCGGCAGCAGGACAGAAATATCCGAACTCGAAAATCCTGCGTCTTTGAAAGCAGTGACGGCGGATTCCACATCACTTTTGGTCAGATAGATTCCAGACACCGATTTGCTTTTCGCCATTGCTCCACATCCTTATCGCACGAGCTTGTGGGATACGACCACCGAGGAGCGGCCTCTTGAGATCATGAACCGAGCCAGGCAGAACAAGCGGACTCTCCATAGAAATATGATTGGGCCATAAGCCCGCTAAAACCAATCGGGGAAAGTCCTGATATCGAAGACGCCCTATCGGAGGGGTTTTTTGAATGGTTTCTGCGATAGCAATGCCGAAAGCAAATCTTATCGATGGCCGGAGGTCAGGAAGCCAAATTCAAACTTTCTGACGAGCACTCCCGCGAGGTAGCATCCAGGGCGAAAATCGCGGTGACTCGGGTACCTCCTTTTCCAGACTCAATCTGCAACTCTCCGCCTAACTGGCGCACTCGCTCCCGCATGCCTTGAATACCCACTCCCGCGCGGGGCATTGGCGTTGACATTCCTTTGCCTCGGTCGCGAATTTCGAGTTTGAGATGGTCCATATTGCGCGTGATGACGATGCCAGCAGACTTACTCTCCGAATGACGGTGAATATTCGTCAGGCACTCTTGCACGATGCGGAAGATTGCGGTTTCGAACTCGGCCGGGAGCCGGCCCACGTTCGGGTCCAATTCGAGGTCTACGTCAAGTTTGCTTCGTTCAGCGAATCCCTCGACATACCAGCGCACCGCTGAATGCAGCCCAGCTTCGTCGAGCAGCGGCGGATGCAGCAGGTGGGACATTGTTCTCAAGTCGCTTGATAACTCGTCCACTAAGCGCAGGCTTTCGGTGATTTGCACGGCCAGCTCGGAATCCTTCTGCCGCAGCGCCGCCTCTACCGGAACCAGGATCAGATTCAACGCGACCAACAACTGACCGGCCGTGTCATGCAGTTCGCGAGCGATTCTCCGCCTTTCGTCGTCCTGCATGCGCAAGAGCCTCCCTGAAAGCATGCGCAATCTATCCTGAGCGCGATCAAGCTCAAGGGTGCGTTCCTTGACCCGCGTTTCCAACTGCTCGTGAGCTTCCCTCAGCGCCGCTTCGGAAGACTTCCGCTCACTGATATCTCTGCATACGCCCATCATGCTCTGGGGACGGTGCGCGGAATCATAAATGACCTGCCCTTGCGCTTCCATCCAGCCAGTGCTTCCATCGGACCTTACCTGGCGGTACTCCGCATGATATTTGCCGTCGCCTTGCAGTGCCTGCTGGATAGCTTGCCGAACGCGCTCGCGGTCTTCGCTGCTGATGCTTTCCAGAAACGCGTCAAAGCTCCCGCTAAACGATCCGGGGAACTGCCCATGGATCCTTTCCATGTTTTCCGACCAGCGAACGTTACCGCTTTCCATGTCCCAATGCCAGGTGCCGACATGGGCGGCCTCCAGGCAGAAGCGGATTCTTTGTTCGCTTTCCCGCAGTGCCTGTTCAACCTGTCTGGTCCGGGTGACATCGCGAGCAATTTTCGAAGCGGCCACGATTCTGCCGGACGAATCCTTTACCGGCGAGACAGTCAAAGATACGAGAACTCGCTCTCCGCCTTTTGCGATCCGGATCGTCTCGAAATGGTCAATCCGCTGCCCCGATCTCAGCCGGTTCAGAATGTCTTTTTCCTCAGCCTGCAATTCAGGGGGAATAAGGATCGTGATCGACTTTCCCAGGACCTCCTCTTCTGTGTATCCAAAGATCCGTTCCGCACTGGTATTCCAGCTGGTAATGATTCCGTTCAAATCTTTCGTGATAATCGCGTCATCGGAACTCTGCACAATCGCGGCCAGTCTCGAACCGACTCCCTCGGAACTCTTCTGTTCCGTAATGTCCACACAGGAGCCCACGTAACCCTGCAATACTCCATCGCCGCTGAGGCGAGGCTCACCGTGACTCAGCACCCAGCGATACTCTCCATCCGCGCGGCGCAACCGATATTCCATTTTGAAGGGCAGCCGCGACTTGATAGAGGAGCGATAAGTATCGAGACACTGCTGAAGGTCATCGGGATAAATTCCCTCGGTCCAGCCGTCCCCGATTTCTTGCCGTAACGTTCTTCCCACGAACTTAAGCCATGACGGGTTAAAATAAGTCGACAGACCATCGGGATCCGAGACCCAAACCATGGCAGGGACGGCATCCGCGGTGATCATTTCATCTGGCAATCGGATTGTTCCCATGGGTTGTTCCAGCGCGCTCCGAAAAGCTCTCATTCCGCGTACACCCGTCTAAAACGGCGCTGGCCTCTCGCAAGCCGGAAGTATACGGAATCGTGAGCTCGACCAGAGTCCCAGGATTGGCATTGGTCAGCCGTAATTCTCCGCCAAATTCTTTGGCGCGCTGTTTCATGCCTCCGATGCCAACCCCAACGCTGCCGGGCTCAAGGTCGACAATCTTCTTGCCGATTCCCTTGCCATCGTCGCGTACCGCAACGACGATCAGCCCATTTTTTTGAGTCAGGCTAATGCCCACTTTGCGCGCTCCCGAATGCCGGAAGACATTGGTCAGTGCCTCTTGAACGATCCGGAAAACTGCGGTCTCCACCTCCGACGACAACCTCGGAAAATCCATGGGTTGGACGTCGAGAGAGGTTTCGATGCCGCTGCGCTTGGAGAGCCCCTCCACATACCAGGACAGCGCCGACATCAATCCAACTTCATCCAGCAAAGGCGGATGTAAAAGGTGCGACATGGTGCGGACCTGCTGAATGGCGCGATCGACAATGCTGCTAGCCTGAGACCACGCATCATCGCCGGAGCCGCCGGCGGTTTTTTGCAGCAGCATTTTGTCCAATACCATCTTGGCCACTGCAAGCTCCTGCCCTAACCCGTCGTGCAGATCGCGCGCGATCCGGCGTCGCTCTTGATCCTGCATGGTCATCAGGCGGATGGAAAGGCGCCGCAATTCGTCGGTTCTGCGATCCACCATCCTTTCCAGTTCGGCGGCATTGTCGCGAATCGATTGTTCCAGCAGCTTACTATCGTGAATGTCCGAACAAGTTCCGTACCACTTAACGATTCGCCCTTCCGGATCTCGAATCGGAACTGCACGTGAGCGAAACCAGCGGTAGGTGCCATCTTTGGAACGCAGTCGATACTCCGATTCGTAACTTCCTCCCGACTGAACGCACTGCGCCCATCCCGATTTGACCCGATCGATGTCGTCACTGTGCACATGCTCGAACCAGTTGATAGGTT